>JAEAME010000103.1_pt1 | contig 118550 bp, 114 predicted proteins | sample 8958731 | NCBI WGS metagenome assembly JAEAME01 (sample SAMN16933194, study PRJNA681113) | bioreactor sludge metagenome | isolation source: anerobic bioreactor sludge (Control) | place: India:Bengaluru | collected 2018-10-24
TTTTAAAAGGGTGACCAAATAAACTATCTCAAGGATCATTTGAGCTGTTGGTGGTTAGATGAGTATTAAACTTTCAAAAAGCGAGAAGAAATTCATTCAAGAGTTACCAGTTGGCCGTTTAGCAACAGCAACAGAAGACTGTGAGCCAGTAGTCAGGCCAGTCTGGCCTGTTTTTGACGGTGTTTACTTTTACATAGCATCTGACCCTGATACTCCAAAACTTGAGCACATTGAGTCAAATCCACAGGTTTCACTTGTTATTGATGATTACGATAGAAACAATTGGTCTAATATCAAAGGCATTCGTGTTCAAGGTGAAGCTGAAGTGATGTGGAATGGAAAGGAGTATCGTTATGCTCATTCACTTCTAAAAGAGAAGTATCCTGAGTACCAGACTGAGGAAGGTGGATGGAAAGAGGGGGATATTCCTATAATCAAGATTACACCAACTAGTTTCAACAAGTGGGCTTCTGGAAGCTGGAGAAAGTAGAGAAACCAACAGAAAAAACACATTAAAGCATAGTTAAAATCGTTTTTTTATGGCTCTGTGGAAGAATAGGCATCCTATGAACTACTACTTTTAAAAGTTAATTGTTTAATATTTTTTTAGACTTTTAGCTATTGTTTTTATTGTGACGGCTCCATTACAACAGAGGCATCTTTCTTATTTATCTTCTTTTTGATTGGTGGATTCTCGATTCATTTATAATGATTCTCGTAAATGATATTTCGTTGATTGCCATATGACTGCTGACGCATCGCGAGTGAAGAAGCCGAAGTTGCCTAAAAAGCGGCTACTTAAGAAATTTAAACCAAGATAAATAGTGCTAGAATATTCAAATTTTACAGTCTTAAGAATAGAGGGTACTTTGTATTTGCTTAATAGAATAATAAAAGAAAAAAAGAATTATTGTGGCTTCAGAGAAGCGAGATATTTTAGGTGGAAGGGTTTAATCATTATTCCGCCTTTCAAGTCAGCGTGGAAAGTTTGACTTTCAACCACCCAATCAGACAACTCTGAATCATGTGCTCTGATGAAATCTGCAAAGCTAGCAAAGTTTTCATGAAGGGAAATGCACATTGCATCCCAACCCATTCCTCTACCGTCTAAAGCAAGAATAACGTTGGTTTGTTTCATGTACCATTCCTTCATTTTTTGTATTGCTTTGATCTTCTGGTCTGCTGTCTCGTACTTTAGTTTACTTTTCAAAAAAGTAATTGCTGCCATCTCGAAACCGATTTGTCCAAATTTCGGAATTACAGTGTAACCTTCAATATAGTTTTCTTCGAGCATTGCGCGTCTGCGTGTTACAGTAGGTTGAGAGACGCCTAATGCCTTTGCTAGTTGCCTGTCACTTCGATGTGAGTCTTTCATTAGCTCAAATAGAATCTTGTAGTCTATTGGTTTTAATTCTTTCATTGCTGTTCCTCAAGTAAATTTTTTTATTGCTTCATAGCATTTTTTGCCATCATATATAAACCTAATTGTTGAATAATTAAAAAATCTTCCGAGTAATATCATGTAAAATTAACAGATAATCTTAAGAGAAAAAAGCGCTTAAAACATACGGAGCTACCAATTTGCCCATACAAATTCAAAATCAGATAGAACAAGAAATCACACAGTTCCTTTCTGAATTGATTCGCATTAACACTACAAACCCACCGGGGAACGAGACACAGGCTGCTAATTTTATAGCGCAATATTTAGCCAGAGATGGTTTTGAATCAGAAATAGTAGAGTCAGCACCCGGCAGAGGAAGCATAATAACACGTCTCAAGGGCACAGGTGAAAAACCAAGTCTCCTTTTACTCTCACACCTGGATGTTGTAGCTGCTAATCCAGCTGAGTGGTCTGTCCCCCCGTTTGATGGCACTGTAAAAGACGGTTACGTATACGGACGTGGCGCTTACGACATGAAAGGTATGACTGCTATAGAATTGTTCACACTAAAACTACTCAAGAAAAACAATATTCCTATAAAAGGAGATGTAGTGCTAGCCGCTACCGCTGACGAAGAAAAAGGCGGCGAAGAAGGCGCAGGATGTAGTGCTAGCCGCTACCGCTGACGAAGAAAAAGGCGGCGAAGAAGGCGCAGGATTCCTACTCCGTAACCACAAAGAGAAGGTATGGTGCCCATACGTGTTAAACGAGGGGGGCGGATTGGCGATTCCCCAGAAAAACGGCAATGTCTACCCTGTTCAAACCGCTGAAAAAGGCATCCTCTGGTTTAAAGTGAAAGCCAAAGGCACTCCAGGACATGGCTCCACGCCTAACACTGCCGACAATGCAATTCTACGCATAAACAAAGTCATCGCTAAACTTGACAGCTACAAACCAGCAACCATGTATGTTTCAACTCTAAAAGAGTACTTAGCTGAAATCGCTCGAATAAACCCAGACCTTGAATCTGATTTTAAAAATCTCCTAAATAACCCCACCAAGAGCGATGAAATTCTTGATGAATTAGCTAAAAAAGACAAAGCCTTAGCAGAAGAAATAAGGCCGCGCACAAAAACCACAATCACCCCAACCATAATTGGCGGCGGATGCAAAGAGAACATCATACCTTCTGGATGCGAAGCAACTTTCGATTGCAGGGTTCTGCCCGGTCAAAGCGTCGACGAAACATTATCAACAATTAAGGATCTTCTCAAAGATGTGGGTTTTGATAAGTTGAGTTTTGAAATTATTCAGATTCATGACGGCAACGAATCAACAACTCAAACTCCTCTCTTCAGCGCTATCTCCAATGTCCTGCGCGAGATTGAACCTAACTGTGGTGTAACTCCCGCTATGACAACAGGTGGGACAGATTCACGCTTCTTTAGAGAGACAGGCAGCGTATGCTACGGTTTCCATCCAATGCGTCCTGATGAACCTAACGATGAATTAGAAAAACGCATGCATGGCATCGACGAACGTATAACAATTGAAAACCTGGTCTTTGGAACAAGCGTCTTCTATGAAACCGTAAAAAGGTTCATGACATAAACTAAGGCTTCCTATTGATCTCTAAACCGTTCATCTTTTATTGCAATACAGCATACTCCAATTATCAAGTAAATGCTAACTTGAGAGGCAACAAAGATCATGTTCAATGGAACCACCCAATTGACTAAAGAACCACCAAATGTTAAAGTGACAAGGACAGTTGGCTTAATCTCGGACACCCACGTCCCTAAAAGAGCTCGTGATTTGCCCCAGAAAATTTTTGAAATCTTCGAGAAAGTGGATTATATTGTTCATGCGGGTGATTTGGTAGAATTAGCTGTTATTGATGAATTGGAGCAAATTGCACCTGTTTTAGCTGTACAGGGCAACATGGATGGGTTTGAAGTGGCAGACGCCTTTCCGAGAATGAATTCACTTAAAGTTCTTGATTGGAAGATTGGCGTTATGCATGATCCAGATGTCGCATTTGGTTTTGACAAAATGCGGGAGCTTGTCAACCAGAATGGGTTTAATGTTTTTGTTTACGGTCACACCCATGTTGCTAATGTTACCTGGGAAGAGAAAACGCTCTACATTAATCCAGGTAGCCCAACGGTTCCAGCGTCTATAATGAGTAAACCATCAGTCGCGATTTTAAAAATCACAAAAGAAAAAGTGGTTCCTGAATTAATAAACCTCTAAGTCAATAATGATGGTCCGTAAAAGATTGCATAAAGAATTATTCCTAAGAGTAGTGAAATTAACCAAACGCTGATTGTGGCACGCATGAAGATCTTTCTTTTAAAGCATCCTGAGAGGTCTTTGCTAAAATGCCACGCTGCGACTAGAAAAACGCCCAGTACTGCGGCGATTGCTCCAGTCACCCCATGGATTAAACCGACAATAGAAGTCGTGTCCAGAGGCGCCCGAATTATAAACTCGGGAACTATGAACAAGAACGAGGGGGTCATTATGGCAAAAATCATCACTAAATGCAAAACAACTGCTAAAGCCATAGTGATTCCATGATGCTTAAACTTTTTTTGCTTCTTCAAAAACAAACTATAAAATAGCATTAATAGAACAACGATTTGAATGATTAAACTCGCCGTACCTACAAGTGTATGATAGTCCATAAAACCACTCAATATCATTTTTAACGCTTAGTATAATAAAGCTTTACTTTCACTCACCCCTCCCTATCTCCTCACAGTCGCTTTTGCATGTTACTTAAAAGGAAAAACAGCTAATGCCCTATCGGAGACCAAAAATGGAACACTGCAAAAACCCTTGGAAAGACCACTGTAGAAGCGAAAACATAAAGCTGTACATCCAGATAAAAGGTGAAAACCTGCCTATTTGTCAACAATGCTGGAGCAGAATCGCTGAACAAGAAGAGGAATGGTAAAATATGGAAAGCTTCAGTGCAAACAGCGCCAAATCGTACATCGGAAAAAACGTCAACCTACATCTTAAAGACGGCGCAGTAATAGTGAATGTTCATTTAACAAAGCTTCACAAATGTGCAGGAAAAAATAACAATCTAATTGAATATATTTCCCATGGCAAACGCAAGGCCACAAAGTTGCCTTTGAGAAATATTGCATGGGCGGAAATGCTAAACATTAATTTTATGCAAAGGGCTGCTTAATAATCGAGATTACCCAAAATGATGCTCCCAAAAATTGTTATTCATAACTCAATTAGCTTGGATGGTTCGCTCACAGACTTTCAACCCAACATGGCGCTTCACTATCAAATTGCTGGAGACTTTAAGCCTGATGCTCACTTGATTGGATCAAACACAGCAAAAGTAGGAGCAACGTTATTCATCGATGAAGTCCCAAAAGAGGAAAAAAGCGATTTTGTGAAGCCTAAACGAGATAAAAAATTACCGTATTGGGTGATGATAGACAGTAGAGGAGTTCTGAATGGGATACTTCACGTCTGCAGAAGGTTCGAGTATTCAAGAGACGTAATTGTAATGGTAACCGAGCAAACTCCTGAAGAATACATCAAGTATCTAAAAGATAGAGACTATGACTATTGCGTTGCTGGTAAAACTCGTGTGGATATTAAGAAGACGCTTGAAATTCTTTACTCTCAATATTTTGTTAAAACGGTATTAACAGATACAGGGCGTATATTGAATGATTTGCTCTTAAATCTGGGGTTAGTATCTGAAATTAGTTTACTAATACACCCAATTGTTGTAGGTAAAAAAGCCTATCCAATGTTTAATGAAGTCAACAACGCAATCAATTTAACTCTTGAAAAGACGGAAACGCTAGAAAAAGGATACGTTTGGCTGCTATACAAAGTAAACAGCTAATTTTTGAACTACCAGCAGTTTAATAGCGAAGTTGCAAAAGCCGAATATACTTCGACTGTAGAGTTACGTCTATGCGGTGCTCACACTGCGGTGTCTGCTGTACAGAAACCGAAATGCTGCTTTCAAAAGAAGACATTAAACGTTTAGTAGCGAGAGGATATAGGCAAAACCAGTTTGTCCATTATGACGAGGCAGGCTATGGTGTGCTTAAGAATCGTGATGGTTATTGTGTTTTCTATGACCGAGTGAAGCGGCGATGTCATGTGTATTTGGATCGCCCCGCCGGTTGCAGGGTGTATCCTGTTATCGTTGATGAGGAAAAAGGAATTGTTTTAGATATGATCTGTGAGTCAAGAAACTTTATTTCTGAAGAGGAGAAAGCCCGTAAGGGAAAGAGAGTTGTGAAGCTTCTTGAAGTGATTGATTTTGAGGCATCCCAGCGCCGCTCATCAAAGCGGTAGAGCCTTTAGCTCTCTTAAAAAATGTAGATATCACCAAATAGTGGATTACTGAAATCCTACAACTTTAAATAAGCCTCAAGAGGACTTTCAGAGGGGAATAGCTATGCCATGTCAAGTAATTGTTGGTGCCTTCTGGGGAGATGAAGGCAAAGGAAAAATTATTTCGTACTTAGCCCTAAAGGATAACCTTGATTATTGTGTTAGAACAGGTTCAGTAAATGCAGCTCACACTGTTTGGTTTGATAACAAGAAATACGCGTTGCATATGGTTCCAGCTGCCTTCATAAATCCAAAAACTCGACTACTCATAGCAGCAGGCGCCAATGTGCACGTTGGTCAATTTTTTAAAGAGTTGGAACAAACCCAAGTTGATCAAAAACGTGTGGGTATCGACCAGAACGCATCTATAATTGAGCAGAAGCATAGCGATCAGGATAAGGCAAGTGCCTTGAATAAGGGCATAGGAACTACAGGCTGGGGTGTTGGACCAGCGATTGAAGAACGCGTTAGGCGTACTGCGAAGCTTGCTCGAGATGTTCCTGAGCTTAAACCTTATTTGTGCGATCAAATTACAGAAGTCAATGACGGCTTAGACGAGGGAAAAAGTGTGCTTTTAGAAGGCACTCAGGGTTTTATGCTGTCGCTTTTCCTTGGCGGTGGCTATCCGTACGTAACTAGCAGGGATACCGGTGCATCAGCTATTGCGTCTGAAGCGGGCGTCGGTCCAACGCGAGTTGATGATGTTATAATTGTTTACAAATCGTTTATCACTCGGGTCGGTGGAGGACCTTTGCCTGGAGAAATCACCAAAGAGGAGGCTCTGAAAAGAGGCTGGTTTGAAGTTGCTGCTGGAACTGGGCGTGAGCGTCGTTCTGCACCTTTTGATTTCGAGTTGGCTAAGAGGAATGCAAAGATTAATGGAGCGACACAGGCTGCGATGACTAAACTTGATGTTATTTTTCCAAGTTGCCGAAGTGCGCGAAAGTTTGATGACTTATCCAAGGAAGCTAAAGATTTCATTAAAGAAGTTGAAACAAGAACTGGGGTTCCAGTGACTTTTATCGGAACTGGACCTGATGCTCTGGATTTAATCGATCGCAGAGTATAGCAACTTTTATTTTCTTATTCTGCAATCCTTTTTTAAGGCATGTGCATGTTTAGATCCAAAAAAGCTACTAAAGCCTCTGCTAGCATACTTGTGCTACTCTTTATTGCAGGGTTACTCGTTGGCGGTTTACTTATTTTCTATGTAACCTACAGGCAAGTTAGTAGTCTTAACACTCAAATTGCAGATTTACAGACCCAGATCTCCGGTCTTCAAGGAAACGTGACGTATCAGCAGATTACGATTTTGCAGAATGGAACATCTCTAATTGAACTTTATGATAATGTTAAGGATTCTGTTGTTCTCATCCAAGGCGAGACTAATGATGGAGCTGTTCAGGGTTCTGGGTTTGTCTATTACTACGCAAATAGATATGTAATTCTGACGAATTATCACGTCGTAGAGGGTACTGTAAGTTTAAGTGTAACTTTCTCTGACGGGAAAGGTTATGCGGCCACCATTTTAGGTACTGATCCTTATGCTGATTTAGCCGTACTCTCAATTAGTGGTGACCATCAATTAAAATCAGTTACAATTGTTGGTTCTTCATCTTTAGCGGTTGGTGAACCTGTTATAGCTATTGGAAATCCTTATGGACTTGTCGGTTCAATGACTACTGGAGTTGTAAGTGCCACTGGGCGAAGCATCACCGGAGATATGGCTGGTGGTTATGCAATTGCGAATGTCATTCAGACGAGCACACCGATCAACCCTGGTAACTCGGGGGGTTTGCTTTTGAATTCACTTGGAAATGTTGTGGGCATAACAACAGCAATTGTTAGTGACTCACAAGGCTTAGGTTTTGCCATTCCCTCGAATACAATTCTAAGAGAAATAGGTTCACTTATCAATACAGGTACTTACAAGGGGCATTCGTACTTGGGCGTTACCGGTAGAGATATGAGCTATAGTTTAGCGCAAGATACTGGTGCAAGCGTTACCTATGGTTGGAAAATAGCATCTATTGCGCGTGATGGCCCATCGGATGGCAAATTGACAGTTGATGACATCATAATCGCTATGAACAATCAGACTATTAGAAACAACGACGACTTAGCGAGCTACCTAGAGGAATATACCTTACCGGGTGACACAATAAACATCACAATAATTAGAAACAATGAGCAAATTCCTGTCGAAGTAACTTTAGGCACTCGCCCCAGTATAGGGTAATTTTTTTTAGCTTATTCTTTTGTCCTTGGAGAATTCGTTAGAGGTCACGGAAAGATAGATATTGAGCCAAGCCCCTGCAAGATGCTAATTGCCAGTTGTGTGATAGAGGATATCAGCGCTTGGCGACATCTCTGAGGGGGATATGCAAATGGATGAAATGCAGGGTATACTTAAGGGGCAAAAGATTGCTTATTTCTCGATGGAAGTTGGTTTAACCAATGCTATTCCAACATATGCGGGTGGTTTAGGCACTTTAGCAGGTGATGCAATCCGTTCAAGCGCAGATCTAAAGTTACCGCTTGTTGCAGTCACATTAATCAGTAAACGAAATTATTTTAGGCAAAAACTCGATGCCAATGGCAGACAGTCTGAGCAGGCAAATGAGTGGGCTCCAGAGAAAATGATGACGCTTTTGCCAAATGAGGTCAACGTTCAGATTGAGGGTCGCATGGTTAAGGTTAGGTCGTGGCTCTACAGATACCAAAGCGTCACAGGCGGAGTGGTTCCGGTTTTGTTCTTGGACACTGACTTTGAGGAGAATTCTCAGCAGGATCGAGAAATATCGTTCTATCTGTACGGTGGTAATGAAAGGTATAGACTCAAACAGGAAGCGATTTTGGGTTTTGGGGGGGTACGCATGCTTGATGCCTTGGGCTTTAGGGTACGAAAATACCACATGAACGAGGGGCATTCGAGTCTTTTGGCTGTTGAGCTTATGCGTAAAAACGGTATGGATATGGAAAAAGTTAGGGAACTCTGCGTTTTCACAACTCATACACCAGTTGAGTCTGGGCATGATAAATTTAGCTACGACTTGATTAGAGAGGTGCTTGAACCCGTGGACTTATCCTCGATAAAGAAGTGCGGTGGAGAAGATCGCCTCAACATGACGTGCTTGGCGCTTAACCTGAGTAACTACGTTAATGGTGTAGCGAAGCGGCATCAAGAGATTTCAAGTAAAATGTTTGCGGGGTACAATATTCATGCTGTTACTAACGGGGTACACTCCTACACTTGGACTGGGGAGGAGTTTAGGAAGCTTTTTGATAAGTATTTACCTGGTTGGGCGATTGAACCTGAATTGTTGGCGAAAGTTGATGTTGTACCTGATGGTGAGATTTGGAAGGCGCACCAGAAGCAAAAAAGTGACTTGATATCTTATGCTAACCAAGCTACCAATAGTCAGCTCGATCCGGAAGTGTTTACTTTGGGTTTTGCACGGAGAGCAACTGAATACAAGAGGGCAACGTTGCTGTTTTCTAACATTGAACGTTTACGGAAGATTAGTCGCAAACGAAAAATCCAGGCGATTTTTGCAGGCAAAGCTCACCCAAGAGACGAGGCCGGCAAACAGCTTATAGAGCAAATTTATGGTTTCGCGCGGCAACTCAAAGGTGATATGGATATTGTTTACCTTGAAAACTATGACATGGACATTGCGTTAAAGATGGTGGGAGGCGTAGACGTTTGGCTTAATACGCCTCTGCGGCCTATGGAGGCTTCTGGGACTAGCGGTATGAAGGCAGCCCACAATGGTGTAATGAACTTGAGTGTGCTTGATGGATGGTGGATTGAAGGGTGGATTGAAAATGTTACTGGTTGGGCGATTGGTCCACATCCAACAGAGAATGTTGATGATCCGGTTTGTTTTGCTAAGGAACATGAGGACCTCTACAACAAGCTCGAGTATGTTATTGTTCCTAAATTCTATGATAGTCGAGATGAGTGGGTTGAGCTTATGAAGAACTCGATTGGTAAGATAGCGTATTACTTTAATAGTCATAGAATGATGCGCAGGTACGTGACGGAAGCATATCTTTAATGTAAGAACATTTTCTTTTTGGTGTTGGTTACTAAAAAATAGTAGGACCTATTTTTAAGTCCGAAGAGTCTGCCAGCCTTTTTCAATTTATTTGAAGTTTGTTTTTTATTGTCTTCCTGTGATAGATATTTGTACGCTAAAGGTTGTGACGTCAGTTATGTTGGATGCAACGTTTAATGTTAGAGCGGCGGATGTGGATTGACCCGATGAGATGACAGCACCGGCTCGGTTCCAAGTGATTGTTAGTGGACCATTGGCTATTGTTGGGTTCCAGTTTGATGTGTTCATACTTAGTGTAAGCGGATATGTTCCGTTGTTTTTTATGTAGACTGTCTGTGTTGTTGAAGTTCCAGGTGTTAAGCTTCCCCAACTGATCGAGGTTATAGCATTTGTGCATGTACTGTCGGAGTATATTCCTAAACTGGCGCTTCCTACAATTGTGACTGCTCCTGATGAGTTTAGGCTTTGGCTTGTAGTTAATGCTGCATAGCTAGTGGCTGCGAGTGTTAGTGCAAGGGTTGTTAGAAGGCATATTGCGAGCCCAATTTTTTTGTCGCCCATCATCAATATCACATGTATTGAGTATTAATATTACATTCAACGTATGTGGTTGTTTAAAAGCCTTTTCGATTTTCAACATTACCAAGCAGCTTGTAGAACAAAAATGCACATCAACCAACTAATTAACCAATTTACAACTAACTCGTTACCTAATACACTCACCCACCATTTGATGCACAATTAACCTAAAAACATGGCTTAAGTAATAGCAAAGCAAAAAAATCGAAAGAAACAGAGCAAATGTTTAGCCACTACAGACAAATACGAAAAATATCTGCATTATCGCGCCGATCAGACAAAAGACATCAGTTACAGCGAAAATTACAGGTTTTTCATCAGTTGCCGAATACATATGATGAGGATTGACGGCGATCTAATCGGTCCACCTTTTTAAGTGAACTAAATTACGAAAGTTGATATAAAGCTAGTTCTGAAACACGCCTTATAACGCAATCTCACCATCCAAGTGGATATAGAAGTAACCTCTAGAAGAGTGAATAAGAATATGACTCTAGAACTAATGGACAAGTCAAAGAGACGCGATAGACTAGTCATAATGACCGAGATCATCGGAATAGCTAAAAACGGAACTTCGAAGACCCACATCATGTTTAAGGCTAATCTAAGCTTTAGCCAACTAAATCAGTATATCTCTTTGCTCCTAAAGTCAGGACTCGTAGAGATTGTTTCCAATGGCACTCGCCAGAAATACATAGCGACTGAAAAAGGGCTTGAGTTTATGGAAAAACAGTGCGAAGTTATTGACATGCTAAATGAGAATGGTCTCGGCTATAGAAGCGGTGCAAAAGCAGTTCCTCTTATTCTCCAAGCTTTTTGAGCTATTAATTTGTCTGGTAAAATTCCCAGCATACTGCTTCAGAATTTTTATTTTAGAAAAAAGAAAAGGGTCTAAATTTTTTGCTCTTGCACTTTTTATTTAAATTTTCTAATTTAACCACTATTGTATATACGTACATATTACAAAGTCTTAATAAGCAAACGTAACTTACTCGAAGGCATGGTGCGGCGAAGCAAGATTACAATAATTTTGCTATTACCAACAGCGATTGCTATCTTCTTAATCGGCCTGATTATCCAAAGTGTTGGCTCTGCCGGCAGCAAGCCCAAAATTAATAGATCTGTTGTGCAGAGAAGTGATGGAATACATTTTGGAATGCTAGTTAATCAAGAGCAACAAATTAGGCAGTAGAATTCAGATTGCCGAGGATTCAGGGGATAGCTTTGGCTTTATGTATTGAGAATGTGTATTCATAGATTTTTTTCTTGATGAATGAAATACGTACAAGTCGAGTAATACTAATATCACCCTCTAATAGGCAGATGTAAGAGAGGCCCAACATTGTCAAGAGACCCCCCATAATAGATTGATGCAAAATTTTGAAGTGAACACACTAAAAGCGTCTATCTGTTGGAATACAGGCGAAGAGAAGAACTACTTATCGTGGTGCCTCAGCATAGTATGCAAAGCTAGAAAATAGTCCCTTCAAAGGTCTCATTTTATGCAAAGGGGACAAGAATAAAACCCAAATAGAGATGGTTTAACAGCGATAGAGGGTAATTATTTTTTCTTTCTAATCCAAAAACTACCCGGTCCTTTGGCCTTATTATAAGATGGAAAAACCACTCTACATTCCTCAGGAAAATTTTGGTGCATAAAGTAGCCGGCCCAGAGAACCTCAAAAGAGCAATTAAAGGCTAAAAAAGCCTGCAAAAGATATTGTTCAGTCCAAAATCTATGATTTTCAAAAATGAAGTCTTTTGGATATTCGTAAGGCAAAAAGATGTCGTGAATATGGATTATTACACCTTTTTTCATGCGGGGAATAATTTCTAAAAATTCGTAATTTACATCGCCGCCTATTCTCATTACATGAGAAGAATCGATAAACAAGATGTCGTTTTCATCGAGTTGCAAGAAGAGATTCATTTCTACTTGTTCAACTGGTTTCTGGATTAATGTAGACACACCAGGAACACCTTTCTTTATAGTGTCATTTGGAAATGGGTCGATAATGCAGTATTCCACTTTTAACCCATTTTCCTTAGTGTTTAAGAGACATGCCTTAGTGGCAAGATAAGTCGAAAAGCCCGATCCTACTTCAATGATTCTTTTGGGTTTGAAGTGTCGAATCATCGCATGTAAAACTTCAGCATCAATTGAAGGAAAGAAATTATTCTCAAGGTAATATTCGTGGGGTAAGGCTGTTTTATTTAAGGGGTAATTAAATTCGTTCTTATATTTAGAAAAAGTCTGAGACAACAACTCGAGCTGTTCTTGTCGTCGCATATCTATACCGACAAGTTCGGACTTTGAGCTCCATAAATCATTCTTAAGGGTCCTTGTATCAGGAATGGGTTCATAGAAATGTACTGGTGTTATATGATAGCCCTTTTTTTCCCAAAAATCAAAGAATCTTTCTGTTGCTACTTTAGGCAATATCAATGATATAAGATTGGCAGCCAGTTTTGCCCACGTTTTTCTAAAAGTTCCTGTACTCAAAAACACTAAGCCAACTATGCTAAAAGGTATAGATAAGGATCGATAGGGATAAGTTAGTTGGATATCAGGCGAGTGGGGATCTAGGGCTGAGTAGAAAACTGATATTACCGCTAATATAATAAAAACTAGCCCCATTCCCATGAAGGCATATACTGCAAGCTTAAATTTATTAGACATGCGAGTTTACTCTCGATTATAATGATTAGCTCAGATAATAATATTTAGATCCACTCGTGAGTCGAGTGTGAGACTTTGTAATCGCCTGATGATAGTTCATATAATTAGGGCTTGGACAATGTATGGCTTTGATCGAATTTACTCACGTAGGGGCAGGCTGCTCGTATTTCCATTTGCAGTTGCTTTTGACCACTTTAGCAGGAGTTCCGATTATAAGTGAATTTTCAGGGTAATCTTGTTGAGTTAACACTGATCTGCATCCAACAATGCTTCCCTGCCTAATTATGGTTCCTTTAAGAATGCTGGTTTCATGGCCAACCCAAACGTGATTTCCGATCAATGTGTTAGATTGATACTTATTTGGTACATTAGAGTATTCAATATAGTGCCAGTCGCAATCGGTTATGAACACATTATAAGCAGATAGGAAATCTTTACCTATCTCAACGTTTTTAGAGACATAAATCTTCGAGCCATTGCCTATCATTGACTCTTTTTCTGCTTGTCTACCTCCAATTTTTAGTGAAGCATTTTTACCCAGAATAATTTCTGTGCCACCACCGATGGTTACGTCACCTTCTATTGAAAGGGCTGAATTTTCAAACAGACAGATTGATATTGGCGAGTTATCGGTAGAGCTGCCTAATTTTAGTTTACCTTTTATGGTTATTTTTGCGCTTTTGTCTTTCATTATGTTGACTTTAATGAATGGGTTCAAAAGAAGTATCTGAATGTCCGTAGTTGATAGCTTTCTCTTTATAAAATAAGTCCGGATTTTCTTGATTAGGGAACTTACGGAAGCTTTCAACGCAAGGTGCCTTGGAATATAAATGTCCTCCATTTATCAGGGGTTGGTTGTTATTGCAACATGTGTATTAAAGGTTAAGTGTTTATCTACCATAAAAGTCAATAATTGGTTATTTGAGGAAATTAATATTCATCAGTTGCAGGTTTATGGGCAGCTTGCGGAAGTTTTTCTTTTCTTTAATCTTGATAGATATTTTCGTTTAGTCGAGCTATCTAAGAATTAAGACATTGCAGGCAAGAACCAATAACAGAAAAACAATGCACCACTACGCAGAATGCTCAATAAACTACCGCCGGACGCTACAGTACGGCAAGTAATAGTGAACTACTCTCCTCTTCCGAGGCGAGCATCCACACCTAATTTTTGTTGATGTATTCTTCAATTTTCGCACTAGTAACAACGCCTGCAGTCCTTACAGCATAACCCTCAGACCACAAATGCCCGCCCCACAAACGCAACTTAACCTCAGGAAACTCCTCAAACAGCAGTTTAGCAGAATTACACTTCAAAACACGCACCATCTCGGGAATACATAGCTTTGGACGAGCCGAAACAAACACGTGAATATGGTCGCCATGATGAACCCTAGCAGCCAGCAGTTGAAAGCCGTGATTAGTAGCAATCATCTTAAGTACCTCCTCCAACCTAACCTCAACTGAGCCTAAAAGTACCTTGCACCGGTATTTAGTGGCCCAGATAAGGTGGTAGTTGGCTTGGTAAACACACGATCTTGCTTTCTCCAGGTCCCTCACCTCCTTATCCAATGGTGACAGACCTATCGTTTGGTAGAGCTAATAGAACTACGTCTACATGGTGGAATACGCATTCATCCTGCCGCTAACGCGGCAGGTATTCTGCTAGGCTTTTTATAAAGAAAACGCCAAGCAAAATAATCCCCTACAAGAAGATTAACAAGATAGGCAGAAGAGGCTTATTATAGAAACTATCACAAGGATAACTTTGAGTAAAAATACCATTAAAACAAAGAAAACAAGCAAAAATCAATTCTGACTAAGCAGAATATAATTGTAATATTTGATCTTTATAGAGTTCTCTGGTGTCACCGATGACATCCTCAGTGTCGGATTGATCAACGTTTAAGCTCCCGATACGAGTCCTTAGATCTTCGAGGTCCATCTTGAAGGTAGTGTCCTTACTCAACTTTTGTATTGAACGTTCAAGAGAATGTATCTCCCGGGGATTCTCTTTTTGACTAACAAGTTTTCCGAGCATAATATCGTTGAGTAAATAGTAGGAGTTAACAAGCATAGCTACTTCGTCGAGGTTGGGATGTGCATCGGGTACAGTATCCATAGGTCTTAGGCGGTTGAAATATTCAAGAATTGCCTTAAGAACAACGCGTGCTTGATTAGCCACTTCACGGGGATCTTGTTTTGAAATGGCAATTGATAACTGTGTGAAGTCTAAGGTCAGAGTAGGGAGCGATTGAGTCGTTAAGTTAATGCTTTGACCCAATACTGCTACTGTATCTTCTATTATAGTCCAATCAACCCGTTTTGCATGTAACCCACTAAGGACATCGAACACCACATCAACAACTGGAAGAGTATCATTCAAAATCTCTTCAACGTTGGTATTTCTTAAGTAGATTTTTTCCTGTTTCTCTAATGCTCTTTTGTTCTCATCCATGATAGCTTGAACTTTTGCGGTGACTTCTTCATTGAAGGATTCGTAGTTCTTTTTCTTTCTAAAAGTATCTATAACATTATTCCAGGTTATGGTAAGTTCATTCCAGAAGTGCTCTATGTTGCTTATCGTTGAAATCGGTATTTCCCTAACCTGAACAAGCTTATTTTGAAGTAGACCTGGTCTATTGTAGAATTTTAAAACACCATCGGAGATTACATAATCAGACACAACAAATTCATTTTTAGTCTTCAAAGGATTATTGCCTTTCGATTTCAATCTAGGGGTAACAATCCCAGCGACCAGAGCTATCGATACGCCTATTACGATGCCTATAGGCCATAGTGGAAAATCTGATTTTCCCGAAAACACAACAGACAAATCATAAGTATTAAGATAGGTGTTATACCAAACATAAAAGTAATTGTTATCTTGCAAGTATCCTTGGTTGTTGACTATTTGATTATTTATATAAACAGTAGGCACTGTATCTGAGGTTATAGCCCTTCTGGGAACAGTAAGATTGCAAAAGTTGTTAGCGCCACTTTGCCCAATTAATGTCAAGCTTAGAGTTGTCTGAGGAGTGTTTTGGTCTTTAGTCAATATTGCGTTGGATATTTCGGAGTCATCTATGTTACCATAAATGGTGAGGTAAGTTGAGGACCCGTCACTTGCTGAAGCCAATATCGACTTGGAAACAAAATTTGAGGGAACTACTGTAACTGTCGGTGTTGGAGTGGGATTTGCTACTGTGGGTTTCGCGGTAGGCCGAGGAGTTGTATTCTGTCCTTGAGTAGGATTCGAGGTAGGGTTTGCAGTAGGGGTTGGTTCCTGCGTTTGGATCTGCTCAAAATTAGCTGTGACCGTACCTGACCCTGTAACTGTAATGGTTGTAGATGGAGAAGTTGAATTGCTGATCGCTCCTGCTGAGCTGGTCCATGAGGAGAACTTGTTGTTGCTACTTGCTGCTGTAGCTAAGGGACTAACCTCGTTTCCAGCATCAACCCATATTGCGCCACTTGGAGAGGTGGTTCCGCTCCCTGCAGGTGTAACTGCAAACGTTACTTGATATTGGGTTTGCCAGTTAGCCGTAATATTTTTAGCACTATTCATAGGTATAGATCCACTGGGGCTCTGGGAAGATAAGTCACCCGTCCAATTAGTAAATGCATAGCGAGAACCGGTGCTGATTGAGACGGGCGATGTTAAAGTGAAGTTAGCTGTTGATCCACTATCATACCAGCCTGCGCCAGTGGGATTTCCATATGCAGAAGTTACCGTGAGATAGTACTGTTGCACATACGATATGGCCACAGCTGTCTGTAGTGAGACATCTATAATGCCTTGATGCTGCAATGGCGTATATTGTATTCCTGTACCGCCGCTTATGGCCTTAGTAACATTCCAGTTGTGAGGCACTGTTTTAGATAGAAAAGTAATCGTGGGTGAATTTGAGGACTGTGTTGTACCGTCAAGTGTTACGCTCCAACTTGTCCCTGCGGGTAAACCGTTTGCTGTAAATTTAACAGGATATGCAATGTTAACTTCAATTGTCTTAGTAGGTTCTTTGTTTCCTGCTTTGTCTACTGAATAGTAGTAAATATTGGTTGTACCCATCGCGTCAATATTGCGGGGATCGGTGTAAACTTGGTCACTTGCATCGCCGTCAAGTTTGTAGTAGGTGTTGGCTACTCCGGAACCGGCACTATCTGAAGTTGATAAAGTCACTTTAACTGTACCAGTATACCAGTTTGTTTCTCCTGGAACCTTGGTTCCAGATAGGCTAGCTGTGGTAGTTGGCGGGGTTAAGTCAATTTTGACTTCGGTGTTTCGGGGCGCTTCATTGTTATCGGCGTTATCAACTGCCCAGAACGAGAGATTGTGAATCTCAGTAGTTGAAATACTAATTGAAGCTTTTTCGCCGGGAACAATCTTAGTTCCACCGTCAAGAATATAATGAATTTCTTTAACACCTGAACCGCCGCTGTCTGTCGCAGTTAGTGCAGCGGTCACAGCAGTAGTATACCACCCGTTTAACCCCAGAGTCCCCGCGAAATCTAAATCTGTGGCCGGAGCTATCCCATCAACTTCAACGTCAACCGAATTCTCGTAAAATAAACCTGCACGATCAGTCACTTTAACGTAAATAGTATGATGCCTATCGCTTAAGGCACTCAGATCAACTGACCACGAGGTACTACCATCAGCTAAAACATATTTACCATTATCCACCTTGACCTCCACTTTGTCAACACCCGAGCCATCCCCGTCAGTAGCAGTACCCGAAACAATAAAGCCACTACTTTTAACATACGCATCATCAACTGGTGAGAGGATCGTTAAGCTTGGAGGCGTCGTATCTAACAATATGGTATCCGAATCTTTTATCGAATACATGAAGTTAGATCGAAATTGAGCATAAACGGTCTTATCGCCCTCTCCCGGAGTCAAAGTCCAAGTTCGAGATGAAGAATAACTTTCCCATTCCGTCCAAGATACATCATCGTTGGAGAAACACATTTCTCCATCTTGAACATCATAATCAAGAGTTAACGAAACGTCGGTTGAAGTTGCATATGGTGCTCCGTTATTAATGCTAATGTATAATGAAGCAGACGCAGCAAATTGAGAGTAGCTTGCAGAGAAGAGAAGTATAGAAACTATCGTAACCACTAATATAGCACGAACTCTGTGTTTTCGTGAATTACCCAGCCTTTCTCCTCTCCCCGTTATAGCAATTACTTTATTTATTATATCTCTTGCGAAAGTCCGGCTACAAATAACCACTAACTTTCGAAAGCAGCGCCGTAAACGAATTGTCTAGTCATTGTTTACTTTTTATAAATATTACTCTAAATCCGGAATACCTTATCGTTGGAAAATATTTTTTAATCTTTAGCTTACGATTCAGAGGTGTACTCCAAAATTGTTCAAATTTGTCAAGGAGTCATTTTTTCATTCTCTTAAATACAACAAATCCAGCAATTGCACCAACTGACACTAAACCAAAAACGCCCAAAAATAAATAAAGATTTAAGCTGTTAGCGTCTGGTGGATTTTGTGTTGGATAAACGGTTGGCTCAACGGTAGGCGAGGGAGAGGGTGATGCAGTCGGAGTGACTGTAGGTGTTGGAGTTGGTGTACTAGTAGGTTTTGGAGTAGCTGTAGGTTGAGGAGTACTTGCTGGTTCAAATCTCCAATTAGCTAAAGCTGTTTTTGGACCGTTCATAACAATAGCGTTTGAAGTAGACGTGCTGCCGGAGGCATCGCCACTCCAGCCAGAAAAGACATAGTTAGCGCCATTACCAGCAGAGACGGACGTAGGGGTAATTATTGCATAAGCAGAGCTACCTGCGTCGTACCAACCTTCATTTCCTTTATTGCCATAAGGAGAGGACACTGTCAAATAGTACTGAGTCTTCCAATTCCACTGGACTGTCGAATTAGCATTAATTGTAAATGTGACAGTTGAAACGGTGCCTGAAGCAGGAACGCTACCAGTGCCAGTCCAACCCAGAAAGGTATTCTGAACTCCTGTAATTGGAGCGGGATTGTGAGCCTCAACTGTTACGGTGGTCCCTGCAGTATATGAATGCACACCGATTGCAGGTGTAGTAGTTCCTATGTTGGAGCTGATGGTTAGCGTATATTGGATTCTTGTGAAGGTAGCGGTAACTGTCTTGTTATCATCAATAATAATTTGTCCTGGATTAAGAGAACTATTCAAGTCGCCGCTCCAGCCACTAAATGTCCAGCCCTCATCAGCAACAGCGGTCAAATTAACAGCAGTGTCATAAGCATAAACCGACTGATCAGGATTAACAGTCACTTCCCCGTTTCCAACACTATCTACGGTTAAAGAATAACCTAAAACATCGACTAAAGCGTCATACCAAACCTTAGCCATCTTTCCATACCCTAAAGCAGTTGGATGGATACCATCCCCGTTCAAGTCAACCGGATAAATCAGAGCATGCTCCATATCCACCATGACAACATTGCTCCGAGTTGAGGCCAGTGATTCAAGCTTATTATTATAATCCATCGTTGTTTGATTCCAAACGGAGTTATCAGATCGTAGAATTATTCCAGCAAGGATAACTGTAACAGATCTACCATTGGATGCGCCCCAAGCATCGATTTTATCAAGTATACCCTTGACTTCATCAACGATAGCAGTCGCCAACAGGCCATTTTGAATGTCGTTGGTTCCAATATGTAGCAATAAAACATCAGCCGGATAATCAGTAAGCCATTTAGACACATTGGAACTTATCATAGCAGCTGTATACGAATTGTGACCCTCATTAGGGTTAGAAGCAGGATCTGTCCCGTTATTCTGTGAACCAACAAAATTCACATTGAACCCGAAATTAGTTAAATTAGAATACAGGTCTTTTCTGTAACCATCATAGGCAGGGCCTGGATAGCCAACAGTTATTGAGTCACCTAAAGGCATTATCCTAGCGCTCGGAAAAGAAGCCTCTGCTTCAAAAGTAAATGCTGGAGAAAGACTCAAAAAAACCACTATGATAATGGTCAAACCCCGCATTTTTTGATTAGACATTGCCTTCAAATTCAATCGTTCACTAACCTTCTTTGCAGGTGGAATATTAGGCTAATGGAAAGTAATTCTATATAATCATCTTTCGACAATGAAAAGCCTCAGCATACTTACTTTGTGAATTAGATTCTAATCCCCTGATTCGCATGATAGATCGAAAAGTCTCTTCCCCAAACCATTCCTTAGCGTGCTGACTTCTAAAAACCTCACACAAGTTGCTAACTTTTCGTTGAACAATATTCTCATCCAATTGAAAATACAAATTCGGAATTCCTAAGTCTGCATCATATTTAGGAATCTCATATTCAAAAATCAAACTATCACGGAAAGCATTCCAAGTTAATTCAGCAATCAAGCGATGATCCTGATGAGCATCATTAGAATAATGAGTGAATATTAAATCAGGCACGATTTCCTTTTTTAAGTCAACAAAACAGTCCTTTATAGATCCACCAATATAAGGGAAAAAAGAATCTTTGAATGAATAAACATTAAGAGTTTTTGAGGCTAAACCGGCAAGAAAAACCTCGAAGCTACTACGCGCTTCCTCCGCCCGTTTTCCTTCTGCAGAAAAAACAACCCATCGAAATTCAGCTTTAGGGAAATCATTGGTAAGCTTTAGAATCGCGCCGCCACAACCAATTTCTATATCATCGGCATGGGCGCCTAGACATAATATTTTAGGCTGCGGATTACTCTCAAACAATCGAATTTTATGCATGCTTTATATCTCCGCTTGGTTGGACTTGATTTTTCCAGATTTCCCAAGAAGATTCATTCTTTAAAGCCAAATCATCTAGTCGCTGCTTATCTTTGTAAGTATCTAAACTAGCCCAGAAACCGTCGTACTTGTAAGTGAGCAATTCACGTTTCTTAATCAGCCTCTGGAATGGTTCATTTACAAGGTCTTCCCCTGGATTTATGTAGTCGAATATCTGTTTTTTAAAGACAAAAAAGCCTCCGTTGATCCTAAGGGGTGTCTTATTCAATTGGCATATATCATTTACATAGCCATCTTTTGTAGTCGATACATAATGGAACGCAACCGATGGTTTGACGGTTATAAACGTCCCTATTTTGTCTTTCTTTACAGCATAATCGATTAGTGTCGGAAGATGCAGGTCAGTTATGCCATCTGAGTAGTTAGCCAAAAACCGTTCATCGTCATCAAGATACTTTTTGACAGCTAACAGTCTTTCCCCTAATGGTGTGTTCAGACCAGTTTCAGCGAAAGTAATTTTCCAACTTTCAATGTCACTCTTGAAAAGCTTTTGTTTTTTCTTTCCATTCGATAGAACGAAGTCACCCGTCAAGCATTCATCATATTTTAAAAAGAATTCTTTGATACTATCTCCTTTGTAGCCAAGGCATAATATGAATTCTTTATGACCGAAATAGGAGTAATATTTCATTAATTGCAACATTATTGGTTTGCCGCCAACTGAAACTAAGGGTTTAGGAATATTTTCAGTTGAAGGATGCAACCTCATTCCTAAGCCGCCGCAAAATAAGACAACTTTCACAAATCTTCCTCCATAATTATCGTGTTCCCTAATTCTTTACCTTGTGAATCATATACCTCTAATTTCGGAATTGGCACTAAAAAGCGTCCTCCCCAATTGCCAATATAAGACATTTGATTCATTATCTCGCTTTTTATGCTCCAAGGTAAGATTAAGATATAATCAGGTTTAGTATCAGCTATTCTTTCAGCGTTAAAAATAGGCAAATGAACCCCTGCCAGATATTTACCCTGCTTATTGGGGTTACGGTCAACCAAATAATCAAGAAAATCAGTGCGAATCCCACAATAATTAAGAAACGTATGAGCCTCGGCATGAGCACCGTAACCAATTGCCGATTTGCCCTTACGCTTAATCTTTATCAATACGTCTAAAATATTTCGTTTAGTTGCTTTTACTTTTTCATTAAACGAGAGATACTTGTTAGCGTCCATAAAACCATTTGATTTCTCTGCTTCCCTAAGTTCATGAGGGCGAGTGGTTTTAGTTATCTGGTCATTCTCAGAGTGACAAGCATATATTCTGAGGGAACCACCGTGAGTGGGGACTTCTTCGACATCAAAAACAGTCAGGTCATGTGAGGCAAGCAATTTCTCGACAACAATAAAGGAAAAGTAAGAGAAACGTTCGTGACTTATAGTGTCAAACTGATTTTTATCAATCAGATTCTTGAGGTAATGGAATTCTAAAGTTATTATACCCGAGGGTTTGAGCAGAATTTTTAAGCCTTCTACAAAGTCGTGTAGATCGGGTACCTGGGCGATTATGTTGTTTGCGATTAACAGGTCTGCTTGCTTGTTTTGTTTAACCAAATCATTGGCTGTTTGCTTGTTAAAGAACGCCTTAATGGTGGGTATGCCTTTTTTAAGTGCTTCGTCAGCAACATTGCTTGCTGCTTCAATGCCTAAAATAGAGATATTTCGTTGACCAAAGTATTGTAGCATATATCCGTCATTACTTGCTACTTCAACAACTTGGCTATTGTAATTTAAGTTCATCTTCTTAGTGATCATATCAGCATAGCTTTCGCAGTGTTTTAGCCAGCCCTTTGAAGAAGAAGAAAAATAAGCGTATTTTTTGTATATTTCCTGAGGAGTAATCGAGCCTTCCAGTTGCACTAAGAAGCAATTTTTACAGAAGTATACATGTAACGGATATGATGGTTCCATTTTATTGAGTTGATCAGCCGAAAGATAACTCTCGCACAAAGGTTGTACTCCGAGGTCTGCAAATGTAGATTCAAGGGATTTACCGCAGAACCGGCAACTCAAGTTTTCCTCAGCCATCAATACCAACTCAATATTGACTAATTAGTTTTCCATCTTAAAGTGCTGTCAACAGCACCTGATTTCAAGCTATTTTCTAGGTGAGTGATACGCCTATACCGCGGACCTTCAAATTCCTCAACTATCAAACCAACTTTCTTATACGCTTCATAGAGCTGCTTTGCCCCCAAAGGAACAGTCCACTGTGGCTTAAATTCAGGTAAAGCATCCGCTATTTTTCCAAATTCTACTCTATATGAACGCTCATCAGGCTCAGCGCCTTCAACATATTTGATCTCTGAATTCGGAACAGTTTGCTTAGCGATTTCAGCAACCTCTTTTATCCTAAAGTTTTGGTCATCCTTTCCTACGTTAAAGATCTGATTATGAACAACATCTCGAGGGGCACGCAACGTTGCAATAAACGCGCGAGATATATCCTGAATATGCACAAACGGCCTCCAAGCACTACCATCGCTCTTTAAGAGAACTATGCCTTTAGTAAAGGACCAAGCGATGAAGTTGTTCACAACAAGATCAAATCGCAACATCGGAGAAAGTCCATAAGCAGTTGATGACCGAAGGAAAGTAGGTGTAAAATCAGTATCAGCTAATTTTGAAATATCCCTCTCAGCAAGCACTTTTGACTCAGCATAAGGAGTAACAGGTTTCGGTTCAGATTCTTCATTAACAATAGGTTTTGATGAAGCACCGTAAACACTGCATGAAGAAGAAAGAACATAACGCTCTACTCCTGCCTGCTTCGCAAGCTTTGCTAACCTTACTGAGGCTTCATGATTTATTTCATAGGTCACCTTAGGGTTAAGATTACCAAGCGGATCATTAGATAAGGCACAAAGATGAACTACAGCATCAAAACCAACTAAATCTGAAAGCTGTATATCCCTAATATCTTTCTTTAAATAAGCAATATCAGCTATTGGCCCTGTTACAGATGGATCACCAAACACACAAGAACGGAAAAGATCACTATCCAATCCGGTTACTTCAAAACCTTGAGCCTGCAACATAGGCACCATAACAGTTCCAATATATCCGTTATTACCTGTTACCAATACTTTCATGGCAATACACCTCAGCTCTGCTTACATAAGAAGTCTTAATATATTAACTATATTCCAAATAATGAATGAACATAGTGAAAAATGATGCAACATACAATCGAAAACTAGCACGATAGCCTAAAGGAAGTGTTTGTCTCCAAATACCGCTTATAAACAAAAAAATAATGCTTTAAAGGCATGGAAGATACTCAGCCTTCACACCCATTCCTTCAGCCATCTTTCTAATCTCATCACAGTAGATAGGATTCATAACAATAATTACCTCAGGCATATACTCTTTCAAAAATTCCGGAGAAACTATCTCCTTGCCTACACCAGGAATGAATTTACCATGCCTATGAGGATTAATATCTACGATATACTTGATCTCATCTTGGATACCCAGTGTTGTCATAAAAGCTACACATTTAGATCCTGATCCCCAAACTATAGCTCGCTTATTCTCCGTCTTTATGCGCTTTATTTCCTTATCCCAAGACTTCAATTTATCAGTACAACGCGTAGAGAAATCTTTCACCATCTTTGCAGTCTTTTCAATACTTTCTTTACGCTCAAATGCTTTTTTAGACAAATTAAGAGCAGGTTTAGCCTCAATTACAAGATACTGGTCAAAATAAGTCTTCATTAGATTCATAACCTCAAAGCCACAGTAACTAAACAACTGCGCTAACGAATCTAGATCGAAATAAGAACAATGCTCATAATAAATATCCCAAAAAGCCACTTCATGAAGAATACGAGATACATCAGGCACTTCGAAACAAACAGGCGTATTTTTCTCACCAATAGACTTCCTTAAGCTACCGACAAACTCAGCTGTATTCGAAATATGTTCTAATGTATGACGGCAACACACAAAATCACCTAATTCATCGGCATAACGCTCAGAATAGTAGTCCTTGACAAACCTCATTCGCTCCCTTGCCTTGCTTTCTACCCCGCCGCTAACTAAAGAAGGATCTATACCAACACCATAATTATCGCCTGATTCACAGAGCATCGCCAAGAAATCGCCTCTTCCACAACCAATTTCTGACACATTTTTGCCGCGAAGTTTGTAAGTATCAATCAGGCGGCTCGTTAACTGGTTGGCATATGTGATGAACGTCTTTGAGAAGCCTTGTTCTTCAGGGGCAAGAGTCGCATAATCCACTTTTAGAGGGTCAAAAGCTACGTTTGAGATAAAGCCACATGACCCGCAGAAGCCAAGAACTACATCACCGCGAGGAAAATTGATTGCTTCTTTTTGATTGTCAAACATTAAACAGCTATTGATAGGTACATTTTTTGCTTCATAAAAAATGGACATTCCAGGTGTCTTACAACTTGGGCATATTTTCCTTGTTGACGGCGACATCTAATTTGGCTCCTTTGATTACTTGTTAGTTTGGTTTGCTCGCTGATAGTATAAAAGTATATCTAACTAAAAAAAATAAGAAAGAAGGTTTTGGTCTATTTTGTCAGCGTCTTCGTCGAATCAACAATATCAGTGCTATTCCCACAGCAACAATAATGGCTATGGCAATACCAACTAATGCAACTGTAGATAGGCCCTCTTGAGTCGGTGGTGGTGAAGGAGTAACTGTTGGTTCTGGTGTAGCAGTATTTGTAGGTAAGGGAGTTGCTGTTGGTGAGGGTGTTGGAGTTGCTGTTGGCTTGACTGTAGGCTTTGGTGTAGCTGTAGGGGCAACGGTAGGGGTAGGTGTTGGGGTAGGTGCAGACCAAATCACATTTAATGAATTAGACGTGAAAACAACAGATTCGCCCATAGTCAAATCATACAGAGAGGGTATCACGTAAAAATGGCCGCCGACAGAGCTTGAACTGTCAGTAAAGCTTGTGACGTTGCTGGCAAACAATGAACCATCCCGGGTTACATTAGCAACAAAATTGCTAAAAGCTAAGCCATTCTTTGTAGCGCTCAAAGCAAAATTAACAGTATCTCCCTGAAAGACATTAGTACGGTCAGCAGCCAAAGTAACAACATATGTATTCAGTGTGAAATCAGTTTTACTACTTGCAACCCAATTGTTTGATGTGTCAACTGCGTAGAATATCACTGAGACAACTGTTCCAGGTGTACTATTCCATAGACCCCCTAAGGTAGCGGTGTAACTTTTGCTTCCAGATGCGTCTATAGCTGTTTGGTTAACCCAAGTACCTGTGTTATTCCAGCTCGGTATAACTTGGTCAATTCCAAAGTCATCAGTTATTGAAGCACTTAGTGTAACTTGAGCGCTGGTTGATTGGGAATTTGCAGATATCGCATTGATAACTGGGCTAGTGAAGTCTCGGGGACCTGTCCAAGTACTAGAAAGCACTACACTATCAGAGTATATGTGAACAGGATAGGCAGCTCCTGTAACGTATCCGCCAAAAAACGCAGCGCCTATTATGCTATCATCATTCTTTAGATTTGTCACGGTTATTGTTGGCAAAGCTTGGTTTACAGAAGTTTCGTCTTCAGCAATCCAAACAGATACTTGACCATCACTTGAACCCGATTTAACCATGACCTCCACATAATACCAAGTATTTAGTTTTAGTCCGACCGCAGTTGAGTATTTTGTATACTCGGCACCATTGTCATAGTACTCGAGTTTCCAACGATAATATGAACCATCATAATCAATTGCTACGGTACCTAAATGAGCCCCCCCTGCCCCCGTTTTGTTCATTATTCCGAAAAGATCAGTTTCAGCTCCTTGCGCCGGTAAAGCAGATACTTGTATGTATTCTCTATGATACAAAACAGAAGTAGCCGAGCCTAAATCCTTGTAAGCATATGCATAAGAACCTACCGCGCCATTAATGGCACAATCTGCAGAGTAGAGACCCTCAAAAACTGTAGCTGCAGAAATGCCCAAAATACTCTCTGCATCGACTGTAGTGCCAGTCCATTTTGAATAGTCGTTTGTTTCAAAGTCATCGAAGACCGTTTCAGCATAAACATGGGGAACTAGTGAAATTAATAGAGTGCTTGTTATTATTAAAAACGCCAAAGCAATAGCGTTTGAATTCTTAATCCTCAATTTAACACCTAAGTCTATTTTTCTATGGAGCTTATTTAAGAGTTGCTCTCTCAGAATACTAATTGACACTTAGGACGACAAAATAGTAGGCATAGCACACTTCGGCAAAACCCGTATTAATTTAAAACATAAAATCGGCTATTCACTAAAACATTCTCTGAATGGCTTAAAAACAACGGATTGAAAACGTTTCATTTTGTGGTTATGTGAAAAACAATAAAAAAAAAAAGAAAAACGTTAAGGGTTAATGTAGAGTTCAGCATCAGCGAACCAAATAGAAGCTGACTCGCCCTTATTCCAGCTTGAGCATAGCATTGGCATTATTCCTGCTATTTGTTGTGGTCCATATGTGAGAGGTTGTTGCCAGTCGTTGTGTGTATATGTTGTGTATGGTATGGTAACGTCTATGGTTATTTTTGTCCAGCTGCTTCCGTACGGTATCCAGATGGCTGATCCTGCCATTCCCGACCATCCTGTTGGGCGTGGACCGCCGTTCCATATTTCTGTTTGGATGGTGCGTGGGTGTACTTCTAGTATGCGTTCTTTTGGTCCGTAGCAGTCGAATGCGATTGTGCCGCCTGTTCCTATGTTTGAGTAGGCTGTTTTTATGTAGCAGGTGAAGATTACGTGGTCTCCTGGTTTTACTGATATCCAGGCGTGGTTTACTTCTCTGGTTGGGTTGCACCAGATTCCGGGTCCGTCTACTCGTATGCTTGGGTTGCCGTTGTGTGTTGTGGTGTAGTCCGCGTGAGTTATTTGTGGGTAGGTGTTTGGATTTCCATGGCAAACATCTCCAAAAATATGGTAATCTCCCCATTTACCAAGAATTGGTGCCAAATTCTTTGATGATGTTATTGAAGTCGGTGCAGGGGTAGAACTTGGTGTTGGTATTGGGGTGGTTGTAGTTGATGGACTTGGTGTTGGCGTTGGGGAGTTTGTAGTTGATGATCCTGTTGATGTTAATGTTGCGTAGATTGAGTATACGGTGTTTTCTTGACCGTAAGCTGTGTATGTGGATGGGAAGTTGCCGTATGAACTTTGTGCGTACCAACTTTGGCTTGTAGAACCTGAAGCATATGCTAGATAACAATTAGCATTCTTGATTGAGACTACTAGACTATATCGTTGACCTGCAATGATAGATGAAGATGTTGTGCTTTCTAACGTGAACCATCCAGATGCTTTACTGCCTATAGTTAATTCATTACTACTAGCTACCAGTGATTTTGCTGTGTCAGAGTATACCGCGCATTTAATGTAGTTCGCTACAGACGCACCATTCTTAACGTAGACAGTAATAGAACTCAGGGCGCCGTTACTTGATGCAATAAACCTTGAACTAACCATTGTATTAGCTGATTGCCAAGCTAAGTTGCTACCCTGGTCTTTTTGACCAAAAGTGGATGACAGAGATGTTGGTAACACAGGTGATGGACTTGGCGGTTGAGTTGGTGATGGACTTGGCGATGTTGTAGTACTAGAACTGATTGTGCAGTAAATTGAGTATACAGTATTCTCTTGTCCGTAGTTACTTATACTGTTGTATGGTCCATTGGGGAAACTTCCTGTGTATGTTTGACGAGCATACCAAGATTGGGCAGAATTTGCTGAACTGTATCTTATTGTACTCTGTGAGTCCTTGAGCCAGATGACTAAACTATAACTTGATCCTGAAGTTAAAGATGTGGCAGAATTAAAGTTAAAGGTCAGCCAACCATTAAATCCTGCAGGAACAGTTTTCTGTTCAGTAACCCAAATAAGCTGTTTATTAGATTCTGAATAAATTGCACACTTTGCTATATTCGATGAACTACTGGGTTGCGTAAGATAAACGGACATACTAAGAGGAGTGCCACCAGTAGCAGTGAATTTAGAGCCAACAATTACACCGCCAGGTTGCCAAGCAGAGTTATTTCCCACAGTTGTTTGACCGAGGGTTGTTGTCGCTGCTGACAGGGTTAGCACAAATGGAGACAACAAAAAAGCTGAGAACAAAAGAGCCATTATCACAAGCTTGTTCTGTCGCTTCACTGGGTGCTCCCCTGTAAAGTGCTTAATTGCCAGTTTTCGTTTAAATTTGTGTTTTTCAAAGTTATGTTATGAGCTGGGCGTTGTCTTATCGCAGCTAAGATATCTTCGACTATCATTTTCAGTACTTTCCTTAATTTTACTTCGTCTTATCGACTGTATTTTATTTATCAGTTTTTGAGAAACCTACTAATCGTGTTTGTTAATTTCGCTTGGCAACTTGCGTAATTACTTTAGCTAGTTAGCGAAGCCAAATTCGTACGTTATATAATTTCAATTATTCAGTCACATCTTGTAAAAAATATATGAACCTCATACTCGTTAGATATAGAAAAAAATGATTAAAAAAATTGAGCTTAATAAATCAACAATTGATTTGTTTGACACAATGGCAACTTTTCTAAAATTTCACTGCTACCATCACAAAAATACGGTATTTTTATATGCACAAAAAACATGTCAAACTTAAGGTCATATGGTTGAGTTTAAAACAAGAGGACCCTGAGATACAGAAAGAAATATTGCGTATAATAGACGAACAAAAACCTGAATCTGTAAAAGAGCTAATAATCACTCTAAAGAAGACTTCGTGTTTAAAAGAACAAGAAATACTCCTATTGATTTCGAAAATGCAAGCTAAAGGCCAAATAGTGCTAAAAAATCAAATGACAAAACATAGCAGCCTATCCGTTTTCCTGCGAAGTGATGAGACGATGTGGTATTGGATAACGATCATCATGGGTTTCGTTGCTGCATTATTTTTTTTTGTTATCTCAGAAACATCTTATCCCTTGATTAGCATTAGAAACATTGCAGGTCCAATATTTGTACTAATTTTACCTGGCTATGCTCTTGGACGGATTCTTTTTCCAGGCAATTCCCCAATTAATCCAGCTCAGGGTCATCTTGAGGGTATAGAGCGTCTTGCACTTAGTGTAGGTATTAGCGTGGTTTTAGTCTCAATAGTCGGTCTGGTTATTTATTTCTTAATAGGAAGTTTACATATCCCTGCGATCGTTATCACTTTATTGGTGTTCACTTTATTAATAGCAACAATTTCAATTGTCCGAGAATATTCTTCAATGAGTTAGAATGTGTCTAATCCTTGAATAAACACAATTTTATGTCGGATTAAACTAATCCTCTTAGTTAACGCCAGAAAGCTCGTATAATTCAAAGTTTTTAAAATCAAGTATTTTTGTTAAATTCCGCATTTTTGCCATTGTTGCAAATAACTGGTATGGATCACCATCTTTGAATTTCAATACATACTTTATTCTATAGTTATCTACAAGATGCGTAATTTGATCCAGAGGAGTCTCGGCCCCCCGCACCGGATGTATAACTCTTATTTGGGAATAATAGTTGACTTCAAGCGTTCGAGCTGGAAATACAAGCACATTATTGAAATTCCTGTCTTTCAATGTATTATACGAAGAAATATCCTCGGGATCAACAAGTCCATGTGATTTAATAATATATTTTTTGAATTTGAATAATGCAATTAAAGTCAAGAAAATACATGCAGCAGCAACCAACAAGAAGTAGGGACTTAAACTAGTGATAAATAGCACGGATGTTACCCCGATCGGAACTATACTATACTCAATATATCTGGAGTATTCGCCAAGAAAAGATAAAGCAGGTATCGATATAAAAAGTGAGATTAATATATTAATGAAGGCCCAATAAATCATTTTTATTAATGTATCATTTTGAGGGAAAGTCCACATGTTAGTTTGAAAAACAAAAAATATCGACAGTATTATAAAAAAAGCCCATACATTACTTCCAAATATCGATGCAAAATACGTCTTTAAGGGCGCTCTAAATGGACGCAACCTATAAAAACGAAGCCACCTAAAATGTTCCGCTATGATTTTTAAGTAAAAACCTTTGCTTATAACTATAGACAATAGAAAACCAAGAGCAAACGAAAGGATAAGGAAAGGTTCTTTAAATAAAATTATATAGGGTATAAAACTAAAAATTAAGACCTGCACAGCGAATTTATGGGTAAGGCTAAGGGCCACTACTAAGAAGGCTATGATAAATATCGAAAGAGCGCTCATTGGATAGAAAACGGCCAAGTACAAAATTAGAGTATAAAAAAGAATCCCAAGGGATCTAGGTGAAAATTGAACAACAAGACTTAAAGCAGAAAGATTCAAGATCACAATAATACAAGCAACCAGTGATAAAGCAATATTTAGAGTGAGATTAAAGACTATAACAGCAGCAAAGCTACTCATTATAGAAAGTACTACTAAATTCAACAACTTGGCGATTTTTTCGTGTTGTTTAAGGGGAAAAATTGCTACCAAGTAATGGAACAAGGGAGGATATGCCAGGTAGTTGTATTTTTTATCGATTTCGCATAAAGTGACATTTGGTAGCTCTGATGGAAATTTCCATTTGTTTTTTCTTATTGACCTGCTTACTAATAGGTGAAAGAATGTATCACCTCTAAACAACCTGTTATTTGCTAGATATTCTCTAGTGATGTACAAAATTACGAATGAAATAATGAAGGAAAGGAGTGTAACAATTATCATAGATGGTATCCTAAACTACTTTAGATGAATTAGTTGACAAATTAATTGGGATCTTGCAACCTGACTTTAAAATATTCAACTTATTATTATGCCCTTCGGATTCGTCTGTAAATGTATTCATAGTCTATTCTCGCTTTTCCTTCAAGAATTAATTCACTTCTAGGTTCAAAATTCACCCGCCAAAACTCACATTTATAGCAAGGAGAATCTGTAGAAACTTTATTTGACAATACATCTCTACGTAATTCTTGAAATTTTGAGTTATTCCATATTTCCCTTATTGACTCCTTTGTCATATCTCCTAAAACCGTACTGAAACAAGTATCGAAACAACAATATGTAGCCTTTCCTTCCCAGGAGATAACCATTGTATCTAACGGAACGTTACAAAACTTAGGGGGAGCAATAGTTCCCACAGTTTTGTTTTCTCTGGTATTATCTGAAAGGATCGAAGGTATAAGTTCTATTTCATCGACGAAATCAACCCATGCATTATAAAATTCTAGTTTCTGCTCCTCATTTTTTCCATGATCAACCATATTCAATAAGACTTTGGGTTTCTTTGCGGATCCACGTTTTTCAAGCAGATATTTGATATTTTTTTCTATAATTGAGTATTTTGACCCTACTCTGATATTATCGTTGACTATCCCTAATCCATCAAGGCTAAAATTCACCCAATCAACAGTTAATGTGACAACTAGATCAGCGACGTTTTGATTAAACAGCATACCATTTGTGGTCCAACCTACAGATCCAATTTTTCCATGATCACGTTTAGAAATTGCGTATTTCAAGAATTCTTTGAAATCAGGATGAAGGAGGCTTTCCCCTCCAAACTGCAAATTCAAAACGTCTAATTCCATATCTGAAAACTGGTTAACACACTTTTCAAATAACGCCTTGGATATATATCCAGTACTTCCTCTACTCTGCCAATTACACATCCTGCATTGTAAATTGCATTTGTTTGTCAATTCTAAATATACAGTTCTTAACCTGGGATGCTGCATTTTTCTTAGAGCAGAATTTCTATATAAAAATGGAAGTGCTACATATTTGAGCTTAGTTATTGCGAAGCCACAAAGGCCTTTGAAGCCTTTTTTATCATAAATAATTGAAGCGCTCTTTGCATATCTTCGGAATCTGTTGACCGTAATTACACATCCTAAATTGCCGGTGTTTTTAATATAGAAGTGTTATATATGCCTGATCTTTTAGTTCAAAACAGAAAAAACAATTTGTTTTAACAATCATATCAGCAAATCATATTGCGAACAAAATCTAATAAGTTGGCACGTCCTTTTTCAGCTAAGAGAAGAGCAAGCCTTCGATTTTCCTTTCCCATTTCAGCAATTTTTTGTGGTCCGAATTCCAATAATTGCACTATTTTTGCTGCCAAATCAAAACTATCAACAAAAGCATATTCATAAGGCAGTAAATCACCTCTGGAACCAGCAGAATCAGAAAAAACAACAAGACCAGCCTCTGCATAATCGTATTTCCTTTCATTGGTTCCAGCCATATGAATGCCCATATTTATTCCAACCCAAGATTTGCTTAGCAATTTTAGATAGGCTGTTTTGCTTGGAATGAATCCATGATTTTCTATAATTACATTTTTGGGAATTTTTTTAGGTCTAGTACCGATCATATATACCTTGATTGTTTGATTTATATGCCCTAAGGCGCTAAAAACAGATTCAAGAGACTTCTCGGCTACGGAGCCCCAATGACCTCGTAAAACTATGCATATACTCGGGATCTGATCTTTATCAATTGCTTTAAAATCGTCCGTTGGATAGATATTTGGGTAAAAACTAGCTTTTCTTGCACCCATGTCTAAATATTTAAGACACTCCATTTGGCTACATGCGACAACTAAATCAAAATTTGCTACTGCATCGCGCTCCAGTCGGAATGTTAACTGTTTTGTAATAGAATTATTCCCAAAACCAAATCTATTGTGAGCAACATCTTGAGATACATAAATAATTGGACCGAGGCGATGCAGATTAATTATGTTGAGACACTTAATACTCACAAACTCATCGATGAGAAAAACTTTGCATAAGTGACCTTGCCTACTGAGATAACTCATAAAGTTCTTATTTTGAGCGGAAGAACCTAAAAGTAAATACAGTATATTAGAAATCGTTGAAAAAAGACCATGTCCTGTAAGCGTATTTTCTCGTTTTTTAGCAAAAAAACGGAACATTAGACCATCCCGAAAATCCAGAGGGCTTTTTAGAAGCATCAGACTATAACTAAGAATGATTGATAAATTAGACGAGCGCAGCTGAATCGTTTCACGAGACCATTTTTCAATAAACTTTTGCGATTCTCGTCTATAAACAGTAATTATGGTTATTTCAGGATTTTGTTTTTTTACGAGGTTAAGCAAAAATTGGGTTTTTGGAGATATTTTTTCCTCATTTCTTATTACAATTAATACCATAAATAAGCCTCAATTTTTGTTTGTAAAGAAGAGATCAACATTCATAATTAAAGAACTTTTTATTTACTAATAATACTGAACTCTAATGTTTCCTAAAGGGATTTTTCACAAAGGGAAGAATAAAAGGTAGTGACCTACGTGCAAAAGCTGATTTTTCTAAAAGCATTAGTATTATGTCCTTAGCCATAAATTGGTAACCCTCATCTCGAAGCCATTCCAATATTTTTGAATAACATAATAAACGTTCAGACAACATAAGATCGATACGATTTACTGACTTAAAGTATTCAATGCAATTAACCCAATGTGGAAAATACGTACCTTTCTCCTTGGACCACCAGGTTAATTCAGCTCTAAGGCGATCTACAGTGTTTTCTCGATCAGTACCGTAATATATCGATGTGTAAGAATCCGGATGTTCGCGCCAAAAAAACAAGCACTCTGGAATTTGATAAATTCGACCTATTAGACTTAGCTCAGCTACAAGATTTCTGTCCGCTCCAATGTAGCTTCCATGAAGTTGAGTTTTGGCAAAAAGATTTCTGCGGTAAACTCCATGAAAAGGAGTTGTCGTGTAATATAGACCGATTAAATCCCGAAAGCGCTCATGCGGTTTTGGAGAATCTATTTTCTCCAAGAGCCTCTTATTGTAGTAACCAAGAAAATTACCATTTTGGTCAATTCGACCTGTTTTGCAATGACACCCAACAATTGAACGATCATTATCTAGCACATTTATACACTTTCTTAAAAACTCTGGAGCAAGTACATCGTCATATGCTGCCCATTTAAAATATTCATGATTAGATAAATAAAATACTTTATTATAGTTTTTTGGGGCACCTATATTTTTATCATTACGATAATAGCGTATTCGGTCATCTTTTAATGCATAATCCTGACAAATTTGTGATGTCCCGTCAGTAGATGCATTATCTGAAATAATAACCTCAAAATTAGCGTATGTTTGATTGATAATAGAATCCAATGCATTTTTAATATATTTTTCTCCGTTAAAAACAGGCATGCCTATGCTTACTCGAATTTTTTCGTGGCTCAATCTTTTCATCCCTTTAATCGGTAATTAATTTGTTAAAATAGAAAAACTCTTTCTTTTGCGCTTTCCTTCCATAAATGCAAACGAGCACAAAGTAAATTTAGATATTTAAAAGGCAGTAGCTTAAAATCCTCTGATGTTCTAAATTTATTTGATATCAAACTTGCAAAAATCAATGGCGGAAAAAGAATCATCGCAAAACTAACAGGTTCAACTAACCTCCAGGCAACATTACGTTTATCCTTAAACTTCTTAAATAAATAGACTCTGTTTTTAATAACATTTGATCGTCTTATGAAATCTTTTGGTGTAAGAATTTGTTTTTGAACAATAACTACCATATTTATATTAAACCTAATATGGCCAAATTCAACAATTCTAAGACCAAAGTCTCGATCTTCATGATAGTCATACCTTTCATCAAACCCACCGACTTTCGTGACTACTCCTTTTTTATAGGCTATATTTCCAGTCATGAAATCACCAGGTCTGCTTTCACACCAGTGATCAGAGAAGGTCGGTTGATAGTTTTCAGAAACGTAATACGTCTTTCCTTCGACCCCAACATAATCCGAACCTTTCAAATATTTTAGCCCTTCTTCAATCCAGTTTTTATAAGCAGTGCAGTCTCCGTCGGTGAAGAAGAGGTATTCACCGTTTGCATTTTTCAAGCAGATATTTCTGCTTTTAGATATCCCTAGCCATTGTTGATTTCTAAAATATTTTATCCGATTATCTTTAAAACTATTTATGATATTGCCCGTTTGATCATCACTCAAATCGTCAACTATCACAAGTTCAAAGTCGCTAAAAGTCTGTTGCATTATCGATTCTATGCATTGATAAATGTACTTTTCAGCATTTTTAACACAAATTAATACGCTAACGGAAGGACGAACTTCTATCAACAGGATCATCTTTTTGCTATTTTTAGCTTGAAATACTCTTAATTAAATAATGGTGCAATCTTTTTTTAAGTCTGAATATGAAAAAGTCGTTAAATTAGCTCACAAACACATATTTCTTAATGCCTAACATCCAAAAATACGTCGGCAAAACAATCTAAAGTCAGCTGTAATTAGATCGATCGGCATTGTTCCTGCTTCACGCATCATTGGAACGATTTTATCATCAGAAGTCCTTCTCAGCTGTTGGACCTTTAATCGATTTGATAAAATTAAAGGCAAATTTTTGAAAAAAGAAAACATTCCTCTAATCCCTGTAATTCCTCCATACCGAACTGCCATGAAAGGATAAAGAAACGTGAAAGGTAATACATATTTTATGATAGTCTTCAACTCCAGATTCTTTAACCAAATGATGAGCATATTTCTTAGACCATAGAATTGGAAAATTGGGGAGATATGTTTTTGTGAGCGGAGAGTACCAAATTCATGGTATACTTTTCCTTCTTTGCTAGTTATTACTTTATGACCGCTTAACCACAATCTTATTCCAAAATCAACATCATCATTGCCAATAAAGAAAGATGAATCGAAGCCATTAATCATATCCCAAATTTCCCGTTTTATAACGAAGGCAGCACCGATAGGGAACAAATAATAATTGTAGGAATTTTCTTTTTCCTCAAAAGAAATATCAGATTTTAAATTATTAGATATCAGTAGTGAAGAAGCTATATTTTCGACATTTTCGGTAAGAATTATGTTGCATTGAACTGCGCCAAATTCTTTATGACGCCCAAGAAGTAAACATGGGTAATCTAACCATTGAGGGTCAACCGCGATGTCGGCGTCGGTAATTGCAAGAATATTGCAACGCGCTTTGGAAGCAGCATAATTCCTAGCAGCTGCTAGCCCAATGTTTCGATTTAATCGAATTATTTTTAAACGTTTATCAGTTAACTGTTTTATTGACTCTAAACTTGCATCAGTCGAGGCGTTGTCAACAAGCAGTAATTCCTCAACTATATTTGACCGGAGAATCGTGCTTATGCAAGCGTTTAAAGTAGACAAGCAATTGAAATTAACAACAATAACTGAAACACAAAATTTGAGCAATCTATCAGGCAACCTTATCTTTGACTTCAGGTTTTTATTATAGCGATACGGCATCGTTAATGTATGGTAGCCCTTATATAAGGGAGCACCATATTAAGTATTAATATACTATAAATCAGTGTAGAGTTTGAAGACCAATAACAACCAAAACCAAAAGCAAAAAAAACTCAGAAAACACTACACTTCATTGATCGTACCATTATTTCTAATTTTTATCCTGATGCCATTAGCGGTAAGTACAGCAGTCAACAAAACAATCACAGTTAATTCATCAGGAATAGTTATGACCACAAACAACCCCTCTAATTTAGCACCTATGTTCCAAGGAGGAGTCTGTGAATGGGGCGATTACGATCTATACGGCGAAGTCCGCTACGGAACCGGTGAACAAATCTCTTACAGAGACAATAATGTTCTTCACAACGGCCATTCTAGTATAAGGATTGATGGTCCAAATAGCGTTAATCTTTATCGTGAAGTTAATGAAGGATGGTATTCTGTAAAACCGGGTGACCACATAGTTTTTAAATGTTGGGTAAAAACTGCTGCTTTGACCTCCGGTACAGGTAAAGGAGCCATTATTGGATTTGACTGTGTGGGAAACAATATCCGAGTAATGGAAGCACACACACGTAACCCGCAATCGGGAGTATGGGATTATCCACAGACGGGTTACGCTGTTTATGTTCCTTATGGTTCAGATTGGACACTACTGACTTTAGACACTACAATTCCAGCTACGTATTATACCCATGACTACAACGGCAAACCAATTTCTCCAACGCAAATCCAAATTATTGGTCTATGGATTACTGGAAGCTGGCACGATCAAGACATGTACCCAAGTGTCTGGTTTGCTGACGCAGAGTTTTATATTAATCCCTAGCGCGCCACATTGATAAAAGACCGTAATAGATAAGTTCAATCCCAAGCGTATTTGATTTAACCTTGCAGGTAATACCAGTCTTATAGATCGTTTAGAGCTGGACCTTATGGTAAAATGATCCAACTGCTTCTAAAGGTCAGCAAAATAAGATAATCACTAAACATGAAAAGTGAAATAGAGGGATTTGAGAAAAAAACAAATACTGCAATTAACCCTGAAATCATTAAAGGTCTGGTCTTGCTGCTATAAAGGAAAAACCGTTATTGTATAATAAATTATAACTCTGTTCTTCAAAGATTTGCTGCGAAGTGTAATTTTGAGTTGCCAAATCTTTACCCAGCCCTATTGTATATAACAAAATATCACTCGTTTTGCCCTCTTCCAGATATGGAATAAGATGTGTATAAACACCGACTTTTGATTCTATGTAAGAGATCACACTAGAATAAACAAATATGGCAGGGTATTTTTCCCAGACGGCGTGTTCTATAAGGAAATTTTCGGCTTTGTAAGCTTCATTCGTTTGATAATGGACTACATTGTTGAAAGACAAATGCAATGGGATAAATAAAAATAGAACTAAAGAAAGTATTATGAATACAGAGAACAGGGATTTTAGGTATCGATTAATTTTACTTTCAAATAACCAAACAGCTCCGAGCCCTACAGGAATAAAAGCTAAAATTAAAGCTCTTGACCCAAGGGCAGCAAAAAAAAGACCTAGACCAGAGTACATTACACCTGTTAAAAGAAGGGCTTTGTCAATATTTCTCAGTTTCTTTTTTATGAGCAATAAAATAAATCCAAGCCCGCAAACTGAGACGGAAGCGACAGTTACAATCCTAGAGAAAAATTGAGCGACTTCATCAAACGGAATAGCTACAGGCGCAGCTGTTGCCTCGATTATGCTGGAGTATTCATTTGATGAACTCAAAAGCACCATTATATTTGTAGCAAAAGCGTATTGTGCAATTGTTAATTGAATAATAAAGAATAAACTAAGAGCAAATAGGAGAAGTTTACCATAATATTTACTTCTATCAAGAATAGTGCGAAAAACTAAGTAAATAATAAAAAACAACGGAACAAAAGCGTGGGTGAGAACTAGTCCAACGAAAAGCAATTCAATAGTAATTGTCAAACTAATGCTATGCGGCCTTGTTTCTAACATGAGCATAAGAAACATAAGCCCAAGCGCTAACGAGAAAGGAACACATTGATAGTTTAGGAAATAGAACATCGAAATGAAAAAAACCATTACAAGCAAGAAGCCATTTTTTTTGTATTCACGAGAAGCGTAAAAATGTAGGCTAGTTGCTAGGAGAAAGCCTATGATTGTATAAAGCAGGAATTCAATACTTTGTATACTAAAACCGGCTACTGAAGAGACAATGTTGGTCAGTACGAAAAAAGCGGGCCATTGATAGTACATGTGGTTGGGTTGTAATGGACTAAGATTTTTGGTCTCTGCAAGGTATTCGGTCAATCCCCTAAAAAATTGCGAGTCTGACCCTGGAATCATGAGGTAGAAATACGATATTGAATAAAGAGTTATAACAGTAGCGATTGACACTGCCCATTTAAGATTACTTTGAGAAGTTGCTGCAGCCAAATACAGTGGCACTAGTAACAAGGGCAAGCTTATCCAGTACAATATGGATATATTATTAAAAAGAGAATCGTCAGCTGAGTTAACTGCCAGAGGATAGCTCAAATACCATGAGCAACTCACAAGTATTAAGCCCAATAAAAAAGGGATAAATAATAATCGATTTATCTGCACTTTCAACGCCTATTCAAATTGTTCTCATCAAATTGATGCTAGATAATTATCCAAGTCTTCAGCAACTTTTTCCCAGGTATATCCATTCTCGACTATCTTGCGACCATTTTTCCCCCATTGTTCGAACTTTTCTTCATTGATATAAGCAAATTCTATCGCCTCTGATATGTCAGAGGGGTTGATCGATGCGAAATAGCGACCACACTGATTTTCACCCAGGACAGTTCTATGTGCGGGTATATCTGTTACGATTACGGGTTTTTCCATAGCCAAGTATTCTAGTAACTTTAAAGGACTTTGAGATCGCCAAAAGGCAGTATTTGGTAACGGCACAATGGCCACATCACAGGCGCTAATAAATCTTGGCACTTGCGATTGATCGACTGGGTCATGAATAACAACTGAGGATTCAAGCTTCTCTTCTCGAATCAACTGTTGAAGCTCAGAAGTGATTGGCCCACTTCCAAGGAGATATAAAGTAATATTGGGATGCGTCTTGTGTATTTTTTTCATAGCCCGGATACTTTGTTTTAATCCTCTGGTAGGACTAAATCGACCGTGATAAAAGACAACAAATTTTGATGATAATCCAAGCTTATTCTTAAATACCGATGCAGCGGAGGCATATTTCGAAGGGTCAAAAAGTTTAGTTGAGACCCCAGAAGTCCAAACACCTATTTTGTTTCTACTTATATGGAATCGACCACAAAGGTCTTCCTTCATCAATAAGGTGATTACAGTAATTCCATCGAAAAACCGTCGGGCAATAGACATCGAAACTGAGAACCATAAATTAATCATAAATCCCTGCAAACCAAACGTCTCAACTGGAACACTTCGGATGTCTAAAACAACTTTTATTTTCAAAAGCTTGCATAAAAATAGTGTTGGAAAAAGACCAATAATAGAAATGTCGGGCTCTGTTATTACATAATCAGGCTTTAGCTTCAAAATATAATATGGAAAAAGAAACATTATTAAAAAACAACGAACGATAGGCGATATAAGAGGAAGAAATCTGATCTGTATAGATATTATTGATGCCCCGGGCTTATCCAACTTCATTTTCCCTTTTGTAGTAGGGACAATTAGGTGCACTTGATAATTCCTCGCAACTAATTGTGCTGCAACTTCCAAATCAGCCATTTTGTGAAGAGCGGTGTCACCCAACCAAGGTTTCCACCAAAGAACTCGTCGTTCTCCTGAAAAAGGAACGTCTTTTATTTCTTGAGTAAATCCTTTAAATTTTGAGTTCAAACGTTGACCTCTTTGCAATAAAATACAAAACACAACACTCTTTCGCCCCTCAAAAATACCTGAAGTAAATAAGAGACGTTTAAATAAATACGGTAATAACACAGTTTAGGAGAAAAATGTTCACAATCAGACATTACAAAGCAATAGTTAAAATTCATAGCCGCGTCTTTATCATGCTTATCTTTTTAACAATTCATCGTAACATTCAATGATTTTATCAACATTCTTATTCCATGAATAACCGTTTTTTATAGTATTTCTGGCAGCGATTCCTATATTCATTCTAAGAGTTTCATCATTTAACAATTTTAAAATAGAATTTGCCATGGACTCAGGCGATTTATCTGTGACAAGAACCCCATTTATTCCCGATGAAATAACCGTTCTATTCCCAGGGATATCGTTTGCAACCACTGGGAGACCGCAAGACATTGCCTCTAAAACAACTGTTGAAAGCCCTTCATGATAGGATGGATGGAACAAAACTGATGATATTTGATATAGCTGGATTAATCTACCTCTGTTTACGTATCCTAAAAAGATAATTTGTTTTTGAAGACCGATTTTTAAGGCTTCTAAACGCAAGGTCCTCATCAGCGGACCATCACCACATACAATAAAACGAGCATCAGGATGTTTATCAGTGACTATCTTTGCACATTTTATTATTTCAAAAACGCCCTTTCCACTTCGCAAAACGCCTACAAACAGGATATAGGGTAAAGGTTTAATCTTCGAAGATTGTGGTTTAAAAAATTCGTCATCAACTGCATTTCCAACTACAGTAATTGTTTTCGGATCAAGCCCATAGGCGCCTAATTCTTGGCTAACGTTAGGAGAAACAGCAGTTATTTTGTTAGAACGCTTCAAAATCTTCAATTCGATGGGGGGATAAACCACCATAGTTTGTAGTTGGTCAGCAAACGAACGTATATCCTTACTATCGCGATATATTTTTTCAAATGCACGCTTGCAGGGGCTATGAAAAGTTGTCAACACAGGGCGAGAGGTCTTTACAGGTGGAGGAATAGGCGAATGTAAGTGAACAATATTAATCTGAGGCTCTAAGGATTTAAGAAGCTTATTTACAAAAAATCCATGCAGGGAAATATGGAAAGGATAGATCGGTAAAAATGGAACATTGAATAGATTTATCCCATCTATATTTTCTAAAGAATAATTCAAAGAGCTAGCTCGAGTAATTACTTGTACTTCGTGTCCACGTTGAATAAGTTTTTTTGAAAGGTAGTAAACATAATAACCTATACCTCCACAAATAGGTGGAAATTCTCGGGTAATCATACAAATGTTCAAGGTGTTTACCACCAGATCTTGGTTCGACTAAATGATTAGTGGACGCTAGTTCAACACAAATGCTAACATAAAGCATTCTGATAGACATTCAGGTATTTTTTTAAGTTAACATCCCATGAAAATTTGGCTTGCATAGTCTCTATCGCATGTTTACTCATATTACGCTGCAAAGACTCATCCTCTAACATCTCTTTTATAGAATTTCCGATAGCTATGCTTGAATTAAAAGCTAGAAGCTTGCCGTTGTATCCATCTTGCACGATTTCTGAAACTCCGCCAACATTACTTGCTATGATAGGCAATCCACAAGTCATTGCCTCCAAAATTGTGTAAGGGGCGTTTTCTATAAAGCTAGGGGCAACTAGAAGTTTGGCTTTCCTCATTAAATAAACTACCAACTCTCTTGATGCTGGGCCAGTAAACAAGCAGTGGGATTCAACCCCTATCGATCTAGCCATTTTTAAATAGCGCTCTGTGTCACCAGGTCCCACGAATACAAAAAGAAGATTTTTTATCTTATTTGTCTTTAGAATATGCGGTATAGCTTCTATGAGAACGTCAACACCCTTTAAAGCCAACAATCTACCTACGAAGAGAATTATTTTTTTATCATCCAGGTTCCTTTCTGGAAATAGGTTTCCAACTGGTTTTATCTCATTTAACATATAGTCTTTTAAGTCGACAGAATTTGGAATAACTGAGATTTCTCCATGGATAGGGAAACTATTTTCAAGCCATCGTTTCATCCAATTTGACGGTGAGATGTATGACCGTTTCTTCCTGAAATAAAGTTCCTCTAAAAGCCTAAGGACTGGATAAGCTGTGTATGTTGCCTTTTCCGATCGCTCTAAATTAGAAAAGTTATTTTGAGACAATTTTGTGGCCATTCTTTGCGTTTTTATGGTTGAATGAACTGTTGTAATTAGCGGTTTGTTTAGTTTCCGAAACATTAGTAACAAATCAGGCATGTGAGCAGTATGTGAATGTATTATGTCAATGTGCTCCTCCTTCAAAAGGGCAGGCACACGCCTAAAGCATTCATATTGAAATGCGGCATTGTAAAAAAAGGTATCATTGGCAGTAGAAATGTAATGGATTTTAATATTGCTCTTAAAATATTTTGACAAATCATAGTTTTGTACTGTATTTTCGTTACCAAAAGAATCACGCTTTGGTGTAACCACATGAACCTCGTAATTTTTAGGTAAATGCCTTAAAAGCTCAATAATGTATGTGCCAACGCCCCCCCAAACAGGAAGGAATTCAGGGGCTAACATACAAATTTTCATTATCATCGCCTATTTGTTACAAGCATTCATTAAAGCTTTTAGCACCGTCAATCCCATAAATAGTGGTTTTGATACAATCAAAAAAGGTTCATGTTATCTTTACATAATGAATGGGATATCTATTCAACATAGCCAATTCCATCGGACAACTCTTCATTCATAATGCGTTTATTTTTTATTGTTATAGAATTCCCAATGGTCCAACCTTGTTTTTTATATCTTGGTCGTTTGCTCAGAAAGTTTCTTTGCCTTTCAATATAATCTTTTGTTGACTCGATAACTCTAGCCGGATTTCCTACTGCTAAGGAGTTATCAGGAATATCGTGTGTTACAACACTACCAGCGCCAATAATTACGTTATTTCCGATTTTTACTCCTGGAAGGATTACAGAGCAAGCACCGATAAATGTTTTTTTACCAATTTGTACTCGACCGATTTTAGTGAAATCAAGATACCTTTTTGTGCTTGCATCATGTGCTAGTATAACTACGTTTCTAGATATGGTACACTCATCGCCAATTGAGATTAACCAACAAAAAGAGGAATCAATAGAGACTCTTTCCTCAAGAAAAATGTCGCGACCTAATGTTAAACCAGCTTTAACAAGAAGTTTAAGCTGAAACTTTCTGTAAATAGTAATAGGATTCAAATTATAAATGTTAAATTTCACAGAACAATCTCCTGTTTAAGTTTGCTTTGTCTCAATGACATTCTTCTATTTTACTCAAGAGCTATAAACTATGATGGAGTTGGTCCTAATATCAACCTTTTATTGCAAGATAGCCTTTAGAAGTATACATTTTTATTCAGTAATATTCAGCCTTAACACCACAAAACGGTGGTTATACTCTAAAACAGCTGAAGTTGAATTGTATATCCAGAGTTCAAAAATAAGGTTGTAGTAATACCCTTTTCTTTCAGAATCCCAAGCAGAAGTCTTGATTACAGAACTATCTATTCCATTAAAGGTTATACTATTGATTACACACATCTCACTTTCAAAGGTAAGATCATTAACTTGAAAAGTAAAAGGCGCTTGCCAAGAAGCCCTATCGCGAACAAATAAATTATATTCATAAAGGGTCGGCAATGTACTTGGTAATCCATGAGTTATATCTGGAAAAGAGTCATACTGGTTGCCGAGCTTTACAAATATCCTGTAATATGAAGAATGACCCAACTCGTTGGTTACACCAAGATAAATTAAATAGCGGACATTACTTTCAACGTTATAAGGGATACTACCAAGAGTATAATTTGGACCCAGAATATATATTTCAGAGAATCGTTGACCCGAGGGCGGTTCAATCAAGACAGCTATAGTTGGCGAGGCAAATATAAGAATACCAATTAAACCAATCGCAACAAATAGTTGTTTATAAGAATTAATTTGCATCTTTTACAGTCTCAGGTTTCGAATTAAGCATTTTTTTAATATAATTCTTCTTAAATTGAATCCAAAAAAACACTAAAATTATGACAAAAGCTGAGGCACCAATCGATGAAAAAAGAAAGTTTTGGATAGTAATAATCTGCATTCTATTACTAGAATCGGTTTGAAGGCTAATGGCATCACTACTAACTTGCTCAGCCAATAATCGCGCGTTCTCAGCCATCGAGGTAACGTTCGCTGTCGAACCAGAACGATAAGTATTTGCAGCTTCTGATAAAAGCGCTCCCGCATTATTTAGCTTCACTAATAGCTGGGTTACATTTTCACCCAATTTCTCGGCAATCAAGACATTTTTTAGTGCTTGATTAATAGAAGAAAGGGCTGTGTCGATATGTTCTTGCTCGGCGCTTGCCCTTGTTATCGGAGTACAAATGCTAAGGAGTATTGTAAAGGCTAAGAATATTATAGTGGTTGTAGCAGCTAAATGTCTCGTCAAAAAAGCCCTCTCAACGTTAACTTTCACACACATATGATTCTGGAAAAACCCTAGAAAGAATTAGCTCATAGTCCTTGGAGAATACCAACTACCTTTATTATTACTGCGCCTAAAAACATCATTCCAGTAAATATCGCTGCATTATCGAGTCTTTTCTTTTTTATTGTAGAGTCTGCAGATCCGTAAAACGAAGGTAATATTTGGGAAGTAATTAAGAGAAGTATAGCGCCTATAGCCAGTAAGATACTTGCGTCTGTAAAATCCAAAGGGGGAAAAGCAATTTGCATGTCTAACGCCTTAGTTATAATATAAATAAAAACTTCATATGCGCAATCTTAGATTCTTTATCATGAGTTTCAGCAACTATTGTAACAGGTTTTTGTATGACCATCGCAAGTGCGCATGCTAAGGCACTCGATAAGATACAACCAACTTGTGAGTAGGTTAATTTTTGTTTGTCATTCTCCTGATGTTTTGGCTCAAATATGTTTTTGAGCACATTAACTGTCAATGTACTTTCTTCAAGCTTAATGTTTACTGATTCAGCAAATTTTGAGCCCTTTGTAAGAACACTAGGCATGATTGAGATGAATTGCTTAAGGTTAATTTTTGAGAAGGGTCTGCCTAATTGATTTTCTAAGACTTTATACAGACCCATACCAGGAGGAGTAAGGAAGACACCATCATCAGAACTCAATGTATAGTCAGAAATGTTATCGACTGATATTTTTGAAAACTTGGGGATGAAGACTAACACACCTTCAACATTTTTTTTCTCGATATTTTTAAAGGCCTGAACCTTGCTGTTTGCCCAAGTTTGTGGGATATATATGCCCTTCTGTCCAGAAGCAGTACTCAAGATTTTTTCTATATTTGCCGATGCAACTCCCGCAGCTTCGTTTGCCAAAATAGCAAAATTGCTCCTAGTTGGAATAATGTAGAGGAGCAGCGCCCCCCAGAAAACAAGAGAAAAACCGACAATAGCAAAAAAAGAAGAAACCAAAAAGGCTGACGCTATCAATGCAACAATACCAAGTAAAATTATAAACAGAATTGCGACTTTAGTAGAAGTTTGTTCTGACATTAATATATCACTTAGACTTTCAGTGTAAATTTTTTCATTTATTTAAAGTGATTTCTTCATTTTTATATTTGAAGAAAGCATTCAGGTTTTGCTTCGATTGTGTAAGAAAAGTCAAACGTTCTTCAATACACTTGTTGGTTTCAGCATAGATTTTATAAGCATTTAAGAATTCTCTGCCCTTAGCAGTAAGGACATAATATTGTCGATCTTGTTCATAAACAACTAGTGATGCCTCAAGAACCTTACTAAGATATTTTGTCAGCGCTTTGTAGCTCAAGTTTGCCTTAAACATTATTTGGGTTTTTTTGGCATCTAAACTTACAACTTCTAGAATATCAGCGATTATATCAATTCTTTGCCTATAACTAGCCAAACTGATTCACCCTGAAAATTTTTTTCTTTTTTAATTAAGTTTTAGGAGGCTTTGGGTAATTACTGTGACACAAGCAGTTATAGCGAAAATTATGAAATCCCTCCCTGACAGGAGTGGATGAGAATATATTACTATAACAGTTGCTTTTCTACCATGTGTTGCTACTACAAACTACGATTATAGTTAATGCAGTATACAACTTCTATTTAAATTATCTAGAGCAAAGATACATATTCTCTATTAATAATTTATGAGTCTAAAAAGCCAAATGAGTTTGTACCTGCGCTAAACAAAGGTTCAAACGCTCAGAAAGGATTAGCAGGGATAACAAATGATGATATTACGTCTAAGCAGATTATTCCACGTGAAGCCAGCCGCGCCCGCCTTTTTTCGGTTTCTGCCCCTTACGTTTCCCATCATCTTGAGGAAATGTATTTGATTTTTTGACTCTTTGACCGGTTAACTCTGTTTTAATGAATTTATTCCAACCGCCAACTTCAACATCCGGTTGAATATAGCGTTCTGGGTTTTCAACCATATGATGCTGTAATATATCTTTAAAGTTTAGAGGTTTGAAATCCTTTGTCGCATGGATTACCGTTCCCTGCTCTACAAACAGACGTTCATAATCGTTTATTGAAATACCTTCAGCCTTAACTTTATCATCAAACCGCTCAGACCATAAAAGTTTCCACTGTGCCTTTAACTCTTCAACCAATTCTTTTTGGGTTTTGATATTACTTTTGTTCGATTGCGCCTCAGACGGCTCATCGCCAGTATTTGTGGTCTGCAACTGTATGTGCCTTACATATAGCGGTTCCAGCCATGGTATATAACCATTATTCTGACAGAAGCACCAGATTAGAAAAAGAAAAATAAAACCCAGAATCTAATTAACACAGCTAATGGTGATTTATTTGTCCGCTAAAAATCCAGTGAATATTAATCAGGCATATCGTCTTTTGCACCCCATGCACACTATTCTTGTTTCATGCATAGGAAACAGCGGTAAACCCAACATAACTACGCTCGCTTGGGCTATGCCTGCCTCAAATAACCCTCCGCTTTTAGCAATCAGCATTGCACCTGGGCGTCATTCCCATAAATTGATCGAGGAATCTGGAGAATTTATAGTAAACATACCTACCCTTGAAACTTTGCAAGCAGTCTATGCATGCGGTAGCTTAACGGGTAGGAGTTTTGATAAATTCAAAAGAGCCAATCTCACACCTGTACCAGCTAAAAAAGTCAAGGCTCCTGCAATTCGGGAATGCATAGCTCACCTGGAATGCGAGGTTGATGGTCAATTAACCGCAGGTGACCATACCATATTCGTTGGCAAAATCTTAGAAGCTTATGCAGATATCGGTGTCTATAGCGAAGCAGGTTATGACTTAAAAAGAGCACGAATGCTCTATCATGTAGGTGGCAATAATTTTTCTATATTAGACCCCAAACTATACAAGGCCTAATGTTTTTGTAGCAATGCCTCAGGGCCTGTAACCGCTAAGCGTACATAGAGCTAAGACAGTAGCCGTTAAATCGGCTGTAGTTCCCGGATTACATTTGTTCCCCGACATTCGAAGTTTCTGGTCGAATCCTGTAGAAAGCATGTTGCCTTTCACGGTTTCTACTCCACCTGCTTCTAAAACGGCTCGGGCATCTGCCGAGACCTCACCCGCTTTCTGTTTACCCATTTTCCGTGCAATAAAAGTGTCTGGACGCAAAGATAGAATCTTTAGGTAAGTGTTGACGACTGAAACATTGAGGGTGTTACTTTTAAGTTGCTCAATTAAGTAGGGATAGGCCAAATCAAAAGTTATAGGGTAGTTGTTGACCCACTCATAGCAAATGTCGTCGTAGTCTGAGGCGATTTTGAAGACTTCAAATAAACTCACATTCTCTTTTAGGAGTCGTTCTTTAGAATTTGGGTCAGTAACGTCAAGGTCAGGTACACCCCCAAGACCGCTTGGGCAGGCAACGTCAACTGCTTCGTATAGATGAACTGAATCCAAAGCAGAAGAGGCCTTCACTGCTTTGTCGATGTTCTTTCGCAAAACGGAGAAATCAAAAAAATAATCCTTGTTTGTCCGCGTCATTCCGGCAGCAACTGCGATAGGCATAAACAGCATAATCGTTCCCAAAATGGTGTTTCCGCCTCTCTGCCAAGCCGCAACATCCTTAGAACAAGTCTTGATCAATTCACCCAACCCGACTTTTCCAACAGCCAGGCGCTTCTGAGCTACTGAGATGCCGCGGTAAGCAGCCTCTTGAAAACTTGGGCCAGCAGCAACCGCAGATGCCAAAAAATGCTCCACCCTTGTCCCTTCAAAACTGGAGACAAAACTGACGTTACCAGGCTTTTCTACGCTAACTTCAAGCATAATTGCCAGCTGCAGACACTTAGAGATATGCTGCACCTTTTCACAGTTACTCATAAACGATGCACCCAGAGATAGTGACTCCAAAAAAGGTTTATTAAACTATCCAAAAAACTACCCTTCAACCAGAAGGGTTTGAATGAGAGCACGCGAAGGGGACCTAATCAGAACTAAGAGCAACGTAATCTTTGACGTTAAAGGTACAATCCACCCTCCAGATAAAATCATAGCGTTTCCCCGTTTTATACCGCAAGTTGATGGCTTGAGAAAGGGCAAAAACGCCGCATACGGTAAAGTCTACAGCCTTGGTGACCGCTTCAAGTTTCTGCAAGAAAACCATCCTGGTCTCATCGTTTTTGACCCCGTTTTCGGTGAAACCCTCTGCGAAGTCCCAACAAACCAAATCATAGAGCTTTATCAGCCAACAGTAAAACTGTCTAAGCTCCGTACAGCAAAAAACCCAACACTGTTAGAACAAAAAGCAATACAACTAGCGGTTACGCTTAAAGAAAAAGCAGACATTCCATGGCGCAGCATCGGCATCTCAGGCTCAATAATGGCAGGCTTAACCACGGCAACATCGGATATTGACCCATTGGTCTATGGTGAAGAAAACAGCCGCAAAGCCTACAATGCACTTCAAGAACTTCGCAAAACGACAAATTCAGGTTTCAAACCCTATACCAGAAATGAATTAAAAACCCTCTATGACTTCCGCTCAAAAGACACTCAGATGAGCTTTGAAGACTTCCTAGTGGTCGAGAGCCGTAAAGCTTTCCAAGGGATGTTCATGGGCACTGATTACTTCATCCGCTTCGTCAAAGACTGGAGCGAAATAACCGAGCAATACGACGATGTACGCTTTGAAAACAGCGGATATTGCAAGGTTATTGCCACTATTGTTGACAGCATGGAGGCTCTTTTCACGCCTTGCACCTACAAACTTGGAGACGTAGAGGTGCTTGAAGGGCCGAAATTAACCCCAATAATAGAGGTTGTATCTTTCCGTGGTCGATTCTGCCAACAGGCATTTGAGGGCGAAAGGATCGAGGCACAAGGAAAAATCGAGTTGGTTACAGACAAGAAAAGCTGCAGTAAACATTACCGCTTAATTTTGGGGAACAAACCTCAAGACTACATGGTTCTAAAGCATTAATGCAGTGCTCTTAGAACCTGTTCATAGTAACGTGAGCAATAAGTCAAGGTAACCTGCAGAAAACTCCCACTTGGTGATTCGACCTCTTCTAGGTTACCCTCGACAATCACGACTTCGTCGCGGTTGACTTGTTGGCGAAACTCCTCCATGTAGCTAAACACTCGTACTACGTCAAGAGCTTCTCTGGGGCCACTTACTACTTCTAGAGGTTCGATGCGGTAGACTGATGGAATAAAAGGTCCATCATCATCAGCGATGACTTGAGCCTTCAGTTTTACCCACCCACGCGGTTTGATCCGGGCGTTTGGGTCATACTCGTTTTTGATTTCGCTCCAAGATTTAACGGGTTCAAATTCTGCTTTTATGATTCTACCGCTATTTTTTCGATCATCATATATACCATAGATGTATTTGCGGCGTTGATGCCAAACAAAGTCTTTGACACTAAAGTTTTTGAATAGCCAACGTTTACCTTTCATGACTTCATCTGATTCAAATTCGTTGCTTAGCCCAGAACTGGAATCAGAATATAGCTGAGAATTTGTTTGGCAGATTTTTCGGTTCTCAGCTTTGCCATAAATCGTGAAGTCAATATCTGAATATTTGGGATGGTGGAAGCCATGGAGCATTGAACCGAAAACTCCGAAACTCTCCAAAGGAACAGCTGATTTGCTACTAGCAATATTTAAAACACGCTCCATAGCCGATAGAAGCTGATCTGTTGAACCTTTCTTTAGCAGCTCCTGAAGTCTAGGCTGTGGCTGACGCACCTCAGTAATCAGGGGAGCGGGTACACCAACGATTTTTAAACCGAGCATTTCATGATTAACTGTGTATTGCGAGTATTTTTTGTTGACAAGTTTCATGCCTTCGTCGTTGTAGAATTTGTAGTAGAGTTCGCTTCTGCCCTCTCTTGGTGCTCGAGGATCAGTGGATTGAAAGATTTTTGAGCTGGCATATTCTGCATCGCATAAATAAGCGTCTTTTGGGTGGCAGTAACCAAAGACTCGGAAAATTATGCCTTCAACACTTTGTATGGCGTCGCGGTCGCGTAGTTTTAAGTTGGCCATATGTACTCTTCTTCTGATGTAGCTGTTCCAACAACAACCTGATAGAAGACACTGCCATCTAATTTGGATTGAGCTTTTTCAAGGGTGCCTGCAACTTTGATTTGTTGTCCTGAGCGTGCTACATTTCTGTAGCAACCGATATTTGATGTCACTTGCGACGGAATTTTGTCGATGTCAAGTTCAGATTGGGCATCTTGTGGTTGGTATTGTGTAATTTTGTATACTGCGGGTCGATACATGGTTTCTGTATCGTCACAAATTGTTGCAGTGAAGCGAACTGGTGCGAGAGGTGTGTAGGTGTAATCGCCGAATTTGCCTTTGATTTCGTTGGGCTTTTTTGTGGCGTTATACATCCATATTTTTCCTTTGTATTTTCCCACGAATTTTCTTGCCGCTTCGATTCGGTTGCCCGCGATGTATGAGAGTTTACCTTGATTTACGAGCATCTGTAGCGTTTGCTCGACTTGTCGGAAGTTTTCTGTGCCGTAAACAACAAAATCTATGTCTGATTCGGGTGCATGCATTTCTAACGCGATTGAGCCATGGATGCCAAGGTCATTGCTGGATACGCCGGATTCCTTGGAGACTAAATCTATGAGTTCAAGCGCATGTTTTTGTAGCCCATCGGGTTTTTCAAGACTCTGAAGCCACACTAAACGGTCTTTTGGAACGAAAACCTGCTCAATTTTATCCAGCGGTGCAGTTATGAGTTCTTTGCCGCGCGTTTGATCAAAGAAGAGGTAATTTGGGAAACTTTTGCGGAAGGCTTCGATGAACGTTTGATAGTTTTTTGCGGTATAGAGTTTTTCAGCTCTAAAAAGCTGACTTGTAAGCGGCTTTGAACCGAATTTCCATGTTCGCTGAAGCATTTCCACATTAAAAAGCTCTTTGTACTTTGCTGGAATATATTTAAGAAAAGCGAAAACCCTGTCTTCAGGGTGCTCGTAACCAAACGTATTCATGATGAAACCATATTCAGTAACGAAGGTATCTCCATCCATTGGAATCCAAATTTCTGCTTCTTCCGTAAGCTTGCACCGCAAAAATAAGAATGTCATATACTAAAAAAGCTATTGCCAAAAAGAAACAACGAAAAATCACTCCAGACGATTCTCGCCTAATTAAAAAGTACTTAATGTCTTTGTTAATTGTGAACCTAAAATCGTTCCCAAAATGGAACACTCAAAGCAAGAGTTAGTCAAGAAACCTGAACTAAATGCATGATACTTAGTCAAGGAACCTGGACAAAAAAACATTTAACCTCACTTCAACGGGTAGGTTATTGGTTAAGCATGAACACAAAATTTAAACTGCCATGCCGCTGTTTCTCCTCTTTTTAATTGTTCATGCTTAACTCTCCTCTCAACACTATCTTCTTGGCGATAGTGTAACCTAAACAGAAGGATTAGAGTAAATTTATGTAGAATTTGTTAATGGGTTGATCTTTTGAACCATACCAGACCGATTAAAGCAACAGTAGTTGCGGTTAGGGCTGCGACTGGGTTATTGCTCGAAGGAATTTAGAAGAGTAAATAAAAGGCGATTAAAGAAATAATGAATCCTAGAAACGCTAGATTTAATGCTAAGCTCACGAACATGGTGTCCAGAATTTAGAATTTGTATTCAAGGGGGGGTAACACGTGAAAAAAGGACACATAAGTTTATTGTTTACTACTTTAATTATGGTTTCAATCATACCGTTAACGCAAGCAGAAACACCTAAAGTTCTCTGCCTTGGAGACTCAATAACTTATGGCAGCACACAGCAAGGTCGCCTAACAAACCCTTACCCCTCCACACTACAAACATTAACTGGTTATTCAGTTACTAACGCAGGAATAGCAGGCGATACAACTTTGGGGATGCTTAACCGGTGGAATATGCAATATAAGAATCAAGGTTACAGCATCGTTATAACTATGGGGGGCTTAAACGATTTGTGGCAGAGTCGTACGCCCTCACAGATCGAAGCAACACTCGCAAGCATTTGGCAGAGTGCATTAGCTGATGGCTGCCAAGTTTACGCTTTAACAATTACGCCTGCCTTTGGTGATCCACAGATTGTAGAGATCAACAATTGGATTAAAGCTAATGCTCAGAGTTATGGTGCTGTGGCGGTTGATGTTTATGTTTTGGTTGCTGTCAACAATTATTTAAGCGGAATTTACGACAGTGGGGATGGAGCGCACTTAAATCAAGCAGGCGCCGACCGATTAGCTTATGCGGTTTACTATAGTTGGGGTGATGTTCCTATGTTTCCTAATCCAACCCCAAAAGCAACACCTATACCTACCACATCACCGAGTCCAGGTCCAACACCAACTTTTACGCCCACACCTACTCCTACACCAACGCCCGTACCGACTTTAACCCTAAGGACGACAGCAACCCCGCCCCCTGCACTTTCCTCCTCTTCAAGTCCTTCACCAACCCCGACACCGCAACCAACCCCGACAATAACACCTTCACCCTCTCCAACCCCAACGCCGACAGTGGAACCCATGTCAGCTTTAACACCTACACCACAACCAGCAAACACGGCAACTCCAGAACCAACAACAAAAGCCACACCTGAACCAATAATTAATCCAACACCTGAGTCGACAGAAAACCCGAAACCAACAAACGCCCCAACACCAAAACCCACTAACGAACCAGCAACAACGCAGACACATACCCCATTATGGTATAACCCCCTCTACGGTTACCTAACAGAAATAGAGTTAGCATTACCTAGAGAATACTGGCAAACTTAATTTTTTACTTTTCAAGTAAAAACAGAAGAATTATGGGACAATCGAGACACACGTAGAATTAGCAGTTGGGTTAATAGTAGGAACAACTGTTTGGTTAATAGTTGAGTCATTGTTGGTGTGGTTGTTACTTAACTTAATATGTTGTCTAATTTCAAAACAACAAAAAATTGTCTGCTAAGAGTTAATAAAATTAAGGGAAAAGAGAGTTTTAATCTTCCTCGGCAAATTTGCGTTCTTTAATCTTTAGAGCTTCTTCGTCACCAATGACTTTGAAGGTGTCTGATAGCTCATTTCTATGTAGGAATTTCTTGACTATTATGCGTACGTATTTTTTGCTTAGTGCTTCGCCTTCACCTTTAACAGTTACAGTTTTGCCTTCAGTTGTGACTTCTCCGCCTGTTTTTTCCTTTAGAAAATCCGCTAGTTTCTCTACAATTTTTCCTTCGCCTTTGAGCTCAGAAGCTTCGACTTTCATTTCAACCATTTTGAGTGTTCACCTCGATTATATCATGCCCAATTGGAGCGTTGTGTTGTTTTCTTCAATGCTACAGTATTGATAAGTTTTCCGCTTATCTTAGTCAGTTCGCCCGTCGAGCTTTTTCATTGCATAATGCTCTAGCTCTAGTGCTCATCATCCAAAACCCAGATCTGCATCAGAACTTAAGACTCTTCCGCTAAGCAATCAGCATATATTGAGAGAAACAGGTTTTTATTGATACAAAGAAGTCTTCAATATAGGCGATTATGTATGGATTTGGCTGACGCTATCAAGAGCAGAAGAAGTATACGAACATACAAAAAAATAGAAATTTCCCAAGATATTGTGGATCAACTCATAGATGCTGCGAGGTTGTCGCCTTCTGCAGGCAATGCGCAGTCGTGGGCATTCGTAATTGTAAGAGAACAAGAAAACAAGCTGGCACTATCTAAAGCGGCATTAAATCAAAGATCTATAGTGGAGGCATCCGTGGTATTGGTTGTCTGTGCAGATGAAAACAGTGCTGAAGAAAGTTATGGTAGTCGAGGTAAGATGCTCTATTGTCTCCAAGATACCGCAGCGGCAACTCAAAACATCCTTCTAACGGCTTGTTCGTTGGGTTTGGGTACATGTTGGATAGGGGCATTCAAAGAAGATGAGGTTAGAAGAATCATAAAGGCACCCAAAGAAATGCGTCCAGTAGTTATCATTCCTGTGGGTTATCCGAATGAATCCCCAAGAGCCAGAACTAGACGACCAATAATCGAGATAGTACATCAAGAAACCTTCTAGCAGTAACCAAAGCTAAAGTATTAAGTGCATAGTTGTTTCAATTTTCCAGAAAACAAACTGATACAAATAACAAGTTTGAAAGATAGAGGATCCTCTTTCACCCACCCAGCAAAATTTGTTGAGTATAACTCAGTATTTCAATAATAATAATGTTTAAAAGAGGCAGTAACATCTTCGTTTGGCTCTATAACAGGCAGTCCATAACTATGCGACCCAGTAGTATGCTGGCTCAGCTAAAAGAGATTGCCATAGAATCACAGTCACAAGGAGGAATAGAATAGATATGTTATCGCGAGATTGCGATGGATGCTCCCAAATGAAAGCATGTAGTAAACGCTTTAATGTTACTGAAGTCTTTGAAAAAGTCTACTGTCCAGACGGAACAGCCCATCTAATAGATGGAGCCTAAAACAACCATCTAAGCTGTCGTTTAGTAACACTAAACTCACCAATATTTTTTGTTTTTTAGTTTAAAGTGCCTTCTCGATTTTGTCAAGTACTTCGCTGAAGTCAGCTTCTTGTTCTGGTTTCATGCCCTTCTTTGAAACTTTCAGTATTGTCTCATAGCCTTTGGCAGTTAATTCTTTCTCCAAAGTCTTCATCGCGCGTTCGTTCCCAAACAGCCGGTATGTGCAGAAAAGAATTACTTTCTTCCCATGAACGGTGGGCATGTTACTTAAGTAATTCATCGCTTCTTTTGTGGGGCTTGCTCCTTCCACAGGAGTGCCAAAGATCAAGAGGTCAAAATCTATAGTTTTAGATGAGTCCGTTGTAGATAGGTCGTAGAGAGGGGCCTTGGCCAGATTAGCTATTGCTAGGGCTAATCGTTTAGTGTTTCCTGTCCTTGAAAAGTAAATTACACAGGCTTTCATAATTTCAAATAACGGTTTTGTATTAATATACTCTTCCAATAGTCTTGTGGTGCAAATTTTAATACTTACACAGTGAGTATTCTGTGAGCGAAAAGCTATGGATTATGCAGTAATCGCCGAATCCTATGAGAAAATTGAAGCCACTACTAAACGGTTAGAAATGACTGATTACCTTGTTGAGTTACTGAAAAAAACGCCCAAAGAAGCCATCTCGAGGGTTGTTTATTTAACGCAGGGCAAGCTCTACCCTGACTTTGCGGGAATAGAGATGGGTGTGGCTGAAAAGCTAGCTATAAAGGCACTTGTACGTGCGTCTGGGGGAAGCGGGAGCTTAATCCAATCGGAACTCCAGAAGAGCGGTGATATTGGCGAAACAGCAGAGAAACAACTAGCTAAACGTAAGCAATCAACCTTTTTTACTAAAATCCTCACAGTCGAGAGAGTTTATGAAACGCTAGATAAACTTGCTAAAACCTCGGGTAGCGGGGCTGTAGATACAAAAATGGCGCTTCTGTCTGGGCTTTTGACAGATGCCTCTCCCAAGGAAGCAAAATGGCTCATAAGAACAGTAACAGGCAACCTGCGATTGGGCATTGCAGACATGACTGTGCTTGATGCTCTGGCAATAGCTTACGGCGGTGGGAAAGAAGCCAGAGAAGAAATCGAACGTGCGTATAATATTTCATCAGACTTGGGAAGGGTTGCTAATGTCGTCGCTGAAAGTGGGTTAGAAGGCATCAAAAGGTTCCAAGTCATGGTTTTTGAACCTATACGCCCCATGCTTGCTGAGCGTTTAGGGGTACCTGAGGAGATTTTGGAGAAGTTCGGCGGCAAATGTGTAGCTGAATACAAGTACGATGGAGAACGTGTACAGGCACACAAAAAAGGCGGCACAGTTACATTGTTTTCCAGGCGTTTGGAGAACATTTCTGATCAATATCCTGATGCTGTCGAATTAATCCGCACTTATATAGATGCAAAAGAAGCCATTCTTGAAGCAGAATGCGTTGCCATGGATTTAGAAACAGGGGATATGCGTCCCTTTCAGGAGTTGATGCATCGCCGGCGTAAATACGGCGTAGAAGCAGCCATAGAGCAATACCCCATCTCACTTTTTGCTTTTGATGCTCTCTATGTGGATGGGAGAGATTTAACACAGGAACCCTTCCCTACAAGGCGCAAGACGCTTCAAGAAATTATTAAGCCAAACGAGCGCCTTAAACCCGCTATTCAAAAACTTGTAAGAAACCCCAAGGAACTTGAAGATTTCTTTGAAGAAGCAATAGAGGAAGGCTGCGAGGGTGTCATGTGCAAATCCACAAACAAAGACGCCATCTATCAAGCAGGAAACCGTGGTTGGTTATGGATAAAATTCAAACGTGATTACCGTAGCGAAATGACGGACACTGTCGACTTGGTCGTGGTTGGCGCTTTCCACGGCAGAGGCAAACGAGTGGGTGCGTACGGAGCGTTACTTTTGGCTACTTATAATCAGGATACAGACACTTTTGAAACCGTAACTAAATGTGGCACAGGTTTTACAGACAAAGATTTGGCGACACTACATGAGATGCTCCAAAAGCATGTGGTTCCACGCAAAAACAGCCGTGTCCAATCCATGCTGGAGGCGGATGTGTGGTTTGAGCCATCAGTAGTTTTAGAAATTTTGGGCGCAGAAATCACTCTAAGTCCAATTCACATGGCGGCTATGAATTTAGTTCGTAAAGGTAGAGGAATGGCAATTCGATTTCCACGCTTCACAGGCAAATACCGTACCGATAAAAGTCCGGAAGATGCAACAACATCCAAAGAAATTCTTGAAATGTACAATGGGCAACTTAAAAAAATAGGCGAGACATCGCCTTAGGAAAAAGCTAAAACTGATAAGTGTCTAAGTAGTTGCGAGTGCTGATTGGTATGGCTCAAGACTCAGAGAAAATGAAGGCGTTAATAGCCTTTAAGAAGCGGCTTGAGGATCAACTTGAGAGACTAAACGTCGAAGCTCAAGAGGTTGAGGCGGCTTTAGACAGTGTCAATTCTATTTTGCTTGAGAAAGGTTTCAAGCGCGGGGACATAAAAGAGATTCCAACTACTACGATAACAACTCCTGTTCCTCAGGAAGTGGTTATACCTAAACAAGTCCCTGAACCGACTAAATCGGTTACTTCCGAAGCAGAAACGGTTATTCCATTAAAAACAATGGCGGATGAACCCCTTGCTTTGCTGTACTTTGAGAAGCATTCTATCCATGTAATGCCTGATGAAAGCAAAAACTTCAACGTTAACACACCGCCATTCGGTAATTTCTTAGTGGAAAAAGTCTTCGCTAAAATGCAGGAGAAAGATAAGGAACTCGTCAGGTTGGGTCAACTAACGCCTGATAAGATGTTTAGTTACAACATCGTTCGCGAGGGGGATTTGATTAGGGAAATAATAATTAAAAACGTAGATGACGAGCGCTTAAAAGAACTCAAATCCAGCATTCGCTGGACATTTGAGAAAATGTATGAAAAAATGAAGGGTACTTAGTGTTACTGATGCTTCTGTAATGCATCAGTTATCCTGTTTTTGGGGCATAAACCTACAAGGCGCTCTGTTTCTTTCCCATCCTTGAACAATATCATTGTTGGGATGCTAAAGACTTGAAAGCGTTCGGCGGTTTCGGGGTTTGAATCTACATCAAGTTTGCCAATGAGGACTTTGCCACTGTACTCTTTTGACAACTCGGCAATCGTTGGCGCTAAGGCTCTGCATGGTCCACACCAGTTAGCCCAAAAATCCACCAAAACAAGCTTATTGCTCTTGATTGTTTGCTCAAAATTCGCGTCAGTTACATGAAAAGGTTCAGCGCTCATAATTTTATCTCCTAGACTAACTAATTTTAGTATACTGTTTGATATAAACCGTTCGTGAAATCAGGTAAAAACGGCAGGTTAGTTACTAAGTTTTGCAATGTCGAAGCGGAGGAGGTGAGGATGAGGAAAGATGATTAAAAACCAATTTTTCTGTATGCAGATTACACATTGACTAAAGGCAAAAAATAGCTTTTAGCCTCTTTTCACTACACAAAGCGTTAGTTAGATTTTGTCTTGAACTTTTCGTTCGTAATCCTCTTTCTGCTTTGCCCATTCTTGGTGCTTTGAAAGCAAGTTACGTATTTGTTGGTTGATAAAATCATCAACGCTCAAAAACTCAGTTCCTAAATCGGTTATGGCTTGCTGTAGCTTATCGTATTCTTCTTTTGGGACCTCAACATACGTGTATTGTTCTTTAGCGAAACGCAGCTGCGTACGGATTGCATCGCGGATGAATTCTTCGCGACTGGTGTAGCCTAGGTTGCGGTTGTTTTCGATGAAGGTTTGGGTTTCGTTTAGGAGTTCTGGGGGTAGATTGACGCTGGTTGAGAGGAGGCTTTCTATTGCGTCTGTGTATGTTTGCATTTTCATTGTTTGGGCTGTTATTTCGCCCAACATTGCGGTTAGTTTTTGGTGTGCGTCGTCGGATATGCGGAGGGTTTTCATGTGAAACACCGGTGTATATTTTGAATAGGAAAGCTAATAAAGCTTTTCTGTATAACAAGTATACAAAGTGTAAGAGGTTTACAATAATGAAGCACAACATAAGCATAACAATGGATCAAGAAAACACCCCCAACCCCTTACTGAAAAGTAAATTACATAACAGGATAGAACTTGTTGAGAGAATAGAAGAACCAGATTATGAATATTGCCACAATGTAACCTCAATAAGCATTATGCTTCAAACCAGTGAAAAAATAGATCCTAGCGCACCATCCTGTAAAGCAATTGAAAAGAAAGGAAAAAGCAGCATGATAATGACAAAGGCAACATTAAAGTTAAACATATTTTTTGTCAAAATCGAGATTGAATGGGGACGAGGGTTGGGCAAACAAGTACAGTTCACAAAGAATCAAAATCAAAACAAACTTGTCTAAAGGCAAGTAATGGTGGGCCGAGGCGGATTTGAACTGCCGACCTTTCGATTATCAGTCGAACGCTCCAGCCGTGCTGAGCTACCGGCCCCCACCTTTTATGCGTGTCTGAAGTAAATACTAGCGTGGGTTTATAAAAATAACGGATATTGTTTCTGCGCTCACCGTGGCAGAAGCGGAAAGCGTCGGTTAGATCTTTTGGAATTGAAAAAATCAAGCTGAATATACCCAGGCGGGATTTTAGACCACAACTTTTACGTTGTGAATGATGTGGTCACCTTAAACCAAAAAGTTTGACAGTTTGTTGGTTCTGTTTGTGGTTTGTTCCACAACTATTCTGTATTCGCTTGCAATGGGTAACCTAAAAATGGTTCCCAGCCAAATCTGATGGTTAAGTGAACCATACAAAGAACAATGTAGAACCGCAAGCCGCCACACCCACACTCCACACTCCCAACATAGAATCCATGTTGAATGTGTGGCACAATAAATCTGCCCACACTCAAACCACACAAGAAAAACAGCCTAAACCAAAAAAACAACGATCTCCAAAGCCCCCAGTGTAGTGTAAAAATTTTAACGCCCACACCCACACAAAGAAAAAAATACAACACCCACCGCAACCCAAATCCACAAAAGGACAAAAAAACTCCCTAATAGCTATTTGAATTATTTCAAGTTGTAAATTGAGACTAAACTTGTAAAAATTTTAAAAAAACATCTTCAAATCAGCAATCAACAAAATTCCTACCGCTTGCCTGGACTTCACCTTGAAGGTGAGTTTAATAGGGATCGCCGTAAATCTTTATGTGCAACTCCAATATTGAGTTGTAGAGCAAGTTGGGGCTCGTAGCCTAGCACGGATTAAGGTGTCGGCCTTCGGAGCCGGAGATCGTGGGTTCAAATCCCACCGGGCCCGCCAAAAATTTAGTTCAATTTGGAGGTTACTATTTTTCATTATTTAAAATTACTTTTTTTATAGCCTTTTCTGATCGAAATTCGTAGAAATTGGCGAGAATGGTTATTTATGGTTATTAAATTTTTACTTATGCATTTAAATTAATTTCCAACTATTTTGGCGTAGTTTATTCTTTATATTGAGTAGTAGATATCTATACACCAAAAGGTAGATAAAAGAAGAATAACCAGAACAACAGGGGAGGATATTTTGGTAGATAGTAGCATATCAACGCAAACCCATGTTCATCCTCTAGCCGCTTTTATTCCATTTGCGCCTTTAACCCTGAAAGTATTCCATTCTCTTATCCCTTTAAAGTGGGTTGCTCTCTTCACTGTTTTACAAGTAATTGCTTTAGTCTCGTTCTTTCTGAATTTGATTGCTTATGATTTTGTTTGGGTCTCATTTAGTATATGGGCCTACATCACAACAGCCATGCCTATTTACAGGAATTTTCTTAATAATAGTGCTTTTCAGGTAAAAAAAATAACACTAGGCAATGATGAGAAACTCGTTTTTAGCAACCTTTTCAGAATATGTGCCAAAGCAGTTTTTACGGACTATAGAGTTTCGCTTTTGTCAACTATTCCCCTATCACTTCAGGTACTTGTGGGGGGGTCATTTATTTATGATATCTTTGGAGGTGACTGGGTAATGCATACGATAGCGGGATTTGGGATTGGGTCTATCGCCTCAAAGGCTTATGTGAGAGGTGTTGAATATTGTGGTTATAGTCGTTTAGCATCCTATTTTCGTGTTGATAATTTCAATTCTTTACGGACAGAGCGTAAATATGCGTCGGCAGAGTTTACTCTTTTCAGTCTTATCGTAATTGCTACTGTATGGGAGGTTTTAGAAAGAACGGTGTATTTCATTTCACCTGTTAATGTATTTAGGGTAGGAATGGAGCCTTTATGGAATATCTTTGGTGATGCTTTTGTCGTTATTATTGGCGGAATGGCGGCGTGGTATATACTTGCTTATAAACGCAAATAGTACCAATAATGTGAAGTTAAAGAATAATTAATCTAGATTTATTTAAACCAGGATAATTATGAGTTTTTCGCGAAGGTGATATGTTATTGAAGGTTCGTGTACTCGGAGGGGCCAGAGAAGTAGGTGGGTATTGTATTTCAGTTGAGACAGAAAAATGTAAGGTTGCTTTAGATTATGGTATAAAACTTGATGATTTTACTGATGAATATCCAAAAAATTTTGATGCGATAACATATTGATATAATAACAAACCTTAATTCTAACTTGCTATGCAATAACAAAAGAATAAAAATTAAAAAGCATAAGAGTGAGAAAAAATGGATATAATACAGATTTTAGCGATAGTAATACCGCTAATAATAATTTTGTACGCATTAGTTTCGTCGCTACGTATTGTTAGACCAACAGAGAGAGGTTTAGTTGAACGTCTCGGCAAATATAACCGCTTCGTGCAAGCAGGCATAACCCTACTCGTGCCTTTCGTCGACCGAATCATAAAAGTTAACATCACTGAGCGCATGACGCCGGTCCAACGTCAAGACGTTATCACAAGAGATAAAGTCTTCATGGGCGTAGACGCGGTAGTCTTCTACAGAGTTAAACCCGAAGAAGGAGCAGTAAAAGCCTCCCAGTACTTCGTAAATAACTATGAATCACAGATTGACACCTTGGCGAGAACAGTGCTAAGAGACATCATCGGTGGCATGGACATGACAGTAGCAAACACATCCCGACCGACAATTAACGCTAAACTCAAGGAAGCCTTAGACGAACAAACCAGAGATTGGGGAATAGAAATCGTCCGCGCAGAAATCAAAGATTTAGAACCGCCAAGAGGCCTCATGAGTAGCATGGAGTCAGTGCTTAAAGCTGATAACGAACGCCAAGCAGCTGAGAAAACAGCCATTGCCCAAGCAACCTTAGCAAGCGGTGAGAAAAATGCCTCAATTCAACGCGCCGAAGGCATGAAGCAAGCAGCTATACTTCAGGCGGAAGGACAGAAGACGGCCACCATCTCAATCGCAGAAGGCGACGCGGAAGCAACCAAACTACGCAACGAAGCTTTGACCACTTACTTCAAGGAAAGCGCCATAACCTTCAAGCAACTTGAAACAATAACGGCTTCATTAAAGAACAATACAAAGATAATAGTTCCCGAAGGCAAAGCCATATCGTTGATCCTAAATGAACAGGAAAGCCTCAACAAAGCTTCAATAATTCCAGTACCGCCGCCAACTCAAACAAGATCAAGCAAGTAGAACCTGACTAAATTGGGGATTTCACGCCGTTTTTTAGGCGTGAAACGTAATCTTCTATCATTTTTTGATGTTCAAAAGCCAAGGGTTTAGGCAACTCTTTTAAACTAAACAATTGAATTTCTTGGATTTCGCTCTCTTGCTTATTGAATTCTCCACCTACTGGTTTAACTACAAAACATGTGGGGTAGTACTCGTATTCAATGTCATCTTTGATACCCTTCTCAACATACTCGCCGATTTTACTAACAATCTTAACAGTTAGGCCTGTCTCTTCTTTAACTTCCCGAACAACTGTTTGCTCGATTGTTTCGCCAGGGTCCATTCTACCACCCGGCAAAGCCCAATAACCCTTGAAAGGAAGAGTGTTTCTTTTTATCAGCAAAATCTTGCCTTCGTCAAAGGGGATTATCGCGGTTGAGGTTTTACCAGTGTATTTCTTCATGTAGCTGACCCTTTAGGTTGTATATTTCTTTCTCCAATTAATGGATACTGTTATTGCAGAGATAATGGTCATTATATTTTGCTTTGTTAATTCAATTCTCAGAGACTATGCAGCTGAAAAGCTACGTAGTTATTTTCTTCTTGATATAGCTAGCTTCCCGCTCAGAAAGCCACCCTTCATTTCTGAGCAAGACCAAACCCTTCTCTATGTTGAAACGGAAATCACTGTTTCCTAAAAGGTTATTCTTATCGCCTAAACTCCTAAGCTGACTTTCGAATACACTATTCTGGCTAGCAAACGCCCCAACCTTGTCGATAAGAGCAGCAACTGTTTTGAAATATGGAGTTAGAAGATCTTGTGTTTTAGAAATGCCAAACGCACTCTTTAGTTTAGCAGAAAAATCAACCCCACTAACCTTTGATGGCGGAATGCAAGTGTAATGTCTGGTCAGACCGCTCTCGTGGCATATGACATAAAAAGGCACGTAGAACAAGGCTGGGCTCTTGAGTTGATGATCACTAACACCTAACTCATCAAAATTTGCATTCAATTTTTCCCGCAACTTTAAACTCTTGTCGATACTGTCAACTATTGCCTTTTCCATAACGAGCAGTCTGTTACTTTCCTGCCTAAAGGTAAGGATTTTGGCGTTACGAGATCTTTCAAGGTCAATTATGGGTTGGCGGACTAACTTAATTTCAGCGTCTCGTTCACTGGTAAGCCTTGATAATTCAACACCTTTTTGTTGACCTATCTTGTAAATATTATTTTCAATAATTTTAAGCTCTTTTCTAAGACCTGAAATTTCTTTTTCTGTTCTTTTAATTTTGTCTTTCCAGCGTTTTTCATAGATTTTATGTCCCTTTTTTTCTTGAGCCCTAGCTTCCAGATCATATTGCCTTATTTTCAATTCATCTCGCTGGATTACCCTTTGAGTTTTGTCCGTAAATTTGTAAAGGCTATAGAGCTCTTTATCGTAACCCTCTGTCACATCTTTGATTTTACTGTTATACTCCTTGATTATTCTAGCTATTTGAGGCTTGACGAATTCTTCTTGTGCTTTTATTTTTGCATCAGCTTCTTCTCTAGCAGCAGCTGCCTCATAATCAAGTTCTGTTAAGTATTGTCTGGTCGTCTTGTTTAGAATTCTTAGGCATTCAGAGAGCTTGTCTGCGTCGGCTTTTAGGAACGTTTGTAGTTTTTCAAGATCTAAGAGAGTGTTGGAAATTTCTCGTTCCTCAAGTATAGGTGTAAGTAATGGAGTAGATGTAGTTATTTCAGCCGCTTCCTTATAGTAAGCAGTAAATTCAGGCCCAAAATCAGGTATAGTGATTAATCCTCGAAAAGCAAACTGCCTCTCTTTTGGGGACTGCTGGAAATATGTTTTGTGGTCGGACAAAAAGGTAATGTAGGTGTCTCTTTGCTTTTTGTTTGCTTGTAGACTTTCAAGGAAATCTCCTGCTAAAGGAGGTTCCCCGTAAGTAACGATGTGAGCAGAATTGTTTAGGCCATCGAATATTAAGAAAGAATTTTGCCATGGAAATAGCCAAAGGGGGTAACCAATTTTTGCTATGAATGATATTGATTCCTCAGGTTGTCGTGTGAATAAGCCTCTGCCCTTTTTTCGTTTTAACTCTGCAATTACAAAGATGGCGGCTGATTCCATTTGACTGTCGAAGGGTGCCCTATTTTTTTTAGCGGAGAATGGCAGTATATAGCGTTTCGCTGCAGCGTTAAACATCGAATAACAGGTGAAGGTATAAACTGCCTACTTTTTTAAAACTTGCCATCTTCAGATAAAAGGAGTTTTTGCTTAACCCTTGAGCTCCTTTTCCATAGTTTTAGCTAAATTTTTCCAAACATCTGAATCGTAAGATAATAATTTAGCTGCCAATGCCTCGAATCTCTTTTCACTAAGAGGTTTTGTGTGTTCTATGTGAAGGGCTGTAAAATCTAGCCGAGATCCCTCAGCTTCTGGTATTATTTCATAAATAAATTGCGAATACACGTTGACACCAGAAATATGAGTGGAAACCCACATGAATCGATCAGGGTAGAGTTGCACGAGCTTCTCTTTTACCACTTCGCCTTTGCCTATATGAAAGGTTTCCTTCAAAATTATTGTACTGTCAGTTAACCATCTAACTTCTCTTTTAGCGTTCTCTTCACCCATAAGAGTATGATCTTCTGGTCGAAAGTCAGTACACCAATTGTATGCTTCTTGAGCTGAAATGTCAAAGTGTTGACTAAAGCGGTAACGAAGCGTGTATGGCATTTGTTCTCCCAATCTCCAAGGGCTAGGTAGCAATATATTATCGTTATGCCCTTGAGGAAGAGTCTATTTAGGGGAAAAGAAATCGCTTATTCTTCTCTGAAACAGCGCCCTTTTTAACAATTCACTTTGAAGGATCCATCGCTGCAGAGGAATCTCAAATTTGCCACTTAAGAATTGTAGGGATTCAGCTAAACTTTTGAACGTAAACGGTTTTTGGCGCATTGCATTACGCACATTTTCCCTAACTTGCCAAACACCGATAGGCATAATATAGCCAGGTCGCGCTTCTCGTAAAACGATAGCTGTGGCTTGTCGACGCTCCTTTTGGAGCAGTTCGCATACCGCTAAACGTGCGCTGTAGTAACAACCACCAATAGCCGCATATGTTGTACGTCCGTTGTTACCTTCCCAATCTGAGAAGATCGCAACACTTGAACCATTCGGATTCCAGACAGTCCCCGGATACCATGCTTCCATAGATTCGTAACTCCACTGTGCAGGAATCATCAGAATCTCAAAGACGTTGTCCAAATAGATTGACTCATAAACGCGGTATTCGTTGATTTCTGGAAAAGTCTTAACTTTTGCCACTAAATTTTTGGAGAGTATGTCGTCTACGGCTGTTATGCTCCAGCGTGTCGGAACAAGTTTTCTGTTCTTTTCGATACCAAACGCGCCTACACTGAAGGCTTTCTGGATCTTAGTTACCATGACACCTCTGTTGTAGAGCTCTATAACTGCGTTTGTCGCTCTCAGATCAGTGTCATAGTATGCCTTCTCAATTTTGTCGTTGTATCGTGCATTACCCACGTGCAAATCGCGGATAGGTGCTGAGGGACCGAACGGTTGTACATCATCGTCCAGATGTATCGAACCACGAGGCTTTTTGGTTAGATTAAGTTCGATATCAACACTATTTTCGGCTAGAGCCAATTCTCGTGTCTGATCTAAAATCTTACCAGCATCAGTAAACTTTTGTACATTAACTCGGTGTTTTCCCCGCACTAGTAAGCTTCGAAAACCCACGATTTCATCCATGGATTTGCCAAACCAATGTTCAGGCAAGTCATAGATACTCGTATCTTCATGCACCGGTGGCACAAGCGGACCGGCGTAGACATTGGGGTAGCCTATTCTTCCAATAAATACGCTCGGTGGAGACATACCTGCAATATCTTCTGTCTCCATTAGTGGCATACTTTTAAGGAAATAGTTTACTTTAACCATTATTGGGCAACGTGTTTTTCCACAGAGAAAACGAGCACCTTTACAGAGGATGCAAAGCGTGTTGTTCGAGCGTGTAACCACTTGCTGTTCGATTGCATTTCTGCTAACTTTTTTTATAATGTCCTCTAACCAATTGTTTGGGTTTTGTGTGTTGATAGCTGCTTTTTGGGTTAGAGTCATGTCTGAGAATATCTGTTTTTGTCGATTCATATCTTTTCTGCACATGTTTAATTAAATATCTAACGTTAATTGTGGATAGAGGCGTGAATATTCTTTTTGAGCAACAAAAAACAGATATGAAAAAAGTAATAATTATAGTAAGCTTGTAGAATTAAAAAAAGTGTCTTTTTGAACAAGTTATTTTATCACTTTTAGGTCTTTTTTTAAGATGTTTACGAAGCGTGTAGTAGATACGTAGTGATCAACGTAAACTTTTCCTTCATTGATTAGGGTAAATGTGGCATAAATTGAGGGAGCATTTTGGGCTTCCTTAGCAGTTTTTAGTTCAGTAATTTTGAGGTTTAAACCTTTTTCCTTGATAAGTTCGCCTATCTCAGCAATTGACCTGGCAACCCATGGACATTGATTAGAATAAACAATGTTTAAGCCCTTATAGTGGACCAACTGCTTTCTCCAATCCCTAAATTTAGGCGGAGGTCCCCTGCGCAACTGTTTCACCAAGAGTTCAAACCGTTCATCCTTAGCAAATAGCTCAAATCCATTCTTCAAAAACAGCTCCTTAGATGCAATAAATGGACCGTCACTAGTTATCACTGCAACACCTAATTTTCCTTGCTTTTGAGCATCTTTAACACATTCTTCAATTAGAAGAGAACCATACCCTTTTTGCTTATACTTGTTAGGGTTTATCCAAATACAGTGAATAAACAGGTAGTCAGATGCATCTACCGCCCTCCAAGCATATTCACCAGGAACGTATTCAATGAAACCGTTTGGTTTCTTTTCATTTTCAAGAATCAGGTGCTTAATAGTATAGCCTTCATCAAATCGTTCTTTGAGCCATTGTAGTTTAATTTGGTGTCCTGTTTGCTTTGGGTTTAGAAAGCAGGGGCAACCAAGTTGCAAGCAATTTTCTAGAGTAAGCATGATAATTTTTGAAGGATTAACCATTACTCATCTTTTGATAGTATAACTGGTTGCCTTTAATGAATTTTCAACAGCAATAAAGCAATATTTTGCAGTAAACGTACTAGACTACGTATTTGATTGCAACTTCTGGAATATTTATCTGCATCTGTACGGTTTCTTTGCAGAGTTGTGGTGCATTATCACAAAGCCATTTTGTTAGTTCTTTGCAGCTCTCAGGGGTGCATGAAAATTTCTTTTCTTTCCTGTTCCATGATTGGCATGTCGTGCAGGGTATCTCGGTTTTCTTTTCCAGCATCACAATCAAACATATCGTGTATCTCAAGATTATATATTAGTTGTGTAAAGAAAAACCATAGCAATCATTTGAATTCAAAATCCCCAAAAACAACCATTAAAATGTAGAGAAGTGGCGCCCAGGCCGGGATTTGGACCCGGGTCCTGCGGGCGACAGCCGCATATACTGGACCTAACTATACTACCTGGGCAAGATTTAGCGCCGCAACAATACACGATAATTCAGTTAATTAAGCTTTCTCGGCCTGTACGTTAAAAAGACTCCCCGAAAGACAATTTGCCGCACGGCGGATTTAGCGACAATGTTAATACACTTCACCATTAAAATAACTGTAAAAGGTACTCGGGGAATAAGAAATAACTCTAAACACATCTTGCAGCATAGTTCTGCAGAAGTATTGGCTCTCAATAGCACTCCTACTGTTATCTGCGACCTCATTTGCGCCGAGCTATCTAGCCATTGCATCAGCATTGGTTTTCACTTTTCTAGTTCCCGGCTTGCTTGCTTACCGGTTTTTCAACCTAAGGCAACATGAAATTTGGGCTTTCGTCCCCGTTTTCAGTGTTCTTGTGTCGGTAATGTTGGTTTACTACCTGTCGTTAGCCTTTGGTTACTCACAAATCACGGTCACAATTTCCTTTTTTGTTTTATCGACGTTCTACACTGTAGTTGTTTACAAGAAGGGAGAGCGGCTCAAGCCGCAAAGTTTCCTAAGACTTGTGCAAATGAAGAAAACAAGCCTTCTGCTTTTCGGCGTAATCTTGCTTATTTCACTTGCCGTGCTCTGCTTCAGCGTCTGGCGAGGCAATGAATATGGTATTGTAGTTACAGGTTCCAATTGGCAGGATACCCCATTCCATTATGAAATCATCGAGAGTATAAACAACGGTAATTTTCCACCTCAAACACCCAACTACGTCGGCACACCCCTAACATATCACTACTTTGTTGATTTCCACACTGCAATAGTCGAGAAAGTCTATGGTTATTTGCCTACATTCCTACCCGTTTCCAATGCAATGTTCATTTTAGTATTTGGGCTAGCCATGTACGCGCTAGCACGACACTATGGACGCAAAGCAGCAATTGTTGCAACGGTTTTGGGGGTTTTCGGTTGGGGGTTAAGCTATACAGGTCTTTTCTCCGCACTATTAGGCGGCACCTTTAGTCCTACGAACAATTACATTTACCAGTTCGGGCAATTATTTGGGTTACCTTCAATTTTTGATAATCTTTTGCAGCAGCGACCTTTACTAGTAGGGTTGCCGGTATTTGCATTAGTTTTGGCTCTTTTACGTGATATGAGCGACAAAAAAAGGATTTTACTTGCAGGTATCTTAACTGGTTTGGTTTTCCAGTTCCACAACGTGGCTTTCTTCTGCTGCTACATTGCCTTCGCAGGTTCGGTCATCTTCAATCTTCGAAAAATCGACAGAGGTTACCTCTATTTCTTGGTGCCAAGCGTTCTGGCATTGCCCTTCATTTTTTCTGGCGGACCTCCACTTTCAATCAGCGTTAGCTCCGCCTTTATAGTTGAATATGCTCAGAATCCTTTCATCTATTACTTCCTCAACTTGGGTATTCCCTTCATCTTAGCCATTGTTTCTTTCATTAAGCCCGGACATGAATACCTCAAACTGACTTTTCTGTTTCTCTTCTTAATCCCTAACATTTTACTTCTAACTCCTTGGGTTTGGGACATGTACAAGTTTTTCATATTCGCGTGGGTACCTATCACAGTGTTAAGCGCAATCTTGCTAGTTAGAACTCGAAGGATTATAATAATAGCACTAGTTTTGTTTTCTATCCTCACGTCCACAAGTGTCATAATCTACAACGTTGGAACAGAATATACTGCCGTAAGCTGGAGTGAATATCAAGTCGGAATTTGGGTTAAGGAGAATACTCCTGAGAACTCTGTATTTTTGACGTACTATAGTATTCAGTGTCCACCTTCGATGATTGGGGGTCGACTCAGGGTTTCATCATATGTCTATTGGCCTTATGGTCATGGGGAGCCGCTTGATGAAGTATTTGGACGCGAACAGGCAATTAATAACGCGTATAACGGTACACAGAACCAGTTGAAATCAATTGTGCGTGAATACAACGTTAACTACGTATATGTCGGGAGTGACGAATTATATAACTATCCTGGGTGTGTAGAACGGTTTGATGAATTGGGTTGGTTAGTGCAAGTTTATTCTGAAGAAAATCTATACGTGTATGAAGTTGATTGGGAGAAAATGGGCAGTTAGGGCTCTACACCTTGGGTTTGATTTGATGTTTCTTTCCTGACATATAGGTAATTTTGATTTTGCCCATCATGGTTTTGGCAAGTTTTTCAGGATTCACTTGTGCAAGTTTCTCTTCCGGCGCGTTGGAACTCTGATGCACAATGGTTTCAAGTGCATGTTTCTTTTCTTCTAAATCATCAATTATGACCAATTTTCCAGCAAAATGAACTGATGTATAAGCGTAGTCACAATCATCCGTAACGCCATAGTCCAGAAGCGCTTGCCCCCAGATACGGTTGTTTGCTTGGGCATAGACCAGTTTTTTGCCTTCAGGAGCACAATGAAAGTATAGGCAGTTTTTTGCTTCATCATAACCATGATTTAACGAGACAAGGTAAGGTTCATTGACCATACAGAGGGCAATCGTAACGTAATTTGTAGTTTTTAAGACTTGCCGCATTTCGGCTGGGTCGGTGAGTTCTCTGTCTTTACGACGAACATGAAATGACGACATACCAAAATCTTGGGCGAAACCATTAATTAACCTTAAGAGGGCTTATGGAGTGTTTTAGATAGTTTGCTACCGATGTAACTTATTATGGTTGGCGTGAAAATCGATAGTGAAGCAAGGAGATAGTTGAGAGGATAAACACCAGGATATTCAAAGATGTTGCCGCCATAAGAACCGATGATATTTGCCATGAAGCCGAAAAGCTGGAAAATCGACCATGCCGTTACCCAAACCAATGCACCAATTAGACGGTAGCCATATTTCCGCCGCCTACCAATTGCACGCCAAGCATTGCGGTTATTGAAAAAGATTTCACCTGTTACTGCACCTGCGCCACCTGGGAAAAAAGAGTTAACCAAAATTTTTTCAATCAGATTACCAGGTATCCAATGGTCAACCCAAGGTATCTCAAGGAGACCCAAAATCGGCAGAACCACGCTGCCTGTAGTAAGCCTAATCATTGCCGGAAATGCATATATTAGAGCGCCGGAGACCTGCCAAAGCCAAAACCTTTTGGAGTGCAGAGTTTTTGTAAAGGCTTGCAAAGACATAGAGCAATAACAAGAAAGAATTGTTTAAAAATACTTCCTTAAATGGCTTAATAAAATATTAAAAAACCTATTCTCTAAATGTAGGTATTATTGAGAATTTTGAGCCCAAAGTATAAACAAATCGATTGATCTCTATTAGAAAAACCCATCAATTTTAAAAAAAGAAAATAGCACTTATTGGAAAAGTACTATTTAACTTTAAATTTTAAATTTACAATGTCTTTATCACGGTAGAAAAGGCTACTTTTGCAGGCAATATTTATAACGAAAACGCCGCATTGAATTAAAACAATTCCTCTTGGGCAATCGAAAATTTGTTACTATCTGTTGAATAGCGTTGGGTGAAAAAATACATGCCGTTTAAAAAAATAAAGACCGATTCGGCAGATACATTAGTATTAGAATGGATTTTGCAAGTTAAGAATTACAAATTAACATTGGACAAAAGACGCTGCATAGGGTGTCAAATATGTACATTAGCATGTCCAAAACAAGCTATAAAGATACAAAAGCAGCTAAGAAGTCAAGATAAGGCAGCAGAGAAAGCAAAAATCGATGTAGACCTATCTAAATGCAATTTCTGCGGCATTTGCGATGTAACATGCCCCTACGGCGCTATTACGGTCACGCTAAACGGTACACATGATTTAACGGTCTTAACTAAAGATAGCTATCCACAACTTATCAGAGACATTACGGTGAACACAAGGAAATGCGACAAGGCCTGCGTGGAGTGCGAAACAGCTTGCCCACTTCAACTTATTAAGATATCAAAGGTTGGCTATGACGGCAAACCCGTCCAAGACATGTCTAAACTCTCGCCGCTTGGACAAAAAAGGGTCCAGATTACTGTTGACATTCAAAAACAGTATTGCCCAACCTGTCGCGCGTGTGAATTTAAATGCTCACATGGTGTAATTGCTGTCAAAAAAATCTTCGAAGGCAATCTCTCGATTAATCAAGAAAAATGCCCACCGAATTGCCATGATTGCGTTGAAATTTGCCCTATAACTGGCACCTTAACAATAGGCGAGAATGGGAAGGTTTTCGCTACCGACAAGACATGCACGTATTGTGGTGCATGCATAAATGTCTGCCCACAACCTGAAGCATTAAAGGTAATTCGTTCAAAAGTGAACCATACAACTATTCACTCAGGCACTTGGAACAAAACGCTTGAACGACTAACGAGTCCTGAAAACGCAGTCAAAGAGTACAAGGCACAAGCAACCCGAATAAGGCGCAAATTGGTAGAGAACCGCTTTACTATAGAGGAAATGAAGAAAAAAAATGAGCAAGCAAACCGTTTGTAAACCAGAAGAAATTCGAATAGGAGTCTTCGTTTGCCACTGTGGACTCAACATCGCAGGTACAGTGGATGTCCACGCAGTCGCCGAATACGCTAAAACGATTCCAGATGTTGTGTATGTTAAAGAAAATCGCTACTCATGCGCAGACCCAGGACAGGATGAAATTCGCACTGCCATTAAACAGCAAAAATTAAACCGCGTCGTAATCGCTGCCTGTAGCCCTAGAATGCATGAGGCCACTTTTCGCAGAACAGTTGCCGAAGCGGGACTCAATAGTTACCTTTATGAAATGGCAAACATCAGGGAATTCTCTTCTTGGTGCCATCAAAGTGATCCAGCAGCAGCAACAGAACGCGCTAAAGACGCCGTAAAAATGGCAGTTGCAAAGGTCCGATTACTACAACCACTACAGACAATAGAAGTCCCAGTCACCGATAAAGCTCTTATCGTAGGCGGAGGAATCGCCGGAATAAGCGCAGCATTAGATTTGGCAGAGCAGGGTTTTAAAGTTTACATGGTTGAGAGCAGCCAGAGCATCGGCGGACATATGGCTGCTTTGGATAAAACCTTCCCCACTTTAGACTGCAGTATATGCATCGAAGGACCAAAAATGGTTGACTGCGCACGTCACCCAAATATCACGATATTTGCTAACAGCGAACTTGTGCGCTGCAACGGCTATGTCGGTAACTTCAAAGTTAAAATTCGAAAGAATCCCCGTTATGTTATCCCAGAGAAGTGCACAGGCTGCGGTGAATGTAGAGACGCATGTCCTATCGAGTATCCTAACGAGTGGGATATGAATCTCGGCACACGAAAAGCAATTAGCGTACCATTTGACCAAGCAGTCCCCTTGATATATAGTATCAACAGGGATTACTGCATTGAATGCTACAAATGCACTGAAGCTTGTGGAGAACGGGAGGCCATCGACTTTGATCAGAAACCCGAAGAAATCGAAATCGACGTGGGCGCAATCATCGTTTCCACTGGCTTTGACATCTACTTGCCTTTTGATATGCCACTGTTGGGGTATGGCAAATACCCAAATGTTTTAACCAGCATGGAGTTCGAGCGACTAATTTTAGCTGCGGGTCCAACTGGAGGCAAAGTGATCCGCCAATCGGACGGGCAAAAACCTCGCCGTATCGCATTTATTCAATGCGTAGGAAGCAGGGACAAGCAGCATTACCCTTATTGCAGCAACTTCTGCTGTATGTACACGCTGAAGCATGTAGTGCAGTTGAAGGAAAAGTACAAGGAGGACTTGGAAGTCTATGTTTTCTACATTGACATACGAAGCCCCAGCAAAGGCTATGAAGAATTCTATTATCGCGCCCGAGAAAGAGGCGTCAACTTCATCCGAGGAAGAGTCAGCAGAATCGAAGAAGACCCCCAAACACATAATCTAAGGGTATACAGCGAAGATTCTCTACTAGGACAACCCATCGAAGTCGAAGCAGACATGGTTGTGCTTGCCACTGCCTCAGTGCCAAAAAAGGACTCAGAAGAAATTGCCCGCATACTCAACCTTAGCCGGGACGCAGACGGATTTTTCATGGAAGCTCACCCCAAACTCAAACCGCTCGACGCCCCAACCGACGGTATCTTTTTTGCAGGAGCATGCGCGGGACTCAAAGATATTCCCTATTGTGTCTCGCAGGGAAGCGGCGCAGCATCCAGAGCAGCCACAGTCATAAGCAAACCAAAATGGAAAATCGAGCCAATAATTAGCATCGTAGATGAGGACAAATGTAAACGCTGCGGTATCTGCGTCGATAAATGTCCATATGGAGCCATCCATCAAGAAAAAGGACAACCAGCCAGCATAATCACCGCCAGCTGTCACGGATGCGGTACATGCGTAGCCGAATGCCCAGCCCAGGCTATCACCCAGATGCATTTCACCGATGCACAGGTCATGGCACAAATAAGAGCGGCACTGGAAAATAATCCTGAAGATAAAATTCTCGCCATCCTATGCAACTGGTGCAGCTATGCAGGTGCAGACCTAGCAGGCATCAGCCGATGCGAGTACCCCGCAAGCGTACGAGCCATCAGAGTCATGTGCAGCGGAAGAGTAGCCAAAGAATTTATCCTTGAAGCACTCCGATTGGATGCGGGTATGGTTCTAATTGGAGCTTGTCACTTACCATATGACTGCCACTATATAGATGGAAACTATAAGATGAAAAAACGTACTGACGCTCTTAAAGGCACACTCACCAAACTCGGTATGAGTCCTGAGCGGTTCCGAGTGGAGTACGTTTCAGCGGCGGAAGGCATCCATTATTCTGAATTAATCAAAGAAATCGATACTCAAAGAAAATCATTAGGGAAAGAAAAGATACAAGCAGAAAACGCAAAGCTAAAACCAATCCTTGAAAACATGCTCAAACGAAAAGGAACTTAACAAAATTTTGCCGGTTAATTGCTAATACTCACTACTCGGACATTGTTTTTGGATTATTTTTGGGCTTAAACCATTTTTTATACAGATAAACAAGTGTGACCAAAAGCGCAATGCTAAACAGCACTAGATAAAACAAGTGTGCGAATGCTAATATTGGTGCAGTTATGAGTAGCGATTTCCTGAATGGATAACCGATTGTGCTAGGCAACAACACTGTCGTAATAGGGATTATGAGCACCAAGTTTGACTTTCTCGCAGCAAAAAAGATCTTCCAATCTTTGCTCTTGTAAAGCACAACTGTAGCTATAACGAATAAAGACAACTCTATAATGGTGTTAGTGTTGTCAAATATGTCAATAAACAGGAAACCGGCTTCGTGTAGACCAAACTTTAGGTTAGTTATTGGCCAAAGTAGTCGAAGTTGGCCACCAATAAAGAAATCAGCTAGCAACGAGTGGGAAATCAATGAAAGGAAGTAGGGAATTGCCTTCTTACGATAATAGATAAAAAATGGAGTAAATATGACTACAGCAAAAAGAAGAGAATGGGTTGGTCCCCTGTGGATTTCTGCACCAATTAAGTAATCATAGATTATGTCTATGTCAGGCAGTATAGAGAGAACTAGGAGTATAGGTATGTTTAGTTTTGTGCGCAAAACCTTTGATGAGCCCTTACCTAGCAGGTAAGCGATCGCCATGTGTCCAACAGCAAACAGAGCTAGTTCGCCTCTTTTTGACTCAGACAATCATATCTCTTAGCTTTTAAGGGTATAGGTTATAGATTACTTGTAATAACACAATCAAATAACTTGATTTTCACAAAAATCGCAGAAACAAGATGACCCATTTTTAGAAGAGTATCTTTTATTGTACAGTTAATTTACATAGGCACTTTAAATGATTGCTTACCACCTGATACCCTTATTCTACGTGACAGTTTTTACTTGCCTAAAAATTCGGTAACAACAACTATTTCTATTAACATTATTTGTGGGTATTCTTAGGCGTTTAATGTTTAAATTCCACGGCACTCTATAGGTTTGCAGTGATTCTTAATGGCATTGTCAACTACTGTTAAAGATATCTATTCTGAAAAATTCAACACCGTTTTGGAGAATGATAGTGCTTCAAGATGCTTAGAGGGATTCAAGAAAGGATTGCCCCCCGTTTTGGGCGTTTTAGATGATAAAGGGCGTTATGTGGGAATGGTCAGCCGGAGAGCAATTCTAAGAACACGGCTAGATTTGAGCAGAACCAAGGTTAAGAGTTTAATGGTTGTTGCTCCTGAAGTAGGGTTAGGCGATTCTCTTAGTCGCGCAGCAAAATTGATGATCGGAAGTGGCATTCGACAGTTACCAGTTTTTGAAAAAGATAAAATCTTAGGATTCGTCACCGATGAAGCAATTATCCATGCTGTTGTAGGTGGTGAATGGGGTAGCAATCCCGTGGAAGCTATAATGACACGTGCACCTCATACAATGGAAGCCAACCGTAGCGTCGGCGCCGTTTTAGGTTTGATGAGAGAATTCGGGATTTCACATGTGCCAATAATTGATAAGGGCAAACTTGCTGGTTTGGTTAGCATTCAAGATATTCTGCAAAGCGTGTATTTTCCTCCAAAACGAATGGGTAACAAGGATGTTGCTGGAGAACAGATTGACACCTTAGGCGTTGCCGCACGTGGTATAATGAGTAGCCCAGTTATTACAGTTGACCCAAAGAAGACCCTGAAAGATTGTGAAAAACAAATGCATAATCATAATATTTCTTGCTTGTGCGTGGTTGATGGAGAACGTTTGGTTGGTGTAGTTACTAAACTTGACTTTTTAGAACCTATCAGTCAAATGGAAACTGCTGAGCGACGATTCACAGTGCAGTTTGGAGTCAAAGATGTTGATATCAGCCCGGAGCAACAGGAGTTTATGATGACAGAGTTTGACTCATTTTCTCATCGTTTTCAAGAAGCATTCCAATTGGGTTCATTGTTCGTGTATGTGAAAAGCCATCGCGGAACGAATATGCGGGGGACACCCATGATTCACTGTCGGTTGCAGTTTCGAACCGCCAGAGGAAGCTTCTTTGCAGCCAGCGAAGGCTGGGGTGTAGAACCCACATTTAAAGTAGCTTTGGATCGATTAGAGCGCAGATTGCTAAGAAGCAAAGAGTTACTTGCTTACAACCCTCGGTTTGCTAAGGATTACTTGCGTAAGATCGGATTACCAGAGGAAGAAGCATAAAACAACCCCTTTTTTTGGGGAAAACAATTTTTTTATTATTTTGTTGCCAAATATGGAAACTGGGCCGCTAGTAGTTTTTTAACATGTTTATGTAAAAAATGTACACTTACAAATTTTACCAAAATTCCCAGATAATTAAGCCCATCTTTTAGGCTTATTTTCGTAATAGCGATTATTTTTTAACGATTTAGTTTTTAGCGACAGCCATTTTAGGCATTAGTAAATTTTAAATACAAATCTTGCCGATAAAGTAATCTGAGGTCATAATAGTGGCTAAAGCAGCCAAAAAAGGAGCAAAAAAGGGTAAAAAGAAGAAATAAGCCCTAAAAACTGGGCTTAACCCACCTTCTTTTTTCACAAGTTCATCAGCCTAAGCACAACATACGCAGAAAAAGTCTAAGTCAATTTTTTAATCTCTAAAGAAGCTTTATCTTACTACTCGCAATAAACTATTTTAAAACGGTGATTCGTATTGGAAAAGAATCCGTTAAGCATAAACCTTGCAAGTCTAAAACTGCCAAACCCCACAATACTAGCTTCAGGCATCATGGGGTACTCCGCAGAATCAATGAACCGAATCGTTAAAGCTGGCGCCGGAGCAGTCATCACCAAATCGGTCGGCATTGAACCTCGTATGGGCTACGCAAATCCAACTGTAGTGCAAGCAGAAGGAGGTTTAATTAATGCAATGGGGCTACCGAATCCCGGCATAGAAGTTTACGCAGAAGAAATCAAGTTTTCAAAGACTTTACTACGTGCACCGTTGATTGTAAGTGTCTTTGGATACTCTGCAGACGATTACGCCACAGTCGCCAAAAAAGCAACGGGAGCTGGTGCAGATGCTATAGAGCTTAACGTTTCTTGCCCCCATGTGAAGCAAACTGGCGCAGAGATTGGTCAAAATCCCAAGTTACTCTCCGAAGTTGTCCAGAAAGTCAAGGCGACGATAAACAAGCCCTTGATTGTAAAGTTATCTCCAAACGTGGCAGACATTAGTGTTCTTGCGCAAACCGCGGTCAAGGCAGGGGCTGATGCCTTGACGGCTGTTAACACGTTAAAAGCGATTGCGATTGATACTGAAACTATGATGCCAATTCTCAATAACATTAAAGGTGGTTTATCTGGCGCAGCGATTAAGCCTGTAGCTTTGCGTTGTGTTTATGATATTGCTGACGCATGCGATGTGCCAATCATCGGATGCGGGGGAGTAACCAACTGGCGAGACGCAGTCGAGTTTTTCCTTGCAGGAGCATCCGCAGTACAGATAGGTACAGCAGTCGCGGATAATATTGAAGTTTTTCAGTCAGTAACAAAAGGTGTAGAAACATACTTGAGAAAGAAGCATTATGGAAGTTTGAAGGAGATTGTTGGACTTGCTCACCGCAAATAATACCATTAGAACCACGCAGATCGTTCAGATACGCACGGAGAGCCCTACTGTTAAAACCTTCGTGTTACCCGACCGATTATGCTGCAAAGCCAAACCGGGACAATTCTTGATGCTCTGGATTCCTGGTATCGATGAGATTCCATTAAGTATAATGGATGCGTCCAATGGCTTGGTTTCTGTTTCCGTGAAAAGAGTAGGAGATGCAACAAGGCACCTGCAGGAGATGGAAACAGGCGCAACTGTTGGCATCCGAGGCCCATTCGGGAACAGCTTCACAGAAAGCCGCGGCCGAGTCCTCTTAGTCGGCGGCGGAACAGGAACAGCACCTCTACTTTTTTTAGCAAAACAGTTAGCGGCTAAAACACAGCGATTATCCTTTGTTGAAGGCGCCAAAACCAAAGATGAACTTCTATTCGTGCGCGAATTAGACGGCGTCTGCCAAGAGAAAAACATCATCACCACAACCGAAGACGGCACCGCTGGCCTGCAATGCCTGGTCACACAACCATTGGCAAATCTTCTGGATAAAGAACACTTTGACATGATATACACCTGTGGACCAGAAATTATGGTGAAAAAAATTTTTGAAATGACCGAAAAACGCAAACTCCCTATAGAAGCAAGTTTAGAGCGACTAATGCGTTGCGGCATCGGTTTATGCGGAAGTTGCGTCATTGGCAAGTATCGCGTTTGTCGCGATGGTCCAGTGTTCAACGCTGCACAACTACGCGAAGTTAAGGATGAGTTGGGTATTTCCAAGATGGGATTTGACGGATCTCGGATACCGGTTTAGTTTTGCCCTGGAACCGAAATTCCGTTAGATTGTCAGGTAGACTTAGGATTATTGGGTTAATTGCCCCCTTGGTTATTCCCGCGGAAGTTTTTTATAGCAGCGTACTGTAAAAAATTACACAGCAATGAAAAAAATTCCAAGGTGAAGGGAATGAAAAATAAGATAACAACAAAACAAATAGCACTAATAGCCGTCTTTTCAGCCCTCTACGCAGTCTTCAGAATAATCCCTATAGGACCAATGATAGGCCTATCATCCTCATTCTCATTATCCGATGCCCTCGCCCCACTAATCGGCATAATCCTCGGACCATTCGCAGGCGGACTTACCGTAATAATAGGCACATTCTCAGCGATGGCCTTAGGAAAAGCACCCATCTTCCTGGGTTTAGACTTCCTACCCGCACTTATAAACGCAGTCGCAGTAGGCTTCCTAATAAGACGCAAATGGCTCCCCGTAGTGGCATTATACGCAACTGTGCTAGCGATATTCCTTCTCAGCCCCTATACCTTGCTATTTGTTCAGATAGGCTCTATACCAGTACCCTTCATGTGGATGCACATAATTGCCCTACTTGTCCTACTGTCACCCCTTCGCTCTGTAGCTGTCAATAATATACGAAAATCAAACATAGCCAATCTAGCATTGAGTATAGCCATCATAGCCTTTATAGGAACAATGCTTCAACATTTAACTGGCAACTTGCTATTCCAACTGATATTTGGTCAACCAATAGGTGGATATACAGCTGAAACCTTCGCAGGCTACTGGACCGTGATATTCTACGCATATCCAATAGAAAGAACGGTAATGATTATTATTGCAACTTTAATCGGTGTCCCGCTAGTTAAAATTCTCAAACAATCCGTATTACCTTTCGAAGACCCCACAACTGACAAAATTAAAAAAATTGCTCCAACAACATCTAACTAACAATTTTCTCTTACTTTAAACAATTCTTCATCTTGAACATACTCTTTTCCAGTTTTTAAAGCAACTTCGGCTTTTGAAAGCTCATTCCCCAAGTAAGCTGCATGATCCAACCTTGACACAAGGCCTATGTCCAAAACTTTTCTGTATATACTCTCAGCAGTTTTACCTTTAACTATTTTTACTGGCTTATTCATGTCAAGTGAAAGGTAGTGGGCTGCAACTATAAGACTTTCAGTGCGGTCTATTGATATTTTAAACATACCCACAGTGTCCAATGTTGCGGGCTCCTGTTTATCAGAAGCTATCACTACTTTAGTGTCAGCCTCAACTCTTTCATCATATGGCTCTTCGTGGCTGCGTTTGTCTTTTAGGATTAACAGGTCGATGCCCAAGTCTTTGGGGGTGGAAACGCGTTTTTTGGCCAGAAACATCATTTTTGCCGCTGCGACTTCTTCTGCAACGGTGCCCTTTGCTTTGGTGCTTTTCTCGGTGGCCAATAGTATGTTTCCGCCAACTTCTGATGACAGACGTGTAAGGAGCGCATTAAGACCTACTGAGTCTGCGTCAAAGAGTTCCGTGACATTCGAGACTCCAACAAAAAGAGGCATGGTAGGGTTTCTGGCAGCGAACTCTTTGAACGCTATAAACGACTCTAATATGTCTGAGGGCTCTAAAATCAAATCCGCAATACAACGCTTAACTCCCAGCTTGTTGGCTTTCTCGATGATTTCTTCGAGAAATTTGACGCGCTCTGTAACTTTTTGGGGAAAGTATCCTAAACATTGATTTGTAGGAATAACAACTACAGCAACATCTTTGGTATAGGGAGCTATTTCTTTAATGTTTCCTGCGTCGGCGCTTAGCACGAGTTCAGCGCCGGCTTCGATGGCAGCTCTTATTTCGGCAGGGTCGAGCGTGTCAATACTCACTGGCACATCTACGACTTGTTTGACCCACTGCACGATCTGTTTTGCTTTTTCTGGCTGTGATTCACCTGCAACCATTCCGACATCAATAATGTCTGCACCAACCCCGACGAAGCTTTTGGCTGTTCGTTGAATCGTTTCTTTGTCCATCAAAGCGGCATCGACTATTTCCGCGAGGACTCGCATTGGGAAGTCTCTGCCAACAGCTACGTCTCCTATAGTAATGTTGCCGGGGTTCTTGAGAAGTTCTTCACGTTGCACCTCTGTTTTCTGGATTTCTTGCAAAGCTTTTTCAGCAAGTTTCTCACGAAGCAAATCACAAGCCGGAACTGTTGTCGAAAGCTGAACTTCACATATCATATCAAGAACTATTGGCAAGTCAGCGACGTATCGAGGTCCCTTAAACGCAGGGATTCCTGTTGCTTTAGTGATTAGCAATGTGTCTCCGCGAACTAGACCTGGCACCAGTATAATGTTAAAGTTTGATAGCCGAGTTTTTTTTAGTTCGTTAGCAATGATTTGCGGAGTTAGAAATGCAGCAACTGCTATCTTAAGAGCCATTATCTCTGTTTCCACTGTGCTTTCTTTTACGTAGCTTCTTACCATGTCTTGCGCCAGTTGGCCCGTAACGAGAAGTACTTTCACATTTAGTCCTCAGAAGTCTTTATGGTTGCGCCCTTGTTGTTTGCTTTAGCAATATAAGCTTCGCCGCCAACGCCCTTACTCAGGTAAGCTTTAACTTTAGCAAGGATGGGTCTAGCTTGATCCTGCTTCACAACCGCGTAGAGTGCTGGACCCCAAGAACTCTGGCCGACGCCGTAAGCACCAGTTTGCTTCAAAAATTTTATGCACTCTGTGGACGCTGGGCTAGAGTATGTTCCACCCTGTGCTTGCGCAAAGTAGTTGCCTGTTAAGATTTGAATTCTCGTTAGCGCATCGCCGAAGCCTTCTATATCATGCTCAGCTAAAGAAGGTAGCAATTTGAGCATAGTTAAGCGACAAATTTGTGCGACATCACCGGCAGGCATCTTTTTTAGTTTACTAAAGGCATTGCTTTCTTCTGAATTAGATAATCCCTTGTTCTGGTTGGGTACGGCTACGACAAAGCACCATTCTTTTGGGAAGGGCTGCCGATAGATCAGAGGGGGAATTGTTTGTGTTTGGATGTTTTTGCCTCCATCTACCACGAAGCCACCGCGTTGGAAGATGGTTGTGCCGACGCTGGTTCTTTTAGCGCGCCCCATTGCAACTGCTAACTCGGGAACTGAAGCCTTCACGTTGAACAACTTCGCGAGACCAACCGCGATGGCTAACGACAGTTGGGTGCCTGAGCCTAAACCAACATGTGCAGGAATTATCTCTGCAATATTGATGTGCACGTTGGATTGAAGGTTGTAGGTTGATAAGAAGCGAGTTGCCAAAACCTTAGCGAGCTCAACCTCTTGACCTGTAACTGAAAAAGCCTGTGCAGTTTGGGTTTCAACTATAACATTTGGGCGGTCTATACCAACTCCTAATCCACCGAACATACGTCCCAAGTCGCCGTTTAAATCAATCAAGCCCAAATGCAACCGAGCAGGAGTTTTTACTATAACTTTTATGGTTTTGCCCTCCATGAATCAATCCTGTTTAATAGATCAACCAGAACCGATGTATACTCACTATTTGGAGCCACGCGCTCTACTATATGAGTATAATTTCGTATTGTTTCAATTAGCTCTGAAACTTCCTTTTGTTTCTTGGGAACTTTCATGAATGCTTTAACGCGAGTGGCATGTGTAATGGCTTCTAGAGTTAATGGCATGGCACGACAATAGACTTGAGGATATTTTTTCATTGCAGATAGACTCTTTACCTTGCACGAAAACTCTGTGCGTTCCCCATCGTCCGAAATGGAACCAATCAAGACTTCAATTGAACCATCAGAAGAACTTAGCTTCGGTGCTTCAACAACATCGGCTCTAGCAAACCATTGTGTTGGGATTTTTCCGTCTATATTCGCTTCTTTAAAAGCGGATTTGTAGAAAATTTCTATGTTAGATGTCAAGTTAACGACTGCCTGCTTTCTAAATTTCAGGTTACGGCAAGTCGATGACGTATTAAATATACTCATGAATAGATGTTTGGTATCCTGCATTTTCAAACCCATGGGAGCCGCATTAATCGATCCGTCAGGATTGTAAGTAGAAACTATCGTTTCACTAAACATGTCTTTGCTGAAGCCTAAATCAGTTAATTCCACCATTAAACCAACCCTAAGCCATGGCTTAGAAGGCCACGAGTACCATTTTTCAACCGAGTGTAAATTTTCACAGTCGAATAATAAAGTTTTGCCGAGCAAGCAACTATCTGCGATTAAACGCTATGACATCTAGCCGCATAGTCCAAGCGAAGTCACATTGAGAAGTCACTTGGGAAAAATAGCTATAAAATAGTGGCCATTTGAGCACTTCAAGTGTTATATTCAAACGTATTTATCAACCAATTAGCTTAACCTTTTAAACAATAACCAGCAACCTCATAGCATAGTATAAAACGCCAATGTACATTAATCCAGACCGGCACATCGCTTAGGAGCCAACTCAAACCTTTAACTACTCGAAGAGGAAGACGGAAAGTTATTTTCATAAGGTATAGACCATGAATAAAATCGCTCTAATTCCCTCTGGCATTAGTTCGCTGAGACTTGTAACTCTGCCCATTTTACTCTACTACTATAGTTTCAACAACCTCTTGTTTTGCATCATAATTTTCGGTCTCTCTCAAATCACAGACTTAATTGACGGCTATGTAGCAAGAAAACTCAAAGTTACCTCCAAAGCAGGCGCCTACTTCGATGCAGCAACAGACTTTATCTTCATAACAGGCATATTTGCCGCCTTCACCTTCAGCGGTTACTATCCAGCGTGGATTATGGCGATGATTATAGCGTCCTTTGGGCAATTTATCATCTCGAGCTACTATTCTCAAAAGTTGTATGACCCGCTAGGCAAATACATCGGCAGTGTACTCTACATAGCGATCGGCTTAACACTGCTACTACCAACGCCAATAATATTCGCAATCGTAGAAATTGGCGTCCCAACCTTTGCTGTAACCTCGTTTATAAGCCGCAGCTTCAGTATGACACTTAACTTCACCACAAATTTTTGCTTCAAGAAATCAATCTTCACAAGAAAGGGCACAGCACATAACTAAATACTGGCTTGCCCCCTTTTCTTTAAGGTGCCAAATTGACCAAACACAAAGGGTTACCAGAGAAAATTCGCGTTTCAATAGGCACCGCCATAATAGTTGAACTCGTTAATGGCAAATTGGATGTACCACCAACCACAGCTTACCTCATGACTTACCGCGATGGAAAATGTGGCGCGAACTGCGGCTTCTGCCCTCAAGCCAGAGAAAGCAAGAGCAGCAACATTCTCCTTTCAAGGGTCACTTGGCCATCTTTTCCTATTGAAGAAGCAATATCCGCACTCCATTATGCTTTGAAGCAAAAAAAGATACACCGAGTCTGCATTCAAGCCCTAAATTACCCCTTGGTCTTTGGGCATCTTGAAGAACTTGTAAGGGAAATCAAAGAACAGTCTACTGTAGCAGTTTCAGTTTCCTGCCAACCTCGAAACAGGGAAGATATGGAACTGTTGAAGCGAGCGGGCGTTGATAGGCTAGGAATTGCGCTGGATGCAGCGACTGAAAGATTGTTCAACAAAGTAAAGGGTAAGGAAACTGGGAATACTTACACTTGGGAAAACCAGATTAACCTACTGAAAGAGGCAAGAGTAATTTTTAAGGGCGACAACATCAGCACTCACCTTATTGTTGGTTTGGGGGAAACTGAAAAGGAAGCTGTTGAAATCGTCCAAAGATGCGTTGACATGGGCGTTTTGCCAGCTCTTTTTGCATTCACTCCTATTCGAGGGACAGCTCTTGAGCACCATTTGCCGCCCAAAGTTGAGTCTTATAGACGTGTGCAGCTTGCCAGATACCTAATTGTAACGGGTAAAATAAAGATGCAAGACATTACCTATAATGATAGCTGTGAAATCACCGACTTTGGATTATCCAAAGACTTCTTGATGCCAATAATTGAGAGTACACTTCCCTTCCGCACCTCTGGTTGCCCTCATTGCAATCGACCCTTCTACAATGAGAAACCAAGTGGACCTATCTACAACTATTCAATTAAACCAAATGAAAATGAAATTAAGAAAATAATAAAGCAACTATGTTATTAGTTGATCAGCAGTTTGCTGGCCTTGCTTCTTTGGGATTTTGGATAACTTCGGTCTTTGCCGCGTAACTTGTTCGACTAAGTGCCAAAACTCATCCATGGTGTAACCTTTGAGTAAATCTTTCATAAGCTTCTTTACTTGGTAATAAGTCATCTGAGCTTCACCCTTGTCGAGACTTTCTTGTGGACCTTTAATCCGTCTGAAGAGCTCATCCATTTGCCTCGGTGACGCTCTGATACTAGCTTTCTCAAGAAGCTTTTGGATAAGGGTTTGTCCAGTATTTCTACCAATGAAGATCATGGTTTCCCTCCCGACAATTTCAGGCGGGAAAGGCTCGAAGACAAGAGGTTGTGACATCATTTCTTCCACTTCTTCTTCGACTTCATGGGTAAATATGTTCTCTCCGATTATGGGTTTATGGAATTGGATGGGCATTGCAAATGCTTTTTCAGCGGTTTGTGCAATCCGATAGATTTTTCCCATATCTATGCCTGTATCTATGTTATAGAGAAGTTCGGCAGCTGTGACTACTTCTTCAAAAGGAGCTATACCCGCTCGCTCACCAAAACCAGCGATACAGGTATGTAGGTATGAAACCCCTTCTTCCATGGCTGCTAAGGTATTCGCTGATGCTAAACCGAAGTCGTTGTGGCAGTGAATTGAGAGCTCGGCTTTCTTCTTTACTGCTTCTGATAAACCGTCGCGCACATGTGAAATTAGATAACGCATTGAAAGAGGTCTTATGAAGCCGACACTATCGGCTATAGCTAAACGGATTGCACCTGCGTTAGCTGCCGCTTCAAAGACTTGGATTATATCTTCTAATGGGGTTCTTGTGCCATCCATAAGAGTAAAACTAACATTAGTTCCGTGCTTCTTCGCGTAGTCGATACACTCAACAATCCTTTGGAGTAGTTGTTCCTTAGTCGATTTTAGCTTATATTGAACATTTAATCCATTAATTGGAGCTTCAAGGGTGATTTGTTTGATTCCACATTCCAAGCAGGCGTTTATGCTGTTTCTCGTGGGTTCTGCTGAAGCGGTGAGCTTGGCATGATTAAAGCTTTCATTAACAATACGCTTAACAGTGCGTTTTTCATCTTCTGATAACCCTGGAAACCCAACGTTGATTACAGATATTCCTGCTTCATCCATTAATTTTGCAAGTCTAACCTGCTCAACGTAAGTCAAGTAAACGGTAGGTGCCTTTAGGCCTTCACGGAAGGTCTCATCCCAGATGAACACTCTGTCAGGAAGTTTGGGCGGCAGATTTTTCCGCAGGCGGTTATAGTTAGCAATTAGTCCCTGGGCTTCTAGCTTTTTGAATATAGTCTTCCGCATTTAGTCACAATCCAACAATACGAGGACAATAATGTTTTATTTGCCGCTTCTTATATAAAACTGCATCTATTCAGTTCTAAATAGCAAGACTAATGATTCTTGATTAAAACAAAAAATACAAAAGTTTCTTAAGCGCAAAAGTAACAATCTACTACGTGCTAAGGGGAAAAATTCATGAGCAGCCTCAAAACCACCATCGAGAAAATTAAGAGCCTGGAAGCTGAAAAGAAGAACCTTGAAATGGAAATCGAAGGATTCAAAAAGATGGCAGATGAAAAAGCCAATGTATTGGAACACGAAGTCGGTGCCCTGCGTGATGAAGTTAAGTCGCTTAAAGTACTTATGGGTCAACCTGAGGTCACCCCGAAGAAGATTCAAGCATAGATTTTTTTATCTTTCATTTAGTTTTAGTGTTTACACGTTCTGGTTAACATAAAATAAATACTGTTTTAAGGAAGAAATTATTGATTGTAACTATCTGCAGATGATCTGGTCGATAAGTTATTTACAGCTTGAGCTAACGCATTACAGGCAGTTTGTCTAGCAAGAATAGATGTATCGTTTTCTAGCCTTTGAAGTTCAGTATGCAGGCGATCTGATACTTCGTTCAATTCCTGTTTAAGTTTAGTATGATTGCCATGAAGTTTGTCTAGTTCTGCCGCAAAGTTTTGAGCTGCAGTTTCCAACTCATTTTTGGCTGCAGCCAAGTTCTGGTTAGTTTTAGCGAGCTTTTCTGCTGCTCGTTTCTTGTCACCAAATTTAAAAAAGCCGAACTTGGTTTGCTGCTGAAGGGCTATATCATCTTCCAACTCACGGATTTTTCCATTTAACCTTTGAAGTTCAGAGTTCCGTTTATTGCTAAGCTCACGTGTTTTCCTGTAATACTCTTTGTCAGCATCAATAATTTTGTTATTGTTGTCAGTTAAGGCTTTTGACTCCGCTGTTAGACTTGATTCCATAAGTTTATTTTCTTCTAGGGCACCCTCGACTTGTTTGAAAATCTCTATCCTCTCTCTTTGGAATTGTTCATCAGCTTTTATTACAGGGTTGGTTTCAAATTCTGTAACGACTTGTCTCAAGTTTACAATCCAATCATCAAAATACTGGCTAAACGGTGATAACGCAAAGACTTGGTTTCCGAGCCTGTTTAATGCACTAAGAGTTTTTTCAGTAATCTGTTTTGGAGAAAACTGTGGAGTTTCTTCGAAGTACTTTGAGTCCAGGCGTTTTTTCTTTTCTTTGGCCTTTTTTTCGTGAGCACTTTTTGAAAATTGCTTACTGGTACCTTTTCGTCCTATTTGTCCTCTGAAAGTCATAGTAAATTTAGTGGTAAAAAGAATTATTTAAGATTGGCATTTTCTAACCGGTTTTTTGATTATCTTCTGCGTTTTTTGTGTCTTGAGCTTTTGAATTTCTTGTTTGAAGCTATTTCAAGCGGCTTGCGTCTGGTTAGCAAAATCACAACAACTAAAACTGCAACAATAACCACAACTAAAACAATTATCGTAGTTGAATTAAGGTTGTTAGTAGAGTCTGTCGTGCCAGATATTGATCCAGTGATCTCGGCAGGTGCAGATGGCAGAGCACCACTTTTTAATGGAGACTCTACTTGAACCAAGAGTTTGTAACTCTCAATCTTATTCGCTGGAGATGCATTTGTCTGGTTTAAACCCAAGGCATAAAGTTCGAATGAATCAATTCCATCTGGCGCCATCGTTGTTATGGGGCTTGAGTAACCGACCGCGACCGGCGTTCCTTCTGCATTAAAGAAGGTAGCCACAACGGCTACATTGCTTGCGGTCTCTGTTCCAGTGTTTTTAATCTGCCCGGAAACAGTGTAGGAACCAGACGCTGAAGAAGCTTGATGCTGTGCAATTGTCATACCTTGGTATTGGTATTGAGTAGTTGTCGTTGCCATTAATACCTTAACAGATATCTCTGATATTCCAGCCAACCACGCACCGCTACTTGTAGTGTTAGTTTTAAATTCGATCAAGAAGGGCGCTTTTTGACCTGGAAGCAAGTTGTTTGCCCATGCTAGGTCGCCGGATACCACTTCTGCGCCATATGTTGGGGTTGCGGTGCCTGATATTATGATTTGTGAAAGAGCGGTAGAACCAGTGTTTTGAACTTCTCCAACAGCCACGAGGATGCCAGATGAATCGATATGGTAACTGTAATTGAGGATTTTTATGTTTTCTTTTTGAGAAGAAACAAGCGGAGTTAAGGTTAGAGTTATAGAACAGACTGCAATGATAAGCAGTAGGTACATTATTGTTTTTCTCATCTGGTGATGCCCTTTCCGTTAGTGCCAACAAAAGCAATGTTGTGATATAAAATATTTTTCCATAATCAAAAGGAAAATACCGTTCTTTCCCTAAATTATCGGACAAGAAGAATTGCAGCTAGAGGTTTATCGTTTATGTTTTTTACCTTTAAGCTCACTCTGTTTTGACTTCTCAGATGATAATTTTGTATTTTTGAGTTTACTAAACAGAAGTAGTACAACCACGACTATCACTATCACAGCTACAATAATCACAATATTGGTTGAATCGAGGTTATTACCTGTGTCCGTATCCGATTCATTGTCTGGATCGGTGGGTCCACTTGTACCAGCCGGAGCAGATGATGCTGTTGGCGCTATTCCTTCATTCAGTGGGCTTTCCACTTGAACTAATAGGCTGTAGCCATAAATTTTCTTGTCTGACGATACTTCAGTCTGGTTTAGGTCAAATGCACCGACTTTGAAGGTTTTTGTTTCATCAGGTGATAAAGTGGATATACGGTTTGTACCACCAAAAGCAACTGGAGTACCTGTGGAGTTATAGTAAGTTGCGACGATTGTTATGTTGCTTGCGGTTTGAGTGCCTGTATTTTTGAGTTCTCCATTAACCCAATATTCACCAACTGAATTAGCTGACCCCTGGTGTGTTGTGACTTTAACATTTTGGTACTGATAGTTCGTTGTTTCGGACGCTCTATATGCAACTAATTCAACATTCAATAAATTAATGCCGAACCATGACCCATAAGAAGCTGATTGTCTGGAAAACTGAAGGTAGAATGGCGCTTTTTGTTGCGGAAGTAGGTATAAACCCAATACACGGTTTTCCCATTGGGCTTGACTACCATCTGAACTGGTTATTCTTCCGGCTATATCTACATTCTTCAGCACTGTTGTACCTATATTTTGGACCTCGCCAACAAGAACCAGATTACCTAAAAAATCAATGTAATAACTATAATCAAGCACTTTTACAGTTTCTACTTGACCAAATGTGATTGGAACAAGGGCAATACAAAAAGTAAACACGACTAACAGGACTACAGCAGACAAATTACTTTTTTTCAAAGAGAGCACCCTTACCAATTGAGACTTTCTAAGACATTATAGGGCTATTAAAGAGTTTTTCCAAATTTCATAAGCGTTAAACCTAAAATTCAGGCTTTTAGAAACGATATTTTTAAATGGAAAATCAACTTCAATCCTATTTAGGAGTGGCACATTCAATCGAAAAGTTACATCCATATGTAGTTTTTCTTCCGCTTGAGAAGAAGGATAAAATACTATCAGCCATCTTTGGTTCGAAAGCGGGAGTAGACATCCTCCGATTCTCACTCAAGCAAGGTATCTCAAAAAACATTTACCAAAAAGACCTCGTTAGAAAATTAAATTACTCTAACAAAACTATAATCGAGAACCTTAAAGCGTTAACCTCTTTGGGTGCTCTCAACGAGAGTATGGAGAAAAACGATAAGGAAGGACGAATAATATGGATAAAGGCATATCAACTAACCACTCTAGGCCGTTGGTTTGCTCTTTTACTCGCGGAGGAACATGAAATAAGTGAAAACGAAAAATCAGAGATCCTACAGAACCTCTTCCGCACTTACGTTAAACAGGTCAAGCGCCTAGCAGAAGAGATCGGCATTAACAAAAAAATGCTTGAAGAAACCTTTAAAGAAGAAATGAAGAACAATCAGTGATCTAAAAATCACTTTTTTTAATACATTACTGTTTCCCTTTAAATGAAATCAAACAACAAAAACAAGATGTGCCAAAGTGGGTTGGTTTAGGTTTGTGGGGCTTGGAGATAGTTTGAGGGGGAGAAGGGAGAGCGTGTAAAAATTAATGTTCTCCAAACCTTTCCACCCAACCCAGCTTTGATGTATCTTGTTTTGTTTTTCCCCTCCATTAATTTAAAGTGCCTTAAATGCTTCAAACCAACGGTTGTAGCTACTGAGCATATCTAGTGAAACGCTTGGTTTTCGTTCTTCGAGGATTTGTCGGAAATCAGACATAGTCAAGGCGCGTGGCTTCGCTGCTCTATCCATTGCTTTACCTGATTCAAAGAATTCACCAATCAACTTTAGTTGCGCTGATTGGCAAACATCACGTATGTCGCTACCTGAGAAGCCCTCAGAAAGCCGGGCCAACTCATGCAAATCAACATCTGAAGCAATCTGTAGTGTACCGGTATAGTGTTTAAGCATGTTCAACCGTGTTGCGTGATCAGCTAATGGTACTAGAATACGCTTCTGGAAACGGCGAATAAACGCCCAATCTAAATCCCAGGGTTTATTTGTGGCGCCAATGACATAGACGTGAAGAGCTTTCCCCTTGTCCATTATTCCATCCATTTCCTTTAAGAACTGGTTGCGAACACGGATTTCACCGCCGACCTCATTAGTATGAGCGCCCATCAGTGAGTCCAACTCGTCAACGAATACGATTGCGGGTTTACCATCGTTTGAACTCTTGCGAGCTGAATTGAACAATTTAGCCACATTCTGCTCAGCTTCACCAAGCCACTTAGACATAATCGAAGCAGCGTCAATCGAGTAGAAATTCGCCTCAATCTCAGTCGCCACTGCAGCAGCTAATAGAGTCTTACCGCAACCAGGCGGGCCAAACAGCAATATTCCACGAGGCCAACCAAGCGGGAACAAGTCAGGTCGCTGAACAGGATAAACGATAGCTTCTTTGACTGCCTTCTTGGCAACCTCTAATCCTAGGACTTCCTCCCAGTTCACTTTGGGTTTCTCTGTAATAACCAGCTCTTCGTTACCTTTGCCGCCGCCATTACCGTTTGGACTGCCATCCATTGTTGCTGAACCTCCACTTTCATTATCTTCATTTGAAGCTCGATTCATTTCAGTAGGCGAAACCGCACCTTGAAGCGCTTTAATTCGTTCTTGGTACGCGATTGCTCTCTGTACGTAAACCTTATTCAAACCATATTCGGGGTAAAGTTGAACCAACTGCAGGAGACTCTCAATTGCTTTCTGGTAGAGGGTGATGGCTCTGCCTTTTTGGCCCTGCTTATCTAGTCTAACAGCATCCAGCGCGTAGGCTGTTGCAGCTTTTTCTAACTCATTTGATGCACTCATTTAGTATTTCTCTCCTCTTCTCGTACTTATTCAGGTGAACGCAATTCTATCTTTATTTTGCCTTTTGTTCCCAAATTTTCTAGGGCGCGCTCAATTTCCTCATTAGAAGTCTGTAACTCGCTTGAGCATCTACTTAAATCGATTTCACCATTTGTTTTACGAACGTACTCAAGAAGCACATCTTCTAAATTGGGCTTCTCTACCTTGAGCGAAAACTCCTTGATTTCAGACTTCTTGTAAGTGAACATACTCTTTTCAGGATCAAATCCTGACTCTTCAACTGTCTTCTTTCCAAACACTTGCGAAGAACTTGCCGTCAATGCAACAAGCTCTCGGATTGGCGTTGACACTTTCTCTTTCACTGGAGCAGCAACTGGCGGTTCAGGAAGAGATTCTGATAATTTTTGCTCCATGAAGCAGGAGACTTCTTTGAGGATTTCTTCTCCGCCTTCAGTCTTCTTGCCGACTGGGACCAAATTTTCATCTGCCGTAAGTTTTGTGGCATGGAGAGTATCTTGTATTGCTGAGTTAACGTTACTCAACTCAGTGCTTACATCAGGTAGCACTTGGAATAATTCTTGAGAAACACCTTGAAGTAACCGCAAAGCCGGTTTTAAGTCAGTTACTATATCACCTAGCTCTTTTATGGTCTCAAGGCGCATCATAACACGTTCAATTGCTAATTGAACATTATACAGAAACTTAACGAGTTTACGAACCTCTGCAATCTCGGTTGCGCATATGGAAGCTTTTTCTTTATTGTTCTTCTTCAATGCGCTCATGCAGGTTTCAAAAAGAATGCGGTCTCGCTCTTTTAAGCGAAAACTCGCTTGCTCTAATTTATTTTGTTGGATTTTTAATGTATAAATAGATTTAGTTGCAACCTCACGTATAGGAGTGGGGGTTTGGTTGGTAAAGCTTTTCATTTTTTCCCTCCACAGTCCTAACGCGTTGAGTCCTGTGCTTAGATTCCGGCTTTACCGATTTCTTTAACGTACACGACTACTGGAGGCTCAGGTAGCTTAGTGGTAGTATTAACTTGTTCAGCATAGACTTTGTTAATCTTAGGAGCGACTTGTGATTGGTCACCAAGCAATACACTGGACAGTCTGCTCTTGGTAAGTTCGTAGTCGGTTTTTTCGGTTGTGGCACGTCTTAGTGCTTCTTGCAGTAATGTGAAAGCGGATTTGTAATTTTCTTCGTCGATTTTTCCGATTTCATGCTCGATTTCTAAGTTAGCGATTGCATAGCTCAGCGATGTTATTTCTTCGTTGCAACGTTCGATCTCTATGGCTGACTCATCAATTATTACTTGAGCTTCCTTCTTGAGTTGTGTTAACACGTTTTCGAAGCTATTGTGAAGATCTTGGTATATGTCAGGGGTGATTTTTTTCTTGTCCACTAGATCTTTTAGTGCTTCATCTTTGCGCCATATAAGAGGAATTTGGTCACAAAGTGTGCCTGCTTGAGATTTTATTTTTGAGATAAATGTGACTTCTGCGCCATTGAACCGTAAGCTCTCCATGGGCTGTTTTGAGAATTGACCATCACCAAACTCGATGTATACTGCATCAAATTTGCCGTTAGGAGTTAGCGCGAAGGATGCAACTTTACCAATTATACGTCCGTATTCGTTCTTTATAGGTTTACCAATAGAAAGAAAAAGATTGGAGTTAGACATTTTTTGTTTTTTCCTCCTTATCTTTAGAATGTTGTTTTCTCAGCTTGAGAAGCTGGGGATGCTGGCATTCCCGGGGGCAGGTCTGGGAATTTGTCTTTTATCTTTTGTTCTGCAACGGTTGCCGCTTCTGTGAGAATCTTTGATGCGTCCTCGTTTACTGTATCGAAGTTGAGTGTCATTCCACTACCTTGTCCTGCTTCAATCATGATACCGCTTAGCATATTACCGATTTCGCCAAGTTCGCTTTCTGCCTCTGGAAATACACTTGTTAGTCCTGATCTAACTGAACGTAGGACACCCACGGCTGGACCGAGAGTTGAGACTACGTCGCCTAGTTCTGATACGGTTCGTAATCGTAATGTGATTTGCTCGAGGGCAAGTTTAGCATTCATGATTAACTTTGACATCTTTCTGACTTCAGCTAGTTCATTCGCGAAAACATTTGCACGTGCACTGTCATGTTTTGTATATGCATCAACAATTCTTGCAAAGATTGCTTTGTCTCTTTGGCCGAACCTGTCTGTTGCTTGGTCGAGTTTTTGAACTTGGAGTTCAATGCGTCTGACTGCAAAATCAAGTCTTGGTTTTAGTGGACCTGGCGGTTTAACAGCGTCCTTAATGCGGTTTGCAAAGGGCTCATCTTCCCGTTTACTTTCCCACTTTTTAGCGAATCTTTCTGACAATTTAATTTACCTCTACCACGCAAGAGTGCAGAAAACAGAGTTATACATTGTTAACATGATGAAAATATGTACGTATATATGTACGACTATACGTTGTCCTAAAACATCCATTGTCCTACACTTATAGGAGTTAAACATGATCTTGACGCAATCAAGATTAGACACAAACATGTAAGTTAGACTAAAAAGATGCGCCAGCTAATCGGATAACAAAAGGTGAATTGAATGAACAGTAGATTAAAAATATTCGGCGTAATAGCGATTCTGGGTTTCATGGCAGGGGTCATAGCACAACTAACAGCAACAATAGTTATCCCTTGGCTTGTGACTGTTTTACCCTTGCTTGGCGGTGTGACAAACTACTTAGTTTCAGGGTTTGCAGGCGCGGGTCTAACAGTTGTGCTTGTCAGCGTCTGGGCATACATGACTCGCAAGAAAGAGCCATACTAAGAAAGAAGCACCTCTCTTCTCTTTCTTTGACTCAACCAAAATGTAGGTTTAACTATTTTTTGTTTTTCACTAAGTTTTTGCGATGAAGGCAAAAAAATACAAGGTTCAAACTAAATACAATAACTATGCATCGGCTACCCAAAACAAAGATTATACAACTTTTTTAGAATAATGAGAGCGATCCTGTCTAAATAAAAAAAGGGGAGCTCCCAATTTATCTCATGCAAACTAACCAGTCTTCTTTACACCATTAAACCAAATCATTGGCAACCCGATAACCAGCAACGCCATCGTCCATAGATTTGCGTTATGCATTGGACTAATGACTTCATACCAGACACTCGGGTTGGCTTCATAGCCACCTGTGAGCAAGTAGTAGACTGTGTTGAAGATGAAGTAGCTAGAGAAGGCAGCGATAACTGCTCCTAGACGACCGAGGTTGACTCTACTGGGTTCGCCTTGGATAGCAGGTCTGAGAGTCAAGTATGCTGCGATGCCAACGGCGAGTAAGCCAAAGGCAGTGACGGCAAAACTTGTCAAGTTAACTGGTTGGAGCAGAAAATCAAGACCGTACACTTGATTAGCTCGAGGATATGGTACCATATTAGCACCCCAGAGCATGCAGTAGTTGAACCAGAACACAACTAAAATGTAGGTTAATGCTGTGTAGCTAGCCCATTTTATGATCACCGGGGTAGACGCTTCGGCCTTAATTTTACTTCGGAGTTTTAGGAGCGATGGAGCAGCCGTTAACACCATAGCTAGACATGGAATAGCCGTACCGAAGAGAAGTATGAGTTCAGGTGTGTGGTCGAAGTAGAATAGGTATTCAGTAGTGGTTAGGTTATAAGCGAATGCTGCGATTATTGAAGGTATAATTGCTAAGAAAAAAGCAGCTTCTAGAAGCAAGGCTCGGCAGGTGTTTTTCTTAATTGTTGGCATCGCTGCGTCTTTTTTTCTCAAGTACTGATAGGCTGCATATGTAGCAAAGATTGCGGCGAAAGCTCGTAGCACGATCGCTATGGAACCAGTTATGCCTTCGCTTGTATAGTAAGCGATTTGCCACCATAGCGAATTCTTGGAAATTAAGCTGTAAACATATTGGTCTTGCGATAGTTGAATACTAAATTGTAATCCGTAAACTGCAAAATAGATTGCATATAATAGATAGACCGCGACTGCTATGAAGATGCAGAGGCGGATTTGGCATGAATATTTTTCTTGCCATGTTCCCATCGAAGTTCACCATATCGATGAGTTTACATGCGATTATTTAGTTCTACAGAGGGAACATTTTGTTCCAACACTGGAACAGGTACTAACATAGAAGGTAGATGGATAGCGGACTCGCTAGCGGAAAAAGCACTCACTATCCTCCAGCATTATTTTCCCCGCCTTCAGCGTACCTCGATACAGTCACCATATAATGAGGATATCTGTTAATCAGACTCGATAACAGAAATAAAACTAAACAACTTGGACAGTTCTTCGATGACCTAAGACCTATATTTTAGAATTTTAGCAGGATTACCCCAACAACTGCAAACTCTGGAACATCCATAGTTACAACTGAACCCGCACCGATGACAGCATGGCTCCCAATCGTCCGCCCAGGCAGAATTATTACTCTAGCACCGATCCAAACATCATCACCAATTACAACCGGTTGAGGCTTCTCATAGCCCTGTGAACAAATAGGCTCAATCGCAGAAGCAAAATTGTGATTATTAGTAAATATCAAAACATCAGCGCCCATCAAAACATTGCAGCCAATTGTAACATAAGGGTTAACAACACAGTTATGACCAAGAGTAGAGTTATTGCCTATCCTTATTGTTGCCCCATCGCTAAAGCTTGCGCCCTTTTCAATATTTACATTTTTTCCACATTGATCAAATATGTGCTTGCCGCATTGAAGACGAAGCCAATGCGCAAACCTACCAGCAAAAGGATTGTAGGATAAGGGCAGATGTTGGGCAAAGCCATAATATAGCATAATATAGATGCTTTTCGTACGCATATCCTCAGACTTAGCATGAATTAAATATAAAGCTTGGGAAGTGCTGCCGCGATACGTTCTTTATATAGTCAGGTAGTGCTAAATGGGCTCAATAGCGGAAAAAGCTCTCATCAGCCTCCAGCGTTTTTATTCCCCACTTTCAGCTTCGCCGTACCTCGATTATCTCATAGCCCAAGATATTCAGTGAATAGTTATAGATTTCAATATTATGGTATTAGAGTTAATTTAAGTCCAAAAGCGGACGTTATTTTGTGACTCCTTCAAATAACTAGTACATACACGGCGTTTCCTATTGAAGCTTACATAATTTAACGCGTAACATTCATATCCAATAGTTGCCTCATTTACTTTTTTATGCTTAGATGAGGACAATACATGAGCCGGCTGTGGATTCTTTGCAAAAAAACCTTCAGCTTAACCTTAGTCTTTAATGCACTCTTAACCATAGCTTGTTCTGTAGGTATCATTGCAGGTTTTTACTGGTTTTTCCCAGATTGGCAACCATTTTACCCTTACCTAATTAATGGAAATGTGTTTTGGTTTGTCATAGCTGCAGCGTTGATAAACGTTTTTCCTAGCGCGATGTTGGGAAGAAAACTGAAGACTGGCAGGTTTCTTTTCCACCATTATTTCTACGGCTTTCTGGTCTTAGCCTTCGCCTCACTCTATGTCATTGCGTTCACGCCTGTATCTCTGCATACCATTTTCTTAGTTAACAACACTAGCGTTGCAGTAAATGCGGGGAGGTTCTTACTTTTAGGAGGCTTAACATTGGTATTAGATGATCTGCCTGATGTTTCAAAAAGAGTCGAGTCTTCTCTTAATTGGCTGAAAGAAAGAGTATTGAAGCGACAAAGGTTTATGATTGCCGCTCAAGCTTTGACAGGAGCAGCGTCAGTGTATCTTTTTTTTGCTTTAGCTACTGCTATGTTGAGCGTTCCAGAGTGGGTAACTCTAGCTAACTTTATCCTACTCTTCACTGTCCTGATAACAGGTATAACATCATTTATTTTTGTAAAAAGAAATGTATGGCATAAATTTGAAGCACGTGCTAAGTCTTTGCCGTCGCGACTTTAGACATACCATGGCTTGTCTTGTCCCAATAGAATGGGTTTCTTATTAGTTGAATAAAACCTCTCCAACCGGCAATGCTTACAAGTACCCAGTAGAAAGGCATAGCTAAAGCGTATGGTATATAGCGATAGTTTTTAAGTTTTACACAGGCGATTACATAAATTGATAAATAAGAAAGGTTACCAACAAACAAGTTAAAAAGGCATAGAGGCTGCAGATAGCTCGGTGTTAGCCAAGCAAGAGACATAGGTAAAAACAGCGTCAACGCCAGCAGAGACCATAATATTGGGTTTATTAGGGGTACTGCGATGCTGGTTCCAAATGTTAATTGCAATTTAAGGAATTTACTCAGACCTAAATCCTTTAGAAGTTTTCTAGGGTAGCGCATATGTACTAGGTATGTTTGAAGATGCCCCTTAAACCAACGCGACCTCTGAATGACCCAGCTTTTAACTGTTAGTGTGGCTTCTTCATAAGTGTAAGTATCAATCATTTCAGTTTTTAGTTTTCGTCTAGCTAGTCGTATGCCTATGTCGGCATCTTCTGTGACGTTATATGGGTCCCATCGACCCAACTCATCTAGGTTTTTCTTTCTAAAATGATTACTCGTCCCACCCAGAGGAATTGGTGATTCTATCCAATCTAAACCCTGTAAGTAGAATTCATACCAGTTTGCATACTCTATCGAAAACCATTTGGTGAGAGTGTTCTCGTTGGCATTATAGAAATTAAGCTTTGATTGCAGACACACGACGTCTTCTTTTGAACGCATGAAGATAATCGCGGACTTCCTAAGTTGATCAGGGTCCGGTTTGTCTTCTGCATCATAAATGACGCATAGCTCGCCTTTTGCACGTAGTAAACCGTAATTGCATGCCCGGGGCTTAGTGGTTACTTTTGCAGCAGGAATAATTATAGGATCGAAAAGTTTTAAAAATTCAGTGTATTCATTGCTCGGAATCTCTTCAATAATTTTTTTAGGAGAACCAAACAAGCCTAGAAGTTTGGCTTCATTGATTGTTTCCTCGTCTTTTTCTTCCATCAGTATTTTAATATCGAGCTTATTCCTTGGATAGTTGAGTCGGTACATGTTGCGCATATTTTGCGCAAGCACTTTAGCTTCGTGAAAAACTGGGATTAATATGGTGTAGATTGGTAGTTCTTCATCTCTGGTCAATAGGATTTCGTCGTTTTTGATGCGTGTTGGTTCTCGGGTGCCTCTGAAGCCCAAGATGGAAATGTAGATTTTTATGGGGTTAACTATGAAATAGCCTACGCTGATTAAAGCAAAAAGCACGACCATTGTAGCAACTGAATTTATAATCATTGAAGCTGCTATGGCTGCAATTGATGCAATAACAAAATATTTCTGATTTGGGTAAAGCACGCGATAAGCAGATTGATCAGGAGTGCGGTTGTATAGGTCAAGGATAGCGTTTTTCTTGTGAATTTCGCGGTAAATGTTGTCTATTGCCCAATCGATCGATTTAGAGGAAACCACTCGAAGGTTAATTTTATAGTTGCCAAATAAGTACTTAACAGCAACTAGTACTTTTCGATCCATGGGGTTATCAACAGCTAGATCCATAATAGAACCACGAAAATCCAGCGGGATAGTTTTGTATTTACTTATGATAGAATATGGGAGAACAGAAATAAGCTTACTTTTTCGCTCCTCCTTGTAGATCTCAGTGACTTCTGAATAGTCCGAAAACGGCATACCGAGTCTCGAGGCTAAATTCTTGTAGAAATCTTCAGGTAAAGAAACTTTAGCTTTCTGTAAAAAAGGAATAACATCGTCCATACTAATCTGAGAGCTTTCAACAGCTGAAGTGTTTACTTTGTAGGCTCTAAGTAACTCAAGCAAGCCGTTTTTGTCAATAGGCTCTTTGGCAGAGGCATCAATTATTATTTCACCCGCATATTGTTGACGTGTTTCAGTCATCGGACTCTTGTGTCTCTCCAACTCAAGTCTTTATTATTTACGCCTACTTAATACATAATGAAAGCCAATATTTTCTGATTAAAGCCTTACTAATCGTCGATATAGATTCGTAAAAGAATGTGAAATTTCAGTAATCAGATAAATACATGCTTGCACTATCCCTTTAACTAAAATAATTCCCGGACTTGAGAAAATCCATGAAATTTATACTTGTTGTTGGCGATGGAATGGCAGATTATCCCATACCCGAACTAGGAAACAAAACGCCACTCCAAGCAGCCAACAAACCAAACATGGATGTTATAGCAGCAAAAGGCAGAAGCGGACTTCTAAAAACAATACCAGACGAATCTACTCCAGGTTCAGACACAGCCATATGTTCAGTTTTAGGCTACGACCCACGGATCTATTGCACAGGCAGAGGACCACTAGAGGCCCCATCAAGAGGCATTAAACTAGGTCCAAATGATACAGCTTATCGTTGTAATATAATAACTGAGGAAAAGGGAGCCATATCTGATTACTCTGCTGGACACATAACCACAGAAGAAGCAGCAGAATTAATCGCTGCAATCAAGAAAGCATATGATAAGCAGGGGAAAATTGAGTTTTATGCCGGTTTAGACTACCGACATTTCTTGATCTTACGCAATTTTTCGAATCCAGAACAAATAAAGTGTACTCCGCCTCATGATGCTAGAGGAATCGCAGTTTTAGAGGTTCTACCAAAAGCCACGGGTAGAGGAGCAGAAAAAACTGCACAATTACTAAGAGACATGATAGATGGTTCAAGAGAAATTCTGAAATCTCACCCAGTAAATATAGCCCGAGAAATGTCAAGCAAGCTACCAGGAAACCTGATTTGGCCTTGGGGCGGCGGCAAAAAACCATCTATGCCTACAATAGAATCAAAGTACGGCATAAAATCAGCGGTCATATCCGCAGTTGACTTAGTTAAAGGAATCGGTTCTTACGCGGGTATGGAAATAATAACCGTCGAAGGAGCGACTGGTCTATATAACACTAACTATGAAGGTAAAGCTGACGCGGCACTAGAAGCCCTCAAAACAAACGACTTGGTCTTTGTTCACGTTGAAGCCCCCGATGAAGCAGGGCACGTCCGCGATTATAAGCTTAAAGTGAAGACAATAGAAGACTTGGACAAGCGGTTGCTAGGAAGAATCATGAATAGCATAAGTGAGCCTTATGCAATAGCGATATTACCTGATCATCCCACTCCCATCAAAACTGGCACACATTCACGTGAGCCAGTACCGTTTTCGATTGCTGCTCCTTATTTCAAAGCTGATGGTGTTAGAGCATTCGATGAGGTCTCAGCGAAAAAAGGTGCATTTAGCCTAGTTGAAAACGACTACCTTATCTCTCTTTTACTCTCTAAATAGGATATAAGTGGTTTTAAAATACTTGTGAACCGATAAATATGTCTTAATTCAAAATAAGAAATATAGACGATACTTAGCTGATGTATCGTATTGGTTCAGGCTTTTGGATGCCTTGTGTACATATTTCCTGTTCTCCACCCCAAGACAAGAGCCATCTGTTGCCATCTTGTGATAATGGATCTCGGAACATTGTAATCTTAGATTGCTGTGCATCCTTGGCTTCTTTGTAGTTAGCCATCAAGTTTTTCAGAAGATCTTCTGACCAGTTACATACTATCGAGGCTTCATTTCCGTTTGTATTCGTGGCTACTAGATGGATAAAGTAGTCCCCTATTGGAATGTCCTTAACAGGACAAGTTTCATCTGTTTTTTGCATTATTTCAATTGTATGGACTTTGAAGCTACCGTCCTTCTCTCGAATGAATAAGTGGAAGCCGTTGCCTACGAAGTTTTTCATAAACTTCTTCATTAGAGTAAGTTTCTTCATTTGCTCTCCTCCCGACTGATTTATTACAGGTAATATATAAGGTATATTACGAAACCGATGTTGTTGTGGTTTGGTTGTGTAGATATGTTGTACACCTAAGCAACGCGTGTATAGGGGCAAAAGGCTTATATCTTATCTTAATTCTTACGATAAGCGGGGGATTAATATCCAAACCGAACAACAAAATATGTATGAAGAAACTCCATATGCAGAAACGCAAGAGGAAAAAATTGACAAATACGCAAGGATGGCAGTACCAACTGTTGTCGCAGTAGGACTTGGCGGAGGCGGCTGCAACGTTATTTCATGGATTAAAGAAAAAGGAATCTCTGGTGGAAAACTAGTTGCAATAAACACTGATGCTACACACTTAAAGATCGTCAAAGCAGACAAAAGAATTCTAATCGGCGAAAAACTAACCCGCGGCCTTGGCAGCGGTGGTTATCCAGAAGTAGGCGAGAAAGCTCTCTACGAATCCGCAAACGAAGTCATCTATGAATTAACTAAATCAAACATCATATTCATGGTGGCGGGCTTAGGAGGCGGTACAGGTACAGGTTCAATCGTTGGCTTAGCAGACGTACTACGTAAGAAATTTGCAGGCAATCCAATGTCGCCTTTGATCGTCGGAGTAGTTACTCTTCCGTTCGAAGTTGAAACAGCAAGAATGGCAGCAGCCAAAAAAGGGCTTAGCCGTCTAAAGGCAGCATGCGACTCAGTAGTAGTCATCGACAACAACCGACTAGTTAAAGTAGCTGGAAACTTGCCATTTAGAGAAGCCTTAGGTGTAGCAAACACAACCGTCGGCAAATTCGTAAAAGGTGTCACAGAAACAATAACGACAGCCAGCTTGATCAACCTAGACTATGCAGACCTCAAAGCAATCATGACAGGTTCAGGCTTAGCATCAATAGGTATTGGCGAAGGCACTGGCGAGACAAGAGTAGAACAAGCAGTTGAGAAAGCATTGAACGGACGCCTATTAGACATTGAAGATGTCACAAAGGCACAAGGCTTACTGATCCACGTTTCAGGTGGCGAAGATCTGACACTAGGTGAAGTTAACAGGGCTGCTGAAATCATGAAACGTTCATTGCCACCCAAGGTAAAGATTATCTGGGGCGCAAGAGTTGACAAAGAATTGCAGGGCGCAGTCTCAGTTATGGCAGTAGTTACAGGCGTTGAAAGCGCGTTCTTGTCAAAGAATCAGAAACACTTTGGCCCAATTAAATTCCGTTAAGCCTCTTTGTTTCCTATCTTTTCTTTTTTATTTTAGTTTTTAGAAATTATTTTTTTACTTGAATATTATTTGCTATTTTGGTAGAGTTCCTTAAAAAATAAGCTACAGTCAGTATTAGCAGATTTTAGAAGGGTTAATAGATTTGTTTCATCTTTTTGGTGCCTAGCTGTGATTAAGTGACAAAACAAGAAAACAAAGTACTTAAACGCTCTATCGGTTTATGGAGTGCCATTGCCATCAATGTAGGTGCAATAATCGGTGGCGGAATCTTTGTTGTCACAGGTATCGTTGCAGGCTACGCTGGTTCTGCAATGATCATCTCAATGGTTTCAGCTGGAGCAATCGCTTTTATTACAGCAACAAGTTTCGCGAAATTAACAGCGTGGCAACCAGTGGAAGGAGGCGCTTATGAGTATGGACGCCAGTTGGTTTCGCCGTTTGCAGGTTTTTTGGCGGGTTGGATGTGGCTGGTCGCTAACACTTTCACTGGAGCGGCTGTTTCGCTTGGTTTTGCTTATTATTTGTCAGCGGCTATACCTGGTTTACCTAGCAACATCGTTGCTGCCGTGATGTGTTTAGTGTTTACTGCTTTGAATTTAGTTGGTGCAAAAGAATCAGCAGGTGTCAACAGCATCTTTGTCGCCATCAAGCTTGCTGTTTTAGCTTTTTTTGTAATCTTTGGAGCTTTGCACATGAGCAGCGGCAATTTTGCGCCATTTGTTCCTCTCTCAAGTGGCGTTCTGTATGGAACTTTTTTCATTTTTTTCGCTTACGGAGGTTTTGCTAGGGTTTCGGTTGTTGCTGAGGAAGTTAAAGATGCTAAACGTAATGTGCCCCGGGCGCTTTTGTTGTCGCTTGGTATTTCGATGATAGTTTATGTTCTGGTTGGGTTGGTTTCTGTTGGTTTGTTGGGTGCTGATGGCCTTGGGTCTTCGGTTTCGCCGCTGAGTGAGGCTATAGGGGTTACTGGCAACGCGTTTGCAATGAAGGTTGTGGCAGTTGGTGGATTAGTTGCTACTGCGAGCGTTTTGTTAACTGCAATTTTGGGGGTTTCTCGTATGGCCTACGCTATGGCGCGGCGTAACGATCTGCCTTCTGCGCTGGCTAGGTTGTCTGGAAAGTTTTTAACGCCGCATTATGCGATTGTTGGGACTGGCTTGTTGATGGCGGTTTTGGTGTTGTTTGTGGATTTGAATAGGGTTGTGGCGATTAGCACGTTTGCACTTGTTTTTAATTATTCAATTACTAACATCTCGGCTTTTAGGCTGAAAAATGGAGATGGAGGTAGGTTGCAGATGTTTTTGCCTTTACTCGGGTTAGTGACTTGTGTTATGCTTTTAGTGTTTATTCTTTTTGCGTCGCCTGAAGTTTGGCTAGCTGGAGTTGTGTTTTTGGCTGTAGGCACTGGTTATTTTGTGGGAAAAAATAGGTTGATAGATAGTAGAAAAGAGTTTTAGCTTAGTGTGACAATTCTTTGGATAAATTAGGGTCATGTCTGATGCCGATTAAAGCTGTCTTGTTTGATATGTTTGACACCCTCATGTTGATTGAGAAGGATCATGAGTTCTATAATCCTTCGATTACACGAATGTATAGGTACCTTAACCAGAAAGGCATTGATGTTTCTTTTGAGAAATTTAACGAGACATACATACAGGAGAGAAACCAGCTTTTTGCAAAAGCTGATATGAACCTAGAAGAACCCCACTTTAACCTGAGGGTAGCTAAAACGCTGGAAAGTTTAGGGTACAAATACGATGTTTCTAGTCCAATTGTTACGGGGGCGACAAGTGAGTTCTGTGAGGAGTTCATGAAGTATGTCCGTTTAGATGATGAGGCTGAAGCTACTTTGAAGTTGTTACATGGGAAGTACAAGTTAGGGGTAATTTCTAATTTTGCGATCCCCGAGTGTGTTCTGAAACTGCTGAATAAAGGGGGTATCGATAGGTTGTTTGATGTGATTGTGGTTTCGGGCGCGGTGAACAAGCGTAAACCTAGCCCAGAGATTTTTAAGAGTACTCTTAAGATGATAGGTGTCTTAGCTGAAGAAGCTGTTTTTGTTGGTGATACGATTGATGCAGATATTGAGGGCGCGAAAGCAGTTGGTATGCGGGCGGTGCATATCGAACGTCGAACGCAGAAGGCATCAGAGAGGTTTAGTTCTGATCATACAATTAAGAGTCTACGGGAGCTGCCAAAGGCCATTGAGTGTTGGTAGCTTATCTACCCAATTGAATGTTTCTTTTGCCGGCATTGTTGTTTACTTTTTTTATTAGTTCATGGTAAATTTGCAGGTATTCTATACCTTCTTCAGTAATGCCATAACCTTCCTTCCCGTCAATATTAGATTGAACAATTAAACCATTGTGAAGCATAAGAGGAAGATATTTGCGGAGTTGCGTATAGCTCAAGTTTGCTCGATACATAATGTGTGTTGGTTTAAGGGGTTTTTCTTTTATATGTTCAAGTATACTTGCGGTTATGCTAAGTTGGTCTCTTCTCCTTTCTTTTTCTTTAAACACTCGTTGGGACACCGAAACTAGAGTCTTATTGTTAAACATTGTCTTATAAAATTTGTACAGAATTTGATACTGAATGTGAATATATTATATAAATTGACTAGAAATTAACATATTCTTTTCACTTACAACACAGAAAAGCTTTTACCGATAAAGCGAAAAAGAAGATGATGAGTAATATGTTAATCGGGTTAATTTCTGATTCACATGACAATTTGCCCCTTGCACAAAGTAGGGTTGGTTTTTCATGCAGGCGACTATGTTGCGCCTTTTTTGATTTCCAAGTTCAAGAAGCTAAATTGCAGGTTGATTGGAGTATTCGGTAATAACGACGGCGATCACGAACTGTTAAAGAAACATTTTGAAGGCACTACAAACTGTGAGGCGCATGATTTTTTCACTCAATTTGTTGTGGACGGCTACAGGATTGCCTGCTTCATGGTGACGAATTAGAGTTACTTGAAGCCATAATTGATGGCGGATACTTTAACGCAGTCATACACGGGCATTCGCATAATTACAGTGTGAAACGAAAGGGCAAAACTTTAGCAGCTAATCCGGGAGAACTCTGCGTGTACTTAGCTGGGAAACCAAACATCGCCATTCTTGATACTGTAGAAGATGAGGCGAAAATTATCGATCTGGAAAAAATTTTTCTATGATTCGAATATCAATATCGATCTTGGGTAACTATTGTTTTTCCCAGGTTTCAATTAGGGCTGCAACTGCTTTTGCTTTTGCTGAAGCCTCATTAAACCGATACATGTGTACTCGGCCATAAACGTGTACGTGGAGAATTTCCTCTTGTTCTAAGAGTTTGAGATGTTTTGCTGTGGCGGCGTAGTTCATTTTGATTCGGCGTGCAACATCTGAGACATTGAGTGCGCCAAGGGTGTAGATTAGTTTTAGTATTTTCATTCTTACAGAGGATGAGAAAACTTCTTCGAGCTCCAATTATTCTCGTCTCCGCTCGGATTCTAGACTTGCGCTTAATTGTTTTTCGAGTTCTGATGCTGGAACACTTGGCAATGAAACTCGTGTTGTCCTTCCTTTGATTTGGGCTACTGCAACTTCAGTTTTCAAGACGCCCAACGACGAGAGATATTGTGTGTAGTTCCAGATTTGGGTGTGGCTGTTTGGTGTCTCGTTGAATTCTTCGCATATTATGGCATAGGCTTTTTCTAGTTCTGTAAGAGGTGCGTATACTTCTTCGTTTTCTTTGAAGTAGCGTGCTACCGCAAGCAGAAACAGTCGTTCATGATACCCAAGAGATTCGAGTTCGCTTCTTTTTAGGCTTGGGACGATACTTGAGACGGCTAATCGGACACATTCAGGTTCAACTGAAGAATGTTCTTCTGCGTCTGCATATTTACCTGCGCGCCATAGCAACTCAATACCAAATCTAGCGTTTCCGGTTTCAGAAAAGGCTAATTCTGCAACTAGGTCCACAACGTCTTCAGGCACTGCGCCTAACTCAAATGCCAATTTGACACGATCAGATAGGATATCGATCAGTTGAGGTTTTCCGTAGCGTTCGAGACTTATGATACTGCGTTGTAATGTGCTTCTGGCGCTGTCATCTAGTTGTTGGATTGCTTTGAGGTCGCGCATTATGAATATGAACGATAGTCGTTGTGGTTTGCCTTGGCGCATTTCCTGCAGGCGGGTAAGTTTGTAGACTGCATCTGAGCCTTCTTTTTCGATGAGGCTGTCGAATTCGTCAAGTGTTATTATCATGAATGCCTCTTCTTCGTCGAGAACCTGTGTTAGTGTTACTAGTATTTCTTCGGCGCTGTATCCGCGTGATGGATAGTTGGGTCGAAAAACAGTGACGGCTCGGTGTAAAATTGGTTGGAGGCTTCCTCTGAATTCACGGCAGTTTACGTGTACGTAGCGAAATTTCATGCCGCGTTTGTTGGTTTCTGAAGTGATGTTTGCTCCGAAGTGTTGTGCGAGCGCGGTTTTTCCTGTGCCGACATCTCCGGTTAAGATTATTCGTTGTGCCATTCGTTCGGGGCATCGTAGAATGAAACTGAAAAATTCCATAAGTAATCGTTGTTCTTTTTCTCTGTGGGGCAGTTTTTGTGGAATGTAGTTTATGTCAAGTTTTGATTCATCTTTGAATACACTTTGATAGGAAACCACATCAACTGCCTCAAACGGTAAGTACTTTTTTTAAGGATAATATTAACTCTTAAAACAAAAGCCTAATAAATGCATTCTGTAATCCATATTTCCGACATTACATGATACCAAAATACTTCTTCTTCACAAAAGGAGTCGGTAAACACAAAGAACAACTCCAGTCGTTTGAATTAGCACTTCGAGATGCAGGCATACAAATGTGTAACTTGGTCAGCGTATCAAGCATTGTTCCGCCTGGATGTGAACAGGTAACACGCGAGAAAGGTCTCAAAATGGTACAGCCTGGCGAAATCACTTTTGTTGTCATCGCACGCAATGCAACCAACGAACCTCATCGCTTGGTGGCGTCCTCAATTGGAGTTGCTATACCTTCTGGCAAAAAACAATACGGCTACCTCAGCGAACACCACTCATTCGGACAGACCGATGAAACCGCAGGCGACTACGCGGAAGACCTTGCAGCAACAATGCTTGCTACAACCATGGGCATACAATTTGATCCTGAAACTGCTTGGGATGAACGCAAACAACTCTTTAAAACTACAGGCCTAATCATAAAAACAGCAAACATAACCCAATCTGCATCTGGCGATAAAAATGGTCTGTGGACCACAACTGTAGCTGCAGCTGTTTTTGTACCTGAAGAAAACGGTAAAAAATAGTAAGAATAATTAGAGCAAGTTTTTTAGGGCGTGCCTATCTTTTCAGTTTTTGTTTCTTGGTTTTCTTTAAAAAAAGACTCCAACTTATAGTTGCCTACTTTTTTAAGTACTAAAGCGCAGTCTTTGGGGTCCAAAGCCTTGAATTCAAGTCCCATTGTTGATAAGAGTCTTTGTACGTCTTTGGTTAGACTTGGAGCAACTAGTACTGCTCGAATTTGGCGGTTTGTTTTGGCTTTTATAGGTTCAATGTATTTTGCTAGTTGTAGCACGTTTTCTTTGGTTGCAGCTTTGCGTTTGACTTCGATGATTACGAGTTTTCCGTTTTTGTCTTGGCCGTAGACGTCTACGAATCCTGGTTCTACGTGTTTTTCCCAGCTGATGGGTTTGAATCCTTCTTCGAACAGCTCTGGTTTGAGCAGTATTGCTCGGTGCATGTCGTCTTCGCTTGCGTGCAGCAGAAACTCGCCAGAGTCAGAGAGATTGAGTGCTGAAACCATGAGGATTTTATCGAAGGTCACTTTGACGTTTTCTCGGGGTTTTTGTCTTATCCCTTGGACGTCGAGTTTTTGGTCTTTAATTTCTATGTGGAATACAGCACCTGAAGGTTGCCAGTTGACTGGCTCGTAGCCTGTTGGTCGATGGACGAGCAGAGAACCGTCGGATTTGATGATTAATATGCGTTCGCCGTTTTCTAGTGTAGAGTTTGCCCTGCCGGAGTAGTGTACGTGGCAGTTGCCTGCGATTATGAGTGTTCTTCTTTGGGTGAATGATTTCTCGATTAGTACGGATGCTTCGATTAGTGTTGGTTCAGTTAATACTGATAGTTTGTTATTTGTGGGTTGCAAAGTGTGTTCAGCCAAGGTATTTTAGGTGGAGCTTGGGTACATAAGATTTCTTGAAGGAACCAAACCTATGGCTTGGAGAAGCAAGCGTAAAGTAATGCATGCCTACGATGTTACGGCGGATATCTATGATGAACGGTACAGTTCAGAGCAGCACCGCAAATACTGCAAAGTACTCGAATCTGTGAATTTTCTTAAGTTGACAATTTTGGATGTTGGGTGCGGTTCGGGCATGTTCTTGTCAGAAGTAGCAGGCAAGGCAAAAGTTGTGGCAGGTGTGGATGTTTCACGCAAGCTTTTGCTGAAAGCCAAAAACTGCGTGGCTAAAAATGTTCATCTCGTGCAAGCAGATGCAGATCACATTCCATTCCAAGAGGGCACATTCAATTTAGCTGTTTCATTCACTGTCCTTCAAAATATGCCTAAACCCGCCAATACGCTACAAGAAATAAAACGAGTCACAACCAAAGGCGGAAAAATCGCAGTTACAGGTCTCAAGAAAGCTTTTCCGCAAACAACATTCCACGACATAATTGAGGCAAGCGGAATGCAAACCACAAGCTTCGCTGAGGAAGAAGAGATTAACTGCTACATCGCAGTCTTAGCCGTTTAACAGTTGGACGTCTGATACTGCACCTGTGTCTGCCCAAACGCCTACTGCCGCTTGGTTGAAGCCGCCTGTATAAGTCTTGTCCAAGCTCATCACTATGTACCAGTATGGGACAAGCGAGACGGAATTGCCTCGTGGATGAGGAAGCATCTGTACCGAAACTATGCTTTGGACTTTAAAGCCGCTTGTTTCTGTACCGTTTATGGTCCAAGCCATGGTTTCAACGTAATTTTTAGCTATCGTTTCAGCTTGATCACTGTTGACGTTGATGGTTATGTTGGCTATGGTGAAAAGGAAGTAGCCGTCGGTCAGCGCCGTTAGGACACCATTGTTGAAGGTCATCCGCAGACTTTTAGCGCTGTAATCGATACCCTTTTCAGTGTACATCCAGAGATATTCTGTGCTACTGCCGTAACTTGTAATCTGGAGTTTGAGGTTCCCAGTTGTTATCATGGTTGCATTTGTGCAGGTTGAGTTCACCGATTCTAGCAGCGTTCGCATTTCTGTTAGGTATGCATCTTTGCTGTAGTTACTGTAACGCTTTAGTGCAGCTTTAGCTATTTCCAGGTTGCTGCTTGTTGGATTCTCTTTTAGGAGTGGTGTAACATCCGATGCGAGTTGGTAGCGGCTGAGGTGGTTTTCTCTAAAACGTAGGCTAACTTCTAGGTTGCCGTCTGGATTGGCGAAGTTATACCTGAGAACTTCCTCTGCCACGCTAAAGTCTTCGCGGTACTCCAACGTGTTACTTAGAAGAATAATTTTGTAGCGGTTTGTATCGAGTTGCACTACTTCTCGCAGCATGTCAGCGACTGTTCCGGCGCCGATCCCCCACGACAGTAGCTGCTGGTTCTCAGCTTCCAATTTGCTCTGTTCAGCAGCTAATTGAGCGATCATATAATACTGATAAACTCCGAAACTTGACAACAGCAAAACGACAACCGTCAAAACGGCGAAGGCGGCTTTCCATCTGCGAGCCATCTTTTTGGGGCGTCTATTTGCTAGTTCTGGAGCTTCTTCTACGCCTTTCATGGCACTGGCAGCAGCTTTGCCGAAGCTTGATAGTTGGTATTCTCCAGTTTCAGTTTTTGCTAAGAGTTCGCCGAGGCTTTCTAGATGATAGGTTAGGTGACTGCTAGAGACTTCTAATTGCTCGACTATCTCCATGAATGTCAGGGGTTTATTGTTTAGCATTCGTAGAATTTTTCTGCGAACTGGATGTTTTAGTGAAGTAAACATAATTGAGTAGATTTCTTCTTCGTTACCAGCCATGCATTCCGCCGTTTAGGTGTATTGGCTATATGGATGTATAAAACTTGCCAAAAAGACCGATTTTGTAGGAGCAATATTTGATCGAGAAGATGCGTTTAATTATAGGTTAAAAAAAATAAGCCCCTGAATTAACTGTGTGTTTTGTGTTTGTTTTCTTTGTGAGGATGAGGAAGCATAGTGGAACTCTCATTCTAAGAAATGAAAAGAATCAGTTTTGGCGTTAGTTCTCATTTGAAGGCAACAGTTCAGAGCAGCAGACTAAAGAGCGCATAGTATTTTTAAATAGGGCGGGGCTAAACGGTTGTTGGAGATTACTTTGCCAGAAAAAGTGCTCGTTACATCCGCATGGCCATACATTAACGCCACACCGCATCTTGGCAACCTCGTTGGATCAGTCTTATCTGCAGACGTAACCGCCCGTTACTACCGACTCAAGGGTGCAGACACATTGATGGTGAGCGGTTCAGATACACACGGCACCCCCATGGAAGTAGCAGCCATAAAAGAGGGGATAACCCCAAAAGCCTTGACTGAGCGGAACCATGCCCGTGTCGCGGAGTTGTTCCGTCGGTGGGGTGCTTCCTTTGACAATTACACTAGCACCGAGAGCCCAGTGCACAAGGAATTTGTGCAAAAAACCCTTCTTGAAATAGAAAAAAACGGCTACATCTTCTCAAAAGACACGCAAATGCTTTTCTGCGAGCACGACCAACGCTTCCTCCCAGACCGCTTTGTCGAGGGCAAATGCCCCTACTGTGGCTGCGAAAAAGCCCGAGGTGATCAATGTGACAGCTGTGGCAAACTTCTCGAACCCACACTGCTCGTTGAGCCTTATTGTATAATCTGCAAAAGCAAGCCCGTTGTGAAAACTACAAAGCACTGGTTCATTGACCTCACCAAACTCGAGCAACCTCTGATTCAATACATAGAGAATAACTGCCAGTTACCAACTAACGCTAAAAATTTTAGCTACAACTGGATAAAAGAAGGCTTAAAACCCAGAGCTGTCACCCGCGATGTAGAATGGGGCATCCCCGCGCCGTTTGAGGGCGCAGAAGGCAAAACCGTCTACGTTTGGGTTGAAGCAGTCATGGGTTATGTGTCAGCGGCTATCGAACATAGTCAACGGATAGGTCAACCAGATAAGTGGAAAGAATTATGGTTCGACAAAGACGCAAAGACCCTTTACTTTGTTGGCAAAGACAACATCCCATTCCACACAATAATCCTCCCAGCGCTGCTTTTGGCTTCTGGAAAAGGTTATAATCTGCCTTGGAACGTATCCGCAACGGAGTTCCTGCAGTTCCGCGGCCAAAAAGCCTCAAAAAGCCAGAAAGTGGGCATCTGGATAGACGAAGCACTGGAGATGTTCCCTGTGGATTATTGGCGCTTCTTCTTAATCGCAACTCGCCCAGAGAGTAAAGACACTAATTTCACCTGGTGTGCCTTCGCTGAAAAAATTAACGCTGACCTAAACGATACTTTTGGCAATTTTATTCACCGGACACTCTCGTTTATCACAAGCAAATTTGAGGCCACTATTCCTGCGTCGATCAAATTAGACAAAGACGACCAAGCGGTCCTAAATGCGGTGAAAGAGAAAGTCGCCCAGGTCGCCAAAGAAATCGAGGATGGCTGGCTACAATCCGCAGCCAACTCCTTAGTCGCGATCAGTCGCATCGGCAACCAATACCTCAACACGAAAGAACCCTGGAACCTAATGAAGACAGACAAAGAAAAAGCAGGCACAGTCTTCTATCTAGCAACACAAGTTGTCAAAGCGATAGTGGTAGTTTCCGAGCCTTTTATGCCGCAAACTGCACAGCAACTTTGGCAAACACTAAACCTCCAAGGAACCGTACATCAGAGTAAATGGAGCGATGCAGTAGTACCAATAGAAGAGGGTCATAAAATCAACAAGCCCCAGCCGCTCTTCCATAAAATCGATTTAGACGAAGACAAACTTGACGAAATGTTAGCACAAGTAAGAAGTAAAACTGGATCCAAATGAGGCGGGACTCATGCAGATCAGAGCTGACCTCCACGTCCACACCACCTACTCCAAAGATTCATTCATAACCCCAAAAGACCTCATCCACTATTCAAAGAAAATGGGCTTAAACGCCTGTGCAGTCACTGACCATGATACCTTAGAGGGCGCCTACAAGATAGCAAAAGAAACCGATTTTTTAATAATCCCGGGAATGGAAGTTTCAAGCGCTGACGGACATATCGTGGCATTAAACGTGCATGAAGTAATCCCGAGAGGTTTTAGCGCAGTTGAAACGGTCGAACGTATACATAGAGCAGGCGGAGTTGCAATTGCATGTCACCCATACGTCTACTTCAAAGGATGCCTAAGAGAACATGTTTGCTCTTCTTTTGATGCTATAGAAGTTATTAACGCACGGGCTTTTCCTTTCAATAATAGCGTTAAAAAAGCAGAGGAAGCGGCACAAAGGTTGAATCTTTCACGTGTAGCTGGTACCGATGCGCATTATGGTCCACAGATCGGGTACGGCTACACAGTTATTGAAGCAGAGGAGCCATCGGTTGATGCTATCGCTAAAGCTATAGTGAATGGGCACTGTCAAGCTTTTGGACAACCTGTACCAGTAATTCTGAACGTAAATCAAACTTTTTGGCGCCTGAAGCGTTTGGTCAAAAAATTGAGTAATCGAATTTGATACGATGACTTTGATTAATTCTGAACATGAAAGCAGCCCAAAAAATCGGGAGAATAAACAGGGCGGTTTCACCGACCTATTTTAGTACTTAATATTCGGAACAGGGTAGCACAATACATGGACAAAGCTCTTCTCACTAGATCCAGCTTTAACAAGCACCTCTTTTCTATACAATAATTTCTAAAAAGATATCGAATTCATTTGTTAAAAGTAAATAAGCACTGGACCTGCCCTAAATTCTAAGTCAGACTTAAGACTGAGCGGTGACTTTTATAATGCTTACCGGACATGAGTCTTCAGCTTCTTGAGCGTCCTCTATCTTTTCATCATCAAAGCTGCCTTCAGATTTTCCATTGGTTACTCCACCTACAACTTTTGATTTACGGTCTTCGTCAGGTTCAAAATGAGCTGGGTCCAAAGTGTAACACGTTCCACAAGAGATGCATTTCTCTCTTTCAATTTCAATTTTGAATTTCAACTAACACGCCTCGAGGTTTTAATTAATCATTTAGTAATTTATAACGATATCAGGAAAAATAGTCAAAAATTAATCAGAAAAAAATAGCAGAAATCAGTGATTCAATTCTCCTGATTCTATTTTTGTTAAAGGACAATAATAGCTCTAAAAATGGCGTTATACCGTTGCATTTATAGATACCAAGTGTTTCATTAATTTAAACTGAAGTAGGTCGATGTTTTATGAAGGATGAGAAATTTATTCTCTATGTACAAACCAGCGATAACCCAGAAAGGCAGTATTCCCCCTTAGTTCTAGCCCAAACAGCTAAAGCAATGGGTCTAAACCCTAAAGTCTATTTTCTAGGTCAAGGTTTGCGTATACTTCTCCCCGGCGCTGCAGAAAAGATCAAGTTAGGTTCTTTTCCTTCAGTTATGGAAATGATTCAGAAAACTCTGGCAATGGACATAGAAATAGACGTTTGTGAGGCATCAAAAAGAATGTATGGTTGGGAAAAAGTTGAGCTAATTCCAGGGGTTAAGATTGTTGGTGCTGCAACATTAAACGACTTGGCGCTTTCAGCAAACGCAACAATGTGGTTCTAAACGCATTAACCAGAAGGGGACTATTATAGCCTCAAAAACTGATAAGAAACTTGACTGCGTTGGACTCTACTGTCCTGAACCGGTCTTCAATACAAGATTAGCGCTTGATGAAATGGATATTGGTGAAACAATTGAAGTAAGCGCTGATGATCCAGCTGCTGAATCAGATATACAGAACTTGGTTAAACATCTAGGTCAAGAAATAATCAGCACCACTAAAGAGGGCAACACAGTCAAAATAATAATCAAAAAGATTGCATGAGAATTTTTAATTGATATTTTTTTGGAATGAAAAAATATGAGCGCCCAAAAAATCGTAAACTTGGATTATGCCGCTGGAAAACCAGTTGATCCCAGAGTCAAAGAAGCAATGCTACCTTATTTAGAAAAATCGTACGGCAATCCTTCCTCACTGCATAGTATGGGTCAAGAAGCAAAGAATGCGATCAATCAAGCTAGAGAACAAGTTGCTGAGTTAATTAACGCTGAAAAACCCGAGAGCATAATATTTACTTCCGGGGCAACAGAGAGCAACAATCTATCCATCAAAGGAATAGCAAATCGTTACAAGGATCGAGGCACCAAAATAATAACTTCAAAAGTAGAACACATGTCTGTTGTTAACACAATAAAATATTTAACAACCAAAGGTTTTAAATCAATTTTCGTCCCTGTGGATAAATATGGAGTGTTAGATTTAGGAGAATTAGAAAAAGAAGTTGATGAAAAAACAATTTTAGTTACAGTTGTTTTTGCAAACAGTGAAATAGGCACAATTGAACCTATAAAAGAAATCAGTAGAATTGTCCATGCGAAAAACGCAATTTTACATGTTGATGCCACAGTAGCCGCTGGTCAAGTTCCCATTGATGTTCAGGATTTAGGTATTGACGCGTTAACGATTTCATCTAATGACATGTATGGTCCTAAAGGCGTTGGGGCTCTTTATGTTAGAGAAGGTTTGCGTATTGAACCTCTCTTACATGGAGGGGGGCAAGAAAGAGGTCTAAGATCAGGGACAGAAAACATGCCGGGGATAGTAGGTTTTGGGAAAGCAGCTGAAATAGCGAAACAAGAAATGCAAACCAATATGATCAAACTTAAAAAACTTAGGGATAGATTAATTGAGGGATTACTGAAGCCTTTGCCATTCACTTTTCTAAACGGTCACCCTACTGAGAGATTGCCTGATAACGTTTCAGTTAGGTATAGCTTTATAGAGGGAGAATCGATGCTGCTTAGTTTAGAAATGAATGGAGTACTAGTCTCATCTGGGTCTGCTTGTGCATCAAAAACTTTGGAGCCATCCCATGTGTTATTAGCAACCGGATTAAAACATGAAGAAGCACATGGTTCAATAATGTTCACTTTAGGCAGAGAAACAAGTGAAGAAGATATCGATTATGTTATAGGGTTGATGCCTGATATAATTAACCGGTTAAGGGAGATGTCTCCTCTAACGCCCAAGGAGCTTAAGAAATAATGTATTCAGATAAAGTTATGGAGAACTTTAAGAATCCAAAGAATACCGGAGAAATTCCTGATGCTGATGGTGTTGGAACAGTAGGAAATCCAGTTTGTGGCGATATGATGACAATGTACATCAAAGTCAAGGATAACCGCATAGAAGATATTAAATTCAAAACCTTTGGTTGCGGAGCAGCAATAGCGACTAGTAGCATGACAACGCAGATGGCTAAAGGAAAAACCCTAGAAGAAGCATTGCAAATCTCAAGAAAAGATGTAGCCTGTGAGTTGAATGGTTTGCCGCCTGTTAAGATGCATTGTTCGAACTTAGCTGCGGATGCTCTTCATGCTGCAATTCAGGATTACTACAAGAAACAGCAGACTAAAAATGAGGTGAAAAAATGAAAGAACAATCAAGAACAAAAGAGCATAAATGTCCATATTGCACTCCAACAGACCCGGAAAATCCATGTGTGCTTGCAACAGTTAAAACGGTAATTGATGGAAAGGAATACTCTGCTTGTTGCTCAATCTCAAATAAGGCAGATACTAAAAGCCAGAAGAACAAAACATGAACGCCATAACATTTCCAGACTAATTATTGCTGAGAATTCTAACATAACGCGTAATCAGAAATGAGATTTTAAGGATAATTAAGGCTGGGTGTTAGTGCAAATTATTTTCATAATCAATTTATTGTAATTGCGAAAATTTATTTAGGTTTTGAGAAAAAATATATTATACTATGCTTCAGATAAACCTTGAAGGATATTTATAATGATAGATTTTGGAAAAATATTGGACCAAGCATTGGACCTTCTGGCACCAAAAGAAGGCGCTGTTAAACCTCAGGAGGTTAAACCTCAGGAGATACCTTCTAAGATGGAATTAACGCATCCTGGCGGAATGAAGGTAGGTATAACAGCTTTCGGGGTGCCCTCTAGGTTCAACCTTCGAACAGCATTAAATGAGTTTAAATTTTACATAGAGAACAACAGCAAACTCAAAC
>JAEAME010000104.1_pt1 | contig 118451 bp, 95 predicted proteins | sample 8958731 | NCBI WGS metagenome assembly JAEAME01 (sample SAMN16933194, study PRJNA681113) | bioreactor sludge metagenome | isolation source: anerobic bioreactor sludge (Control) | place: India:Bengaluru | collected 2018-10-24
GCGCCCGATGATTTCAGCCTCGCGTTCCGGATGATGACCTGCAAGGTACTCTCCGTACACGGTAAGAGTACCCGGAGCGGAGGTATCGAGGCGGTCAAGGCACCAGGCAAGCGCCATCTCGCCGAAGCGGTGGTGATGGCCAAAAGTCTCTCCATCCGTTGCAAAGTGGACAAGATCCCCCCCGGGAGAGGCAGAAATGAGTCGATCGGCAAAACGGTCACCATTCTCAAGCAGGTCACCGAAGGCAACCTGCAGCCCGATGGAAGCATCGTGAAAGAAGATCGCGATATCGCTCCCACCGGGCAGACTGCAGAAGTAAGGGGATGTCGTATCGATGCCCTGGCCAGGGACCGGAATGTCATTGGATGAACTGCGGGGCAGGCATCCCTGGTGGGGCGAGAGGATGGTGTATGCGATGCCGTGATCGGCGATGACGCTGAGGGTCTCCCGGTCAACCGCCATCTCAGGGAGCCACATCCCCTCCGGATACCGGCCGAAGCGATCTTCAAAATCGCGGATACCCCACCGCACCTCAGTCTCCTTGTCTTCTAGCGGGAGCAGGGGCAGGATGACATGATGATAAGGATGGGCAATCGCACTCCCATGGCCCGAGAACCGATCCCGTGCCTGGGAGTCTGCACCAATAATCGAGTCATATACTCCCGGGTGTGCCTGTTCCATCCATGCAAGCAGCGTGGGGCCGAAATCGCCGCTGATACGGGCATAATTGTTGGAGACTGCCCGTATACAACCGTTACTGTCCAGGATCCGGGCTGCTGAATTGGGCAGGTAACATTCGTCGGTAATTCGTTCGTTCCAGTTCTGCCAGGGTGCGGCTGAACGCTCTTTTTCGACTATCCCCGTCCACGGGTTTTCCCTGGACGGCTGGTAAAAATGTCCATGAATACAGATCTTCTTTCCCATGTTATTCACCTCCCCTGTGTTTCAGGAGCAGGAACGCAAGCGGCGGGAGGATGAATGCCGCAGAGAACGGTTTGTCATGGAAAGGGACAGGATCGGCTTTCACCGATCCAAGATTCCCTATTCCCGATCCTCCATAATGTCCTGCATCACTGTTCAGAAGCTCGATCCACTCTCCACCGGCAGGAAGGCCGATCCGGTAGTCCTGCCGTGGAATGGGGGTAAAATTGCAGATGGCGAGGAGGATCTCGCCGGATTCCAGGTCTTTTCTGAGGAAACTGAATGCAACATTCCTGGTATCACCAAAATCAACCCATTCAAATCCCCGGGGATCACTATCAGTCCTGTGAAGGGCGTTCTCCTCGCGATAGACCCGGTTCAGGTCCCTGATCCAGGACCGGATTCCCCTGTGTTCTGCCGACTCGAGGAGCTGCCAGGAGAGGCTGCCCTGGTGATCCCATTCTGATCGCTGCCCGAACTCGTCCCCCATGAACAGCAGTTTCTTTCCCGGATGGGTATAGAGATACCCGAAGAGCAGCCGCAGGTTGGCCCGTTTCTGCCAGTCGTCGCCTGGCATCCGGTCGAACAGGGATCCCTTCCCATGGACTACTTCGTCATGGGAGAGGCAGAGTACGTAATGTTCAGAGAATGCATAGCAGATCGAGAAGGTCAGTTCGGGGAGGTGAAACGAGCGGTACAGGCTGTCACGCGAGAAGAACAGGAGGGTATCATGCATCCATCCAAGGTTCCACTTCAGCCCGAAGCCGACCCCCCCGGTATATTTCGGGCAAGTCACCATCGGCCAGGCGGTCGATTCCTCGGCAAAGGTCTGGGTATCGGGGAAGGTGCCGTATACCGCCTCATTGAGATTCTGGAGAAAGGATAGTGCCTCGAGGTTCTCCTTCCCCCCGTACTGGTTGGGGATCCATTCTCCCTCTTTCCTGGCATAATCGAGGTAGAGCATGGAGGCCACCCCATCCACCCGGAGACCGTCTGCATGGTACCGATCCAGCCAGTAGAGAGCGCTGCTGATGAGGAACGACTGCACCTCATGCCGGCCGTAATTGAAGATCAGGCTCTTCCATTCGGGGTGAAATCCCCGCTGGGGAGCGGCATGCTCGTACAGGTGGGTCCCGTCATAGAATCCCAGTCCGTGCGGGTCAGAGGGAAAATGGGAGGGGACCCAGTCCAGAATGACGCCGATGCCGTTCCTGTGGAGGTGATCGATCAGGTACATGAAATCGCCAGGGGTGCCGTACCGGCTGGTCGGGGCAAAATACCCGATGGTCTGGTATCCCCAGGATCCGTAGAAGGGGTGCTCCATGACCGGGAGGAACTCCACGTGCGTAAATTCCATCTCTGCAAGATACCCGGCAAGCATGGGTGCTAGTTCCCGGTATGTCGGAGCCCGCCCTCCGTCAGACGGGACATGCCGCCATGATCCAAGATGCATTTCATAGATGGAGATCGGCGAGGTGGTATCCTGCCGGTTCTTCCGCTCCTCCATCCATGCCCGGTCCTGCCATCCGATACACGGTTCTGCAATGAGGGAGGCGGTCGCAGGGGGGAGCTCCCAGGCGAATGCGAACGGATCACCCCGGTCTGCCGTATGATTGTGGTAGCGGGAGATGATGTGATACTTGTACCGCATCCCTTCAACCGCTCCGGCAATGAAGCCCTCCCAGATCCCTGAACCGTCAGGTCGTTCCCGCAGCGGGTGGGAGGCAGGGTCCCATCCATTGAAATCCCCAATCACGGTCACCCGCTGGGCATTAGGGGCCCAGACCGCAAACCACGTGCCCGCTCCCTCCTCCATGACAAGAGGATGGCTGCCCATCTTCTGATAGAGGCGATAATGCCTTCCCTGACGGAAGAGGAAGATATCATAGTCAGAGAGGAACGGCGATTCCGGCTCTCCAGCGGTGCCCACCCCGGTCATGATCGTGCCTCCTTCTGCCGGTCTGCTATCAGGTTCATATAAACCCGCTCCATCATTGTGCCGATCTCTCCCCAGTTGAACCGGGAGAGGACCTTTCGTTTTCCGGCAAGTCCCATTGCCCGGATACGGACCGGATCTTCAATGATGTAACTGATCGCCCAGGCAAGTGAATCAGCCCTGACGGGGACCTTGATACCATCAATGAAATCATCGATATTCTCCGAGAGTCCACCCACATCAGTTGCCACCACGCATCGCTCGGCACTCCATGCCTCGGTGAGCACCAGCCCGAAGGGTTCGTTCCGGCTGGGGATGACGACAAGGTCACACGCATTCAGGAGCTCGCGGTATTCCTCGTCAGAGATGTATCCTGTGAAGCGGACGGGGAGCGTCCTGCAGCGTTCCTCAAGCTCCTGCCGCATATCCCCTTTTCCGGCAATGATGAACTGGACATCCCAGCGTCGTTTCAGGACCTGGGGGATGGCTTCCACCAGGAGGTCGGCACCCTTCTGGTAGACCAGTCGGCCAATGAAGAGTACGAGGGGGGCGAGTGGATGGATACCGTACCGTTTTTTCACCTGGCCGGCATCAAGCGGGAGGAAATAGGTATCAGGGTATATGCCGTTTGGAATCACCGTGATGTTCCGCTCCGGGATGCCATACAGCCACATGATCTCGGTCTTGGTATGGTTCGAGACGGTGGTCACGTGCCGTGCCGTATGGCCTGCCCTCCACTCCTTTGCCGCAATGGCAAGGAACTCGGGGCTGTTCCCGAAATTGTTCCCGCTCCGACCGTACTCGGTGGAATGGTAGCTCATCACGGTGGTTCTCTCCTTTAATTCTTCGAGTGCATCGCTACAATGCCAGTCATGGAAATGGATGATATCAAACGGGGGATTGTCCGCGTCTCGGAACTTGTCGAGGATCTGCGTGCTCATGTCACGGCAGTACTGGAGGATACCCTCCCCTTCAGGCTGGCAGAAGTGGTAGAAGACCCCCCCGATGGTCCGGTCGGGCCCGTCTCCCCTGGTGAAGAAATGCACTTCATGGGTTCCCGAGAGCACCTCTGCAAGGTGCGTCGCGGCAGGGGAAAGTCCCCCCTCACGGACAGCATGCAGGGACTCCCAGCAGAGATGGGCTATTTTAAGTCGTGGCATAGTTCCCTTCCCCTCTCCCTGGCCAGTTCTGCCGCTTCATGGGGTGTTGCACAATGCATGATGCGTTCAGCAAGCGTGCTATCTCCGAGGACCTCATCGATCCAGCGGGAAAAATCACCCCGCTCCTGGTGAAACGAGAATACCTCTTCAGGGATAAATTCGAGCAGGCGTGAAAATTCTTTCAGGCTGTGGGCCGAATACCCGATGAACCGGTGGCCCGAATGGAAATGGAAGGCCTTCTCGGGGGGCAGGCATCGGAGAACCTGTGCAGCGGCCGGTGACCAGAGATCTTCCCTGCAGGAAGCCTCACAGCGGGCAAGAGCAATCAGGTATGCTGAAAAGTAGTTATACGCCGCCTGGCTCGTTGACCGGATCGCGACTCGCCCGCAGGATCCTGTAATAGTGTCCATGCGCGAGAAATGGTCGGTGCTCTGGAACCTCCGCCAGGATTCCTGATCAGGAATCAGGTAGCGGGCGTCCTCGAGGCACCAGAACGCTGACTGCTGGAGGATGGTCCGGATACCAGTCAGGGCATACGCCCGATCGGAAGATACAAGACCGAGATCTTCCAGCCGGATCTCTGCCCTGGGGTGGTTCCGGGCTGCCGATAACGGGAGGATGGGGGTGATCTCCCGTGAACGGAGGGCTTCCGGCAGACCATGGAAGAACTGCCCCAGTGCCCGGGCTCCACCAGCTGCTCCCGAAAATATTCCTGCATCTACACGGACGTGTATGCAGTCGCCCGGGGTTTCTGCGATCCACCCCGTATATTTTTCCGGGGTCAGTGGATACCGGTCCCACGTGACGTCCCCGAACCGGTGGGCGATATCATCAGAAAGACGACAATTCCTGATCAGGACGGGCAGATCATTGCAGGAATAGACATAGTTCGGATTAAGGACAGGGAGGATCGATTCATCCGCCTCGGAATAGAGGGCGGCAAAACCGAGTGCCCTGATAGCGTTGGTAAGTTCAGAGTTGAAGACGAACTCGGTATTTTCAAAGACCTCCGGCCTCTTCCCAGAAAGCCCCTCCATCAATTCTGCATGCCTGCTGACCTGGCTTATGAATTCACCGGTTTCCGAGAAGAGACCAGCAACGCTCCGGTAGTAGGTCTGCCCGAGTATCGCGACTGCCTTGTGGCGGAGCAGCTGCACCAGGATATCGGCCGCGTCGTTCTCGTCTCCGAGAAACTGCTCGATTGCGACACCTGAAACATTGATCGAGAGGGGTTCCCCTGCATCCAGCCAGGAGAGGCTCATCTCCATGGCAGGAAGAGCAGCCTGCGAGAGGTACTCCCTGAAACGGGTTCTCTGTGATCGGGAAAAACAGGTGCTGCACTCCCTGGGACGATCGGTTGCATGGGCGCCAGTCTCTACAAAGTAGGGATAATGAATGTTCAGTCCCATGCAGAAGTGCCGACATCCTCTCCCGTTCATTATGAGTGATGATTACTAGTTGGGAGTATTTAATTGAGGCAGATGGGGAACGTTCAGGGGGATTGTTCTTCCTTTTCAGTAGCTTTCCGGGCGGTACACACACGCATGTCCTGTTATGAATCTCTCTTCGATTGGAACCGTTTCATCCCGATTCGGATTTCCCTACTTCACCAGGGGGTATAAACAAGGGAAGGGAGATACTATACCCAGGATAAAGGTCATGTGGTTCGAACTCCTGGTCCTGCTGATGGGAACTGCTTTTGGGTATTTCCGGAGCGGAAAAGAAGACATCAGGAGCATCATCCGGCAGGGTTTGATCTATGGGATCCTACTCGGGATCGTGCTCGGGATCCTTTCAATTTTTGCTCCTTCCGGGATGAGTATCGATGCAGGGGTGCAGGGAGCAATCGGCCTCTCGGTCAGGATCATCATCCTGGTGATCCTGTTCATCATCGGGATCATGATCGGAGACGGTATCGAGATGTACAGAAAAAATCATTAATGAGGGAGTTGGGCAGACCCCCGGTTGATGGAAAGGGTCCACACGTTCACCCTAAACTTCCTTATATCCTCCTGTGACATCCCGGGAGAAAGATGGCTGGAGGTATTTCCATCCCTGGAGAGGGGCCTCCGGACTATACTCCAGGAGGATTGTCCCCTTTCTTCTTTGCTTCGGAGGTCGATCTCTTCTCGCCTTTTCGCTTTCTCCACCAGCGGTAGATCAGGTACAGTACGATCGCCAGGATGATCAGAGGGATGATGGATATGAGGATGATGATCAACCCCCCGGTAACTGCAAGGAATCCCTGTATCCCGTCGTTGAGCACCGAGACAAGAGAGAATTCTTTGCCCTGTCCTACCGGTTCAGGCTCCACGAGCGATACCGTGATCGTGCCATAGTCAACCCGGTTGTCCAGATACTTGAGACGGCCGTCGATCCTGTCCAGCTCGACCTGCACCCGTTCGATCTGGACCTGGACCTCGAGGATCTCGGAGACATTCTCTGCCTTTTCCATGATCCGGTTGTACTGGACGAGCTGGCTGGCGAGGGCGTTTTTCCGTGCCTGGAGATCGACATATTCCTCGGTAACATCATCCGCACTGAGCGATTCGGATTTGAGTGTCCCGAGCTTCTTAATGTCACTTACCGTCGCATCGAATTCACCCGCAGGGATCCTGATTGTCAGGGATGCATACAGGCGGTTCCCATACTGAGTATTCACCGACATGGATCCGACATACCCCCCATGCAGGGTGGCGATCTGTTTGAGAGGGTCAAGCGTGGAAGAGACGTTCTTGACTTCGAGATTCAGACTGCCGGTCCTGATGATCTTCTGGTCGGCTTCCAGGTCAGCAGCATATCCCGGGGCATATGTAGGAACAATGGTGGGGATCGGATAAGGGACATCCCGCGAGGGGATTCCTGAGCCTGCCGTCGAAGGGGCGAATTGTTCGTCAATCTTCACACTATCTGAGTCCCAGGGCGCTGAAAGGCACCCGGCACAGGCTAAAGCAAACAGGAGAAGGCAGCTCACCAGGAGGATGCGACGAGTCATATCAAGAACATTTTCATAAAAGATAATAAATAATTTGTAAACTGCGACTTTTTTCGCAACCATCCTGGTCAACCCCTGAATCCTGGACGATGCCTGGATAAAGGGGGAACTCTTTGCGGCTGCCGGAATGCAACGATCGATTCTCTGCTCACCATCCCCTGCTCTTCTCCGCGCAATTGCATGCCTCGATGAGGTATGGAACCATATTCACATTTTTTCCCTGGGAAGACACTGTCATCAGGGGATGGACAGAGGAGGAGATCAGGAGAAAAGGATGCCAGGAGAAGGGATTACCAGGAGAAAAGAATGGCGGATTCTGCTTCGTTGCAAACACAGGTCCAGGGGTGCTCATACTCAGTGAATGTTTTATGAGACTCGAAGAAAGAGGACTGGCCTGGATGCTTCTCCCCAGGAAATGAGATGAAAGGAGGGAATTAATCGTTGAAGAAGAGCCACCGCACTTCCTGGATCGACATCCCCTCGTAAATCCCGGGATGGTACAGGGTTTTCATCGCCTCGATGTCGATCGGGGTGAAGTCAGTCGTCGACCGGGTGTTGTAGTAAAAGACACTGTCGGGATAGTTATAGGTCTGGCCCGGGAATCCGAGGTAATAGAGCATCGCCTTCTGCAGGTAATGTTCCCGTTCCGCTTCGGCAAGGTGGGAGTTGAGGTATATTTTCGTGGTGGTTTCGCTCTCCCCATTCGGTAGCTCGGTCACACTTTTATAAATGATATAAAGGGGTTTTCCGGACTCTGGATCGAGCTCTTGGCAGGCAACGAAGCGCTTTTCAAGAGAGTCCAGGGAGTCATCAGGGTAGAAGATAATGGGGCTGCCGCGGCTGTTGAGGGGTTCATCGGTGAATACCTCAATCGGCGTGATGCGGTTGAACTCTCTGGTAAACCGGGAGACAAAATCGAGGTCTGCGGAATTCACCTGACCTTCAACCGAGAAGAAGAGGTGGTTTTCTGATGAGGGAGAGAACATGGTCACCCCGGTATTGTCACAGCCGAATGCAATGTCCATGAAGAGTTCGTAGACGTCGTCCCTGGTGAACTGGGCTGCCTCGGTTATTGTATCGGAAGGTGTTGGCGGTTCAGTTGTGGGAACCGGGCTGCTCTCTGTTGTCGGAACGGTGACAGGAGAATTCTCTGGGGTTGTCTCTGGGGTGATACACCCTGCTGTCAGGATACATGAAATGGCAATGAACAGCAAAAAAAAGTTCATCCTTGATGTCATGAATAAAGGTATTCTCATCCCAATAAATAGATGCCCGCCATGGATCCTCTCGGAAAAGAGGATGGTGATGCGGGACGCAGGAGCGATCTACCCCTGTATAGCAGGGAGAGGGTTTCATCCCATAATGGGGCTTTCCGTTTTTTCCAATGAAACGCACTTCGTAATTTTCATAATTTATGCCCGTATCCCGAAATCGGGGCTCATAGGAGGTTTATATGAAAATGCCTCCGGCATTTCCATCTTTTATGCTTGTGGCCCTCAAAGGAATCGTGTTATTTTTATCAGGGGAAGCAGCTTGTTGCAGATGCCGGCACTATCACCCCTTTGTGGAGGAAACCAGGAGTTGCCCGCCAGAGAAAAGAATAAGAGACCCTACATTAAGCAGGTCTCCTGCCGGATTGCTCGTTCCATGACGGGAAGATCTGCTCGAAAAAAAAATAATGGGTGAGTATTGCACCGAACAAAGGTGCCGGGACGGACTGGCGGAAAGGTCTGACCCTGAGATTCCAAAGTGCTTATCCTTGTTTGCCACCCAGCTGATCGCATGGATCCGGTCATTGCTGCAATACGAAAAGAACTCGAAGAGAAGGCTGATCCGGCGATCAGGGAGTCATCCAAGCGTTTCTTCAAGGAGGAGATCTCCTGTTACGGATTGAAGACCGCGGATGTCACGGCAATTGCAAAGAGATACTGGAAAGAGGTCCGTTCACGTGAGAAATGGGACATCTTTGCCCTTTGTGAAGAACTGTATGGTTCCGGGTACCTGGAGGAGGCGTTTATCGTCTCCAGCTGGATCCCTTCGCTCTCAGACCGGTTCGAACCCCAAGACCTGATGGTATTCGAGCGCTGGATCGACCGCTGGATCACCAACTGGGCTGCCTGCGATGGATTCTGCAATCATGCGGTCGGCGATTTTATTACAAAATACCCTGACCAGATCGGCGTATTGAAACGCTGGGCGATCTCCCCGAACAGGTGGATGCGAAGAGCTGCGTGCGTCTCGCTGATCATACCAGTAAAACACGGGGAGTACCTTTCCGAGGTATTTGAACTCGCCGACCTGGTGCTGACCGATCCGGATGATATGGTTCAGAAGGGATACGGCTGGCTCCTGAAGGAAGCCAGCCGGAAGCATACTCATGAAGTGTTTACTTATGTAATGAAGAAGAAGTCAGTGATGCCCCGGACGGCATTGCGGTATGCAATCGAGCTGATGCCAAAAGAGCTCAGGTCGGAAGCGATGAAGAAACAGTAACTGAGCCGGAACACTCGCTATCCGGTTGGCACTCCCAACTCTCGCCATAGACTTACCTCACGGGAATGCAAAACGGTTATTCCAGATTCTTTCAAAATCGGATCGTAGTTGATTCTGCTGGACCAAACACCTCTATACAGCGAGAATATTTAGAGGGATACTATCTGCCTATGTGAGTGAAGGTCTTTAACGGTTTTGACAATAAAAAAAAGTGGTTAGGGTTTTACCCCGAACATATCTTCATATGCTTTTGAATAGTCAGTCCACTTGAAGGGGGTGCTTGAGGGCGCATCCCCGAACATTTCTTCATACCCTTTCGAGTAGTCGGTCCAGGAGTAGGGCTTGAGGGCTGGAGGGTTATCAAACATGTTCTCATAGGTGGATTTATAAGCCGTCCAGGAATAGGGAGAGCCTGCAGGGGCTGCACCAAAAAATTCATTATACGTTGCCTTATAGGCGGTCCATGTGTAAGCACTGCCCGTAGGGGCTTTTCCAAACATTTCCTTGTAGGTATTTTTATACGTCGTCCAGGAATAAGGCGTGGCGGCCATTGCAAGGCCAGGCACTACTATCATAGCCAAGATCAGGATGATGGCAAACATTTGCAGTTTCTTCATACGAATCCCTTTTTTAATTTCATTCTTCTTGTAATCCTATAAAATACTTCCCAGTCAGCGAGATTACGATATGAAAAAAATGCGCTGGGACGGAATCGGGGTACCATGATTTCAGGAAATGCTAGAGATAGTGTTGAACAGAACTATCAAAGAGAGAAAAAGAGAGAACAATGGATCGCCACTATTTCGCTTCAGGTGGAGTCCCTGCCTGCTCTTTCTGGTAGGAGTAGTAGCCATATGCTGCAAGGCCGATAATCACCAGTGCAAGTGCTATCATCCATGCCTGGGGATACCGATCCCAGAATGACTGGCCGGTTGTCGGGGTAACAGGCGGAATTGAGGTGGTTTCCAGCGTGGTGACGGTAAGTGTCGGGGTTACGTCCGGTGTCAAATTCGCTCCTGATCCTGAACCACCACTGCTGACGAAGATCGTTTTGCCTGCCTGGGGTATCGTTGCGGTTGTGGTAACGGTCGGCGTCGGAGTACCGCCATCGCCACCACCACCACCACCACCGCCTCCGCCGCTGGAGGTCTGCCGGAAGCTCGCGGAGATAGTATGGTTTGCAGAGACCTCGGTGAAAGTATACGTAGGGATTACTCCTTTCGATACGCCGTCGACCACCACATTCTGTATCGTATATCCTGAAAACGGCGTGATGGTGAATGTCATATTGGCACCGGCATTGACCGAAACAAGCCCACCTGGGACGATGGTTCCGCCATTCCCGGCAGTTGCATTGATGACGTAGAACTCTCCCGGTTCAGTGACTCGCAGATTGAGCTCGGTCAGGGCTCCTGAGCTGAAAGGATAGGTCGGTTGCCATGATCCTCCGGCATTTACATCATAGCATTCTGCCTGATGACCGTTGACAGAGAATGAGATCGCCGCTCCGTTCGGAATGGATCCCTGCACGATGAGCTTATCCCCAAGGGGGCTTACATTGCCATAGTACCCTGCAGTTGCAGTCGCAAGGGACCCACCGCCGCCCCCAACGGATGCCATGATTACGGTCCCCGGAGCCGCCGGCTCCCCAAGGAAGGTCAGGGTACCATAGAACAGGTGGGGCAGCATCGGTGCACTTGTCGGCCCGGTCGTTGGAACGGTGGTTGGCGCTGTGGTCGGGGATGTGGTCGGGAGGGTACTTGGGGTGGTAACGGGAACTGTAGTTGGGATGCTTGTCGGCATGGTAGTCGGCTCGCAGTTTGGCCAGCAGTTCGGTAACGTGGTGGGTGAACCAGTGGGGATGCCGGTCGGTTCAGTGGTAGGAAATGAGCCTGGACACACCCCATCCGGACAGGGGGTTGGCGTGGGGGTAGGAGTTATAGTGGGTATCGCAGTCGTCACATACGGAGTAGGAGGCGTTGTGATTGCCGTCACAGGGACGGGAGCTTCGATATCAATGGACCATGGACCCGAAGCGGTAACCACGATTGAATAATCCCCGGGATCAAGGTCTACCTTCACCTGGCCCTTGAACGAACCGGCTTCGAGAGCGAGGTATTCGAGGGGAATTCCCTGGTCATCTTCAAGGGTCACCACGAAGGGGGAAGAGCCGGTATAGTGCATGGTGATAGTATGGAGACCTGCATCAGAGACAGAGAAAAATACAAGGTCATCGGAATTCCCGCTCACATCGAAAGCCGATACCGGCAGGATCACCATCGCTGCCGCTATCAGGGCCAGGAAGAGTGCAGGGAGAGGACACTTCATCATATTCATCCCTGAAGATGTAATCATTCAGATGTTGAAATATATTTTGGATGGAGTTGTTTCAATACAAACCTCATGCGATAGCCTTCTTGCGCATGGGGAGTGAAAAACAAAGGTTGGTTCAGGATTGTTCACGCCATCATTTCACAGGGGGATAGTAATGCCTGATGAAGTCTTCACTTGATACGATAACATGCATACTCGCGATTAATATATAGAAAAATTACGATATCTTTGATTATTCGTGGATTTTGTGAATTATGGAGCCTAATGACCCGGTATACTGGAAACAGAGGGCAATGGACTGTTATAACGATGACAAGATCGAAGAGGCACGAGAGTGCTGGATTAATGCTCTGGATCTTGATCCTGATGACATCGTGGTATGGAAATTGCTCAGGAATGCATCACAGGATGCAGGGGATGTGAATGGCGCTGAGTTCTGCAGTGAAAAAATCAGGGAACTGGTGAAGAAAAACGCTGCAGAACCGGATTCGATACCCATACCCCCTGTCCCAAAGGATGATGACCGCATCCTTCAAAGGGTATCTGAATCGCTCGGTCCATTACCCGTTGAGCGGAAATCCCCCAGACACGGCCTGGAATGGATCGCTATGTTCATCACCGGGGTGACCCAGATCGAGAACCACCAGAAATACAAGGGGATATTCCTCATAGCCGGGGTTATCGGCTTTGTTGCACTCAGTCTCCTCACCCAGGATATCTCAGCATCGATCATGACGGGGTTTCTCTATGCCTTTGGGGTCATTGACAGCTATACCATACTTGCCGGCAAGAATGGAACAAGAGAGTTGGGATCGGTGCAATCTGCGGACTGGTAGAGCATCGGCTGATCCCCCTGCTCTGTTCCCCTGACAGGTGGATCAATGCAGTTCAGAACGGCCTGATATCAGAAGTGCTTTTGAGGGAACGATTATCCCTGACAGTAAAAAATAGGGAATCAGTAGTTCTTCTTTTTGTACTTCTTCCCGGCAAAGAACGCCTTATCAATCTGATTGCCAATACCATAGTACGCATACTGGGCATAGATGACAGGACGGATCTTGTCGATGTCCAGCTTCCCTTCAGTCACGCAGGACTTGTCAGCATGGATCTCCACGACTTCGCCGATATACAGCGCATGGCTTCCGCAATCGACCGATCGAAACACCCTGCACTCGATATTGACCGGGCACTCCTCTGCAAGGGGTGCGGTCTTCAGTTCCCCGTAAAATGAGTGGAACACGGTGGACTTGTCCTCGTTATTTCCTGAAACAAGCCCGCAGTGGTCGGTCTCCACCACCTGGTGCACGGAAGGCACATTCAGACTGAATGTCTGGTTCTCTTCAATCCCTCGTGCAGTGAAGCGACCCTTGTTGACCGCGACGCAGACCATCGGGGGCGCCATGCAGGCAACTGTTGCCCATGCAGCGGTCATGTAGTTTGGTTTCCCTTTCACCGTTGCACCGACAAGCAGGGTGGGCATCACACTCATGTATGGCATCGGGCCGAGCGCTACTTTCTCCATGATTCCTCTTCGCATACCTGTTATGGAAAGAACGGCTTAAAAGTATTTTTCAGAAACGGTGATTGGTTTTCTTTCTCTTCATCAGGCCGCAGTTTCCTGTTCACTCGTCATCAATAATGAGTAAAGCGGGAATCAGGGGTTTCAAAACCAAGACTGGGCAGAGCATCTGATGGAAGACCTGTGATTTGAGACCGTATCTCGTTACAATGGTGATGAGTGGGGCTTTTACCGTCAATATCGATTATGGCATCTTCCAGGTCAGACAGGGCGAGGGCAGGATAGATTACCTTGAAAACAGAGATGATCAAAGAATAACCATTCTGGTGAAAACCAATGAGCGAGGAACTCGAGAAAGTGATCATCATTCTCCTCCTTTTCAGCTTTATCGTTCTTTTCGCCATGTTTGCCACATTTATGTATGGATTATTCATCACCACCTAACCCGGGCTGTCCGCTCGCCTGGACCGATAAAGATTCTTCCCGCGAAAAAGAACATGATGTACCTGCAGTCGTTGGTTCCCCTCCCCCTACCTCTGGGAGAAAGGACGTGCAGACGATAAACCCTCCGCCGTGCATCAAGGCGGTGACACCCCAGAGCCTGATTGTTCCCGAAGTGAATGAACGCGCGGGAGAGAATATGTTTTTTTCAAGGAACTCAAGCCGGGTATCCGATTGTCATAAGAGCAAAGCTAAAATATTTGAAAAAATCAATCTCAATCGTCCACCTGTTTCGCCACCTTAACAAAACAGTGCTGGATAGGAGCAGTGGGATCCTGTAATGAGATCCCATGCTGCTCCTTTTCCTTCGATCCCTCTTTTGCGTCGACCAATGTCAGGAGAAGACAATTCCAGACCTTTCTGGTGCCCACCCACCACTCACCCATCGCCCTCCTACAGAGGATACTCTTCGATCCCATGTCATCCTTCATAAGAACCACGGGGTGGATTATTCCTGTCATCGAAGAACAGTCAGTACAGAGCCGTCCTGATTTGGGAACGGAGAGTACCCAGACCGAGCGTGAGGTCACTACCGGGGATCGTTACGCCAGAGCGCTACGGTAGCATCGCCACCATACTCATACTGCCTACCTGTTCCTTTGGGGGAGTACCGTGACCGCACACAACCCGGACCTGATGGATCAGACCTGCCGCGCCCGAAAGCACCCCGGGGATAACAGCAGATGGATCCTCTTCAGCAATGCATAAGAAGACTTTCACCCTGCACATGGTGATCCCTGATACGCCTCCTGGTATCTGCTCTGATCATATGATCACTGCAGCCGATATCAGGACCATGGCAGATCGGTGGATGAGAGCCAGCCGGCCATTGAAGATTCAGGACCAGAGATACGGCCATCGGCTTGTACAGATGCTCGCGGAATACAATGGTGAGGAGATTAAGCGGTTTGATGACCCGCTTGAGGCAGCAGCATTTATCGTGCTTGTCAGGATGGTGAAAGAACTTGATCTCGTGGACTACTGATAGAGGGGGGAGCGGGTTTCTGGAGAACTGTCACTTTTGATCTCTGCCGGGAAGGCTTATGCAGAAGTTGCTGCTGATACAATGCACCATTCCTTCCGGTATGTGAGGGGATCAGTGCCTTCTCTCATGGTCTCTGCATCTCCTGGGTGAGAAAGAGATATCCCGGATCATCCCCCAAAGGCCCGCTCCTTCATTTTTATTATGAACGGACCATATCTTGTCCCCTGAAGCGCAATCATGGGGTGCCTGCATGCCACCGATAGAGAACACTATTGTTGATAGGGACATAATGTTCATAGTACATGAAACGACTTGGGCACCTGGCGATCGTTGCTCATGACATGGGGCTCATCTTCGAGTTCCTCGCCCTGGTCACCCTGGTCCCGTTCATCGTCCTCATCATCTACCGTGAGTGGGAGATGATCCTCCCGATGGGCACGGTCCCGTTTCTCTTTCTCGCATCCGGGTTTCTCATCTCCAAGGTGCCGAGAAAGCCTTATATTCCCTCCCTCTCTGTTGCACTTGTCGCGGTTGCCCTGACCTGGCTTGCCGCGGCTGTTATCGGTGCTGTTCCCTTTGTGCTCGCCCTGGAGGTACCATGGACAGACGGTATCTTCGAATCCATGTCAGGCTGGACCGATACGGGGATCACGGTCATGAGCTCGATAGACACCATGCCGAAAACTCTTATCTTCTGGCGATCATTCACGCAATGGTTGGGTGGGATTGGGGTGATCGCATTCGGGATTGCCATGCTTGACCGGTCTGGTCTCTCGCAGTCCCAGCTCTACCGTTCGGAGGGGAGATCCGAAGACCTGATGCCAAACGTTGTCTCCACCGGGAGAAGGATCTGGCTGATATATGTCACCCTGACCCTCCTTTCAACAGGGCTCATCCTCCTGTCAGACATTCACCTCTGGGATGCCGTGAACCTGGCAATGGTTGGGATCTCTACCGGGGGTTTTACCCCGCACGAAGCCGGAATGTCCTATTATAACAATCCTTCCCTCGAATTTCTCCTGATCCCGGTGATGATTGCAGGAGCGCTTCCTTTCAAGATGTATTTCCTGATGTACCGGGGAAAAGCAAGAGAAATATTCAAAAATTCAGTCGTCCGGCTGATACTAGTCCTCTCTTTTGCTGGTTCAGCAATCGTCGTCCTCAATCTGTACATTCTCCACACTATCTCCCTTTTTGATGCAGTCAGGATGGGGACGTTCTGCACAGTATCCGGATTAACCACCACCGGATTTCAGAACTCATCCCTCCTCTGGCTCCCCCTCCCTCTGCTGGTTATCATGCTCCTGATGCTGATAGGAGGTGCCTCAGGGAGTACGGCAGGAGGCATTAAGGCCAACCGTATTATTCTCGGCTATGAAGGCCTGGTCTGGTGGTTCAAACGCCTGTTTGTCAGGGGAAGCGTGATGGTTCCCTTCAAACATGAAGGAAGAAATATTCCCGCAAAAATTTCTGAACTCGAACTGTCGAAGAATATGCTGATCATCAGCCTGTACCTTCTGACCGTGATCGTGGCAGTCATCCTCGCTCTCCATCTTGCTCCAACTCAGTTCGAGGTGTACCAGGTTACCTTCGAGGTCATCTCCGCTGTCGCCAACAATGGCATGAGTTTTGGGTACCTGACCGCTGCAAGCCCGGTAACGGTCAAGTGGCTCTTTATCCTGGTGATGTGGATCGGCAGGCTGGAGATTCTCCCGGTGCTCATCCTGATCGGGGGGCTTGTCCGGGGATTTGATTTGCGTTAAAACAACAGTCCGTTCCCCAATCCTTATGAATCACGCTTCCCTTGCCTTCACCTCTCACGGCAAAACGCTCTCAGTGAGGGAAGAGAGGAGTCAGAAGGGGATATAATACCAGATTGTGTGTGAATTCATTCTCTCTTGGTGCAACAAAACAGAATGCTCACGAATCTATGTGAGAGTTCCAGGAATTACCATCTTTTTTTACGGGGAATCAAGCATTGCAATCCTCACCATTTATATTCAACAATCGGATAGTAAAGGATAGGAAGAGATTTCGTAAGAGATAGGGGGCATAGAATACATGGCAGGTACCCGCAGTAATCCGGATCTCCCTGGGCAGTTCATTCTTGATACGACCATCAAGAACATCCCAGAAACGTGGATTTCGGAAAGAATCGGAGACTGGTTCTTGGGGAGTCACCCTACACTCCCGGTTATCAGGCTCTTTGATGAGAACAACCGAGCCACAGGCTGGCTTTTAGGATATGCTATTGACGAGCATGGCAGGCTTTTACAAGATAATGATACCCTACGTGTGAACGGTCTTATTGACGGACGGGAATCCGCTGAAGAAGAATTCACCTACCGCTTTGGGGGGAGGTTCCTCACCGTATTTGCGGGAACCCGATGGCCCCGGGTCTATCTCGATCCCTGCGGTTCTTTGTCGGCCGTTTACTATCCTCATGGAAAAATCATTGCCTCGACAACGAACCTGATCCCTTACGACAATCTGACTAACGACCGGATTGACCTTGCCGGAGAACTTGGGATCCCCCATACCAATGCCATGTATCCTCTCGATCTCACACCGCGATATCATATCTTCCGCCTTCTGCCAAACCATTACCTGGATCTTTCCACCTGGCAGAGCGTCCGTCATTGGCCGATTGGGCCGATACAGAACACGATGGGGGTTGAAGAGGCTATCAAGATCATTTCGGCTGTTGGCAGGAGGAATATTGCAGCCGTCATAAAATCGACTCCAACGTATCTCTGCCTCACGGGGGGGGAGGACTCGCGGATGTTGCTCGCTTGTGCCAGGGACGTGGCAAACCGGCTGGAACTGCTCACCTTCTCTCTGGCTGATGATGAGGTTACCGCCGTCGACATCGCAATCGCCAGACAGATTGGAAAGCGATGTCACATACCTCATTCTGTACTCCCTCCTCTGGAACCAAAACCGGAGGATATGGAAGAGTGGATGAACAGAATCGGGTTCAGCACCGGGGAAGTCCGCGGGTGGCAGGGATACACGATGTTCAGGCAGGCTAATCCGGTGTATGCCCGCCTCTATGGGGTTGCAGGAGGACTGGGCCGGGCTTACTGGAGTCGCGAGTATGCCATGACAGACACAGTGAGTCCTGAACGGTTGCTTGATTACTGCAGGGCACCATATACCAGAGAAGCCCTCGAGGCTGCCAGGCAATGGCTGGATACGGTCCCCTTCACCAATGCATCCCCCATCATGGATCTCTTCATGCTGGAGCAGCGGATCGGTTGCTGGGCAGGAATCTGGCCATATGCTTACGGCGACAACCCGGGCTTTACGCTGTTCCCGATGTGCCACCGGGAAGTAATTACCGCAATGCTCTCCCTGCCAACCGGATATCGGCGTTCAGGAAGCCTCATGCGGGATATCATCCAGCAGGAATGGCCTGAACTGCTCGAATGGCCCTTCAACACGCCGATCGGATCCCTGAAAATTACTCTTCCAATCCGCAGACTACTAAGGAATCTCGGCAGGGCATTTCGCAACCCGGATTTGGCGGTAGAGGGAATCCGGAATCAGTTCCCTCGAAGGTCATAATGACCAATGAGAGAATAGTCGTTTTTTTTAGGAGGATAAAATATCCCAGATCGAGTTCGAATTTAAAAATAGTATTATGAGTGTCTGAATGGAAAAGTCCCCTGATGAATTCATCACTCATTTTTTTTCACACCCCACAAAAAACCCCCTCCAATATCCATATGGCTTGCATTAAAAAAAGGGATGAACTGGCACGATCTATTTCTGAGTCATATCAGCGAATCAAAAAATCGTATTCGGATGGCCCATACATAAAAATCCTGATTTTTCTGACGCTTATTGGTCTCCTGTTGCGATTATATCACATGGGAGACGTCTCGCTCTGGCTGGATGAAGTGACAGCCCTCCATCGTTCGCAACAATCTTTCCTCGAGATATGGACAAATCCATCCGGCGATATCAACCCTCCACTCTTTTTCTGGATTGAACATCTGATGCTCTCCCTTGGAAGCAGCGAATTTGTATTGCGGCTTGCCCCGGCACTCATCGGGACGCTCACCATCCCCGTGATGTATGGGATAGGAACGGAGTTCTATGATCGGAATATAGGGGTGATCAGTGCCGCGCTGCTTACCTTTTCAACATTTCATCTCTGGTATTCCCAGGAGGCACGACCTTACGCCCTGCTATTATTTCTCCTCCTGATTGCATTGTTTTTCTTTCTCAGGGCACTTCGTACTGACCGTACGTTATACTGGATTTTTTCGGGCCTTTTTTTAGGTCTGGCATGCTGGACACATAACGCTGCAATCGTGGGGATTCCAATATTCGTGGTCTGGTTACTCATCTCCCGTTTCAGGCTGCCTCTTTCCGAATCGATCGGGAAACCGCTGGTAGTGACATTCGCGACATTTCTGCTCGTGGTCTCTCCGTTTATTCCGTACTTATTCGGGTCATATTCCGGGAAAATAAACGAACCACTCACCTGGGGTATTCGCGGACCGGAGCTGATCAAGGCTATGGGTATACAATATTTTGGGGGAATTGGAACAGGCCACCTTATCACGGTGTACCTTTTCGCCGTACTCTTTCTCCTCGGCCTCATTCAACTATTCAGAACAGACGTGAGAAAATTTTTACTCCTCGTGATTGCCATACTCATCCCATTGACTTCAGCATGGGTGTTATCTTATACGATGCCCACCGATCCACGCTATTTTATCATCCTGATTGCGTTCATCTTTATCGGAATCGCATTTGTCTTTCTCCCTTTCAGAACATGGTTCAGTCCAACCCGTTTTCTCGGAATTGCGATCATCGTTATTGCCCTTCTTTGTGTCCCTTCACTCCATTCCTATTATTCTCTTGATGCAAAATGGGAGGATTGGAAGGGGATAACGCGGGAGATACAGGATCTGACGGGTGATGGTGACCTCATCATTATTATACCGACCTGGTCTACTCCCTCGTTCAGGTATTACGATTCCCATATCATCCATAATCTATCGGTGTATAACGCGGAATCCGCTGATCAGCTCGGTCCAATTGTTGCAGCACATCAGGGGGAGACCATATATTTCATCTGCTCGGAAAATATCATCGAACCATATCGATGGATTGCAGGAAATGCCACGCTTGTGAAAGAATTCGGCGAACACCATATTTACAAATTCAATACCGGACCCCTCATTCCTTCCCATACTTCTGATAACGAGACCAGCACATCATCGTTAAACAACAGTAATAATTCTACCATAACGGTGGTTGATCCAAACGGGGGTGAGAACTGGTTTCAAGGTTCTCACCACACCATCAGCTGGAGATATTCCGGTAATCCCGGATCTGCGGTAAGAATTGAATTGCTTGAGCGATCAGTAGTCTACGGTGTAGTCACCCACAACACATCAGTCGGATCTGATGGAACCGGTACGTTCAGTGTGATTGTTCCCAAAACGATGCGTTTGGGAACTGATTATAAAATACAGGTTATCAGCATCGATAATCCCACGTATTCTGATATGAGCAACAGGACTTTTAATATCAGTGCCGGGTGATTTTAAAATGAAGAGGACAACGGATTTTTTTATTGAATCTTCTACCTCCTCATTAAGGTGTTACCATGGAAATGTATAGATCGGAAGGTCAGATATGAAGAGATATGTACGGGAGTTAGTTATAGGAACTCCTCTTGAACCTTTTGCAAGAAAGGTACATGACTTCTTTTTTCGATCTCATGAGCCATTGAATAAGGATCTCAGTTTGGATCTCGAATATAATACTCAAACCTTCCACGTCATGAAAAAAGTTCTTGAACCGGACTCCAATTGCATAGACGTTGGTTGTCATCAGGGAGTCATTCTCACCGAAATGTTAAAACTGGCCCCCAATGGAACACACTTTGCCTTCGAACCACTTCCGGATTTGTATCAGGAATTGAAAGTATCATTTGGGAACTATCCGAATGTACGAATCTACGATTCCGCTTTAAGCGATCATGAGGGAATGACTTCGTTCAAACATGTGACGAGCAATCCGGGATACAGTGGTTTCCGGATAAGAGAATATGAAAAGCGTTCCGAAACTATTGAGGAGATAACCGTCCGGACCAATGTCCTCGATAGTATTATTCCAGAAGACACCCTGATTCATCTCATTAAAGTAGACGTTGAGGGTGCCGAACTGGAAGTGTTCAGGGGTTCAGTCAATACCATCAAAAGAAACCGACCGGTCATCATTTTTGAACACGGACTTGGAGCTGCAGATTATTATGGAACCACTCCTGAAGAGGTATATGATCTTCTTTCGGGCCAGTGTAATCTGAGATTATTTCTGATGAAAGACTGGCTGAAGACGAATGGGCAGGCTTCCCTGGACAGAACGGATTTTTGTCAGGAATTTTACACCCATACTAATTTTTATTTCATGGCTGCCCGGTGATATGAGATTTATTCCATTTTATTCCTGCATTCTTGATGATTCCCGGTTCGAGCATTCTCACTCCGTATCGTAAATTATCACAAGGATAAAGATCACCAGGTTTTAAATCCCGACTCAAATCCTGCCAACACCCCCTCCCTGGATGTTCCCGCGACTGTTGTGGTCTCATAATGACGGCAAATAACAGTACCGGACTGATGGGAAACGAGCAAAGGATATATTGCCATTCTATTACGATATTAGGCTGGTAGAATGGTGAACTGGAAAAATCTGCCATCCGTTTCCAAAACCTCAATTATTTGGATTTTTATCCTTCTTTTACTGTGTGTACTCTACCTGAACTTTACCCTTGATCTCACCAATGGCGTCCGGCTGGATGTACCTTTTACCTATGAAGGCGACGGCCTGGAATATAACCTCCTGACAAAGACCGTTATCGAGACCGGATGGTGGCTCGAAAATCCGATGGTCGGAGTACCAGGCCGGCTCGAGATGTACGATTATCCCATCGGAAATAATCTTGATCTCCTGATAATGAAGTTACTCAGTCTCTTTTCAGACAATTATGCCGTGGTGATGAACACCTATTACATCCTCGGATTTTTCCTGACCGCTCTCTGCTCATTGTATGTCTTCCGACAGGTCCGGATAACCTATCCGATTGCAGTCTTTGGCAGTATCCTCTTCGCATTTTTATTCTTTCACGTTACCCGGATCAACCATTTTAATCTGACCGCCTATTACATGGTTCCCCTTATGGTCCTCGTCATCCTCTGGATCTGCCAGGGGGAACCCGTGTTTTTAAAGAGGGAAGGATCCGATGCACGGTTTCACATTGTAGTGACGCAAAAAGGAATAATTGCTGCAATTATTCTGCTCATCACCTCAACCCACACGTATTATGGCTATTTTGGTCTTCTCTTCGTTGTGGTTGCCACACTCTGGTCTGCTTCACGGTCGTTTGATCTGATCCCGTTATTAAACGGTGTGATCTCAGGGATACTTCTGGCCATCTTTGCACTGCTGAACAAACTCCCATCCCTGCTGTATGAACTCCGTTACGGATCATCACTGCTGATCAGCTCGCGGGCACCGTTCGAGGCGGAAGAATGGGGGATGAAGCTCATCCAGCTCTTCCTTCCTGCGCCCGGACATCGCATCCCGTTTTTTGCTGAAATCGCCCGAAAATACACCGTTTCGAGGCCCCTGGTGAATGAAAATGTGAGCGCCACTCTTGGTATTATCGGGAGCATCGGACTGGTTCTTCTGCTCGGATGGATCTTTCTTCGGGAATGGCAACCGATGCAGAGAAAGGTAGGAGATCGGAGTGAGGTGATGGATCATCTGTCCCTTCTTACCATATCAGGGATTCTTATCGGAACAATCGGGGGTATCTCAGCGATCATAGCCCTGCTGTTTCCTGCCATTCATTCGTATAACCGGATCAGTATATATCTCGGTTTTTTCGCCATCCTTGCGGTCCTGATGATGCTCCAGATTATTTTCGAACAATACCGACAAAAACCATATTTCTGCCCTGCCTTTGTACTAATCCTTCTGATTATTCTCACCATGGGGGTGTATGATCAGGTACCGGCCTGGTGTTCATTCAATTCCTGGTCTGACAAGGAGCGGGAGCAGGAGTTCCTTGATCATGAGGTCTATTTCTCCCAGATTGATGAGATGATGCCTTCAGGATCCACGATATTTATACTACCAGATATTGGAGGATTCCCGCAATCATCTCCTCCTGGCAGGATACTCCCCCTTGACAGTGTGAAACCGTACCTCCACACCCATGGGGTACAATGGAGTTATCCGACCATGAAAGGACGATTCTGGGACAATTGGCAGGTAGTCGTCGCCACCTCTGAGCCTGCAGAAGTGCTGGACCATCTGTATCACTCAGGTTTTACAGGCCTTCTGATCGACAGATATGGCTACAGTGACGAAGGGGAAGAGATCGTTGAGATCTACCGTAATCTGACCGGCGCAGAGGCGTTCATGAGTAACGATGGAAGATATGCATTCCTTGATCTGACTGGATATATGAACAGGAAGAAAGCAGGGATGACCACACAGCAGTATGAGGAAGAACGTTTCAACTACATCGGGATGATGAAGGCAAAGCCTGAGCTGCAAGATCCACAGTATGGATCCCGAGTTAGGGAGAATCTGACCAGTTCAGGCTATTCGGCATATCTGAATAACACTGATACGGTATCCTCGAACAGTTCAGTTATTACCGTAATGTCTCCCAACGGCGGAGAGGTCTGGCAACCGGGTTCTGCACAAACGATCGAATGGAATTATACCGGTTATCCGGGGGCAACAGTGCAGATCGAGGCACTCCGGTCGGAATCAGTGCTGGCGACCATCGCCTCAAGGCATCCAATCGGAACAGATGGCACCGGAACATTCAGCCTGTCACTCCCCTCCAACACGCCTTCGGGAAGTGATTTCCGCATTCGAATATCCAGTACAAGATATCCCGCCTGCAGCGATACCAGCGACGGACCTTTCATCGTGACCATGGGATAAACTTACACAATGTGGGGATAAAAAATACAGTGAAATCCTTTTCAATGACGGAACAGGGACTTATCTGCCTTTCTTGAGGATTTTATTTCTATACTCCGTCAGACTTCCTAGATTCACAATCCTTTCTGTGAATATTTCATCTTTGAGGAGATCGAGAAATTCCTGGTGCCTTGGATGGTTGGGGAAATGGACGCACCGGCTATGATATTCCTTTTCAGAAAACGTTCCCCAGTCGCAAAGCAGACTGAACATCACCCGATCGAATCCGAACCTTTTTCCCAGCCTGACAAAATCAGGCATCTCCCGGAAGTTATTCTCCTGGACTACCATGCTGATTACCACCCAGGTGAGAGATCCATTTTTTCTGAGCTGGCTGATGAATTCCAGGTTTTGCAGCAACTTTTCAAAGCTCCCACCTCGCCTGTTTATTTCATAGGTCCCGGGAGTTGCTGCATCAATCGATATCTGTGCCCGGTTGACGAGAGGCCTGATCTCTTCAGGGATGGTGCTCCATAACCGAGGGGTCCAGAGCTGTCCATTCGTATGGAGTTGAATCCTTTTCAGGTTCGGCATCTCCTCCCGTTTCATGGTCTGCAACCACTTCCTGAAATAGGGGCTGCCAAAAGGATCTCCCGATCCGGTTATGTTCAGGAGATAGGCATCTTTCAAGGCCTGATCCCTGATTTTCTTCTGGATATCCAGAATCTGCTTTTCCTTGTCGGTCTGGACAATAATGTTCTGACGACAGGATGGGCAGGACAGGTTGCATGATCTATCATACGAGCAATTGATTGCCAGGGGACCGAATGGCAGATGAGTGACCTTGTTTTTTATCACTTCCCGGATATTGTCGTATTCCACATCTCTCAATTTCTTTACCGGTCCAACCCTGGACTGAAAATAACCGCACTTATTGAGGTTGCAATACCTGAAGGATCCATCGATAATCGATAGCCTGATCTCCTGTGCCTTCTCTCCGTTCCAGATCTCTTCTACCGATGAAGATTGCAAATCTCCAATAGGTATTCCAAGCCAGGCAGGGCAGCATACAGAGACAATTCCCTCAGGACCCACATCGAACCAAACGAACGGATTGAGGCAGATTATTTTCTCATCATTTTGCATGGATCCACCATTATCCCAGTTCCATGATTTTACCTAGTAATCAAAGTGTACTCAGTCACAATCATTTTGTAATAAGTATATCTTTTAATATAATTTGGATGCTCCCACAGTAACGTCGTCTAATAGCGGTGAGAACTGGAAGCCAGGATCTTTGCACCCAATAAGGTGGACCTATAGTGGTAATCCAGGTTCAGCGGTGAAAATTGAAGCGTTAAGAGGCGAGACAGTCTCTGTGTAGTGGTCACATCTAGTACTCCCATAGGAACCGGTGGCTCAGGCACATATAGTCTGACATTCCCGTACAACACTCCCCTGGGATTGATTACCGAATCAGGGTCACAAGTACAAGTTACCCAGGCTGTACAGATACAAGCAATGAATATTTCACAATAAACAATGGATGATTATTACCGAATCCCGAGAGTAAGCCTTCCGGAAATCTGGAGGGGATCTCTCTTTTTCAAATCTCGAAAACGCAATCGCCATCAAATTACCATCATTTTTCGCATTCCAAGGATTTGACAACAACCAAGTAGGAGGAGAGAAATGGAAAGAGATCAGGCAAGACTATTCTGCAAAAAACAGATGAACAGATTCAAGGAGGATCAGAACCTCACACGGGGTGCTTCCCGTTCCCGCATATTATACTCCATCGTCCAGAAATATGCCTCCCCGTGGGCTACTCTGAACATGGCAACCTTGGCATCCTTCGGCCCTGCTTTCACCAGGTCTTTCACCCACCGCCGGTCCCGGTAGAGCCGCTCCTCAAGGGCTGTATCGGTGAGGAACTCGACACTGCCCGCCACCCGCATCATTCTCCCGGCCCCGTCCGGACTTGGTGCATAGAAACAGAGCTCTGTCTTCGGATTCTTTGAGATCTGGGAATAGATGCCCTTTGGAGTGCCAGTGTGATAGTAAAAACCGGTCTCGTCGGCAAACCACATCGCAAATGCCCTGACACGGGGTTGATCCCCGTCCATAGTTGCAATGTACGTAACCGGATTTGCGTTCGCAAACGCAATACATTCGGAAAAGTCCATGATGATATCCCGCTATTCTATGGAAGAAAAAAGGTGAAAAAGATTGGGTCACCCAGATACCGTGCATCACGGATGGTGCCGTGTCTCACCCCTTCTACCGAAAATTCCCAGCCGCATGGGATTTATGAATTCCAGGTTATTTTGTTTCGCGATTGCTTCCACCCTTTACTTCAGGGGAGCGGTAGTCCCATCCGGATTCGTCCAGGGAGGTGAGTATACCGGCAATGGCATCGACAAGCGTCTCTTTTATCATGACTCCCTTCTCCCGGGTCGCTTTCGTGGGATCTCCGGTGGCACCACAATCGGTCAGCTCCGAAAACATCCATTTTACATCGACATAGGGGGGAAGCCGTGGAACAACCCCCCTTGCCTGCCCCGGTTCGCAGAGATCAGGAAAGAGGGCAAGACCGATCGATAGTTCACCTTCACCCCCATGCCCGAGGCCGTTCCATACTTCGAAAAAACCAGGGGGGAGCAGCTCTTTCAGGGTATTCCACCAGGCATCGAGGGAGAGGATCTTCATTTCAGGATGTGCTGCTTTGGCCATGCGGGCTGCCATCTCGATTGAGGCGATATTGCCGTCGTGGCCATTCAGGATGAAAACCTTGTTGATCCCTTCCCGGTACAGGGATTCGAGGATATCATTGATGATTGCGGTCTCGGTCTCGGGACGGAGGGAGACGGTGAATGAAAACTCTTTGTACGCTTCGCTCATCCCGTATGGGAGAGGGGGAAGAACAGCGGTGTTCGGAACTCGCTTTGCAACCTCAAGAGCAAGCAGATATGCCGTCAGTGAGTCGGTACCAAATGGGAGATGATCCCCGTGACTTTCGAGCGAGCCGAGGGGCAGGATCACCTTCTCAAAAGGTTCTTTCCGGTAATCTCCGGCAGTGAGATGCTGGATGAGAAGAGGGTTTTTCTCCATGGTGCTTTTCCCTGGACTGTGCTTGGATCGCGGTCGCTCAAATATGCTTTGGAATGCTCGTTCCTTCACCAATGGATCTTCTATGAAGAGCGAATGCGCAGTATGAGATACAGAGTCCTGTCTTATTTTTTTGAAGATATCCCGCTACTCCTCCCCGATATCTTCATTCCATAACTCCGGGTTGTCCGCGATGAATTCCTCCATCATCCTGATACATTCCCTATCGTTCAGAATAACCAGATCCACGCCCCGTGACCGGAGATATCCTTCCGGTCCCTGGAAGGTCCGGTTCTCTCCAATAACGACAGTGGGGATTTTGTATAACAGGACTGCGCCGCTGCACATGTCGCAGGGGGAGAGAGTGGAGAAGAGTACCGATCGGCGATAGTCACGGTATCCCAGCCGGCCTGCATTCTCAAGGCAGTCCATCTCGGCATGGAGCACGGCACTCCCTTTCTGGATCCGGCGGTTGTGCCCCCTCCCGACAATTGCCCCGTCGATCACCAGTACCGAGCCGATGGGAATTCCCCCTTCAGCCAGTCCCTTCTGTGCCTCCTCCACCGCAGCCTGCATAAATCCTTGTATCGCAGGATCGTTTCTCGAGAGAGATTGATTACCTACCATTGACCATACTCTTTCCCTCGTCTGGAATATATTTTTATATGTAGGTAATGATCCCTGATGCGATATGAAAAAAATCCTCCTGATCCTTCTGCTTATCCTTCTGGTAGCTGCCTCCGGGTGTATGGCTAGACAACGTGAAAACGGGCCTGGATCCCCGACATTAATATCGACAACCGCCCCCGATGCCCGATCGGTGGTCACTTCTTCCGGACAGGCTGCAGCATCAATCCCCTGTAAGGAATTAAAACCCTTGATCATCCTCGTTGAATTTCCGGATGTGAAACCTCCCCTCGAGCGGGATTTCTTTGTGAACCGGTACAATAACCAGGTCAATTCCTTTATCCAGTCCATGTCGTATGGAGCAGTCTGCCTGAATGGAGAAGTAACACCAACATGGTATACGCTCCCGCATGAGAGCTCGTACTACCGGATATCGTCACGAAATCTTGAAGTGAACCGGACCCGGGTGAGATATCTTATCGAGGATGTGCTGGCTGCAGCAGATGCTGACTATGACTTCTCTGAATACGATTTTGTGGTGATCCAGCTGGGAGCTCTTACGCCGGATTATGGAATGGTAGGCCTTTGTGGTCATCCGGGAATGCTGGGCTGGACAGAGACGAGCGTCCTCACAGCACCCAGCGGGGAGATCGTAAATGGAGGAGTAGCCATTTTCACCTCCCAGGCTCACATGGGGACGAACTTCCATGACATCGCCCATATCCTTGGCGGAGTAAAAGACGGAAACCGGATGGTCCCCTGCCTCTATGACCACGACCTTCAGGCAAAGCCAGGTCCTGAACTGGAGGTGTTTCGCAATTCCATGATCAATATGGGGTACTGGGATCCCATGTCCTGCCATTTCTACCGAAACGACACCTCGCCCCCGGGAATCTGCTCCTGGACAAAGATACGGCTGGGATGGCTGGATGAAGAGAAGATTCGGATCGTAAATCCGGATAACAGGACGGAAGTGATGCTCGGGCCTCTCGAAGATCCATCCTCTCCGGTACTAACCGTCAGGATACCTATCTCTTCCTCTACCTACTACCTGGTTGAGAATCGTGCACCGATTGGAGTGGATAAAGTATTGCCTGATCACGGGGTTCTCATCATGTTTGCCGACGATCATATCCCTGAATGTCACCACGGAGAAGCACCCGTGAAATTGATCGATGCCAATCCCGGCATCCCCTACCTGGAAGGGGCTGCATTCGATGTTGAAGAGAAGGATGAGTTTGTCGATCAGGCAAATAACCTCAGAATCAAGCTGGTGGAAAAATCAGGGAACGACTATCGGATCCTGATAGAACCACTGTAATCTTTTTACCGGGAATGAGAGTGCACATTCCGGGTTCATGTGCAACGTATCCGGCCACCCCCAGGGGATATTCCGGTGGTTTTCACCAATCTTCTCTGCTCTTGTGCACACCAGGGATGCCAGCTCCCGCAGTATGCAATTCGATGAGGTTCTCAAAGGTGGTGCTCTTTCCTGTCATGATGAATGTGCACCCCGAAAAAGACGATGGGAAAAAACCGGGAACCGATAGAGGTGATCCAGCCTCCGGCAAGCAGCACCGCTCCCTGTTTTCCCAATCCTGTCCAAAGTGATATCCGCTCTTCCAGAGTAAAATTCCTCCAGCATAAATAGGAGAACCTCATACACCCCCTGAGAGCGATCCTTTCATGGGGAAATCCCACGTAGTCCGGTACTTGTTCATTGCAGGGTTCATTCTGCTTGTTCTCCTGCTCCTGATGCACCCTTCCGCCCCCGATCTTTTTCCTTCTCGTGATTCCCCGCCTTCCGTTTCACTCCTCTATGCATCAGCCGGTTCTATGGCCCAGCTCCTGAACACCGGCCAGATCGATGCGTTCCTGATCTGGGAGCCGATCGTCTCCAATGCTGAACTCTCCGGTATCGGAAAACGGATAGCCGTTCCCGCCGATCTCCCGCCACCGGGCAAATGGGACAACGCTGCTATCAATGTCCTGGTTTTACGGAACGATACTATCCAGGCTTATCCTGACCTCGCGGCACTCCTTTCAGCCCTCACCACCGCTGCAATCGACCGTACCAACGAGAATACGCCCCTTGCCGAGAACATTACCGCACACTGGGTGTATGGCAAAGGGCCGATCCTCACCCCTCAGGGAACGCTTGATCCGCTGGCCGTCGAACAGCGGTCTTTTGAAAACATGGTATTTACCGCTGATGCAACACCACCGGAAGCTTCGATTGTCCAGTATGCTATCGATTCGATCACAGGGGGAAGTGACAGTTATGATCCGATGGTATGGGTTGATAGTACGGTACCTGCGAAGGGTGCATTGTTTCTGGATGGCACCGCTGTCCCCACAGTCAATCCCACTATTCCGACCCTCAACATCGGATACATCCCCTCGAGTGACAATTATGCCCCCGTCTATGTCATGGTCAAGGACTCGCAGTATTTCTGTGACCGGTATGGGTTCTGCCTGGTCCCGGATGACCCATCCCTCTCGAGGCCGGTCACCTGTACTCTTCTTGTCAATGGGACACCTGCAGCTCATGTCAACCTCATCATGGGCCAGTCGGGAGGGGGGATCATGACGACAATAGGTCAGAACGCCCTTGAAGGAGCCTACGTTGGCTCTGTCCCCGCAGAACTCCAGATAGCACTTGGCAATCCTGCCGTCATCATCCAGTCGATCAACACCGGGGGTTCTGGTCTCGTGGTTCCGAACGGTTCGCCTCTGCGGGATTGGAATGATTTTGTCATTTGGGCAAAGGGGCGGTCTGCTGCCGGCAGGCCGGTGATCATTGCGACGGTCCAGAGCTCCATCCAGGAAGAGATGGTTCGCGAGGCATGTGCATACGAGAATATCACGGTGAGGTTCTATGGTACTGATTTCGAAACAGAAGGTTCGTGAATACGGAAAAGGGCTGGCGGTCATCATTCTCCTGCTCGTGGCATGGGAATGTGCTGCACTGGTGATCGATAATAACTATATCCTCCCCTCGCTCACCGAAATCGCCGAGGTGCTGCTTCACCCGGCACAGCCGGTGCTCGGCGGGGAGAGCCTGATTGCAAACACCATGGTAAGTCTGAAGGAGGTGCTCACCGGATTTTTCTGTGCGGCAGTACTGGCTATCCCGGTTGGCCTCCTCATCGGCTGGTCCTCTGAGGTCCAGGCCTACCTCAACCCTGCCATCCAGGTCCTCCGCCCGATCCCCCCGATAGCATGGATGCCGTTTGCCATTGCATGGTTCGGGATTGGAATCAACTCGATCCTGTTCATCATCGCACTTGGTGCATTCTTCCCGATCCTGATCAACACGGTAGATGGAGTCAAGGGAATACGGGTGAGGTGGATCGAGGTTGCAGAGATGTTCCATGCCACAACCTTCGAAAAACTGCGGACGGTGGTCCTTCCCGGAGCCCTTCCCCGGATCTGGACCGGGCTCCGGGTCTCGTTTGCCATCGCGTGGATGTGCGTGGTGGCTGCCGAGATGCTGCCGGGAACTACCGCAGGTCTCGGATTTTTGATCATGTATGCCTACAATCTCGGACAGCTCGATGTGATCGGGGCCGGGATGGTGGTAATCGGGATCATCGGCCTTGGTGCTGACATGCTCTTCAGGGCAGGACAGGACAGATTTTTCTCATGGGAGGGGAAGGATTGATGGCTGAACCTGTCCTCTCGATCTCCGGCATTGAAAAGACATTCCGTGGTGAGAGTGAATCCTGCCCTGCCCTTTCCGGCGTCAGCTTTGACATCGCAGCCGAAGAGATCATCTGTATCATGGGTCCTTCCGGATGTGGAAAATCCACCCTGCTCCGGATCATCGGGGGGCTCGAACATGAGGATAAGGGCTCAATCCACACGAGAGCAGAGCCCTTGGGAGAGGGAGTATCGGCAGCCATGATCTTCCAGGATCATGCACTCTTCCCGTGGCTATCGGTGGAAGAGAACATCATATACGGCCTGCGCCTCTCTGCCCAGAAGGTCCCAGATACCGAAGTGCATCGCCGGGTTGATGACCTTCTTTCGCTGATTCACCTCACCTCATTTGCCCGTTCACTCCCGCACGAGCTCTCGGGAGGCATGAAACAACGAGTCTCAGTCGCACGGGCGCTTGCGATCAGACCGTCAATCCTCCTGATGGACGAACCGTTCTCGGCCCTCGATATCTTTACCAGGAGGGAACTTGAGGATGAGATCCTCCGAATCCGGCAGGAACTGAAGACCACTATTCTCATGGTAACACACAACCCTGAGGAAGCAGTGTACATCGCCGACCGGATCATCATCCTCTCTGAAAGGCCGGGGGTGGTTGCCGGTATCGTAACGGTACCACTGCCCCACCCCAGGAGTCCAGCCGATCCGGACTTTATCAGAATCCGCGAGGAGGTGGCTGGGAGGGTAAAGGGGAAAAATGTTGTACGCTGTGGGATTCAACACGGATGACCAGAACCTCTCCCCGTTACAAGATGATGGTGCCACCGACAGCATCAATATACCGGACCAAACCAGCTGAGGACCGGGGTTTCCCAAAGAAAAAGGTTCCTGCCGAACTGACCATCAAAATCCAGGAACGTCAGCCCTGGACATCTCTCGTATTGATTATTTTAAAAGCACACCCTCTTCCAGACCGGCGCCCTTGTTCCATAAGAATGTTTTCCTGTTTCCTGACGCAGGACGGTAGTTCCTTAAAAAGGTTGACAGGGTCAGTGTTCAACCCCGATCAGCTGCCCGCTCAAGTCCTCAGAAAGGTCTACGGTGGTGAAGTCCCCGCTTGTTGGCAGGACCAGAGTAAAGTCAGGGGTGATGTCATATCCGATGACAGCTCCGGCCGGGACGGTGAAGTCGAGAATATGACCGCCTTTCTGCCGGTCATCGCTGATGAAATGGAGATGGTACCCATCGATATTGATCCCTTCGAAAAACGAAGGAGTGAAGGTTCCAACCACCCAGCCGGAGATATCGGTATACACGAATACCGACTGGTTCTCTACTGCTTCCGACAGGGTCGGATATGGCTTCTGCTGAGGCGGGACCGACCGTACCTTCATGAAAGGAAACATCCCGTGGATCCTGACCGCATACACCATATTCTCCGTGGGAAGATAAGTCCCCGTCACGTTCGAAAAGGTCGAAAAGTTCATCGCCTCTTCGGTAGTAAGAGAGAAATCCTCGCGATAAAAGGTAACGGTAGTATATGGTGTGGTGATGGTATCCGGAACGATGACGACACTTCCATCAGATGCTGCCTGGTAGACAATTCCTTCCAGGACTATCATCTCACCATCGAGGGCATTGAAGGTGCCGATTCCAAAATCCCCATGTTTTTTTATCTCGCCCACCGGCTGAATCCCGTCAAAGACACCCTGCTGCAGCGCATCGATGGTCGAGAGCTGGTACAGCGTATCCCTGTTTTCCGTGCGGGAGATTCCCCCTGACAACCAGGAGGAGAAGAGAAGAGCCAGGAGGACAAGGATGACAACAAGTCCGCCGAGGGTCAGGATTTTTGGAGCATTCATACGAATCCTCTTAGCAGAACAATACAAAAGGGGAGTTATAAAGGTGTGCCGGAATCATCCCCTCTCCTTTCTATCCCAGGACTGGTTGGTCAGGGAAGGGACAGGCAGTATCAGATCTTGTCCTTCAGCATCAGGATTGTTGACCTTTTTTCCGACAGCGTATGCCTCCATCCCGCTGGCAGGATAGGGGTGGAGCAGGGCTGACAGTTCATCCCTGCAAAGAACCCCGGAACCAAGCCAGCGTTCCTCGTCCTCTCCTTTGAGGATGGCAGGCATCCTGTCATGATAGGGCGAAACAACCGCATTTGGCTCGGTGGTGATGATCGAGAAGGTGCTGATCTTCCCGCTATCGGGAGCCCGGTACGTATCAAAAAGACCGGCAAAGGCAAAGAGGGAATTGTCCCTCATCCTGATGTAGTATGGTGTCCTCCCCCAGACCTCCTTCTTCCATTCATAGAACCCGGTTGCCGGGATGAGGCATCGTTTCGTTTGCAGGAGATTACGGAACATCGGTTTTTCGTTGAGTGTGTCAGCCCTCGCATTAATCGGTTTTGGAGAACGGGAGGGATCCTTCACCCACGATGGCACGAGCCCCCACCTCATCATCCTGATCTCATTTACTGCATCATCCGGGTGAGCCCGGACTACCACAGGGACGTCCTGTGAAGGAGCAATATTATAACGAGGGATCAGCTCAAAGGATGGATTCCGTGCCTGAAACCTCTCTGAAAGCCCGATCACAAACGATATAGTGAACCTGCCGCACATCACTGACCACCTGATTGTCCGATTCGCAGTCTCTTATTCTGTTTTCATCATGATCAGTGATGAATTCTGGTACGATCCGCAGCCGCCAGTCCTAAAGATATGGCCGGCTCCCAAACCCCCTCCTCCTATCGTTCGTGCCATGCTGCTCACTCCCTTACAAGACTCCCTGACACGAGAGGAACCTTTGGTTGTATTTTGTCTGGATCCCTGCCGAAGGGATCACCCCTGTGCCTGGAGAGCGATCAGCATCCCACTATTCCAACGTGAAAATTCCCAGGGTTCCGTACCGTCATCGTACCTTCCGGAAGGTGGGTTCCGCTCGGAAACCTATTATACAAAACGGCAGAATCTGAACGTTATCCCATGAACGAGAAGATCCTGGCAGTAATTCTTGCCCTCTCTCTCCTTGCCAACCTAGGGATGGGGCTGTATATTGCAAACGATCATCTCTACGGACCTGGCATGCTCCGGAAAGAGTATGAGACTGACAAGGGTGCAGACAGGACCATCGGACCCTCCGGAGAATCCGGGAGAACGATACCCGTGGCCGATATCCTTGATACCATATCAGGCCAGGAGAAACGGTCTGCATCCCTCCAGGGGCTGGCTGTCATCACCACCATCAATTATTCCCGCCAGGGACAGTTCATCTACCAGGAGAAGAATGAGACCGGGACCACGATCAATGTCACGGTTGATATCATTCCCGGCGAAGGGAGGGTTCTTGTACAGACAAAGCCCCTCATGGGCATCGTGTTCCAGGACGCTGCAAATACTGCCGTGGCTGTTGCCAGGAACCGCACCACTGCCGACTTCAGTGGGAGTGATGTGATCTTCTCAATCACCTCCGAGGGAGTGATCCCTGCAGTGGACGGGGCGAGTGCCGGGGCACTGATGACCATCATTACCAGAGCGGCAGCCACTGGAGAACCCCTCTGGGAGAACAGGACCCTCACCGGCACGATAACCCCGGATGGCCACATAGGGGCTATTGGCGGGGTGATCGAGAAAGCAAGAGCGGCAAAAGTGGCAGGAAAAGATCTGCTCCTCCTTCCGCGGGAAAACGCCTACATCGTCGTACTAAACGAGTCCTCCCGGAGCATGGGAGGGTTGCGCATGACCCGGCTGGTCTATGAAACAGTCCCTGCAAAAGAGTACATCGAATCAACAATGGGGATCAGGGTTGAGTTCGTCGATACAATCGATGAGGTGGAAGCATACCTCTTTCGAACAGGTCAATCGGGCTGACCGGTAAAAATCAGAGAGAGAAGGGGAACAGGTCACTCACCTGGACGATTCCGCTCCCATCGAATGGCTGGAGGGTGAAGGAGACGGAATTTCTCCCCCCCAACTTTACGTCAACCTGTTTTGTCTCAGGCTGATAACCATCTTTTGACACCGTTACATTGTGCGATCCTGCAGCTATCTTCGAGAGAAGGACGTTGGTCTGCCCGCTCTCCACCCCATCAATCGTGATGACCGCACCTTTTGGAACCGATTTGACGTTGAGGGTCCCGGTGCCGGTTAATGTGGTGGTTCCATCTCCGGTTCCGGGTTCAATATCCCCTCCCTTCTTGAGTGTGAATGAGACCCATTCCACGCCTCCCGTGTTCACACTGACCTGCTTCGTCCCGGGGAGGTATCCTGGCTTGGTGAGGGTGATGGTGTGAATGCCGGAAGCAATGTTCCGGACATACATGTTCGTCTGCCCGCTCTCCACCCCATCGATCGTGATGGCTGCCCCGCTCGGAATCGAGCTGATATAGAGAGTACCCGTTCCCGTTCCGGGTTCCCCGCTTTCTTTCAGCGTGAACGCCACCGAGTTCATGCCACCCGCCTTAACATCGACCTGTTTTGTCTCGGGATGGTATCCCGACCTGGTGAGGGTGACGTCGTGGATCCCAGCGGCGACGTTCGAGATGATAGCATTGGTCTGTCCTTTCACCACCCCATCAATAGTGATCAGGGCACCTCTCGGGATGGAGGTAACATACAACGTTCCTTTCCCAACGGTGCCACCATCCCCTCCACTGGCGATGAACGAGGCAGTAATGGTATGATTGCCCGAGATATTGGTAAAGGTAAAGGAATCAGACACCTCCTGATTCTCGCCGTCCACAACGATAGTCTGGATCGTATATCCGGGGCTTGCGGTAATGGTGAATGTGATTGTCTCTTTCGGTACGACCTCAAGTTGTCCGGAGGGCGCAATCACTCCGCCATTTCCGGCCGATGCATTGATGTAATACCGATCAGGCAATTCTTCAATGACTCTGAACGATGCGGAGATGGTGTGGTTCGCTGCGATGTTCATGAACAGATACGTGCCATCAGTTACTGCTTCAATCCCGTCCACGAGGACCGACTGGATCGCATATCCGCCATCTGCAGCGATGGTAACGTTCACCGAGCTTCCGGGCGCTGCCGCGATAAGCCCGGCTGGTGTGATCGAACCACCCGGTCCGGACGTCGCGTTGATGTAATACTGGTCTTTTCCAGCATCAATGGCTTCAAACGACGCTGAGATGGTGTGGTTCGCTGCGATGTTCGTGAACAGATACGTTCCATCAGGTTCCGTTTCAATCCCGTCAACAAGGACCGACTGGATCGCGTATCCGTCATCTGCAGCGATGGTAACGTTCACCGAGCTTCCGGGCGCTGCCGCGACAAGCCCGGCTGGTGTGATCGAACCACCTGGTCCGGACGTCGCGTTGATGTAATACTGGTCTTTTCCAGCATCAATGGCTTCAAACGACGCTGAGATGGTGTGGTTCGCTGCGATGTTCGTGAACAGATACGTTCCATCAGGTTCCGTTTCAATCCCGTCAACAAGGACCGACTGGATCGCGTATCCGTCATCTGCAGCGATGGTAAAGTTCACCGAGCTTCCAGGCGCTGCCGCGATAAGCCCGACCGGTGTGATCGAGCCACCGGGTCCTGAAGCTGCGGTGATCACATAGGAGTCGGGCTGTTCATCCTGTATTCGCAGGGAGAGATCGGTCACTGCACCGGCGATAAACGGGTACGTCATCTGCCAGATGCTACCGGAGGCAATATCAGAGACCTCTGCACGCTTTCCATCAACGTAAAACGATACAGGGGCACCATTCTCGATAATCCCCTGTATAATCAGCTTCGGGGCATCTTCATCGCGTCCACCGTAGCTGCCTTCCTCGCTGGTGACAAGGTAATTGACCGCATCAATCCCGCCCGTTACCCGTACAGATATTGTGGTCTGCACAGGAGCGGGTGAGCCATCAATGGTAACGTTTCCATAGAAGGCATGGGGGAGGTTTGGAGGATTCGGGGTAACCTGAAAGACTGCCTCACGATAGATATCATCAATCGCCGCGTTATCCAGTGCAGCGGCCAGTGCCTGTGTTGCTTCCTCGCCCGTCAGGCTCCCTTCACCCTGCAAGGTGAAAAGGGTGGTTCCCGGGACCGGGGAAGTCCCGATAACGGCGTCGCCCTGGCGGATCACATCGAAGATGTCATTCCCCATGGGGTGTTGGACCAGTACATGGTATTCTCCCGTAGCCATCCCTGCGGTAGTGGAATCAGGGATGAGGTATTGATAGGTCCCGTTCTCATGGATCGGCGCTGAGACGACACTGGTGAATTCCTCACCGAAGATCCAGATCAGGACACCCATTGAAGGTGTGCCCTGCACAACGCCACTGATAGCGATCTCCTGACCCGGTTTGATGATTGCGGGAGAGACCGAAAGGGTCAGGGGAGGAGATGCGAGGGGTAATATGATGCTCCCATACGATGAGCCGTCGAGGCTGGTGATCGGTTTTGGACCAGACACCGCATAGATCGTGTAGGTTCCTTCTGAGAGGGTGAGACCCTCGGTCTTCCAGAGATACCCATAGCTGTTGTCAGCGAGAACCGTGGTCGTGGTCCATCCCCCGCCATACACCGAGACATTCGGGTTATGCAGGGGAGCTCCCTCGGGGGGAAGACCCGGCCCCGTGAAGAGGAGGTAGACCGTGGTGCCCGCTGTGCTGCTCCCCATCAGGGGGATCTCATCCCCAAGGTAGTACTGATGACCGCCAGGGAGGGAAAGGGTTACTGTATCCTCGGCCAGTACTGGGATGGTAAAAAATCCCAGCACTGCCACTGCTATGAATAATACCGTTAATTTCCCCGTCATTTAAATCGTTCAATGGTAATAATTTCAATAAATAAAAATCTTTTGGAGAATTGAGGGATTCAGAGGCTCATTTGAGTCATAAGAACTCCTAATAATTGGATTTACATCGGCTGCGACGGTCAGGAGATTACGTCGGCAAACCCCCTAAAAAGGACGCTCCGGTCCAATCCCGATCCCTCCGGATTTTTCCTGCCAGACCGCGAGGTGCCGCAAGGCCTGGCAATGGCCAGAGCGTATTGTCTGCGACCAGGAACCCGCCCTGATCCAGAAAAGCGAGTGGTGATTGACCCCCACCGTATCCACCCCAGCACGAGCCTCATGGAGTATTATTCCGATACGGATAAAGTCTATCCTCAGCAGGTGATGTGAAGGAGAGCCACAAACGATCGCTTTTCCTCCTCAATTACCCGGATAATCTCGCTGGTTGGCAGGAGCACTGTGATAAATGAAGAGAGGATCTCTTCTGCTTCAGGAGTGAGGGGAAGACTGCCATACTGCCCGGTCCCGATATACACCACTTCGGGTGTTTCATCGCTGAGAAAGCCGAGCTCGAATTCTGAAAGAGGAGTATGGCCATAGTCTCCTTTCATCCCCTTGGAGACCTTCTTCTTCCTCTTCGATACCGAACCATCGGTATGGATGATGATATCATGAGGGTAGGTTTTCTCTCCTACTTCGATCCAGCCAAATCCGGTCTGCATCAGCGATCGTTCCTCTCCCCGGTATCCAATCCGATCACCCCTCTGCCCCTTCCCGCGCTATAACTCTTCCGGTTACAAAAAGGGGATGATATCATTCCTTACTTTTTGCCAGGGCAAGATTCTCGTCCACCCTGAACCGGACCATCTTCCTGACAAGGTCAAGCGGGATCTCTTTGTCAAGGGGAAACCGGATCGAGCCCTTTGCATGGGGATATGGTCTCAACTCATCCTCAAAAGCCCGGATTGCAGATGGGGTGGGATAGAATCCGACATGATGCTCATACACTCCGAAATGCACGAGAGTGCCATGGAACATGAAGGTAGGGATGCCATATCTGATCGCTTCCTGTGCACCTGGTGCACTCTCATGGATCGCCTTTCGCAATTGTTCAAGGATCACGCGGATGTCGGCGGGAAAGGTACTGATATACGCATCAACTGTCCGGGTTTCTCCCCCCGCTGGTATCACAGGTTTATCCTTCCTGATCATACAATTCTCACTATCTTTGCGTGATACCTCTCTTTTATTCCAGGATACAAAGGCTCTTCCGGGTCATTCCTTTTTATATGAAAATGCCTCCGGCATTTTCATCTTTTATGCTTGTGGCCCTCAAAGGAATCATGTTATTTTTTTCCTTCGGAGAATCATCCTGATAAAAGGGAGCATGAGCAGGGTACGAATTCCTCCAAGCGTCCGGTCAACCTTTTTCAGCTCATCGGGGATGGGAATTTTCTGGGGGCAGACCTGGATGCACTTCCCGCAGTTACGGCAGAGTGAAGCATCGGCACGTCCCCCTCCCTGACCGCCCATCAGCCGCATCCCATACCACCCCCGGGTGATGAGTCGGGAATCTCCCCTCCGGTAGTCATTGTACAGGGAGAGGCAGTATGGAATATTCACCCCGAACGGGCAGGGCATGCAGTACGAACAGCCGGTGCATGCCACCTTTGTAAGACGGTTGTACAAGCCCGCCACGTTCCTGATCGTCTCCAGCTCTTCAGCACTCATCGATCCGGGGAGCACATCGTTGCAGGTCTTCAGATTCTCATCAATATGACGCTCATCGTTCATCCCTGACAGGACAACCGTCACTTCGGGGTGGTTCAAGACCCAGCGGAGTGCCCAGGCAGCAGCTGACCGCCTGGCAGGGGACCGTGCGTATTCCTGCTTCACCTTTGAGGGGAGATTACGGGCAAGCATACCACCCCGGAGCGGTTCCATCACCATCACTGCAATCCCCCTTGATGCTGCATACCGGAGACCTTCGGTCCCGGCCTGGTTCTGTTCATCAAGGAAATTGTACTGGATCTGGCAGAATATCCAGGGATAGGCATCAATGATCTCACGGAACGTCCCGAGATCGCCATGGAAAGAGAACCCGGCATTCCGTATCCTTCCCGAGGCACGTGCCGAGTCCAGGAACTCCAATGCCCCGAGATCCCGGAGTTTCTTCCACTGGATGGCATCAAGCGAGTGGAGGAGGTAATAATCGATGCAACCGGTCCGGAGTTTTTCCAGTTGTGCAGTGAGGATCCTGTCCATATCTCCGCGTGTCCGGACGTTCCAGGGAGAGAGCTTGGTAGCAAGATGCACCTTTTCCCTATACCCGGTGGCAAGGGCTTTCCCGACGATCCTTTCGCTCTCACCGCCATGATAGGGGGAAGCCGTATCGATGTAGTTCACTCCGCGATCGATGGCGCTCCGGATCTGGCGTATCGCACGCTCCTCATCGATCCTCCCCACCCTTGTAGGAAGCCGCATCGTACCATAGCCCAGGGTGGACAGGCGATCACCATTCTTTGGTACAGTCCGGTACTGCATGGACTTCATCCCCGTTGCACCTGGTTCGGTCTCCGGTCACTCATGTATGCAACGTGTCTCCAGAGAATTCAGTGGGGGTATCAGAAAAGACTGTGCTATCCGGAAAGGAAAGAGAGGATTCATCTCTCCCTATTCTTGCAGCGTTCCTCTCCATTCCGGAAGAGGCCGGCCGGCAGCGATTCGGCCTCGATGTAGACACGGTTGGTCTCCGGGTAGGCTCTCCGGAGATCTGCCTCGATCCGCCCTATCGACTCGTGCATCTGCTCAGCCGTGGTCCCTTCAGCAAAACATACCCCCATATTCACCAGCAGATCATCGGGCCCCATATACATCGTCAGGATATCCCCCGACCGTTCGACAGCCGGGTCCGCCTCGACACGTCGCCTGATGTCCGCAAGCTGTTCGGCGTTCACCCCCTCCCCCATCAGCAGCCCCATGGTCCGGGAGGCAAGGATCCATGCGACGCTCATCAGCAGCAGGCCTATGGCGATCGAGGCAATCCCATCGAGGTAAGGATTATGCAGCAGGTGGCCGAAGAAGATTCCGAGGAAAGCAAAGATCAGCCCGAGCATTGCAGCGCTGTCCTCAAGGACAATGGTGTAGAGACTGGGATCTTTCGACTGCCTGATGAATTGCCAGGCGCCCAGGTCCCCCTTTGCATGCAGGAACTGTTTGAGGGCCACGGTAAAGGATCCCCCCTCCACGAGGAGCGATATGCCAAGGACAATATAGGCTGCCGCAGGGTCACCCATCTCGGCTGCGGGTGCAACATGACGGATATGGGAAATGCCCTCATAGAGCGACATGCCCCCACCGATACCAAAGATGGAGACGGCGACAATGTGGGTCCAGAAGTAGAGCGATTTTCCGTAGCCGAACGGGTGGCCCTGATCAGCAGGCTGCCGGGCTTTTTTCATCCCGAGAAGCACAAGTAATCCGTTCCCGGTATCGACAAGTGAATGGATCCCCTCCGATATCATCGCCGATGACCCGGTAATTGCTGCAGCAATAAACTTGATGATCGCAATGATCAGGTTCCCGGCAATGGCGGCAACCACCGCAATTTTTGAACCGCTCTGTGTTGCCAATGAATTCCTCCCCGTTTGAGTGTCTCCCGTCTCACACGTTCCCCTCCAGATTCCAGGGGATGACGGAAAGCACCGCATCCATGAAATAATCCACACACTGGTGGATCATCCTTGATTATGTTACTATTCCCGGTCGCATGGAAAAAAGAGAGGAACTGCTCTTCGCTTGATATATGACCGTGATTCTCTCTTCCGGAATTGGTCATTGTATCATGGGCATCGGAACTATCAGGATCCCGTGTTCCCGATTAATTCCATGAGGTGGTGATACTGCCACTCCCGTTCTCTCAGTGTGGCGCCCTCCTCATCCCCGGTGGCAGCAGCATCCCTGAACGCGGTTGCGGCATATATCGCAGCAGCGATGGCATGTGTGGGCACATGGGCGGTTGCCATCGCCTGGCCGGCAGCACGGGCAGCAGAGCGGGCCGCATCATTCCCCTGGACATCACGGGCTGCAGCATGGGCGTCAAGGGCAGTTCTCCGCACATCCGCCATCCTGAACACCCCGCTATGGATCCACTCCCGGAGTGCTTCAATCGCTCTCCGGGGACGAGGGTCTTCAGGACATAATTCTTCAAAGAGGGGGAGGGCTCGCTCTGCACAATCAGCAGCCCAGAGTGCAAGGATCCTATGGTTAACTCCAATGGCAAGATCCACAATAGGTTTGTCAAGGCTGCTCACTGCCATCTTCCGTCGCTTCATGGTATCAATACCCTACTGCCGGAATGGGAACCGTCAGCATCAGATTATCATCACCCGGGTAAAAAAAAACCTGATCCCAAGAATTATCCGGTGTCAGGAACAACGGCTACCCGCTGCCAGGGCCTTATCCATCCTAATATCCGGGAAATTGGCCGCAAAAGAGAGAAATACTATTAAGAGACGACGATAAGCTGTTACCCATGCACGATAATGCTGCTATCCTTGTTCTTGGTGCTCTCATTGTCGGAATACTTGTTGCAGGCTGCACAACACCATCTCCGCAGACAGTACCGGTCACCCCGTTGCCCACTACAGCCATGCCGATAACCTTGCCAGAGGAGACCACCCTTACCGGGACCTGGACACTTGTCTCAATCCTTGCCCAGGGGAGGGGGACGAGCATGGTCCCTCTGACCACCATCACGACAACCTTCACCGAATCGGGCCTGGCCTTTGGATCTGCAGGGTGCAACCGTTATGTCGTCACCTACCAGGTCAGCGGCGACAGGATCGCGGTAGGTAAACCTGCGGTCGCGAAGAACGAATGCAGCAGTCCCATCGGAGTATCGGACCAGGAGACGATCTACCTTTCAAATCTCAAGGCAGCAGAACGGTTTACCATCGATGGCGAACGTCTCACCTTCTATGATCTCAAAGGGACTGTCCTTCTTATCTACGACCGGTCAGCACCCCAGGAATCTTCTCTTCCTATCGCAGGTATTCCCTGGATCCTCCAGTTGTACCGAATGGAATCGGGAGCGAACATGCCTGCCAACCTGGATACGGAGGTAACCGCCCTCTTTGGCACTGATGGAACCCTCACAGGATCGGCCGGTTGTAACGCATATAACGGCACGTACACCACCAGTGGGGGGACCACGATCTCAATCAGCGAACCAGTGGTAACAACGGAGAAGTATTGCATTGCATACGGTGTCATGGACCAGGAGGAGGACTACCTTGCCCTCCTGCCTTCGGTGGCATCCTACGAGGTAACGAGCGATGGCATCCTTTATCTGAGGGATGAACACTCCACCCCGCTCATCCGGTATTCGATCTGAACAGGGACCCTCTCATTTTTTCCTTCGAGGACCCCACCTCCAGATCGCACTATACCATCACAGGGAAGGTGTCTGGCATCTTCCAAAGGCTGTTCCAAAAGAAAGCATGCTGTCCTGAACAAGGAAGTCAGGGTAAGGAAGGGCGTGCAGGTTTTCATCTTTCAGCACCTTTTATGGTGTCGTGCTGGACGATGCTGGAGAGCGACCATGCTTTTTTCGGAAGAACAGGTTTCTGGATTAGTTCGGGATACTCAATTCTGCCTCAAACCTTTTGAGAAAGGGACAGGATCCTGGAATCCGGATGACCCCTTCTCAACACTCCTTCTGAACACTGAATGATCCCTTCCCTTGAGGAGGGCAGGGCATGACAGGAAGAACGGCCGGGTACCAGGTGGAACCATATTCCAGGGATATCGTTATCTGGTCCCGTCACCAACGGCTCTCCTGTATGGCACTCCATACAAAGGAACGAGGCAATCCTGGCGAACCCCGGTTCCCGTTCGACATGGCCCCGGAAAAAGGGAGATGGGTGCTTGTGATCCTTGGCATGGTCATCAACCTCTGCCTCGGCACCCTTTACTCGTGGAGTGTCTTTGTCGAGCCCCTCATCGCATATTTTTCCCTGGAGCTTGGACAGGCAGTAACGGTCAACGATGTGCTGATGCCATTCTCGGTATTCATCGCGGTTTTTGCAATCACGATGCTCCTCACCGGCAGATACGTTGAGGAACTCCAGCCGCGGATGGTTACTATGATTGGGGGAATCTTCTGTGGGCTCGGCTGGCTGCTGGCCTCGACTGCAACCTCCCTGATGATGCTCACCCTTGTATTCGGGGTGATCGGTGGTATCGGTGTCGGCATCGCCTATGGAGCAACGATTGCTGTTGCTGCACGGTGGTTCCCGGACAGGAGAGGGCTTGCAGTCGGGATGACGGTGCTTGGAGTCGGCTTCTCTGCGGTCCTGACCGCGAACCTGGCAGGGTTCCTCATTGATGCTTACGACGTCATGACCACCTTCCTCTTCTTTGGCATAGGAATTCTCCTGATCACGGTCCCGATGGCGCTCCCCCTCACCTTCCCCCCTTCCGGGTGGAGACCGGGAGGCTGGAAACCCCCGGTTCACGGTGAAAGAGGGCATGTGGCGTGCGACTGCATCAGAGCGGAGATGGTCAGGACCCCGGCCTTTTACGGCCTCTGGCTCTGTTACTTCATCGGCAGTGTCGCCGGTCTGATGGCGGTCTCGATCGCAAAACCTGTCGGGACCGAACTGGTACACATTGAGACTGGGCTGGCCACGACTCTCGTGGCGTTCTTTGCCCTCTTCAATGGCGGGGGTCGACCGATATTCGGAGTTCTTACCGACCGGATCAATCCCAGGAACACCGCCATGCTCTCATTTGTCCTGATCGGACTTGCCGGTCTCGTGATGTGGCAGTGGCCGGTACCTGCGGGGTATGTCATTGCCTTCGCCCTGCTCTGGGGATGCCTTGGTGGTTGGCTTGCCATTGCACCGACCGTCACCGCGACGTATTTCGGAACCGTGGATTATCCCCGTTGTTACGGGGTCGTGTTTCTCGCGTATGGTGCTGGAGCAATCGCAGGTCCCCAGCTCGCAGGATATGTCGAGACGACCACCGGGAGCTACCTCGGGATCTTTCCGGCTGTGCTGCTCCTTGCGGTCATTGGATTCCTGATTGCATTCGGTATGATGAAGCCACCGGTGCGGAAAAGGTAATGTCCCTGACAGGATATGTACCCGCTCTTATGGAACAGTCCGCTCCATTAGAACGGACAAGACAGGAGAATGCCATGAAAACGACCCGTTCACCCCGCTCCAGACGGGCAACCGGAAAAAGGGGAAACCACGATTCGACGTTCGCTCGGAACGTTATCCTAATCGGTCTACCCAGTGCCGGTAAGAGCACCATCGGAGTGATCCTGGCAAAGATCATGAGGATGAATTTTATAGATACCGATATCCTGATACAGGAGAATACCGGAAAGCTTCTGCAGGAGATCATTGATAAGGAGGGCCCCGAGGCGTTCCTGAAGATTGAGGAGGAGACATTATGTTCCCTCCATGTTGAGAACACCGTGATCGCAACGGGGGGGAGTGTTGTTTTCAGCAAGAAGGCAATGGGCCACTTGAGATCCGGAGGAATTGTCATTTACTTGGAGATCACGTATGGGGAGATGCTCCACAGACTGAACAACATCACGACACGGGGAATAGTTCTCAATGCAGGTCAGAGTCTTCGCGAGATGTATGATCAGAGGATCCCGTTGTATGAAAAAAATGCTGAAATAAGAGTGTGTTGTTCCGGTGAACCGTTTGAGAGAACAGTAGAGAATATTGTACACGAGATCCAGGAGATGAGAAGGTCCTCAGGATACGGTTCTGAATAGTAAACCGACCAGTAATCGTTGGAGGAAAAAGATGAAAACACCGAAATCTCCGGTTAACAACGCTCTTTTACGCACCCCGCTGGAGCACAGACCATTTTTAGTCCGATTGCCGATAGTTCCCCTCTGAGGGTTGTTTATGTATAATTACCGATATTCCTGCTCCCGCTGGATCGTCGTTCCACGGTGTATATCATAGTATCACACACGAGTAATCGACGAGAGCCACGCCCGTGATCCTTCCTTCCTTGTGCGGCTCTCAAAGACTGCAGCCCGGATCTCGTTGATTTTCCATCCATCTGAAAATGAATCTCGTATCTCCTGTTTCGTGATCCGTCGGGGACCGTACCCTGCCGGCTCCAGGTCGCTGAACGCGAGCATAAAATAGCTTCCTCTCGGCACGAGTATCTCGTGCAGGTTCCTGACAAACAGGAGACGTTCAGTATCAGAGAGGGTATGGAACAAACCGGAATCGATGACAGTATCGAATTTCCTGCCGATTTCACGAAGAAACAGGATTTCTCCTCGAATGAATGTTGCAGAAAGGCTACGTTCATCTGCCTTCCTTCGGGCAGCCTCAATCGCCCGCTCGACCGAATCAAGACCGACAACTTCATGACCACAGCTTGCCAGGAAGAGGGCATTATCCCCGGTCCCGCATCCGACATCAAGCACTGTGCCGGTGATCTGCCCGGTCTTCTCGAGACGGACAATCTCCTGCTGCGGCCTTCCGATATCCCAGGGCGGCCTCTCCTGATAGGCCTTTTCAAAGAAATCCATAACCGTGAGGCGATTTCCTTTCAGAAATAATGATGGTATTGGATGTGTCCCACAGTGTCTGTGGGATACGTGATTCAACGTGAACTATCAAGAACAGAGTGTGCCTGATGTGCGCCCTATCACATCAGAGGAGATACCACAGCGGAGGAGATAAACCAATGGCGTAACCCAAGGGAATGTCTCTTACATGAAAAAAAATCTCCCGAAAGGTGAGGAAAACAGGGTCGCAGTATCATTCTACCCTCAATAGAAAATTGCATGCGCTCAGTTAGGACACAAGGATGCAATATGAAAAGCGGTGGTATTTTCCCTCGAAAAAAGAGGGAAGAGGCATCTCTTATTTTTTAGCCGCGGCAGCAGCCTTTTTCACATTTGCAATCACGTCATCGACTCCGATCACCGGCTTGATATCAAACTGGATATACGGAAGCCAGGTCACGACAGTTGCATGCAGGGAGGTTTCATCGCTTTCAGCAAAACAGTACCCTTCGTTGCTGTCACAGGTGATACCCCAGTCCAGCAGCTGGCCGGATTTCAACTGGGCTTTTACCCCTTCAAGCAGCGCTAACCAGTATTTCACACGTTCTGCTGGATCTCCAGGGACGGTCATCGGGTTCATCTTCCATTTCATGTAGAATTTTGTCATTGCATCATACCTCTTGCTGGAATATCTGCTCTGATCGTTTCTGCTGCGATTAAAAAGAGGGGGAATCCAAATCTCCCGATCAATTCCTGTGGTACTTCCAGAGCCGATAGCGGATATGGTGATCGTTGGAATAAAACTATCGCATGACAGGCATGCAGACAATAGCACCACCAATGTACCTATTGTGAGGATGCTGTTGTTGAGAGGGGCAGAGGGGATCGGGAGAGGCGAATCAACCAGAGTTCCCTCATTCACCGCCCGGTCTGGCGGAACAGACAGTCCCTGGAGTTCCGCAAAATTTTATTCAGCATTTGTTTTCGATTGCCGGGTTCTGTTACAGAGAAGAGAGCTCCTGGTTCATCCGGGAGAAGAAGTCATCCGTAAGGGCGAACTCAAGCCCGTATTTCCGGTACACCCAATCAGCGTAGTGATAGTTCATGCGGTCAACAATGCAATAGTCAATCGTTCCTTTGAGAAGTGGGGCAAGCCCCTCAGCTCCAGGGAGCAGCGGGGCGATCATCGCAAAAGTCCTGATCCCTTCGCTGTGTAATTTCCCGAGGGCGGCGATCCGTTCCGGTATTGGCGGCGCCTCTGGTTCGAAGATCTTCCGTATCTCTTCATCCGCAGTGGTTATCGAGAGGCCAACCTCGAACCCACTGGCCTCCCTGATAATGTCGATGTCACGCAGGACCAGGGGAGAACGGGTCTGGATGATCACCGGCCATTCGTTCCGGGCCAGGATCTCCAGGCACTGTCTGGTCAGCCGATACCGTTCTTCCAGGGGCTGGTACGGGTCACACACCCCGCTTACCCATACGGTCCCCCGTTGTTTCCTTCGTATCTCCTTCTCCAGTAATTCCGGTGCATTGATCTTCACATCGACAAACTCGCCCCATGGTTCCTTGTGTCCTGTCACCCGTTTCATGAAGCGGGCATAGCAGTAGGTGCATCCATGCTGGCAGCCGGTATAGGGATTGACAACGTAACGATGTATCTTCGAGGGGGAGAGGATGGACTTCGCGCGGACTTCATTCACAACCAGGGTCATTTCAGAGCTTCGTTGTTCTCTATTCTTCCCCAGGTGATATGATACCTTGGGAGCAACCGGCACCCTTAATATCCCAAAAAAAATAACCACCCCTCAAGAGGGGGATGCTTCTATGGCCTGCATTTCAACCGGAATATACCCCTCCGGACATTTCGTTCCCTCTTCTTCCACACGTCCTGGAGGTCACAATCACCTCCCCGGAGGCTTGTGGGAGGAAAAAGAGTCCACAAGAAGAATCTCTGGAGTTTGTCTCTATCGGGAAGGCAGCAACGGGTCAAAAAAATTGAAAGGAAATCCGATCCTGGCACTCCTTGTGATAGTACTGGTTGGTCTTCTGATCACTTCCGCGACTGGTGCCATGGTGACAGAGGTGGCAACCGCTGGCCCTTCGCTGGTCCTGTCACCGTCATCAGGAAAAGCCGGAAGCTGGGCAAAAGCAGCTGGGAGCATGTTTTCTGAAGAAGGAGATCCAGAATTTCCCCCGGAGACGGTCATCAGGTTCAATGGGATTGAGGTTGCCAGCGCCTACGGGGGCGGCTCTTTTACCATCCCATTCCAGGTTCCCTCCGGTATCCCTCCCGGGGCCTACCCTGTCCAGGCCGTCCGGGGTTCTCAAGCGGCAACTGCAACATTTACGGTGGTGACGCTCCCGGTTGCGAACTTTGCGATGGATCCTGCTTCCGGCACAGGCCCTGCACCCCTGGTGGTGCAGTTTACCGACACTTCAACAGGTTCGCCGACATCATGGTGGTGGAGTTTCGGGGATGACAGCACCTCCACGCTGCCGAATCCATCGCATACGTACCGGAAAAACGGCACTTACTCGGTTACGCTGACAGTCACCAACATGGCAGGAAACAATGCAAGAAAACGAACAATTACTGTCTACGAGCCGACCTTGATGGTATCCCCTCTTTCAGGGAAAGCGGGCAGCATGGTGACAGTGACCGGAAGTTCATTTTATTATGACGAGAAGAGAGCGTTCCGGATAATCCTGTTCTTCAACGGGATTGAAATCACGCGTGATATTCCCATGACAAGGAGCGGGACTATGGGTTCTTTTACGGCATCGTTCATCATTCCCGCGGATACTGCACCGGGGAGCTACACGGTCCGGGCTGAAAGCCAGGCAGATGGCGCAGAGACACCATTTACGGTTACCAACCTCGCCCCCAGGGCTCTCATCGATGCCACCCCTCCCTCGGGGAAGGCACCCCTCTCTGTTCATTTCAACGGTTCACGATCCTATGACGAGGACGGTTCCATCAGATCCTACAGCTGGAACTTCGGAGATTCGAAATCAGCGACCGGACCAGCAGCGGATCATACCTTCAGCCAGCCAGGGGAGTACCGTGTGATCCTGACGGTTACTGACAACCAGGGCTCTTCGGGAACTTCCTCGTTCATCATACGGACGGACAACACCCCCCCGATTGCTGATGCACGTGGTACCCCTGCTTCGGGCCCGGATCCCCTGACGGTCAATTTTGATGGTACCTTTTCCTATGATCCGGACGGGAAGATCAGGTCTTTTTCCTGGGATTTTGGCGATGGCTCTGGTGAGCAGACCGCAAGCACAAGCCACCAGTACCAGGATCCGGGTTCCTATACTGCAGTCCTCACAGTGACCGATGACAAGGGAGCCGCCGATCAGGACGAGGTGGCAATCATGGTCGGAAACGAGCCTCCCGTTGCCATGATACGTCTCTCACCGGAGAGTGGAACCGTACCCTTGAAGGTAACCTTTGACGGATCGCGTTCCTCTGACCCGGACGATACAAACCTCACCTATTCCTGGGATTTCGGGGATGGATTCATAGCAGGTAGCCGGACAACGGCGCACACCTACGAGGAAGAGGGGACCTACCAGGTCTCACTTGTGGTGACCGATCCGCACGGGGGATCAGACCGGGCAGTGGTGACCGTGGTAGCGGAATCGCCATTCCCTGTCCTGCCGATTACTGGCGGGTCACTGATTATTATCTGTACTGCCATCGCTCTCTGGTATATCCGCCAGCAGATAATCAACCGCAGGCGTACCATACCAGAGTTCCATATTACCACTGACAGCGGACTGGAATTCGACGCTGGGGGTATGGGAAGGCAGGAAGAATTTCCTGATATCACGGTTGAGGTCAAGTCAGGGATCTGGAAAGAAGGTGATGAAAGATGAACGTTTCACTGACAAACCCGGTTGTGGATTCCGAAATGATTGATAAGGCAATAACCGGGCTGGTAAAGAGCAGCCACAGGGAAGACTTCACGGAGATTATTACCTGGACCATCAGAACAGGGCTTGGAGAGAAGGATGCCCAGGATCAGCTGATCAATACCCTGACGACCTGTATCTCAAAAGAGCTGAGCAAAGGCCTCGTTCAGGTCTCCATCCAGCAACTCGAAGGAGAGCGTGAAATCAGAGCGACGTATGAGCAGTCGCTGCAACCCATCTATCCGAGGATTGATTTCATCGTGAAGTCAGGAGCATTCGACGTATGGACCACTACCTACTGGTTCCGGGTGACGTCAACAGTCAAACTGGATGACCTGGCTCTCCGAATGAAAAAGGATGAAATCACCGGTTTCCAATCGGGCATCATGCAGGCGTTCGTGACCCTTGCCTATTGCGGCCATGAGAAGGAGAATCCGGAACCGTTCACACTCTTTGAGAAGAAGAAGGTACTGGAAGTGAAACTGCCGGAAGTGGTGAGGTTTGAATAAGGAGATTTTTTGAGAATTCACGGTTATCTCCACCGTATCCCATCAATGCGATGGTAAAATCCCAAAAAACAGCGTAGGTCCTAACTCCTCCCGGCATACCCGGTGCTTATCACCCAGACCGGACCCTGGTGATCCTGCACCAACCCTCCTTCCGGTGTCCCAATTACATCAGCATCAGGAGGAGCCTCGGGAAGTTGTTCCACCAGGACGGGGAATCCGGCGTCGATCAGCCTGGCGGCGATAATCTTTGCCACTTCAGCGGTACTGTAGATCCCTGCGACATATGGGACTATCGAAGGGGCTTCCTTGGCTGCCCTTGGTTGATGTGCATCCTCGAAGGGATCGATTTCATACCGTGCCTTGATTCCCTCCCGGACCTCTTCCAGGGTCATGTCGACCACGACAGCCCTCCCGTCGATCAGCATAAAATCCAGGATGATCGCCTCAAGCGGTGCCCTGGCCCTGATGGCATTCACTGTCTCCGATTCAACCATGAACGGCTCCTCATCGATGGAAGGGAGGGTAGGTGTCTCTGTCATCTTCTTCAGCGTCCCAGTCTCTTAGGGTATCCAGCATAAACCTCTTCTGATTCAGGCTTATCTGTTCCGCTCTTGTCCGGATGGATGGGATAGAAACTGGCCGGATCCATTGACCTGATCCCTTTTCCTCATACGATTCCAGCCAACCCCCAATCGCTGGTGAAGGAATCATATTACGCCATTTCCTGCTACTTTCTTTCCTGATAATGAAAAAATGACAAGTGGGTGGAAAAAACACTTGTCGTCCTCACCCGGGTTCAGAACAATGAGGAGCCCCTGGATCCTATAAGGTAATATACCTCCCGTGATAGACATCCGGGCAGGGGTGAACGATGAATCCGGATAAAGGATCATTCCTTGAGCTCGTGTATGAGGCCAGGATCAAAGACCTTGTCAAAGGGAGGGATGATCAGCACTTTGAAGCCAGTGGAGTATCTCTGAAGGATGGATACCTTCACATCATATTTGACGATCTCCCATCCCTTTTACGCATCCGGCCTGATTGGAGATACATAGCTGAGGAGCCTGCGCTGATCCATCTGAAGGGCACCGGTAGCGGTTATGAAGATATCACATTCCAGTCATCAACGGGCCACTTGTTCTGCCTTATCGAGGCCGTCAAAACAGGTGAGGATACCTATCTGCCCCGTATCGATGAATTTGACAAATCATTCTCCTTTATCAGAAGTTGCTGGCTGAACTTCCCGATCAGGACAGGCAATAAAGGATTTGAAGGCTTATCGATCATGCACCATGGGGGGGTTGAATATCTCCTGTGCCTCTGTGAGGGAAATGATTGTAAGGGCGGTGAGAAGGGTGCAAAACCGGGAAAAGGAAGAATACAGGTCTTTCAACAGGGTGCGGAACAATGGGAGCATGGCGGCACGATCACGCTGCCGAAGGCGGTTCGTTACAGGGACTATGTCAGTCTCGCTCTCCATAATGGTTCTTTAACCGTACTCTCGCAGGCTTCATCGGCGCTGTGGACAGGACATATCCGTTCAGAAGGTGGGGAGTGGGACGATCTCTTCGAAGATGATGGCCAGACCTATCTCTTCCCTCGCGATGAGAAAGGGAGGAGTATCTACTGTAACCTGGAAGGGGTCGCCTGGCTTGGCAACGGCCGGCTGGTGGTGGTATCGGACAAAGCAAAGCATGATCAGCCCGGGAGATGTACCAGGAAAGACCAGTCCATCCACATCTTCACCCTTCCGGATTGAGAGATTCTCTCATAGGAAATGCCTCCGGCATTTTCATCTTTTATGCTTGTGGCATTCAGAGGATCCATGTTATTTTTCACGTTCCCCTGGCCATGGCATACATCTGTTCCGGCAGGATGGCTGCCATAGTCTCGGTGCTGACCGTCCCGCACTTGGCAATCTCCACCACTACCTTTGCCAGGACTTCGGTGGATGGCAATTCGACGATGGTAACGAAGTCGTACCGGCCGAATGTGTAATAATGACTGAGGAGGGTCCCCCCGGCTGCATGGATAATCTGCTCCGCCTTTAGATCCCGCTTCTTTGCTTCCTTCATCTTCTCAATCGCCTTGTCAGACAATTTCCCCAGGATTATGAAGAGTGGCATAATGAGCGGGATAGCAATAAGGAGACATAAAGGTATGGGTGCCTTAAAATTCCCCTCCCAGAGATCGACAGAACATCCTAGATCGGTGGAAGATGAGTGCTCTGCAGAGACGAAGGAGGCATTGCAAATGAAGAGGTGCTCCCCCTGTTTCGAATGAAAATTATCCGGCATTTCCATACGTTATGCTCGAATAAAGAGCGTTTTATCGACAATTTGTATGAAATTTATGCCAGGAGAGAGGTCTTCTCCAGAATCGATCCCGGCAAAAAGACCGCATTTTCCTGCATTTTCCTGGCCCGGTTCACGATTTTAATAAAAATGTCACCGCCGTAGCCGGTCTCATTCATTGAACCTTGCGTATAAATGGTGGGCGATCAGCTGAAAAATGACAAAAAACAGGAGGAGCATGCCGATATCAAGCACCGGGCTGAAATGTGCGGGGTTCCCGTATGCCGCCTGGATCAGGTCATTGCCGTAGGTGAGGGGAGAGAAGTAGGAGATCGCCTTTCCAATCGGAGGCATGGCCTCAAGGGCTATGAAGGTCCCGGATACGAAGATGAGGGGGAGCCGGACGAGGTTTAACATCGACATGATATCCCCCGGGCTCTCGGTAGGGTATGCAGCAAAGAGAGTACCCATTGTCGAAAAACAGAGGGCGGTAAGGAGCATGCCGCCGATGAGCGAGAGGAGATGCGGGATGCCTGTTCCGAATGCGAGGATTCCAACGATGAGCGGGACGAGCGCGATCCCGAGGCTGTACATGAATCCCGACAGGCTCTCGCCAAACACGATCGCATGGAGCGAGACCGGTGCGGATATCAGCCGTTCGAAGGTTTTGGTCCGGCGTTCGATGGGGATCGAGACCGGTTCGATTGTCGATGAAGAGAAGAGGAGGGTGACTGAGATCAGTCCTGGGATCAGGAGGCCGAGAGGGACGTTCTTTCCTGAAGCGAACGCGAGGAACATGAACAGGGGAAAGAGCAGGCCGGATACGATGATGTTGGGCTTGAGGTAATAGATGGCCATGTCCTTCTTGGCGATCGCCCATGCTGCCCTGGCTTCGGCAGGGATCTGGCTTCCTCCCGGGTTATCTGCCATTTCCCCCTCCTCCAGTTGACGGTGCCTGGAGCCCGGTCAGGTGGATGAAGACATCCTCCAGGGTTGGTCCCCTGGTGGTCGCACTCACCACCCGGTTCTGGTGGACGCGGGAGTACTCCATGATCTCTTCGAGGAGGGTGGTCGGGTCATCGGTATACAGCCTGATCTTGTCCCCTTCTTTCCGCACCTCACTCACCATATGGAGGCGGGCAAGCGATGTGAGGGCTTCGTTGATGCCCTTCTCGAAGGCCACTTCTATGGACTGAACGCTCTGGATGGTCTTTTTGAGGCGTTCCGGGGAATCGATGGCGGCGATCCGTCCCTTGTTGATGATGGCGACCCGGTCGCAGGTGACGTTTGCCTCCTCGATGTTGTGGGTGGTGAGAAAGACGGTCACTCCCCGGCTGGTGAGGTCCTGGAGTACCTCCCGGATGATAAGGTTGCTCTGGACGTCAAGGCCGGAGGTTGGCTCGTCCAGGAAGAGGAGTTTTGGATCGTTGATCAGACCCATCGCAAGGGTGAGACGCCGTTTCATCCCCTTTGAAAAGCCGTGGACCCGGCTCCCCTTCCGCTCCAGGAGGCCGAAGGTTGCAAGAAGCGCAGATCCCCGCTCTTCCCGGTCCTTCTTTCCGACGTTGTAGAGTTCGCCGGCAAACATCATGTTCTGCCATGCGGTCAGGTCATCATACACGTTCGAGGTCTCGTACACGATCCCCATCTGCCGGCGTGCCCTGATGGTATCGGAAACGATATCCAGATCGAAGATCCGTGCCGTGCCGGATGTAGGAGTCGTGATCCCGGTGAGGATCCGGATCGTTGTCGTCTTTCCGGCGCCGTTCGGACCGAGGTACCCGAATACTTCACCGGGCCGGACGGTGAAACTCACGTTGTCGACCGCGACAAGGTCGGAAAACTTTTTGGTGAGGCTGGTTACCTGGATAGCATCCATGGCAGTATCCCGGGATGGTAATCATACCTGGGGTGGGGGATCTGATAATGCTGTATGAAAAAAAGGAGCACGGGAATACACGGAGGCTGTCAGTCAGAAGGAATTATCCTGATTAAGGAAAAAAGGACCTTCCGGGAATGTACCTGATGGCAGGACTCTCGCTTTTTTTGGTTTGAACCAGATCTGTATCTGAAGCTATTAGTCAGAAGATGGCGAATAGATATGAACTGGTACCGGATCGTCCCCGTTCCCCGGCCAATCCGGTCCAATCCAGATCCCCATGGAAGTTCATGTCCATCACCTGTTCCGGCTCCTCCGGATGCTTCTTGGCAGCTGTGCAGAGCATGATCCGATCACCGATGCTTTTGTCACCCCGGCGAATCGGGATGAATATCGCACAGCTCTTGAAGGAATACGGGATTGCACCGCCACAATCCGGTCAACCGGTATCACCCGGGACCAGTTGACCAGCGCCATCAGGGAAAGGGAGCGGCAGTCATCCCTCACTGACGGGACTATTGGCGATCCGCGGGATCTCGTGCCGTTGATACTCGCACAGTTCACGGAAATCCAGAAAGCCCAGGTTGACGTTTCATGCAGGGTCTGGGGGATGACCGTCTCACCCCGGGATCCCGAACCTGTGGTCCTCCAGCTCCGATCAACCATCACCCCCCTGTCCCTCGAGGATCTCCTCAGTCCAGGAATAACCCGCATGCAGCGCATCCCGGCTGCCCTGCTCCTCGAAACTGCCGGACAGATACCGTCACCGGGAAGTCCCCCTCTTATTGCCGACGACGGCCGGATCCTGATACCTCACGCAGACGATCCTGATCGCTTCTCCGGTCATTTGTATACTGCCCTCTTCATCTCCCTCGTTCGGGCAGGGATGATCCCTGAACCCGTCTTTTCAGAATTTATCCTCCAGACAGCGGCAGATACCGGAGTGATCCAGAATGGGGGAATCACCGCGTTTACCCGTACATTCGGGAGGGATGCTTTCGAACTGTTCGAAGCAGGGGAGGAATTGTTCTTCCGTGAAGGGATGGTTCCCGACATTCGGGAGCTCTTTGCGGTAATCCTCGCCAGGGAAGAATTGGAAAAGGATCTCTCGTTCGGGCGAGTGGAGGGTAATGCCGGCCACCTGTTTGCCGGGATGATACAGGGTGCATCGGGGGATGACCAGGAATCCGGGATCAGCCTTCTTCTTGAGTGTGCACGGACTCTGGCAGGAAGGGTGTCTGGTCGTGCTGAACCAGGTGACGGCCTCCTGAAAAACCTCGATCGGACCATGCAGGAGCAGGAACAGTTGCTCCGTGCGGTGAGCGGAGATTACCAGTGGAGAGCGGTTCCCCTCCTTTCCACAGTCCCGGCCTTCAGCCCGATCCTTGACCTCTGGCCGGAACGCCATCTCATTCTCTATAACCCTGACGAACTTGCCTTCCGGAGCGGAGATGCCACAAAGGCACTCCTGATGGAAGCATGGTACAGAGAGTGGTTCGGTATCCAGCCTCACGGGCATGACCTGCCGGATGATCCCTGGTTCCTCCGCCTTGTCAGGGTGATCGGACTCCAGAGAGCGGTCTGGAAGGGGTCCGCACTTCATCCTGGTGTAATCAGATGGATTGATCGGTTCTGCCAGGAAGAATATGCCCTGGTGAACCGCTGTGCAGACCGGGGCCGGATCAGGCGATTACCCCTCCCTGACCAGTTCCTGGAAGGGGTCCTCTTTGAAGGACGGATCGGTCAGCCGGCCAGCCATATTGAAGGCGATGCAGTCCGGCATGCCCTAGCTGCCACAGCCATTGCACGGTGGGATGCCGTGGCTGCTCCCGATGAAACATATCTGCAGATCATCACCGAACAGGTATGGCCATTCCTCGCACATCTCTGCCAGATCCCGTCAAAAGGAACGACTGGCGGGGGTGTACCGCATTCCAGCCAAAAATCCCCTTCCTATGCTCCCCATGGGAGCGTAGACCGTCCCGATACCATTGTACCCAGCCCTCACCAGCCTTCCCATACAGCAACCGGCAGGGCTCTTGCAGGAAACGGAATGAGCATCATCGGTGACGGCGATGGGATTTTAACCCCGGGGGGATCTCCTTTCAGTGAGACCAGGCCGGGGAGGATGAGCGGGAGGGGTCGTCCGTCGCTTGGTAAGGCACCTGGCGCCCGGGGATCCGGTGAACACGGACCTGGTATCCCTGCCACGGCAGATGCCCTGGTGGAGGCATGCGGCCGGAGTGAGGATCTCCTTGATAACCTTGTCGGAGCAGGTGAGCAGGGTGTCGAGGCTGGGGCTGACAACATAATCCCAGACCAGGGAGAGACGATATCTGATCTCTCAGGGCTTGCCAGGCAGATCGATTCTCTCGCTGAGACTCTGGAGCAGCAGCTCCTCGGCATGCAGGAGGGTGCCAACAGCATCGAAGGATCGCCTTCGGGTAGGAAGGGCGAAGAGCTCGACGGGTTGCTGAAGACCTCACGGGACATCAGGAAAGCGGCAAGGGAGTACCGGGACGCCGTCGAAGGGATGGAATTCCTGAAAGAGGCATCTGCCTCCAATTCAGCCTTGAGAGAGAGACGCACGGGGATGACAAAAGAGGCGTTCCGGGATCTCCAGAAGGCGGGAGTCGAATTCCAAAGGCGTTGTGCAACATCGGCTTCCGCCTTTGATGAGGGGGGCCTGAAGATCCGGTTGACTGAAGCACCGGGTGGTCCCGGGATACAACCCCCCACAACCAGCCGGGGACGGATGATCCCTTCCTTTGTTCCCGACACATCATATTCTCCTGATGTATGGGACAGTTTTTCGTATTTCGATGCCACGTATGATGACGGGAGCCATAGTGAGCCTGAAGGACCCTCAGGGACCGGGAAATCCCCGATGGAGCAAAAGCCGTATGATCCAGGTGAGCAGGCACTCACCCGCGAGGCAGAGCAGTACCTGAGCGCCCTGAAACAGAGGACGAAAAGCGACTGGGAGACCATCGAGGAGAAGGCGGAACGGATTCGGCGGATCGCCCTGTTCGAGTCGCACGCGGTGGGAGAGGACGATTATACCATCTATCAGCGCTTCTACCAGCCGGTCGCCGGTCTGATTGGTGTAGCACGGAAAAACATCCAGCAGGCCCTCCAGAAGAGCCGGGGGAGCCGGGACCTGAACGAGCTCATGACCGGGGATGATATTGACGAGGAGAACCTTGCCGCAGTACGGACAACGATGCGGATCTTCAGGGACCGGGAACGAGAGCCTGACCGGACCCGGTGGTGCCTCTCCCTCCTGATCGATGCGAGCAGCAGTATGCACGATGAGACCGTGGCAAAGAAACTCCAGGCAACGATCCAGGCGGCCCTCCTCTTTGGCGAGGCGGTCACCAGGATCCCGGATATCCGGTTCGAGATCGCGGCGTTTACCGACAGCGAATATATCCCGCTCAAACGGTACCTGGACGACTGGAACGTCCACCAGGGGTGCTATCTGATCCGGCAGGTGATCCATGCCACGGGGGGGACCAATGACGTGGGGGCGGTCAGCAGTGCGCTTGAGCGGATGAACCGTCTCCGGATGGGAACCGGGACAAACCGGATGGTCTTCGTCATATCTGACGGGCAATCAGGGGTTGGGGGGAGGGAGCAGATGAGAGCGATACTCAGGACAACCAGGGATACCCGGATATTCGGGTGGGGGATCGGCCCTGACATGGAGCAGGTTGAGGCAACCTATCGCCCCTACGGGACTTGGGTCAGGGATATTGCCGACCTCCCGCAGTCGCTTGGCGAGGAACTGCGGAGGGAACTTGGCCGCCCGGCCATGGCCGGCTGGAGGGAGGGCAGGTCGATTTCTGCGGAGGAATCATGCCAGGACTGAGCAGCCTCGGACCCCTGAAGGTGACCGCATGGCGATCCGGCAGCCGGGTGCCGGTTGCGACCGAACTTGCCATCGGGGAGATCCGGATCCCTGCCCCGGCAGAACCCTTCATCGTCCTCGTCCCCTCAACTATCTCCTCGCTGCAACAGATGTGGGATGCCCTCCGGATGCCGTCCCGGAACAACCTGCTCGTGACAGGGGAGTCAGGGTCAGGAAAGACCATGCTGGTCCGGTATCTGGGCGAGGTATACCGGCAGGCCCTCCTGGTGATGGCGGCAGGGCTCCATGACCCCCATGCCGCCGCCCATGCTGCAGAGAGGGCTGCCTCGTTCCAGACCAGGATTTTAACCTTCCATGAAAACCTCCGGAGGTCAGATATTACCGAACGGAGACATTACGGCGAGACAGGCGAAGAAAAGACGGGCTGGACGATGAGCGATGTCATGGATGGCATGGTCGCCGGGGACTGGAACGTCCTCTCGGAGATCAACCGGACCGGGGAGGACGTCCAGGCCGAGTTCAACGAACCGCTCGAGAACAAGGCAAAAAGTCTCCATCAGCGGGTGATCCGCGGACATCCCGACAGCCGTTTTATCGCGACGGTCAACCCCCAGAAGAGCGAAGGCAGGGGGATTTACGAGGGAAAGGTCATGAGCGGGGAGTTTGTGAACCGGTTCACAAACAAGGTGCACCTCCGGTTCCTCCCGCCGGATGAAGAGTTCGAAGTGTTGAAGGACTATGGACCGGGGGTTGATGATTCGATCCTTGATCGGCTGATCGCAGTTGCCAATGATATCAGGAGGGATTATACCGAGGAGCACGGGGTGGTCCCTTTCCCTGTGACAACGCGTGGATTGATCCGGGTTGTCCGGCACCTTGCCCGGTTCCCGGAGGACTGTTGCCTGCTTCGTTCCCTGTTCTGGCGGAAGGCGTACTGGCTCGATGACCGGATTCATCCCCCTATCGCACGGAAACTGGTCCTCGATCTCCTCGACCTCCATGATATTGTTGATGCCGGGGACCGGCGCAGGGAGCATTCACGGGTGGTCCGGGAAGAGGGGGGCAATGCCCCGCTGCTCCGGATCGGATCGGTGGCATATCCCCTCGGTCAGGGGGGGCCATACGTGCCCGATACCGAGATTGAGGAGGTCCCGCAGAACCTTGCCGACCTGGAATGGATCCTAAAAGACATCGCACTCGGTGAAAATATCCTGCTTATCGGGGAGGCCGGGGTCGGGAAGAACAAGATCGAGAGTTACCTCGCCCACCTCCTCAATTACAATCTCCTCGTGATTGGGATGAGCGGCGAGACCCGGGTCTCAGACCTCCTCACGTACCGGAGTTTTGGCGAGGACGAGGCAGGGAAAACAGGGGATACCGCGACGCTCGGTCTGCGTGCCCTCACTGACCCGGATCACGGGTGGATCATCGTGCTTGACGAGGCGAACAAGGCACAGCCCGGGGTTCTCGTCTCGTTTAATGACCTGCTCCAGGACCGGTCCGTCAGGTTGCCGGGAGGAAGAGAGGTCCCGGTCAGGGCCTCAATCTGTGTGAATATCAACCCCAACCGGCCTCCTTACGAGGTGAATGACTTCTCGTTCGAGTTCATGGACCGGTTCTCCATCCATACTATCGTTCACCTCCCTCCCGGGCAGGCGGTCGAAGTGCTGAAGAGGAAGTATCCGGGAGCCGATCCCGACTTTGTATCCGATGTGGTCCAGGGATATTATACCCTCCATCCCCTGTACAGCAGCGGAATGCTCTTCGAACCGGTGACGATGAGGAACGAGGAGGCGGCGATCGAACGGGGGCTTCAGTATGCGTCCAGGGCTGTCAACCTGGTGGATCTCCTCTGCAGCTGCTACGGGCCGAGGGATGGCCGGGAGCTGCATGCGGTACAGGCAGCTCTCTCGGCTGCGGGTTACGACCGGAACGTTCTTGCGGCCTCGGCTGCACTCGAACGATTTCGCACCTCGTGGGACCAGAAGAAAGGCGACGAGGAGAAGGGTATCGCCCTTGCAGAGACCTACCAGGCAATAGGAAAACCGCTCGCAGCAATCAGGGTTTTAAGGGAGATGATTCCCCACATCCCTGCCGGAAGAGACTGGGTATGTCACCTCCGGATTGCCGAGATCCTCCTTGCATGCGGCAGGGACGCCAATGCCTGCGATGAGATCAAGGCCGGGTTCTCCCCTGGCGGACTGCTCCTGATGGACCATGGGGATGAATACAGGGTCCTTGAAATGGAGGTCAGGGTCACGCAGGGCAGACACGCGTTCTCTGCTGAAGCAGTGAACCACCGGACAGGATACCCAGCCCTGATCACAAACCTCCCCTCATCACCGGCACCCTCCCTGCACAGGAGTGGAGGTGAGTATGTGCTTGTCGCCTCCGATCAGATGCATACCCTTGCCATCTACGAGATGGCCCAACCAGAGACAAAAATCCCTGCATCGCCATCACTTGCGATGATCGTCAGAGAGATGGTGCAGGCATGCGGGAGCTGCCAGGAATTTGTCAGGACCCTTTACCGCCTCCCTTCACCCCCCTGGACCAGCCCTTCGTATCGTGAGGGGGAGGTCAGCCGTGAACATCCGGCAGGCTTCCGGCTGGTTGCCACTCCGGATGGATGGGCGATTCATATTCCCGGAGAAGGTATGGTCCGCTGGAAGGGCGGGATATGTGCCTGGAGTGGGAGGGAAGGAGGAGCCCAGGTACCCTGTGCAGGCGATCCCTTCCGGGGCCTGGCCTATCATGAAGGGACCCTCTTCCTTATTCTTGAAGATACGTGTGCAGCTGCTGTGGGGATACGCGGAGCAGGATTCAGATCGATGGCTACTGGATCCTACCAGTCTGCCATCCTTGCCCCCCTTATTCGGACAGCATATCCCCGCCTTGAGGATCTCTTTGTCTATGCCCGGCCTCGTTCGACTGTCCGGTTAGGGTTCGGGGATATCCTCTACACCCTCATACCCGGCAAAGGGATACAGATCGGGTTTGTCGTGGAGGTGGACGGGTTTGGTCCGGTCATCTGGGATCTGTCTCCGTCCGAAGGGGATCAGCATCCGCTCTCTGAACAACTGGTGATCCCGTTCTCTCTCCTCGATGTCTGCGAAGAGAGGCGGAGGCAGGTACTTCTCCCAGAGACCCAGGAGCACCTCCAGGCCTTGCGGCGGTATGCGGCTTCCGTGTTCCTGAGTACCGTAAAGCCGAGGGATATGATAGCCGAATCAAAAATGAGCATGATACTTGCAGAGTTCCGGGAGTGTGCCGAGCCGATCCGGAGGGGAACCCAGCTCTCCAGGGGAGATATCCTGGTCTGCGACTCCAATGGGAGGGATCACCTGCGGTCGGTCTTCATCGTCCGGTTCCTCCAGGAAGGGGGCAGCAGTGGAGGGCTGAAAGGTACACCCCCGATTGTCCGTGGATTCTGGCTTGGCCAACCTAACCCTGTGGCAACCCTGGAGCTCGCCTCGCTCCCAGGCCGGTTCGGCCGGCTGAAGGTCATCGAGGATGACCGGTATGATCGGATCCTTAGCCACCTCGTTGCGTCATTCCAGGAGTCAGGGCATCCCTGGCAGTATGCACGGACCGGACCGGCTCACGATCCCCTTGTTCACCTTGAGATAAGCAACATCTCCCTGGAGTACCGTCCGATGGAACGCCTCTTCTCATTTGCTGTGGGCCGAAAGGGCGATGGCACCGGTCTTGTGATCAACCAGGCGGGCTATCCTGCCGGGACGACCGTCCTGCATGCCGGGGATGGCAGGGAAGTTCGATGGCAGGGTCTCCCGATCTCTGACATCCGGTATTACAAGGAACAGGACACGCTCGTGGTCAGCCTCGAAAACGACTTTCTCTCTGCAATGAACGGGATCCTCAGGGAGTCCGGGGTTGGTTCTTCCGGGATGGAGGTCAGGTTCATCCCGTGGTCACCGGCCGGGGAGAAGATCTGATACCTGCTGATTCCTCCTATTCCAACCAGGAATGCGTCTGCCAATGTGTGTCGATGATCGTCTCTCCAGATGGATCTTCGTCCTCCATTCACGGGGGATCAGGGGGATACAGCCCCTGCTCGAGTACAGAGTGGTCCCTTCCGAAGAATACCTCCTGCAACGGTATCTCTTTTATCGGCCTTTTCGCTCCAAAGAAATGCGAATGCCGATTGTCGAGGGCGACTTTCCTGTCGGTATCAGAATGGATCCCCTCTCATGGCTCCATTCCGTGCCCGATGAGCTGGACCCCGATGACCTCCCCTTCATGGAGAGAGTCCTCACCTTCAGGGATTGCTCCAATGGCGGTAGCTCCCGCCACTGCAGATAGCCGGCTCCGTTTCATCATCGGGTAAAACACCACCATTTCACCTTCCAGTGAGAGTGTACCGAAGAAAAAGTCGGTCCAGTCACGATCCCCGCCCACCAGATCGGACCCCAGCCTTGCGCGGATCCGGGGCAATCCTGGATGGGCATCTCCTGAAAGCGCCTGGAGACCAGGGAGTGCAATCTGCAGGAACGCCATGAGATTGGAGGGTGGCCCACCGGGAAGGACAAACACGGGTTTTCCCCCAAGCATGCCAAAGCCGACCCCTTTCCCCGGGCCGATCCGGATCCGGTGGAAGACCTGCTCCCATCCGAGGCTCCCAAGGACTGAGGCCACCATGTCATGGTCTCCCGTCCATGCCCCTCCGCTGGTGATCAGCGCATCGGTCTCCAGGGACAGGCGGTGCAGGGTTCGAAAGATGGCATCAGGATCATCCGGGACCAGGGCGAGGGTGGCGGAGCCCCCATATCTCCGGCACCATCCTGCCAGCGTGATGATGTTGCTTGCATAGATCTTGCCCTTAGGGAGGGGTTCTCCCGGCTCGATGATCTCATCCCCGGTTCCCACAATCCCGATTGCAGGGCTTCGGTATACCGGGATCCGGCTATGCCCGGCTAACGCAAGGAGCCCGGCCATGACCGGTGTTATTGATGAACCCTTTGAGAGAAGGCACTGCCCGAACGAGACATCACTCCCACGGGGCAGGATGTTTTTTGGTGCAGCCGGGTTTTCTATCAGCACCTCGTGGGATTCCTTTACGGCGAATTCTTCGGAGACCACTGCATCTGCCCCTTCCGGGATGCAGGCTCCGGTCAGGACCCGCACTGTCGTACCTGGTATGACACCGATATTGTTCGCGCCTCCTGCCGCGATGGATCCAACCAGGCGAAGCCGGACAGGATGATCCGGGGTCGCTCCAGCCACCTCACCGGACCGGACCGCATAGCCATCTTTCCGGGAGGAATCCATGGAAGGGGAATCAATAAGGGCATAGAGGTCTTCTGCGGCAATGCTGCCGACACTGTCAAGAAGGGAGATTGTCTCCGTGGAAAGCGGGGTAATATGTTCCAGTGTCAATCGCAAAGCATCGGCAAATCCGTGGGTCATGCCTTTCATGGTATCTTCCTTGTCTGATCGCCCCTCATACCTGGTGGGATTATGTCTTTTCCGGCCGGTCCTTGCATAGTCTCACACCTGTTGTTGTGGTAATCTGTCCACACCACCCAGACCGGGCCGGTATGTCCGCGCACCAGGGTGCCGGTGTGATCCCCGATAACCTGGGAATACGGAGGAGGGGTCTCATGTCGCTCGACTTTGACGGGGAGGTCACGCCCGATCAGATCGCCTGCGATAGCGGCAGCCAGGTCTGACGAAGCATAGACACCGGCGAGGTGAGGGAGCGGACGGTGGGATTCCAGGGGCGTCTTGGGAGGACCAGGGTGATATTCCGGGATCCCGGACGGGGTCCGGGAGATGGTCCGGGTGAGTCGCCTGAGGATAGTGATCCAGATCTCCTCCAGACGCTGGTCTTCCTCATCACCCAATTCCATCGGTCCTCTTCACCTCTACCCTGCCCTCACCGAACGGTATCCCCTCCCTTATCAGCACGGGGGAGACTCGCTACACAGAATTCCCGATGGCAACGACAGGGTCATCGTTCAAACAGAGTCTCTCTTTCCGCCGGGATAAAAGAGTGATGGTCCTGATACCTCCTTTCCTGGTCAGTTATCCACATGCAAGTTCATATAAAAAAGTTGAAATTGGGATTCCCTTCTCGACCGGTACACTCTTTTCTCTCTACTCTCATCACCCGGCAATGATCGTGAACGCCTCATCACTCCTATCACTACAAGCGGGATAGCTGGTGCTGGTAACCTGGATCTTGTAATCAGATCCCGATGGGGTTGAGGAAGGAATTGTCACCTGGTAGGATCCGGATCCACCTGCTCCGATGGAGATACCGGCGAGTGTTTTCAGGGTGGCTGGCCCCTTCATCACAGCAATATCCACTGTCGGGCCGGGATTGCCGGTATAGGTCCAATTCATGGAAAGGATGTCGCCAACCTGATAGGTTTCTCCCCCGTTGGGAGTCGCCACGGTGATCGCCGGACTGACTGTGAATGAATCATCGCTCGTATCAGTCCAGGCAGGATTGCTGGTGCTGGTGACCCGGATCGTGTAATCAGACCCGAGGGGCGTGTTGTAGGGGAATGTCAGGTTGAAAGAGCCTGAACCTCCTGCCCCGATTGGATAACTAGACATGATCACTGCCAGTAGCTTCTCAGCTCGCAATGCCTCGATCCTGAGCGTGGGTCCTGGATTTCCAGTATAGGTCCATCGAATGGCCTGGGTAGATCCCTGCAGGTAGTTTTCACCACCATCAGGTGATATTACCATTATTGAGGAACTGGTATTACCACTGATGCTGAAGGGGGCATCGCTCATATCGGTGTAGACACTATTACTGGTACTTGAGATCCGGATACGATAGTCAGTACCGAGCGGGGCATTGATGGGCAACGTCAGGTTCAGCGATCCCGAACCTCCTATACCTACCGGAGCACCGGGAGCGATGACCGCAAGTACCGTATCTCCCCGAAGTGCCTCAATCTTCACTGTTGGACCAGGATCGCCGATATAGTTCCAGCTGATCGTACGCGTGGAGCCCTGCTGCCAGTCATCACCGCCGTTGGGGGAAACCAGAGTGATGGAGGCCCCGGTACCTGAAATGACCTTGAAGGGCCCATCACTCGTATCAGTGCAGGTGGAATCATTGGTATCGGTGACCCGGATCCGATAATCGGTGCCATAAGGGGCGTTCATGGGCACCGTGAGAGGAAATGAACCGAATCCGTTCTCTCCGAGGGGTGTACTCGGGGTAACAATTCCAAGGACTGTCTCTCCCCGGAGGGCCTCAATCTTAACGGCAGGTCCCGGATTCCCTGTATACTTCCACCAGATTCTCTGGCTGGTCCCCGGTTTCCAGCTCTCGTTGCCATTCGGCGCAGTCACCGTTATCGGGGCACCGGCACTGATACGAAAGGCTGCCCTGCTGGTATCGGTATACGCGGGAGTGCTGACGCTGGTGATCCGGACCCGGTAATCCGCCCCGGGATCCTGGTCGAAGGGTATCGTCCAGACAGCGAATCCTGAGCCGGCAAACCCGATGGGGGCATTCTCAAGGATCACCTGGCTCAGCGATGCTCCTTTGAGGAGTTCGATCCTGACCTGGGGACCTGGATCATCACGATAAATCCATGACAGGGTCACATCAGTCCCCCTGGTCCAGTTCTCACCTCCAACCGGAGTCGTAAGCGTGATCGAAGTGGGAGGAACAATACTGAACCCGTCGACAAGGGTGATGGACTTTCCATCGGGATTGGTGATGGTGACATTCCAGTCCCCGATTGCATCACCCCCGGTTGGAAGAATACATTTGCAGGTGATCAGATCAGAGGAGACCGCATTGACCTCCGTCGCAATGATGTCCGGATGCCCCGTGCGGTGAAGGATCACGGTGGGTTTCATCTCCCCGGTGTAGAAATTCGCCCCCTGTATGGTAAGGTTCACAGGGGAACCGGGGATGCTGCTGTTCGGGTCAATCGAACGTATTCCCGGTGTGATGGCCCCGGGCGCAAAGAGCTGGACCCGGTGGTTAAAATTATCTACGACATAGACGAATCCGGCGCTGTCCGTGGCAATACCATAGGGGTAGTCAAACTGCCCGGAACCATTCCCATAGGAACCCCACTGGGACAGGTATACTCCGTCACCACTGAACCTCTGAACCCGGTTATTGCCTCCATCGACAACATAGACGTTCCCGAGGCCGTCGGTTGCGATACCACGGCTGAAGTCAAATTGCCCGTTCCCGGTCCCGGCTGAACCCCACATAGTGAGAAAATCTCCATTCTTTGAAAATTTCTGCACGCGGTGGTTCACGGTATCGGCAACCAGTACATCATCATTCCGGTCAACGGCGACCGCCCAGGAATTCACCAGCTGGCCCGGACCAGATCCAGCCCCTCCAAAACGCAGGATAAATTCACCGTTCCCGTTGAATTTCTGGATATACACCCCATCAAAATCAGAAATATAGACGTTGTCATCGCTGTCCACTGCAACACCCCATGGTGTGTCGAACTCGCCTTCATCATTTCCAGGAGAGCCCCAGTGCGTCAGGTAGCCAAATGTACTGTTGAATTTCTGGACCCGGTAATTCCACGAGTCTCCCACAAAAATATTCCCGGTACTGTCCACTGCGATGCCGGTTGGACACATGAACTGGCTGGTTCCATTCCCCCAGGACCCCCATCCGCCCAGGTACCTGCCGTCAGTGGTAAACTTCTGGACACGGTTCAGGTTATAGTCCACCACATAGACCTTGCTCCTTTGTTTATCGACCGTGATATCATACGGGTGCCAGAACTGCCCGGGTCCGACTCCATCTGATCCCCACTCCAGGACGAATGAATTGTCCGGCTGAGCGGTAATGAACCCTTCCTGTAAACTCCCTGCCTGGTGATCGGGATTTGTCACCACGACATCCCAGATTCCGCTCCCGGCTCCATCAGCAGGAATGCCAAATTGACAGGACAGCTCCCCTGATGAGAGAACTGATACCGATGTTCCGATAATATCGGGATGTCCGGTCTGATTGAGTCGTACAGCGGTCTCATTCATCCCAGGCCTGAAACCCGATCCGAGGAGAGTGACCCTAACACTGGCATTGTTCACTCCTGTTGACGGATGAATATCAGTAATACATGGGGGTGGGAGCACAAGAGAAAAGCCATCCGGAAGAGACGCAGATTGTCCTCCCGGACCGGTAACCACAACATTCCATATTCCCAGCACAGCCTCATCAGAGGGAAAACCGAAATTGCAGGTGATGTTCCGGGAAGACTGAACCGTGACATTTGTGGCGGGAATATCAGGATACCCTGATCGGTTCAGTGCCACTTCAGTATCAGAAGAGCCGGGGTGAAAACCGGTTCCCGTGACCGAGTAGCCGATGCCGGGAGTTCCGATAACACCGGAAGGGGGATCTATCCCCAGCACGTGCAGGGATTCAATCCTGAAAGCACTCCCAAGGGTCACTGACTGACCATCAGGATTGGTGAGAACAACATCCCATATCCCCTCAGCAGCAGGATCTGCAGGAAGGTCAAACCTGCAGGCAATCCGTTCTGGGGACAGGACGGAAACCTCAGATCCTCTCACCAGACTCTGCCCGGCCCTTTTCAGATTGACCTGGGGTGCAGGCGGGCCTTCCTGGAAATACGAGCCGGAGAGGCTGACAATAGTCACTGGCAGTCCGAGAAAACCGGTATCCGGATCGATTGACCCAAGGACTGGGCTCCTCGCTCCAGTCGTGGTGTAATGCAGAATACGGGCATTTTCACTATCGGTGATGGCAAGGGCACCCCCTGGACTGAGGGCTATCCCGTATGGCTGGTTACACTGCCCATCAGCACTCCCAAATGATCCCCATGATGCGATGAACCCGCCGGTTTCATTCAACTTCTGTACCCGGTGGTTCATGGTGTCGGTGATGTAAAAATCCCCGTTCCCGTCAGTCACAACTCCAGAAGGAAAATAAAATTCACCGGGTCCGGTGCCGTTTGATCCCCAATATCGGATATATGCTCCCGTCGGAGAAAGAGTGTATATCCTGCGAAGAGCATCGTCAGCACAGACAATATTCCCGTTCCTGTCTATCGTAATCCCCCGGGGATTAAGGTAGCCTTCCCCCCATGCGGTAAACAGGTAGGTCCCGTCAGCCTCAAAAACCTGGATCCGCTGGTTCCCGTAATCGGCGACATATACCCTGTCTGCAGGATCAAGTGCGATATCGCACGGAGCATTGAACTCTCCTGCTCCGGTTCCATAATAGCCCCACGAAGTGACAAACGTTCCGTTTCCGGAAAAAACCTGGACCCGGTTGTTCATCGAATCACCTACATAGACGTACCCGGTTCCATTGATGGCGATACCCCATGGCCAATGGAACTGCCCCTCTTCTGCACCCTGGGTCCCCCATGAGCACAACCAGGTCCCATCAGCAGCATACTTCTGGATCCGGTGATTTCCCATGTCGGTTATGTAGAGGTCCCCAAAGGCGTCATAGGCAACACCCGTAGGTAGGATGAACTCGCCGGGTCCGGTTCCGGATGCCCCCATCTTGTTGACAAAGGAGATTACCGGCCTGAAACACTGGATCCGGTGGTTGTTGCTATCCGTTATAGAGATCTCACCATTCGAACCGACAGCAATACCACAAGGATGAGAGAATTGTCCGGCAAGCGAACCCTCAATGCCCCATGATGAGATAAAAATTCCATCCGGGGTGAATTTCTGGACCCGGTGATTCAATTCCTCCACGACCATGACATTCCCGCCACCATCTGCAGCAATGCCACGCGGAGCGGTGAACTTGCCATCTCCGGAACCAAAGGAGCCCCACTCTCCCAGGTAACTTCCGTTCAGATCGAATTTCTGGACTCGGTTATTCTCAGTATCGACCACGTAGACCCTGTCGCTCTGGTCGACCAGGATGCCACGCGGATGATAAAATTCTCCCGGTCCGGTCCCTGATGAACCGTCACCGCCATTTTTCCCCCATTTGGCCAGGAACACTCCCGTCGGGTCGAATTTCTGGACCCGGTGATTCCCGTGATCGACGACGTATACATTCCCTTCCGAATCGCACGCGATACCCTCCGCATACCAGAATTCGCCATCCCCCACCCCATCTGAACCCCAGGCATTGATGAACATCCCCTCATCGGTAAATACCTGGACCCGGTTATTCCCAGCATCGGTAACAAGGACAGTTCCGTCACGATCAACAGTAATTCCAGCGGGGTATTGTAAGAATCCGTTCCATTCACCGAGACTACCCCATTCGGTGAGAAATGTCCCGCTTGATGAAAATTTCTGGATTCTGTGGTTATTGCTATCGACTACGTAGACATTTCCTGCCTGGTCCGATGCAATGCCAAGAGGGCTGGAAAAATTTCCAGGCTCACTGCCGAGTCCTCCCCATGTCCCGTTGAACTGGTACCCGACCGGTACGGCTGCCTCGCCCCCGGCGATCAACACTACACAGAGAACAAGTCCCAAAAACAGTTTCGTCACAATGGTCTCCCCTGGCCCTCATCCATCAGAAGGATATTCAACGCTTTCCAGAATGGCAGACATGCATCCCTGACGGAGAGTATAGAGATAGCCGCCTGGACGGGATGAAGATTCATCTTGCATAAAATACGGCGAGAAGAGGGGGTCTCCATACTAATTCCTATAGGCATATGCATGAGAAAAATAATTGGATTGAGATCATCCATCTGATGGAATCATTTTCCCTTTTTCTTATGGACTGATAGCTTCCCTGCAAGATACCCGTCGCTCCAACCGCTCAAAGTAAGAGAACCACTCCTCACTATGACCGTCGCATCAGAAACAAACGCTCCTTTCCCGGCCAACGCATTCAGTGTTCCGGGAAACCCGGGGAATGGTGATCTGATCTGAGTTCGGGCGGCTAAGAATGAGTCTGGTCAGGTCCAATGTTCTGAGGTCAGATAGGAACTGAGATCAGGTCTCTTCGGAAAAATATGCTATGAAATGAAATGGGAACGCTCGCGAAAAGTCTGGGTGCCACATGAGGGTTCGTAAAAACGGTGCGCGTCCCCACTCCACTAACCACCACCTTGATTGATGGTCAAGGATGAGATTATAAATCCAAATATATATATTTATCTCAAGATAGAGAGGGAAAAGCCAGGATTTCGAATCCCCTCCTTTCGAATTCCTTCTTTTTGTTGTTCAGCGTTAAAAAATCCTCTTTTAGGATGAGAGAGAGTGAGGGGATTCCCCTCCTCTCTCAGATGGTGGGTGTGGTAAATACCGCGTGCAGGGTATGGTCCGACATGATATTTTCAAAGGTAACGACCAGGCTCTGGATGTCCACGACGCCCTGGTTCTCGGAAGAGGGGCTGGGTGGGTCCTGGACGACATCGATCGTAACGCTGTCAATGGTAAAGGAGGTGAGCCGGGATCCTTTCTCCCCAAGGACCAGGAACATCTGGTTCTCTCCAGGCTGGAGGGGAATGATGCCGGAGGGGGAGATCTCACCAGCGCCAAGACGCGAGGTGGTGATCGTATAGGTTGCCGGGTTCTCCGGCTTTGTGACGACCAGCCGCACCTGGGCGGGGGTTCCTACCGCTGTTTCGTTCTTCACCAGGTAGGAGAAGGTATCCGTCCCGCACCATTCCGGGGACGGGGTATAGGTAAATGATCCATCATCGCTGAAAACCAGATCTCCGTTCAGGGGGGACGAGATGAGAAGGGCGGTAAGGTTGTCCTGGTTCGGTGGAAAATCATTGATCAGTACCCCTGGCCTTTCAACCACGAGTGCTGAATTCTGCTGAAGAGGAAACTCATCTGAACATGCAAAAGGAGGGCTGACTATCCTGGCAGCATAGATCGGTGCTCCGTAATTGTTCGTTCCGGCAAATGAATCGCATTCATCGAGGAGGGTCACCGTGTCGATATACCGCTCTCCTGGCACAGGACCATATGACCAGGTGATCGTCACGACCTTGCTCTCTTCGGTCCAGTTGCAGGATTGGATCACGCCCTCCGCAATAATCTGGCCTCCACCGTTCTCATCCAGATCGTAAATGTATGATCCATCAATACTCCCCCATGTGCCGACCAGGGAACACTCCGCCGCAGTCGCCGACACAATAAACAAAAAAATGGCTATCAGGCCGGAAATGAGGATCTGACGTTTTTTCATGCAGGAATATAGATGAGTAACAATATTTCAATCTTACGCTGATTTTATCAAATCAGCCTCTTCAGAATGTAAAAAACCGTTTTTACGGAAATAAAACAGGTTTTCTACCGGTAGCCACCGTGAATCCAACAGGCTGAAATCCTCTATCGTATCTGTACTCCCTATGTGATAGGCATACTTTTATTCGATGTGCCAAGAATTCCCCTTTCATACGGCATCATAATGGTGGGGATAGCAGATGCGAATTGTTGCTTTTAACGGGAGTCCCCGGGCAGAACAGAGTAATACTCATGTCATGGTGGCGTCCTTTCTTGCCGGGGCAGAGGATGCGGGTGCGGATACGGAGAACATTTTCCTATCGAACTATTCTATCAGGTATTGCCTTGGCTGCTTTGACTGCTGGCTGAAAACACCAGGGACATGTGTCCAGTCTGACGATATGGAGGAGTTGATCAAGAAATACCTCTCCGCAGATATCGTCATCTTTGCAACGCCGCTGTATATCGACAATGTTTCCGGGATCATGAAGAACTTCATGGACCGGCTCATTCCGATGGGAGATCCCCATTTCGAGAAAGATCCCCACGGGGAGGTCCGGCATGTTTCGGGAGAGAAGAAGAACCAGAAATTTGTCATGATGGCAAATTCCGGCTTTCCCGAACAGACGCATTTCCAGGTTCTCCGCCTCCTCGCTCAAAGGTTGGCCAGGAATTTCGACACCATGCTCGCGGGTGAGATCTACCGGGGAGGGGGGTCCCTGCTTCAGGATGAAGAACTGAAACCGTGGATCGATGCCTACAAGATGCAGCTCCGGAAAGCAGGATGGGAGGTGGTGAAGGAAGGAAAAATTACCCCGGAGACAACGTTCCGTCTCGAACTGCCATTGATCCCGGCTCCAGAATACGTTGACATGTTTATTAAAAATGCCAATGCATATATGGACCGGATGATCGAGATCAACAGGAAGGGGTAGGTCTCAGCGTTTTTTCTTCATCGTCGCTACCCTTTTGGAGTTTTGGAAAACCTCCTCCCTTACAGTTCACCATACCCTCAGAGTGATAGCCTGGTATCGGGCCAGCTCCCGTGCCATCACGAGGACGACCATTGCCTCCTCATCCGGTCCGAGCCCAGAGAGGAGGAGTCCTTTGTTATTCAATGCGGTGAGATCACGGGGATCAAGGGCAAAATCAACGGCAGAGAGGACATCATCTGCCCCGCAAAGTGACGCAAGGGTGACTCCCCGGTATGCATACACCACACTGACCCGGGGATTGACATGGATGTACTCCTGTTCACTATCCTGGTGCCCACTCTCTTGAAGAAGAGGTGTTGGGTCGATGCTGGAGATTACTCTTGTTTCAGATAAAACAAGATGTGAGGTGGCTGCTCGTGCTCTATCCGGTCTTGAGGCCTGAATGTCCCCTAACAGATCCTGCGAGGATACTGCGCGCCGGGACTTCGCTGAACTCCCACAGAAACAGGTTTGGTGCGACCGGGTGCAATCCCGGTCGCCGGGTAGGTTCACTATTCAGCCGGCCGCGAAGGGACGAGTCCCCTTCAGAACCACTTGAACAGCGAGAAATTCCTCACCGGGAACAGGGGGCTGAAGAACGAATTCCCGAAATCCTTCGAGATCGTATTCTCCGGGGATATGGGAGAAGTCGGGGTGGGAGTGGGGGTACTGGTTATCGTGTATTTTGGAAAGATTGGTGATCTCCCGGGATATTTCGTTGGCCCAGAGGTCGGGATTGCACTGGGAGCATTGCTGAACCAGGGGGTGAAGAACGATTGTTCGAGTGAAGGGGAGAGCGTTGCTCGTGGTGAGGGAGTCGGAGTGGCGGTTGGGGTGGGGGTAGGCGTTGGGGTGGGCGTCCCGGTCGGCGGATCGAGATAGTACTGCCAGTATGGCTGGTTGGAATTGATCACGGCTTCCCATTCGTCATGAGGTAGCTCTTTCGGGATCTCCTTTTCCAGGGCATCTATTGCCTGGATAGCCTCCTCAGGGGTGCATACCCTCCAGGACTGGGTCGAGTAATCGTAGCAATAGTAGGTGGTCTCTTCCTCAGCTGCAACAATCCCGGCAGCAGCTGCCAGGAAGAAGAGCAGGAAAAGCGTGGTCAGGACTCGTACGGTCATGTGGCATCCCTTTTTGTGCATCCACTTCTTTCCTCAAACTTTAAAAGATTTCTCAATCGGGAGGTTATCATAATGGATTGACGAATTAGATGATTACACTCAATCGATTTTCATTCATCTCTTTGGCATGAGGGGAAGTCCTCCTGGTCTCCCCGCCTTCCAGATCGTTTCACCTGACCAGAGGACACCCTTTTGAAATCCCTGGATCCATACAGCGTTGACCCTCATTCCATTATCCGCACATTTTTCATACCTCGCCTCTCAAATACTCTCATGGAGCTTGGCATCTCAAGCTATTGCCTGATCGGTCGCCCGCTTGCAGAGACCCTTGATACGCTCTCAGGGATCACCGACCTGATCGAGGTGATGGACGAGGGGCCTCATCTCATCACCGACCCGGCAGTCTTTGAGAGCTATTCGCAGGATTTCGTCATCCACGCCCCCTACCACGGGATGAATATTGCAAGCCTCTTTGAGAGTATCCGGAGGGCGAGCGTGGAGGTGATGATCGACTGTTTTGCTATTGCAGCGGAGATAGGGGCACCGGTTGTGATGCATCCCGGGTACCATGCATGGAACACTGAAAAAGAGGCAGCGGATCGGCAATTCGAAAAATCCCAGCATCAGCTCCAGGAGTCTGCTGCCGATCATTCGCTCATGTTCTGGTTTGAGAACATGGGGGAATTAAATTATTTCCATTTCAGGACCCCTGATGACATCCCATCGCTTGGCGATACCGGGTTTTGCCTCGATTGCGGGCATGCGAACCTGAACCACTGCCTGCCGGCATTCCTTGAGACTGACTTCTCACATATGCATATCCATGATAACGATGGCCGGAAAGACAGCCATTCTGCTATTGGAGAAGGTACAATCGATTTCCGTCCGGTCATGGCAGCACTGGAACGAACGGGGGCGACGGCTGTTCTCGAAGTAAAGGACCTTGAGGGGGTTCTGGTGAGCAAGAGACTCCTCGAAGGATTGTAGGGGAGGGGTACGAGGACCATTGCCGGGATGCACCCACGGCATGTCCTTATCTTCCGCTCCCCTGGAACTATTTTACATTCAGCAGCACTCACTTCTGTATGGACCTGTCATTCTACCTCCAGCCGGTTTCCATCGTTATCGAGGCGATCATCTGCATCATCGCCATTGCTATCGGGATTCTGAATAAGAAGATCTATGGATGGTTTATTGCCCTCACCTTTGGCATTTATGTCGTTTACGATATTATCGCATTCATGGATATCTCCCTCTTACCGAGCGTTGTAGCCATCATCTTTCTCGTTGCGACTCTCTCGATGTTGTATGTAGTGTGGATCCTCTATAACGAGCATTAACAGGTGAATCTGGAATGGGTATCGTCGCTCACAGGCGCTGATCATGAACATGCGATACCCTCCCGGCTTTAACATTGGTAATCCTGATGCTCAGAACGTGACCATCCTTCAAATGAGAAGGTAGGGGGGATCACCTTCCGAAAATCTCCTTCAGTTCTGCGTGCAAATCCTCGGCATAGGTCTCGCTGTAGACGCCATGCACGGTCCCGTTATACTGGTGCCAGGCTTTGGGTGAAAGGGCCTTGTTGTAGAGTGCCTTCCCTTCAGCGAGAGGGATGATCGGGTCGTCGGTAAAGTGGAACATGACCAGTGGCCGTGGGGGCAGCTTCAGCAGATAGCTTTCAGGCTCGATCGAGGTAATAAACCGCTGCACGTCCGGATTGTTCCCGGCATCGACCCCGTAAGGACCAGAGCTGACAACAAACGCACCCTTAATACCCGGCTCGATTCCCGCGGTGATGATCGCAAAACGGCCGCCCATGCTCTCACCTAGTACTGCGATAGCATCCCCATCCAGATCTTTCCGGGTTTGAAGGTAGTCATAGGCGATGAGCACATCGTAGATCTGTGCATACTGGGCGGGCATCTCCCTGTTGCGGTAGGCAGTGTAGCCTGTTTGAAGATCCATCGGTGAGACTCCCTGCGTTTCGCCGCCGTTGCCCCGTTCATCCAGGGTGAGCGAGGCATACCCGAAGGAACAGAGGGCATCTGCCATTGCCCAATCTCCTTCCTTTGTGACCGTGGCTGCGGGCAGGACGATAACGACCGGTGGGATCTGGACCTCTCTCGGGAGGCGCAACAGGCCATACACCATCGTGTCATCGCTCTGGTAGCTGATCTTCTCCAGCGTGCAGTTCACCGTTTCTTCGAGAGGGGATACCGTGATGGGTGGCAGGGTACGGCCGCTCACGGAGAGGAGGCTGGATTCATCGAGTGACCAAGAGGCCGTATCGGTATTGTCATTCACCTTTGAAAAGGAGGAGAATATCCCGGCCATTATAAGGAAGATCACAATGAAAATACCGATCAATAACGCGCGATTTTTTCCATTCCTGGTATTCGTACCCTTGGTTTTTTTGGCCATGACTCTCCTCAGCAGTTCTCCCATTGCAATACCATGGGGAAGAACGTTAAACTGATCGCTTGAGGGTGATGGGCCAGGGAGTGGCCGGCAACCCCGTGCCATTGGTGGATCATCCACAGGGGTTTCTCTTCAGATGTGGTGGTAAGGGGATGAAATTTCATAATCCAAAAAGGTATACAAAAGTATAAATAAATCCATCAATGTACTTATTTGTACATGAATACCAAGTACGTGATGCCGCTGGACTGGGGAATGCCGTCCCCAGGACGGCAGTGAATGGCCATCAGCCCGAACAATACCCTCCTTTCCAGGTTATCCCCATAAAGAGGATTATACCTCTTCCGGGAGTCGATCCGTTTACCCTCTTTTGTGCCCTGAAGATCACCAAGGGATATATCCTCGAATCGATGGAAGGGGTCCCAAGAAGGGCGGTCCGTTCCATAATCGGTATGGAACCGGAGTTTGAGATCGTCCTTGGAGAATCTCCGGCGATTTCCGGAACATACCCTGGCGGTTCCCTCTTCCCTCCTCTTTTGGGGGATGATCCGGTCAGCCAGCTCCGGTCTTTGTCCTCGCGGTTCTCGTATACACCGGGAGGCGAGGGAGACTTTGACGGGGGCTTTGTCGGGTACTGCAGCTATGACATGGTGACCAGTCTTTCGGGTGGGCATGTCCAGGCAGGAAGGGATGATATTCCCCTTGCCCGGTTCATGTGTTCGACAAGGGGCATCGTGTACAATCATGTGCAGGGGTCCTGCCTCCTCTTTGAGGATATCCTCCTTCCTCACGGATATGAGGGAGACGAGGCGATACGTCTGGCACAGCAGCGACTGGATGCCCTGGAAAAAAGGATACAGGATATCCCAATACCAGCTGGCACCGGCACTTGCAGCCCTGCGATGGGGGCATTGCCGGATCCGGGGCAGGAGGACCAGGAGGGATACCTGGAGATGGTAAGGAAAGCAAAAGGACACATCATGGCAGGAGATATCTTCCAGGTCGTCCTCTCACGGAAGATTACGGTGCCGTTCAATGGTAACCCCCTTGATATCTATTGCCGGATCCGTTCCATCAATCCTTCGCCCTACCTCTATTACCTGAACTTCGGGGACGAGGCGATCGTCGGATCAAGCCCCGAGATGCTGGTCAAAGTCCAGCGGGGAGTGGTACAGACCGTGCCTATCGCAGGCACCAGGCCACGCGGAAAGGATCCGGAGGAGGACAGCCGCCTTGCTAAGGAACTTCTCGCAGATGAGAAGGAGCGGGCAGAGCACCTGATGCTGGTCGATCTCGCCCGGAACGATATCGGGCGTGTCTCAACCTTCGGCTCGGTCACGGTCCCGGAATTCATGGAGATCGAGAGATTCTCGCATGTCCAGCATATCGTCTCCCGGGTCTGCGGGATCGTTGCCAGGGGAAAAGACCGGTTCGATGCCCTTGCCTCCTGTTTCCCGGCCGGAACGGTGAGCGGGGCACCGAAGATCCGTGCGATGCAGATCATCGCAGACCTGGAGGCATCCCCGAGGGGGTTGTATGCCGGGGCAGTCGGGTATTGCGGGTTTGACGACCTGCTCGAGTTTGCCATCGCCATCAGGACCGTCCGGGTGAAGGGCGGTCGGGCCGAGTGTTCAACCGGAGCCGGGATCGTGGCTGACTCGATCCCTGATCGGGAATTCGAGGAGACCGTGCAGAAAGCCCGGGCTATGGTGAGTGCTGTCGGGGAAAGCGGGGGTGGACCATGAGGGTGGCTATCATCGACTGCTATGACAGCTTTACCTATAACCTCTACCAGCTGGTCGGCCAGCTGGGGAGTGTGCCTCTCACAATCCCCTGTGATGCACTGCTTGAGGAGGTGAGGGACCAGGACCCTGAACGGATCATCCTCTCCCCTGGCCCGGGAACGCCGGATGAGTCCGGGATCTGCCGTGACGTGATCAGGGAGTATGCCGGGAGCATCCCGATCCTCGGGGTCTGCCTTGGGCACCAGACCATTGTCCAGACATTCGGCGGGAGGATATCCCGGATGCTGGTTCCTGTCCATGGAAAGACCAGCAGCATCGTCCATACCGGCGAGGGCATTTTTTCCGGGATCCCGTCTCCCTTTACCGCCACGCGGTACCATTCACTGATGGTGGATCCTGCATCTCTCCCGCCGGGGTTTCAGGTCCGGGCCGTCTCTTCGGATGACCAGTGTATCATGGCGGTGACGCATCCTGACCTCGGGGTTACCGGGGTCCAGTTTCACCCGGAGAGTATCATGACCCCAACCGGAAAACTCCTCGTGAAGAATTTCCTGGTAGGATCGTGTGGAGGGGCATGATGCAGGCAATTCTTGCCCGTCTAGCAGACGGAGAACCGCTCGAGTCCGACCAGGCAGCGGCGGTCATGGAGATGATTGCCACCGGGCAGGCTACCGGGGCACAGATCGCCTCGCTGATCACGGCCCTTCACATCAAGGGGGAGACGGCAGAGGAGATCACGGGCTTTGTCCAGGTGCTGCTCCGCCATGCCCTGACCATAAAGCCGCAGGTCCGCGGAAGGTTCGTGGATACCTGTGGGACCGGAGGGGATGGTTCCGGGACCTTCAACATCAGCACGGCAGCAGCCTTTGTTGCAGCCGGAGCCGGGATCCCAGTGGTCAAGCATGGGAACCGGAGCGTGAGCAGCTCGTGTGGATCCGCAGATGTCCTGGAAGCCCTTGGTGTTCGGATCGACGTCCCACCTGAACGGGTCTGTTCAATCGTGGAAGAGACCGGCATCGGGTTCCTCTTTGCCCCTGCCTTCCACCCGGCCCTCCGACATGCCGCGGCAGTCCGGAAGGAACTGGGGTTTTCATCGGTGTTCAACCTGCTCGGCCCGCTGCTCAACCCGGCCGGGGCACCGGCTCGGCTCTGCGGGGTGTACAGTCCTGCTCTTGTCGACCGGTTCTCCCATGCCCTCCTTGCACTCGGCACCGAGCGGGCGATGGTGGTGCATGGCCAGGGGCTCGATGAGATCGCGGTCTCCGGCCCGACCCTGGTGGCTGAAATTGACCAGGGAGCGATACACCAGTATACCGTCACCCCTGAAGCGTTCGGCATCCCCCGGTCCCCGCACTCGGCCCTTGCCGGCAGTTCACCGAAGTTCAATGCAGCGATCATACAGAAGATCCTCTCCGGGGTTCCCGGGCCCGCCCATGACGTGGTGGTCATGAACGCGGGGGCTGCCATCTACCTCGGCGATGGGGCAAAGGACCTTGGCCATGGGATTGAGAAGGCAGAAGACTCGATCACTTCCGGAGCAGCTGCCGGACGTCTCGCGGCACTGATCCGTGCTTCCAGGGGCATCCCATGATGCTCGAACAGGTCCTCCGGGCAACTGCAGGAAGGGTAGCCGGGTTGCGCGGGGCAGAGGAGTATCCCCTGCCTCCCCCCTCTTCCTCCCGCAGCCTGAATGAGGCGATTCATCAAAAGAAACCGGGAAACCGGATTATCGCCGAGATAAAATATGCCTCTCCTTCCGCCGGGACCATACGGAGAGCGGGTGACCCGGTGGGGTTTGCCCGGGACTTTGCCCGAGCCGGTGCCACTGCCCTCTCGGTCCTCACCGAACCGTACTATTTCCACGGCGATTCGGCGTTCCTTCCTGCGATTCGGCCGCACGTGGATCTCCCGCTGCTCCGGAAAGACTTTATCATCGATGAACGACAGCTTGCAGAGAGCCGGGCGCTTGCTGCCGATGCGGTCCTTCTCATTGCCGGCGTACTCGGGGACCGGCTGGGTGATATGGTAGACCTCGCGTTTGCATACGGACTTGAACCGCTCGTGGAAGTGCATACTGCACACGAGGTACAGGAAGTCCTGTCGACCGGCACCCGCCTTGCCGGGATCAACAACCGTGATCTCAGGACGTTCAGGATCAATCTCGGTACCACGATGAAATTGTCACCCCTGCTCCGCGAGGGAGGCATTACGGTGGTGTCCGAGAGCGGCATACTCTGGCCGTATGACATCAGGATCCTCAGGCCGTCTGCCGATGCATTTCTGGTCGGGAGCACCATCATGCGGGCTCAGAATCCCGGACAACGATTGGAGGGATTGATACGCGGGTAAAAATATGCGGCATAACGAGTGTCGGTGATGCGATCATGACACAGGAGGCAGGGGCTGATATGATCGGGGTGATTGCCTTCTCATCCTCCCCCCGTTGCATCGAGCCGGACATGATCCGGGAGATCTTCGATGCCGTCCCAACGCTGTTCCAGTGTTGTGTATCCCATGGGCCATCTCCCAGGGAGATGGAGGCACTCTGTGACCTTGCCCCGGATGCCATCCAGGTCCCCCCGGCCATACCGATTCCGGCCTCCTGCACGGCCATGGTATTCCGGAGTATCCGCCCGGGCGACCGGATACCCGATGATGCCGATGTCCTCGTCATCGATGCCAGTCACGGGAGCGGCAGGCAGTATGACAGCGCCTATGCGCTGTCGGTAGTGCAGTCGGCACGGGTCCCTGTCTTTCTTGCCGGCGGACTGACCCCGGATAACGTCAGAGCAGCGATCAGGACCGTGCACCCCGCAGGGGTTGACGTGGCAACGGGAGTGGAATATGCACCGGGGAGAAAAGCCCGTGAGAAGGTGAGAGCATTTATCCAGCGGGCAAAAGAGGTGAGGGAGTGAGATCAACGTCACGATTCGGGGAGTATGGAGGCCAATTCGTCCCCGAGAGCCTGATGTATGCCCTCAATGAGCTTGAAGAGGCGTACCGGACGATCATACCATCGGACGAGTTCAGGGAGGAGATGAAATATTACCTGACCGAGTATGCCGGCCGACCCACCCCGCTCACGTTCTGCCGGAATCTCTCGGCAGACCTCAACTGCAGGATATACCTGAAGCGGGAAGACCTGCTGCATTCGGGCGCCCACAAGCTGAACAATGCACTTGGCCAGGCGCTTCTGGCAAAATGCATGGGAAAACAGCGGATCATCGCAGAGACCGGGGCCGGGCAGCACGGGGTGGCTACCGCCATTGCCGGGGCAGTGCTCGGTCTCCCGGTGGAAGTATACATGGGCGAGGAGGATATCCGGAGGCAGTCCCTGAACGTTGCACGAATGCATATGCTCGGAGCAAAAGTCAGTGCGGTCGCGTCGGGATCACGGACCCTGAAGGACGCCATCAATGAAGCCCTCCGGGACTGGGTGACGAACGTGCAGGACACCCACTACCTGATCGGCTCGGTCGTCGGTCCCCATCCCTTCCCCTCGCTTGTGCGGGAGTTCCAGACCGTTATCGGGAACGAGATCCGGGAGCAGGTGATGGCAAAGGAAGGCCGACTCCCGGATGCCATGGTGGCCTGTGTCGGGGGAGGATCCAATGCCATCGGGATGTTCGCCCCCTTCCTCGATGACCCGGTAGAGCTCTGGGGGGCGGAAGCCGGAGGGGAAGGCCTGGCCGGGCGGCATGGTGCTACGCTTTGCGGCGGTACACCCGGGGTGCTCCATGGATCGTACACCTACCTGATCCAGGATGCGTTCGGCCAGATCCTCGAATCCCACAGCATCTCTGCCGGCCTCGATTATCCCGGAGTCGGGCCCGAGCATAGCTTCCTTCGGGACACCAGGCGGGTGATCTACCGGCCTGTCACCGATGCAGAAGCGGTGGATTCATTCCTGTATCTCTCCCGTACCGAGGGGATCATCCCGGCCCTTGAATCTGCCCACGCGGTTGGACTGGCGCGACAAATTGCCGGGGGTCGGGGACCGGATGATATCCTCATTATCAATCTTTCCGGCCGGGGCGACAAGGACGTCGCCCAGGTTGCAGGGCTGATGGGGGGTAATCCATGAACTCCCGTATCGATGGTGCATTCCGGTTGCGGGAAGGCCCGCTCATCGTACCCTGTGTTGTGGCCGGTGATCCTTCCTTTGCGGAGAGTCTGCAGATCTCCCGGGAACTGGTTGACGCAGGGGCGGATATGCTCGAGATCGTCATGCCATTTTCAGATCCGGTGGCTGATGGCCCCGTGATCCAGCAGGCCGGCTCCCGTGCACGTACCGCGGGAATGACCACAGACCGGCTGTTTGACCTGGTCCGGGAGGTACGAGCAGAGACCGGGATTCCCCTGCTCATCATGACGTATGCCAACATCGTGATCCGGAGAGGGATCCGGAAATTCTACCGCGATGCCGCAGATGCGGGAGCCGATGGGGTGGTGGTTGCCGATGTGCCGCTCGAAGAGGCAGATCCATTCTGTGCTGCCGCACGGATGGCGGGGATCGATCCCATCCTCTTCGTCAGCCAGACCACCTCCCCGGAACGCAGGGAACAGATTCTCGCAAAAGCAGGGGGATTCATTTACCTCGTTGCTGCCCTCGGAGTGACCGGGACCCGGGAGGACCTCTCACCGCAGTCTATCGACCTCCTGAAAGTGGTCAAAGAGAGGACGTCTCTTCCGGTCGTGCCGGGATTCGGGATCTCTACGCCGGAACATGTCCGACGGTATACACACGCAGGGGCTGACGGGGTTATCGTGGGTTCTGCCCTGATCAGGATGATCGGTGATAGGGGATCTTCCGGTTCAGGACCCGGAAACAGGATTGGGGATCTGGTAAGAGCGATGAAGCTCGCTGCCCGTGGAGGATAAATATCCCCAGAATTCTCCACTGAGAGCCTCCTGTAAGGGATCGCAAACCACCATCCTTTTCCCTGGGGATACCAAAAATCCTCTCAGGAATCACCGATGAAGACCATCCTGTATTACTTTACGGGCACGGGAAATTCACTTGCCGTGGCGGAAGGATTATGCAGACGGCTCCCCGACTGCGAACTCGTGCCTGTTGCGTCCGTGGCCAGAGATCCGGGCCGGATCGCTCCGGAGGGAGACCGTGTCGGCATCATCGCTCCCGTCTACTTTTCGGGCCTCCCCGCCGTTGTTGCAGACTTTGCCCTCCGGCTCGACCTCGCCCGGGTCCCCTACTCATTTGCCGTACTGACCATGGGAGGTTCTGGGGGAACCCCTGCCCTGCACCAGCTCGAACGGATCCTGACTCAGGGACCGGGGAAGAGAGGGCTTGATGCGGGCTTTACGGTAAAGATGCCCGGCAATTATGTCCTGATGTACGGTCCGCCGAACGATGCCACGATCGGAAAGATCCTCGGCAAGGCCGATCGCCGCATCGAAGAGATTGCAGGGATGGTGGAGCAGGGAGTCCAGAAACGACCCAGGATGCCGGTGTTCGGCTCTCTTGTCCAGCACCTGATCTATCCAAAGTTCATCATGGGGGTCCACGATGCTGACCGGAAGTTCAGTGTCGATGACCGGTGCACCTCCTGCGGGATATGCGCGAAGGTCTGCCCGGTGGAGAATATCCGGCTGGAGGAGGGACGGCCGGTCTGGCTCCATCACTGCGAGCAGTGCATGGCCTGCATCCAGCTCTGCCCTCCGCTGGCGATCCAGGCAGGGAAGAAGACGGAGCAGCGGCAGCGGTACCATCACCCGAATCTCAGGATCAAGAGACCCGCATGATCTCCGCTAGAAAAAAGGACACGGATCTTTTTTAGGGATACCTGTCGTTGCAGGGGACCAGGGGATAAGGGGAGGACCCATCCCTTATCACCCGCTGCTATACCTCTTCGCAGCTCTGGTAGTTCCCTGCCGCGATAATATAGATCTTCCCATCACTTCCCACCGCCCGCCGGAAATAGGTATTCTTGTAGAATACTCCCGTCTGCAGAGGATTGCTGTACACATACTCCACCCAGCCTGTCCCGTCTGCTATCGCTGCGGTGACGATCTCATCACGGAACGGTCTTCCGGTTACATCGGTTTTGCCATGGTAATTGACACCAACCTGGCGGATATTGTCGCCGCTGGCCACCAGGGTCACGTTCGTATCGTATACAAATACATAGAGGTCAGGGTGTTCGGGGCTCTTGTAGGGGGCTTCGCCCGCATTGATGCGCCGGAACGTGTCGGGAGTGTTCCGCCCGATATCGGCAGCGGTGATATTCACAAGGGCTATCACTTCTGCATCAGTGAAGGTCTGGCGTGCACAGCTGGCCCCAAGGTAGTGATAGATGACCCGCTCATATTCGCTGACCCCCTGGGCATCCCGCTGGAGACGCACGTTCTCAAGTGCCTGGCCAAAGGCACTCACCAGGGTATCCGGAACATCTTTGCTGAACACGAAGTAGAAGTCGTTCGTGCTCAGGGTGTAAACGATCTCATAGGTAGTCGGATCCTCAGCTGTCTTCATCATCTGGTGCCGGCCGGCAAGATCGCCGGTAGCCCAGAGATCAATCTCCCCTGCCTCAAGCATACGGAGGAGATCCTCAGGCGCCGGGGCGTTGATGATCCGGGAGGTGTTCACGCCGCGGTCAGTAAGGAGGGTGTTCTCGATCGTTCCCTCAACAGCCCCGATACGGAACCGGTTCAGATCGTCGGGTGAGGCGATGGTGATATTCCGGTTCATCGGGGCATAAATGACAAAACTTCCGCGGGTGAATGGCCCGACCCACTGATAGAGAGGATCCCGCTCCGAAGAGCGGACAATAGAGAAGAGCACGGAGCTCCCGTTCTGAACCTCCCGGAACCCTTCGGCAAGCGGGACGATCTGCACATCTTCCCGGGAGAGGTTCACCCCGATGTCTGCGAAGACCGCCTCCAGGATCCCGACGCCAATACCACCGGCTGTCCCGTTCTCCTCGAAGTTGTAGGGTGCCCACTCCTCGGTCAGGTACTGCAGATGGGAGAGCCCGACGAGAGGAACGTGCCGTCCGATAATCGCGTCGTACGTGCTGATCCCCCTGACGTCCTTATCAGCCTTCAGGGCATCCAGTGCCTGCTGGAAGGACTGGACGGTTGCATCAGGCACGTCACGGCTGAAGCCAAAATAGATTGGGATGTCGGGGAATGTGTAAACAATCGTGAAGCTATAGGCGTTGCCGGTCAATTGCCTGGCGAAATACCTGCCGGATGTCTGCGAATAAGCCCACAAGTCGATCCCGCCTTCCTGGAGTTCGGTGACAAGTGTCGAGACATTTGTCTCCAGCACGAGCTGGCTCTGGTTCACCCCGGCATCCAGCAGCTGCTGGACGGCGGCGTCATCTTCTATCACTCCGATCCGGTATCCCTCCAACTCTTCAGTACTGGTGATGGCGATCCCGCTGTCAGGCCGGGCAAAGAGGACGGTGGTATAGGGATAGATGGGCCCGGCCCATTTAAAGGAGGTCTCCCTTGCAGGAAGCCTGGCAATAGCAAAGATCATGGTCTTGTTGCCGTGCAGGGCCGCCTGGTAGCCCTCGGACCAGGGGACCAGTTGTATCTGATCACGGGATACAGGTCTGCCCATCTGTTCGGTGACCGCCTCAAAGAGGTCGATTGACAACCCCTGCAGGGTTCCGTTCTCCTCGTAGTTGTAGGGCGGGTTCTGCTCGGTATAGATAGTAAGACTCTCGATAGGAATTCCTGCATCGCCAGGAGGGAGCGATGTGCAGCCGCATATAAGGAGCATCAGTCCTACGAAAAGAAGCATCAGACCGTGGAAAAGGGAGGTTCGGGAAGGTAGCATAATGGAACATAAATCAACAGGTTTTATTAAGCCATCGCGTGTTCCTGCACGATAGGATCATACCGCACCTACCGCGAATTGTTCACCGCTGAAAAAGGGGTATCATTTCTCTTCCAGGATCTTCTGCTTCTCCTGCTGGAACTCTCCCTCGGTGAGGTACCCGTTCGCCTTCAGATCGGCCAATCGTTCCAGTGAGGTCAGGCGAGCATCAGAAGGGGTTGTATCTTCCCTGCACCCGGAATTCCTTACCTCGGAGATGAATCCCGCTGCGATGATACCGGCAGGGAGGGCAAAAAAACCGATACCCAGGATGGCAACAACGGCACCAATGATCTTGCCCTGGACCGTGACGGGGTAGATATCGCCATATCCCACCGTGGTCAGGGTGACGACCGCCCACCACATGGCATGGGGGATGCTGGCAAAGGCTTCCGGCTGCGCATCGTATTCTGCATAGTACATCAGGGTCGAGGCAAGCACAAAAAGGACCGCCAGGATCAGGAGGCTCACGAAAATGACGTACTTCTCCCTCCGGAGAGCCCGTGCCATGAATGATGAAGCCGCAGAATACCGGATCAGTTTCAATGCCCGGAATATTCTCATGATCCGCAGCACCCGGAGGAACCTGAGGTCGACCGGGATGAGGAACGGGAGGAAGAAGGGGACGATAGCCAGCAGGTCGACAATGGCAAGCGGGGTGAGTGCATACCGGATCCGGCCGATGACCGGCCGGTGATACTCCTGAGATTCGGTGCATACCCAGAGTCGCAGGAGATACTCGATGGAAAAGATCGTGATCGAGAAGATCTCAAAGGCAAGGAAGAACCGGTAATACTGCAGGAGAAGGACCTGAACGGATTCAAGCACGACGGCTATGACGTTAAGGACGATCAGGATGATGATGAAGATCTGGAAATACTGGCTGGTCAGATCGCGTTCCCTGGTCTGTTCAAGAATTTCAAAGGTCCGGTGCTTGATCGCGTTGTACATGGATTATTTCAGGGGAAGGGGATCCCCTCTATACTACAGCGTTCTCCTGTATTTGGATTTAAAACAGATGATCCGATTCCAGGGATTTGTTATACAGGAAAAGGGCAGATCGTGCGAGATGATCGGCAGGTGTAATTCTTTGATATTCTCGCCGCAGATTGGAGAATCCCTTTGTAAGGTTCGGAAAAATCAGGAGGATTCCGGGTGCTCCACCCGTCCCATGAACAGGATCAGCCCGGTTTCGTCGTCCTGGATGAGGAAGAGGAACGGGTGATCCGCCCTGAAGACGGGGACGGGTAGTGGTCCCGCGGGTGCCATTGCACGTTGGATGACTACCGCGGTAGCCGCTGCCGCCTCGGTCCCTTCTTCGTTCACGTCAACGAATGCCTGGTGGATCACGTCACCGATGAACAGGTTTCTCGTCCCATCCATCCCGGAAAGGTCAGCATCCGCGGTAAACGCGGTTGGCATCCCCATGGCCGAGAGGGTGGCTGGCAGGGTGTACTTCGTCTCCATGGTGAACTTCGGGAAATACACCATCACCCGCTGGGTCGTTAGGTTCTGCTGCAGTCCTTTCAGCCATTCGGCAGAAAGCGATCCCTCAAGGTCAGCCAGATCTCCATCCTTAGGGAGGAGGATCATCATGGAAAGATGTTTGCCTGAGTCGGATTCGTACGGCATCAGGAGCACCTGGAGATCCCCGGTCTCCATGTAACCATACGTCGCATTGGTGTCGGTCCGCTGCATCATTGCCACCGGCAGGATCGTTCCGTCACTGGTCCGGAAGTCCTGGATGCTCGTCTCTTTCTCGTCGAACTGTTTCTCCCAGGTCCCCTTGAAGTAGACAGCGTTGGTGATCACCAGGCGGGTGAGCGAGTTAATGGAGCCGGCGGGGAGCAGATCCCTGATCTTATCATTGGTCTGCTCCTCGACCCATTGATTGATCGTAACCCGTGAATCATCGGGCTTTGTGATGAAGTCCAGGTTGGTCGCCCTGGCTCCGTATACTTCATCTGCCACTGAGATGTATCCCGGGAGGAAGGGGTAGGTCTGCTCCGCCCAGAGGGCGTTTGCGGTCCGGAGCTGGTACGCAGAAGACCCGTTGTTGATTCCGCCAATGATCGCCTGGTATCCTGCCCGCATTCCTTCGGAATCTGCCGGGAAATAAAATACCTCCCGGATCTCGCTGGCGGTATCGCCACGGGCTCCCTCATACGTGATGGCAAGCGCCGATGAGATGCTGAATGGTGAGAAGAAGAGATTCTCCCCGCTGTTTTTGGGGTCTCCTGCAAGGCGGGAATAGAGGTCCAGGGCAAACAGATTGTTTGCAGCAACGATGCTCTGCGGACTTCCAGGGGGAGTTCCGGGAGGATCAGTAGTATCAGGGGTGATCCCTTCCGGTGGCAATTCTTCCGGAAGGGTCCCGGGGCTGGTGCAGCCGGCCAGGGAGAGGGCGGCAATCACCAGGGATGACAGCAACAGGAGCGAGATGGCGAGCTGGTTCATGATCGGGATATTGGCGTCCCTTTGATTAAACATGGCGTTGAGTGCGGGAATTTTCGAAGTGATGGAGGGGGCAGTCCATTTTTCCTGTGAGAATTTTCATCAGAGAAATCTTCCGTCCTTTGTGAAGAAGAGATTGTATTGTGGGGGATCGCTCCGGTGAAACGGGAATCCACCGTCACGTATTTAACAGACCATTCCGTATTCACTCCTATCAGTTCCTGATAGGAACACACAGCCGATTCCGGCTGGAACAGGAGTGGAACGCACCAATGAAACAGACCGTACCTGGAAGCAGGACAAAGCCGGGATTCCTGAAGATCAGCGGGGTATGGGCGTTGCTCGTCATCGTCCTTTCCCTCCTCATGATCCTTCCTGTGGGGGGGCAGATCACGGTCGTCCCCCCGGAGGTAACGATCACGGACCTGGCGACCTATCACATCGGTGACACGATCATTCTGTCCGGCACCACCAACCTGGCACCTGGCAATGATCTGCTGGTGGAAGTGCTCTCCCAGTCCTTCGGACCCACGCAAGAAAAGGCAGGCGGTACCTTCTTTGGGGTCTCCGGGACAACCCTGGTCCGGAAAGGGCCGGGAGAAAAGAATACCTGGTCCTTCTCTTTTGATACGGCCACCTTTGGACCGGATACCTACCTTGTCACGGTAACCGGAGTAACGGTGCCGAAGGCGGTGGCAACCTCGTCATTCTCTCTCATTGCATCCACCCTGACCCAAACACCCCTCCAGACCACGCCCCCGACCATGCTTCCAACTACTATCCCCACCGAATCAACCCCTCCTCCCACACCAACTGGCCTTTCAGTGATTCCGCTTGTCGGAGCGATCATGCTGACCCTGGCAGGATTCGGCATTGTGCGGAGAAAGGGCTGAATGTCCCCTTTGAAAATCCTCCTCCCTTTTCATCTTTTTTTGCTGTGTCATTTGAAAGGCAATCATGATTTTTTTCCCACCGTCTCAGTACCAAACCTTCTCTCAGAAGATACGAATGAGAGAGAGCCGGATTTCGAACCGGTTCCTCCGACAGCCCGAACAGTTTTTTCTAAAGCGGAAGGGTAGGAGCACCCTCATGAGACGAGGTTTCGTATCCGGGACGGAAGAGAGATCATACATCAGCTTCCTGATATTGTTCCTCTCCAAAAAAGATGCTCTCGACCGGGATACCTGGTTCTCATTCTGTGCCCTCCATCCTTTTTGCCGCGTACTTGGCAAGCGCGATGATCGTAAGGATGGGGGGTGCACCTGGCGCTGCGGGCAGGACGGAAGCATCAACGACGTAGAGGCCGTCAATCCGGGTCATGAGTCGGGTATCCACCGAGAACCCTATCCGAGCCGTGCCTCCCGGATGAGATCCCCGGAGCGGAAGCGAGACAAACGTGGCAGGATCAACCCCTGCTTCGGTGAGGATCGCACCAGCAATCGAGGCCCCGCATGCCAGCTGCCGTGAGTCGGGCTCGGTAACCCCTTTCTCGATGGTCTCGCCTACCGAACCGCTTGCTTCATCCCTGATCTTCACCATCATACCAAGGATGTCGCCCTCCCCTGCATCATGACCAGCCGCTTTGAGGGCGGTCACGAACTGGCGGGCATAGTGGGTCAGGATGAGGCTGCTGCTGTGCGGCATGTATGCCCCCATCGGCACGTCCTGATGGAACCCGATCCCGGGGCAGACTCCGCCAATCGATGCAAAGGTATCACAGAAGAGCGGGGAGGTGGGGATCCCGATACCCGCGAGGAGACGCGGGGTCTCCATGGCTCCGGCCGCGATAACGACGAGATCATCATGATACTCCCTCGATCCGCACCTGACCCCCGTAACCCTGCTGCCATGGGTGAGTATCCCGGTAACTGCCTGGCCGGTCACGAGCGCTGCACCGAGCATTAGTGCACGCTCCACAAACCGGACCGCGTTCCAGCGTGCCTGAACGGGGCATCCGAGGCTGCAGCGCCCGTCCCTGCAACACTCGCCAGGATCGATGAACTTTGGCATCTTCTGCACTGGAAAACCGAGCCGGGACGCGGCCTCCATCAGGCGAAATGTCCCTTCTCCGATCAGTTCGTCAGGGAGCTCCCGGACCCCGAGCTCCCGTTCAACCTCGGCAAACTCGGACGATAAATCGATCCCGAACGCGAGCAGATCTGGCTCAAGGCCGCGGAGGGCGTTTCCGGCAGAGACCATCGTGGTGCCGCCGAGGCAGCAGGTCCTCATCAGTTTCACCCCGGCATCCACGTTCTCGTAATACCGATGGGCATCCACCTCGGGGATTGCCGGGCCCCTCTCGATGATCAGGACCCGGTGCCCCGCCGCCGCAAGTTCCTTTGCGACGGTTGCCCCCCCAGCCCCGGATCCGACCACGATTGCCATACACAAGAGAGGGTGCACGGGGATGATAAGGTACTTGGCGCCGCTCCGGGCTTGCGTTTCTGATGGTTCTCGGCCTGGTACGAACGGGATAAAAAACATTCTGAGAAGAGCAATGCCGCCACCAGGATTCCTTTGAGACTGGCGGGTCCCGGCTACCTTTATATACCAGGATTCGTTATCTGATGCTATACAGGAGGAAAGAGAATGGTTGAATTTGGACCTGTCCAGATGGTCGCGATCGGATTTCCCGACCCGCACAAGCTGAAAGGAGATTTACTCAAGGAACTGCTCGCGCTCAGTGAGAAGAAGTACATCCGACTGATCGGGCTCCTTGGCGTGGTGAAGGATGCGAACGGCTTGATCGAATCGGTGCAGATCACCGAGCTCTCCGATGCCGACCGGAAACGACTGGGAGCCGCTGTCGGAGCGCTGATCGGGCTTGGTGCCGCTCGCGGAAAGGGTGCCGTGGCCGGGGCAAAAGCGGGTGCTGCTGCGATGTCAAAGGAGTTCGGACTCAACCACAAACAGATCCGGGAGATTGCTAGGGACATTCCCAATGGAAGCGCCGCCGGATTCCTGCTGATCGAGCATCTCTGGGCCAAGAATCTGAAGGAGATAGCGCTCGCACAGGATGGAATCATGCTTGCAAACGGGTTCATCACTCCAGACTCTCTCATGGCACTTGGATCAGAACTGGCCGAAGGAGTAAAAGCTGCAGAAAAGCTCAGCCAGGCATAACCAAGGGGTATCAATCCCCTTTTAAACTTCCCGGTCATTCCCATCAGGGTCATTGGTTTTCACACTCGAGGAGGGCCTGGAAGAAGTGACCTCTCACCACAACGATAAGTCAGGCTCTCCCTGTCACCCCAGGGAACGATGAGATCAGAGTCGATTTTCCCATTCTCATTTCGGTGAACCAATAGAGAGACTGATCTTTTCGGACAACTATCCCGCGATGAAAGGACGCCTTCGCAAATGGCATATACAGAATTCAGATGATATCGATCGCAACCAGTTCCTCGATCTCTTCCTCTTCTTCATCCTCTCTCTTTCGCCGCTTCTTCTCCGGCTCATCATGCAGGGGTGCTGCAACCAGGTCTTTCAGCCAGCTGAAAAATCCCATACTCATCTCCTTCCCAAAAATCTGTCTGTTTCATGGTCTCTGCATCCTGTCCTCTTGTTCGCTTCTGCAGATCCGATCCATCTCCTCTGAGAGAAGGTACACTGTCCTCTGATCAGGATCCTATGCTTCACCCTGATCGTTCACCAGGTTCCCGCTGTGCTGCCGCCCCGCAATGACTCCCCTGATCCCACCCCGCGGGTCCGGGACATCCCCTGTATACCGCGGTATGACATGGACATGCAGGTGCATGACGGTCTGGCCGGCTGCCTCCCCGATGTTGACACCAATATTGTAACCATCGGGGTGAAAGCGGTTGTGGAGAAACCTCTTTGCCTGGTCGATGACCTCAAGGATTGCCATCTTCTCTTCCCGGGAAGCTTCGAAATAATCCGCGAAATGCCGTTTTGAGATGATCAGGAGATGGCCACGGCTCACCGGGAAGCGATCGAACCTGGCAAAAACCAGGTCATTATCGATGATCACTTCCTCCAGGTCCACCCTGCAGAACGGGCAATCCCGCTGTCCCATGGGGAGATCACGATCCTCTTGCCTGCTGTTCATCCGAGAGAACCGCGATGACCGGTTTCAGCTTGTACTGGTCCGATCCGGTCCTGATCACGGATTTATCCACATTGAAGTCGAGGGTGAGCGTCAGTGTCTCCTCCGGATCAAGGTCAAATCCACGGTTCAGCTTGAGCACCCCGCTCGGGACCGAGAGATCATGGTTGATACCATCAACGGTGATGGTACCGGAGTCGATCTTCAGGCGGATCTGGGTGTATCTGCCAGGATCTACGGTATTCTGACCGATCTCCCTGCTCATGTTCACAAACTCCATCAGGTCAACCATGGTGGTATCTTTGATAACCGTTATCCACCCTGCGGTATCAGGATCCTCCGATTCAATCACTGTCATCTCTTCGTTGCTCTCGTTGATCGACTGGTTTGTTACTGCCCGGTGAACACTCACCTCGCTGATGTTCAACCACAGATGGGTAATCGTTCCCCCGTCCTTGATCTTCGGAGCATCCTTAACCGCAATTTTCAGGGTCGCCTGCCCGTCTGGAGTGGACGCCGGCCCCGGGATTATACTGCATGTTCCATTGACACAGCCGCAGTGGCCGGCACCACAGTCAATCGGTCCCTGGCATACCTGGGTGCATGCGATGGTGGAGCAGTCGGGTTGGTTGCGGATATTGACACACCCGGTCGGGTGGCAGCACTGCGCTGGCACACAGTCTGAATCCTTCGTGCAGGAGGTCGGATCTCCTGGAATGAGTGTCGTGGGAGTGAGGGAAGGGGTATCGGCTGAGGGAGGGATTTTCGGGGTATCAACCGGGGTAACCGTTGTGGCGGTGGGGGGAGGGAGTAGTGGGGTATCGACCGAGGTAACCATCGTGCGAGTGGAGGAGGGCGTGGCATTGGGAAGGGAGTCCGTCGGCTGGGTACATCCGGAACACAGGATGAATGCCCCGGCCAGGCATACCAGGAGCAGGAAGGCTGATCTTCGTTCCATAGCTGAATGGATATTGGTGCAGGGAGATAAAATCTACCCCTCCTCATATTCATGAAAATGGGTCTGTGCCTGTAAGAATGGGAGGGATCCTTCCCCGACGTTCGATGCCAGATACGCTCTGTTCCTCCCATCTCCGGGATTCCGTCTTGATCGCTTATTTGAAATCGCGATTATTTTAGTTCAATCGTCAAAATAAATTCAATTCAGCGTCTGACGCCACCTTTACATGATCAGGGATCCCATAGGTATGTGGTGAAGAAAATGGGAAAGACACCGTGCATCACCTATACCAGAGCGGGCACCGCACGCAGATCCGGCAGGGGGGTATCCATGGATATCGCCGGATCCCGGTATTTTATTGTCCCTGATGATGTTCCATCGCTCCTCTTCCACAAACCGGTGGATGTGGTTGATCCAAGCGGGGAACGTGAAGGGACGGCATGGCTTTCCCCGATTCATGGCCCGGAGAAGCATGAACTGGCCACGTTGATCGAACAACACCTGTACGTCATCGGGTTCCGTGACCTGGGACGGATCCTTGCCGGCGAGGCCATCGCGGTCCCCGTCCGGGAATATCATCCGATCTGACACCATTTTTATTCCTCCCCTCTCATCGGGACTTGAGCCTGTGCCGTAGCGTTCACCAATTGAGACTGGTTGTGAGCAGGCATGGCAGTGAATGCCATTGTCGCTCGTACCCCTGACCTTCTTGGAGGAGATGAAGGATTAGCGTTCCTGACCGTGGGAATCAGAATAATTATAAAAGAGCAGGTATTACATCCGGCTGGATGTCATGGTTCACCTCATTGAAGACCCGGCACTCCGGAACAGGCGGGCAGTGTTCCGGGATCGGGCTGATGCAGGCAGACACCTGCTGCCTTCATAAAAGAGCACAGTCCCGTGGAACATCCCCTGATTTGTGCGATCCCGGCAGGCGGCGTTCCGGTAGGGCTTGAACTGGCGGAACGGTTCCGGGCACCGCTGTTCCTTGGGATCGTGAGGAAGCTGAAAGTCCCCCGGAATCCAGAGGCCGGGTTCGGCTCGATGACCTGGAACGGGAAGATCTACCTCAACCAGGAGCTGGTCAGGATTCTGAGCCTCACCGACGATGAGATTCGACTGGCTGTCGCAGAGGGACACCGTTCGATCCGGGAACGGATCGAGATGTATACCGGACGAGGCTCCATCCCCCCGTTGCCGGCAGGATGGTTATCATCACCGATGACGGACTTGCATCAGGCTATACGATGCTTGCAGCGGCGGAAGCATTGAGAGCAGAGGGTTCAGAGAGGATCATCATAGCCGTGCCAACCGGATCAAGCGGGGCGGTTGCAGTTCTCTCAGGCCTCGTCGATACCCTCATATGCCTGAACCTTCGGGACCACACTCCTTTTGCCGTCGCGGAAGCGTATGAGAACTGGTATGACCTTGACGATGAAGAGGTGATCCGCCTTCTCAATCGGGCAAGGAAGGATCGCCTATTCTATGGAATAACTTGAGAGGACCCGGGAATGACCCAGCCCAAGCGTTCTGCTGTTTTTACCGGCCGTGAATTGGTATATGACTTGACATCGTTCAAGGGAGGATGCTGCCAAGAAATGGTAAGGGGAGGGTTTAAGGGGATCCGGCCCTTCCCAGGATTTTTTTGCCCCCATCTTTTTCGATTCGTTTTCCTGTGCAGAACCCTTATGGCAAAATTTGAAGCGTATCCATACCTTTTTCATCACCCTCTTTCGTATTCCCTCGTATCAAAGGCCAGGGATGGAAGGAGCACGTTCCCAGCCGGATTGGAACGAGGAACGATGAGATGAATCAGAGAGAATCAGGAATCATCGGTGAGCGGCATCTCCTGGCGATTCCATGGCTATGGGCGATACTGCTTATCGTCCCGCTCGTACTCCTGATCATGCCAGCCGGAGCAGTGACGAATGTCATCAGCACCGGTGACCAGGTATTCATTGGCGAAGAGGGCTTGGACGTCAGCGCCGCTGTTCCGGAAACGGCACACCAGATCGCCTGGTTTTCCCCGGGATCGAACCCGCAGGCCGATGTGCCGGCAATGATCGTCCCCCTGGGGGATACACATAATTTTTATGTCTCCCCGTCACAGTTCGGACACGCGACAGGGATCTGGTACAGCTGGAACAGGACCGTCATCGGCCCGGCGTTCCAGGTCCAATGCCCTGCCCTTAGGTTGCGGGTATGGAACCAGGAGACCGGTGAAGATGTTTCCGGGCTCGGTATAACACCGGGAACGCTCGTGAATTTCCGTATCGAGACCAATATGGCATCGATTACACAGAGGTCCGGGTATGATCCTGCATCAGACGGGTATCTCTCGATCGTCCTGATCACCCCGGCCGGGGCAACCCTTACTGCTGTTGCGGGACTCAATGGCACGCTGCTCCCCCTGAGGAACCTTAACGTCGATTCCTCGCTCTGGTACTGGGTCGCCCCCGGAACCGCTGCCGGCTGGGATACCGCGGCCCGAAGTTCATCCGAATCCCGGCTGTACCCTTCGGGGACCTACACTGCACGGCTGGATTACAATGTAAACCAGCTGCAGGACAATATCGAAGGGAGTGCCCTCTTTTGCCGGCCTCTGCCGGTCCAGGTAACCCTTGATTCTGAGCAGGTGACGACAGTATCGAACACAGCTGAAATCGTCCGGGGGAATCCGTTCACCGTCACGATCACAGGGGTTCCGGGGACGGAGTATTATCTCTGGGTCCGGAATACGGGAAGTATGAGCGGAAACCCGGGCGATCAGCCGCCCATGATCACCCCAAGTCAGGAGGGCGTCCGGACCGATCCCGTGAATGGCCCGTATCCCATCGGTTCGCATCCTATCTCGACTCGGCAGGGAATGACGATCCGGGACGATGTGCCTCCTTCTCCTGCAAACGGCACCCCGTATTATGCCCTTGTTACCCTGTCTGGGAGCGGGGTACGAACCGTCCAATGGCAGACCTCCTCTGCCACTAAGGATGGACGCTACACCATCCAGGTCGAACGGATATCGCCAGGAGGGGTGTCATCCGATGAGGTCAGTATCAGGGTTGTCCGGGGATCGGTCAGCATCGTGGCTGGCGTTCCACGCTCATTTTATCTCGGGGAGCAGGTCCTGCTCTCCGGGACGAATACCGAATCGGATACGGTATACCTCTTCATGACGGGTCCGAACCTGCCTTCATCAGGCGGAAGTCTTGCCAATCCCCGGATTCCCGTCATTACAGGGCAGCCGGAGACATTTACCGCAGTGCCGGTCGATCCCGACAATACGTGGGAATTCCGGTGGCTTACCGGGAACCTGGGGATAGATGCCGGGACCTACTCTCTCTATGTGGTCTCGGGACCGGCTTCGCGAAATGACCTCTCCCTCTGGAGGTACTCGATCAGCGCCATCACGTTTGCCCGGCCCTTCGTGACAGCCGGGGTCCGACAGAGCACGGTAGCTAGGGGGGATCCGGTCGAGGTGCGGGGGAGGGCAACCGGGGATCCCTCTCCTGGCGTGGCAATCTGGATCTTTGGTATCAACCGGTTTCTGTATGATACCGAGGAGATCAATGCTGACAGTTCGTTCACCTATACCCTGGGGGAAGGTGAGACCGCTGATCTTGCGACCGGGCAGTATTACCTTGTGATCCAGCACCCGGGGTACACGGATACGCTTGATGTGTATCCTTCACCCAACCGCCAGCTGGTCCTCTCTTCGTACCCGGTCCCGGGAAGCGCCCTCTTCCGGGTGGGGGGTGCCGGAGCCCTGATGAGCTCGCAGGCAGCCGATGCCCTGATCCGGTCACTCGAAAGCCCCTTCATCGATGACACGTATGTGGCAGCGTCATTTCTCCTCGTCAACCCTCAGGTGACGATCACACCCCTCTCCGGGAACTATACTATCGGTGATACGATCATCCTTTCAGGCACCACCAACCTTGCCCCGGGCAACCAGCTGCTAATTGAGGTGACCTCCCTGGCGTTCGGACCAACCCCAAAGGAGGGAGGCGGGGCGTTCTCAGGAGTGTCCGGGACGACCGTGGTCCAGGAAGGGCCGGGTGATAGGAACAACTGGTCGTTCTCCTTTACCACCGACGCATTTGTCCCTGACACCTATCTTGTCACGATAAGCGGGGTCACCGTCTCCAGTGCAGTGGCAACCACGTCGTTCTCCCTTCAACCCGTCACTCCTCCAATGACTCCCACTCCGATCCCCCCAACAACCATTGTACCAACCACTACCACACCAACGACTGAGCCCACCACGTTTCCCACGACAACCACCGGCCTTTCCGTATTCGTGCTCATAGGAAGCGTTGTGGGGATCCTGATCGCATTTGGGATCGCGGGAAGGAAGAACTGATAATCATTCTTTTTGGAGAATAGAACCGAGCCTCACTGCTCAGTTAATTTCCAGAAGTTGTTCCAAGCATGTCTCCCTGGCTGACCTTGAGGATCATCAGGGTGATATCATCGAACTGGGGCCGTGCACCGGTGAACCGGATCACATCCTGCACGATGGTCGTGATAATCTCCCTCGCAGGCAGGTCGCGTGATGCCATCACGATATCACTTAACCGGGTCACCCCGTATTCCTCGTCCCGATCGTTGGTGGCTTCGGTTACTCCATCGGTATACAAAACCACCACGTCTCCTGGATGCAGGGGGACGGTTACCGATTCGAGATTGATGGTGTCAATCACCCCAAGAGCGATCCCCTGTGCCTCAAGGAGCGTCACCCCCGACGTCCCGGATGAGAAAAGCATGGGAGGGTTGTGGCCGGCATTGACGTAGGTGAGTACCTTTCTGCTGGCATCAAGGACCGCATAGAAAAGGGTGACGAACATGCTGGTCTTTGAGTCGAGGAAGATATTCAGGTTGGCCTCCCGGATCGACTCTGCCGGGTCCTGGTGATGGGTAGTGCTTGCCCGGACGAGCGTGCGGGAGAGGGCCATGAACAGGGCGGCAGGCACCCCTTTCCCGGAAACATCGGCGATGACCAGTCCCCACCGTTCATTGTCCAGAGCAATGAAGTCGTAGAAGTCGCCGCCCACCTCCGCAGCCGGGAGATTGAAGCCTTCAAGTTCCATTCCCGGGAGATTCGGCGCCGTCTCCGGGAGGAAACTCTGCTGGATCACTTTTGCGATCTCGAGTTCCTTCTCGATACGTTCCTTCTCTGCCGTGGTCTTCTTCAGGTTCTCGATATGATCCTTCAGGTCAGCCGCCATGTGGTTGAACGAAGCGGCGAGATCCTCGAATTCATCCCCACTCTGCACGTTCACGGCATAATCGAGGTTCCCTGCCCCGATCGCCTCGGATCCTTTCCTGAGCTCTTCGATCGGCCGGGTGAGGTGACGGGTGAAGAGAAGGGTGAGGATTCCGACCGCCGCGAGCAGCACAAAGAAGGCACCCGAGAAGATCGTCCGCATCTGGTCCTGCTGGCCGGTGATGTGCGATGCCGTCTCACCCGAAGCTGCAAGGATACTCTCCCTCGTCGCTTCCGCGGGAGCCACGACTTCATCCACCGGCATCACCACGGCAACCGACCAGTTCACGCTCTCTACCGGAGCATAGGCGATGAACCGTTCTCCGTTCTCGTACTGTACCTTCGCCACACCGGTATTCCCGCTGATCATGTCCATGGCGACCGCCCGGAGGCCCGGGTTTTCAGATATGACGAGGTTCTCGGTCTCAAACGACTCGTCCCACCGCATGTCCCCGGAGGAGAGCCCGGGTCGAGAGATGATGTTCCCTTCTGAGTCGATCAGCATGGCATATCCCAGTTCACCGACCTGGGTCCCGATGATGTTCTGGTTGATGGTCTCGATGGTGATGTCAGCCCCGACCACCCAGAACCATCCCTTCTCGGGATCGGCCACTGGTTTCGAGCAGGTGATCATCAGACCATGCCCGAGCAGGTCGACGTAGGGCTTTGACCACGTGAGGTTCCCGGTCTGCTCGGCCTGTCTGAACCATTCCCGCGTCCGGGGATCAAAGGCAGCATCCATCCCGGTAAACCAGGGATAGATGACCGACATCCCACTGCTTGTCCCCAGGTATACCGCCGCCAGGTTCGGGTCCGATGAATAGACCGGGATGAAGATGGAGTCCATCATGCCGATGGCATTCTGCTCCTCAACCGGAATGTGGGGTTCGACTCCAGGAGAGAGGAAGAGCACTGATGTCGAGAGATTATCGGCCGGAGGATCGTCCTGGAGATAGAAGTGTCGCTCCCGTATCAGGGAGGGATCCTGCTGGATCCGGAGGGCATAGGTGGCCATGGAGCTGGTCTCACTGCCCACCTGACGGAAGAGGATATCACTGATGTGTGCCTGGTCCGTAGCCAGCCGGAGAAGAGCATCTTCTGCATCCTGCTCCAGGGCAGCAGAACTGTCGTTCATGATGGAGCTGGCGAGATCGGTGCTCCGATCGACAGCGAACCGGCTCACGTTCCCCATCTGCACGAAGGCAAGAAAACCGGTGAGGAGAAGGGCGGTGACAGAGAGGATAAGGAAGACCAGAAATATTTTTGTCCTGACGGATAACCGGGTCTTCTCTCTTTTCAGATCCATACCTTCACTCCTTCGCCGGCAGATGTCTCAAAGAGAATAGACCTGATGAGAGAATAAAGGATCCTCATCGAAGACAAGAAAGCAGGTCGTCTTCCCGAAGAAGGGGCGTGAAAAAGGATGGGGAGACCATTATCACCTTCTCCGTTGCCCTCGATCCAATTGATCGGACTGGTGGACGATCCTCTTGCACATCATGGATCCAAGTCCTGTCCCGGATGGATGCCGGGGGGATAATGGCCGTGAGACATGCATGAAAGAAAGGGTAAATGCCATCGGTGGCAATTCATCCTTTCCATCTCTCATTCTTTTTCCATTCCGTCTCCTCTTTTTCGCTTATCCCGAAGCACTGATGGTGAATATACCATCACTCGTATCAGTGCAGGCCGCATAGCTTGCGCTGGTAACCCGGATCTTATAATCAGCCCCCAGCGGCGTGCTGGCAGGGATTGTCACGCTGTATGATCCGGATCCTCCTGATCCGATAGGAATGCCCCAGAGTGTTTTGAGGACGCCGGCCCCTTTCAGTATTTCGATATTCACTATCGTTCCGGGATTGCCGCTATAGGTCCAGCTCATGGGGAGTGTGGTGCCAAGGGGATAGGTCTCACCTCCGTTAGGAGTCTCGACCTGTATCGCGGGGCTGATCGTGAACGGACCATTGCTGGTATCGGTATATGCAGGGTTGCTGGTGCTGGTGACCCGGATACGGTACTCCGTCCCAACAGGGGTGGAGTATGGGATCGTGAGACCGAATGAACCCGAACCTCCGGTCCCGATGGAGATGCCGGAAATAACTACCATAACGGATGAACCCTGGAGTACCTCAATATTAACCGTGGATCCAGGGGATCCAGTGTATGTCCACTGGAAGGAGTGGACTGATCCCTGCACCCAGTTCTCGCCACCGTTTGGAGCCGTTACGGTAATCGATGAACCGGTGCCAGCACTGATCGTGAAGGGTCCATCACTCATATCGGTATAGGATGGATTGCTGGAACTAGTAACCCGGATCTTATAATCCGTCCCCAGCGGGGTGCTTGGCGGGATTGTTACGCTGTATGATCCCAATCCTCCTGATCCAATCGGAATGCCAGTGAGCGTTTTGAGGACGCCAGCCCCCTTCAACACTTCGATATTCACGGTCGTTCCGGGGTTGCCGGTATAGGTCCAATTCATCGGGAGCGAGGAACCCACGTTGTAGGTCTCACCGCCGTTGGGGGTGACAACGGTGATGGTCGGGCTGGAGATCGTGAAGGGTCCATCGCTGATATCCATAATGGCCGGATTGCTGGCACTCATGACCCTGATCTTATAATCACTCCCTAGAGGCGTGGAGGCGGGAATCGTCACGTTATAGAATCCGGACCCACCCGACCCGACAGGAATGCCGGTGAGCGTTTTCACGATGGTCATGCCTTTGACCACGTCTATTTTTACCGAAGTTCCGGGAGTACCGGTATAGGTCCAGCTCATAGGGAGGGTGGAACCAAGGTACAACGTCTCGCCGCCGTTGGGGGATGTGACGGTAAGTTGTGTGGGACCAGATGGCGTCATTATCCCCCAAAACCCGCCGTAAAGCCTGTAGGAGGAACTGCTCGAGTACCCGGCCAGGAGCCCGATGGTATCCTGCATCACATATGACGGAGAACTGGTCCTGCCGCCACCTCCTCCCATCACGTCCCAGTTCAACGCATAGTTCGCTGAACTCATGGCACTGGCGGATCCGGTGAGGCAGAGCAGTCCCACCAGCGTCCATACCAGAATTCGATGTGACATGTTCAACTCCTCACTGCAGCGTCACCAGCACCTCGATAACGCCAGTCCCGCTCTCCAGGGTCCCCATCGCCTTGCCGAGGATGGTTCCGTCAGGGTAGAATCCCCGACCATTTATCATCGTTGGTTCTGCTTTCATCGCATAGCCGGGCCGGTCTGAGGTGGTAAGGAGATCGCCGGGTTGGATCGGTCCATTCGATGCGTCTACTTTACAGGGCACCCGGCCGGCCACTGCGATCGGTACTTCCCCCGGGTTTCCGGTATCTTTTACACCAAGCGATACCGCAGGATCCGTAGAGACTATACCCACGACCCGGGTATCATAGGCGGTAGTTGAGGATTGGAGTACCCCTTCAGGTCCGACGACCATCACCGTGCCGGACTCGGGAGAGCCTTCCACCGGGAAGTACTCAGCCACATCCACCGAAGGATACTGCGTTCCCTTTGCATAGATGTAATCCGGGGTGTAAAGCCCCCACTTGTCATCCCACCTGCCTGTTGCTGTAAAAATGCCATTTGCTTTGTCACTATATGCATCAATGCCCTCGGCACTGTCGCCCCACGTCTCTGCATCCACACCATTGCTATGAAGCCCACTTGTGTGTACATATACACCCTCGCTGTTATCACCCTCTGTCTCCACCGTAACACCCTGGCTTTCTGCGCCATACGTCCATGCATCCACGCCATCGCTGTCGTAACCAGATGTGTATGCGTGGAGACCATCGCTGTACATGCCTTCTGTAGTTACCGCCACACCATCGCTGTTATACGGGCCGGTCGTTTTTATTTTGACTCCTGGATTATACCCATATTGAGTAAATATATCAACCCCTGCCAGAGAAGTCTCGTGGGTTCCCGCTCCTTTCGTGGTAAAATATCCGCCTTCCTTGCCGGTCCCGTAGATACCCGCATACTGGGCACTTTCTCCAATGACTCCCGGGCTGTCAGTCCCTGATGCCCTTCCGTATAAGGCGGTACTGCCAGTATTGGTGGTCTCTGACCATACCCCGGTGCTCTGGGCACCCGTTGTCTTGACGGATATCCCCTGGCTAACAGATCCCGTTGTCGAAATATTGGCCCCCGGGTTATACTGGTTGCTGGTGGAGATCACCACTCCTGGCAGGAAATTCGTATACGTTCCAGCCTGGTTCGTTGTGAAATATCCCCCCACTTTCCCCTTGCCATATACCCCGACATCTTGAGCGCTCTCTCCCACCACTGCCTTGCTGTTACTCCCCTGGGTTTGGCCATGGACAGCAACACTGTTGGGGCCGGTCGTAAGAGTATTGACAGCAAAGCTGGTATCACCGTCTGTTCGTGCATAGACGCCGTTGCTATTGGTGTTGGTAGTAAGTGCTACGATACCGTTACTGCTGGCACCAGAGGTGGAAGAATAGACCCCGTGGCTGCCAGATCCATAGGTTGTGACACGGACCCCATGACTGCCGCCACCAGCGGTAGATGCCTCAATACCGTCACTGGTGGCACCCGATGTTGAGATAAAGATGCCATCGCTCTGCGAGTTCGATGTGGTGGCACTGATACCCGGGCTCCGGCTGCCGTACGTCCTGATATAGGCTCCCGTGCTGTCATCAGCAGAAGTTGAAGCACGGATGGCATCACTATATCTCCCCGAGGTAGTGGCAACCATTCCATAGCTGGTCTCACCACCGGTACTGGCATAGATTGCATTACTGCCATATCCCGCCGTGGAGGTTCGCAATCCGCCGCTGAACTGGCCGGATGTGGATACAATGATACCGGGGTTATAGTTATACGCGGTCGAGACATTCACCCCAATCCGTGGATCGATATCGGTTCCTGCCGCGTTCGTCCTGAAGGTGCCGCCATATTTTCCCCTCCCGAACACTCCTTCACCGTCCCAGCTCAGGCCGACGAGGGCGGCTCCTGTCCCCTCATTTTCAGCCAGCAGTAGCCAACCGGAAGTAGCGTCCCTGAGCACAGCGCCCGGTCTGAGACTCAATGCGTACGGAACCGGACGGATCTCCTGCCGGGGGGACATCTCGGAATCACTTTCCACCGCAATACCAATCCAGAGTGCCCGGCCGTCAAAAAAGGTCAGATCGAAGGTGACCGGTGTCGTGAACTGGCCGTTTATAACCTGCACGTGTTGGACGCTGGTTGCGAGAGGAATCCCCTCGTAATCTACATCGTACAGACGAAATGTGATTCCATAGGTCCCTGTCAAAGGGTTCCCACTTCCATCCGTCAGCACTCCCTGATATGTTATATCCGGAGTCACCGTCGCTGCTGTTGCAATACCGACCATGGCACAGAGAAGTGCCATGGCCATTATGATGAACGCGAATCTTCCTCTCATTCCAAACACCCTTCGCTGGGTTACACAACGGGTGGTCTCCCTCTGCGTTCCACTAAAAAATAAAAATCAGATCCATGACACCCCCGCCATGTATGCGGGAATGCTAGGTATGTCAGTATTTAATGGTATGTGCAGGATCTGGCACTATTAAAAAAGAGAGAAAAGGGGAACGATAAAAATACCTCTATCCCGGGCCCTTCTCCACCGGGACCGGGTATAAGATGTCTCCACCATTGGGCAGGGGGATGGTGGTGATGGTCGTGTTGAGATCGTCAAGGGGGTTTGCCTTGATCTGTTTTGAAGACATCGTGTACAGGATATCCCCGATGTACAGAGAACGCTTCACCTCCGAGGTTGAGCTGCCGTAATAGTAGTATCCGCTGTCACCACTACCATGCTGGACGGTTCCCCTGAGGGTGAACCCGGTCTCAGGTGTGAGTCCGAACACGTATGCCCCATACCAGATCTGCGGCTGGCTGGTGGCGTAGTCACCTTTTAGCAGGGGAGCGTTAGAGACTGCCCGGAGAGGGATTACAAGGAGGTTCTTTCCCTTGTCGAAGAGGAACGCGTGGTGATCAGAGAGCGCTGCCGAGTCCGAGCCGGCATCCCCGATCTGGACTTTATCGAGTTGTTTTGGATTGGATACATTAGAGACATCGAAGAGAGCCAGCTTGACACCGCTCGTGGAGACCCCGCCCCAGTCATTGGTGGTGGTCTCCTTGCCAATCCCGATTATGTGTGTTGCATCGTACGGGTGGAGGTAATCGGAGTAGCCGGGGATCTTCAGTTTCCCGAGGATCTTCGGATTCTCCGGCTTTGCGAGATCGATTACAAAGAACGGGTCGATCCGCTTGAAGGTCACCATGTAGAGCCGGTCGCCGATAAACCGGGTCGAGTAAATAGTCTCCTGCTCGGCAATGTGGGTCAGTTCACCGATCGTGGCCATCGAGTCGTCCAGAACGTAGACATTGTTGTATGTGTATTGCCCGAACCGCGGGGTGTATATGCTGGAGGTGGTTGCGACGCGGAGGTTGTCCTTGTATTCATCCATCGAGAACTGGTTATCCAGGGTTCCAGGGACCTCGCCTTTTGCCAGGTAGGTAATGGCACCGTCCCTGATGCCGATCTTGTGGATCACCGTTGTGGTCTGATCGGCATCCTGCCGGCGGATTGCATCCTGTTCAGCGCTTCGGAGACCACCAAGGATCGACTCCCGCTCACCCTCGGTAAGGGTGTTGAAGTCGGGCGGTATCACGGCGATCTTTGAAGACGAGGCTCCCACCGATCCACTCGCATCAACGGCCAGGCCTGGGGAGAGCTCCTGTGCCTGCCCCTTGTAGATCACCGGGTGATACCTTGGGTAACTCACGTAGATGGCATCTTCTGATACGTAGAGGGTGCTTCCGGTCCCGAGCAGGTAGGTCTGGGCGTCCTTCTCCTTCCCGCTCGAGGCATCAAGAGAGGTGATGGTCGTGAAGGTGTAATGGGACTCGGGATGATCAAAGTACCAGACATCGGGCTGGACCACGGTCCTTGACCCCTCGCGGAGGGCCGGGACAACGATGTGATCGCCATAATAGGGTGAGATCTGCTCCCTGGTGATCTGGTATACCAGCGAACCGATCATCCGGGCATCGAGATAATCGCCTTCGATCGTATACTCCTTCAGCATTTTTGGATGGTTCCGGTCACTGATATCATAGATGGTCGTGAAGGTGACCGGGGAGTAAGGGCGGTAATAGGGAGGCACGGGATTCCTCCACGGGTCGGTAGTATCCGGCCGGGTATCGGAATCTTCTGTTCCTGTACAAAAGAGAACAAGCCGGTCACCGCTGACAAAGAGTTCCTTTGGTGTGTCATTGATCTCAGTCTCGGAGACCACTGATGCACCCTCTGCCGGGTAGGCTCTGATGATGGCGAGGGTCTGGCCGGAGATCGTGTAGATATACCGGTCGTCATTTTTTATGATGTCGGGTTCATCGACCCCTTTTACCTGGATATTGGTCTGCGAGTAATCGATGCTCCCCGGCCGGGAGGAGGCAGGGATGCCGGAGTCTGACTTCTCTGCTGACTCCTGCGGGGCATTCACCCCGGCGCCCATGCCCCCGGTAGCAAGAGAGGGGGGATAGTACCCGTCCTGCTGGCTTGCTGCAAGGGAGTCTTTCAGGTATTGCTCTATCTCGGCAGTTGAGTTGAACTTCTTCAGTTCTGCTGGAACGGAAGGGGCGGGGGAGAGCGTGCTCATGCATCCTGCTGCAACGACTGCGATGAGGATGAATATGGCACAGAGCATAACGGAGGTATAGTTCGGTGACATTATCTCACGCTAGCGTATTGGGAGATGATCTCTTCAATCTGGCGTTGACTTCGAAAATTTTCGCAGGTATCCTGGAGGAAAAACATGAAAAAAGGTCGTATTTTGGTTTTTTTCAATTCTGAGTCTAACCAGGGAGGTGGTGGAACAAACGATGATGATGATGATGATGTTCCACTGCTATTACAAGGGACGGGGTGTTCCATCTCAACCCTGATGGTGCCGCTACGGTTACTTCGGGGACTTCTGTGTTGAAAAAAATGCTTTCTGGAATGATGCATCAGGCATACAGCTTCGCACAGGGTGGGAAGAATTTTAAACCGGCAGGGAATACCGAAGGCTGGAAGCACGTGGATTCATGGTGCATCTCCTTGAAGATTCGGCACTCCGGAACTGCGATGCAGTATTCCGGGATCGGAATGATGCCGGCAGACGCCTTGCTGCATTCATGCGTCAGCACCGTCCCGTTACAGATCCCCTGATCTGTGCCATTCCGGCGGGGGGAGTCCCGATCGGGCTTGAACTGGCCAAAGGGATTCCGGCACGGATGTTCCTTGGCGTGGTGAGAAAGATGAAGATCCCCTGGAATCCCGAGGCCGGGTTCGGGGCGATGACCTGGAACGGGAAGGTCTACCTGAATCAGGAGCTGGTCAGGATCCTGAACCTTACCGGGGAGGAGATCCGGCAGGCAGCAGAGGAGACCGAGAAGAACATCCGGGAACGGATCGACCATTTTACGGGTGGGCTTCCGATCCCTCCAATCCACGGGAGGACGGTAATAATCACCGATGACGGGCTTGCGTCAGGATACACGATGATGGCGGCAGTGAACGCACTCAATTCCGAGAACCCAGATGAGATCATTGTTGCTGTGCCTACGGGGTCCGCAAAAGCAGTTGCCATGATCTCCGGCATGGTTGCTACTACCGTATGCCTGAACCTGCGGGACTCCTATCCCTTTGCGGTCGCTGACGCCTATCAGAACTGGAACGACCTCGATGACGAAGAGGTGATCCGCTCCCTGTCCCTCGCACGGAGGGATCAGCTTTTGTATTGAGATACCAGGTGAATCCAACAGTGGCCCTCTCGTTCCGATCGGTTTGAATGAAATCATAACTCTTTTATCCATGGATAACAACCGCCCCATAGCAGAAGGGAGATGATGATGAGGGCACGGGACTATCACGAAGGCAGGCCGATCATGCATATGAATGCCGGTCCGGGAGCTGAAAACATATGACCCAGTTTGATCCGTTCTTTCTTGCCATCGCCAACCTGGGGGTGCTGGTATTTATCATCACCAGCATGCTCGGCATGGGATTTAACCTGACCATTCCCCAGATCCTTGCCCCCCTGAAGAACAGGAAGCTCGTCATCATGGCTCTTGTGGCTAACTTTGTAGTAGTGCCTGTACTTGCACTCCTGATCGTGGGGATCATCCCGCTCTCGGAGGGGTTGCAGATCGGCCTGATCCTTGTCGGTTTCGCTGCAGGGGCTCCATTCCTCCCCAAGCTGGTTCAGCTGGCCAAAGGCGATATGGCGTTTACCGCCGGGCTGATGGTCCTTCTGATGGTGATTTCCATCGCCTTCCTGCCCATCGTTCTGCCATTTGTACTGCCCGGAGTGCAGGTGAGTCCGTGGGAGATCTCAAAGAGCCTGATCGTGCTGATGCTCATCCCGCTCGCCCTTGCCCTTTTCATCCGGGCGAGGTACGAAGAGGTGGCCACGGGCCTCGTCCACACGATGACCATGGCAGCCAACCTCTCCCTCGCCGCAATGTTCATCGGATATTTCGTGGCTTATTACGATGAATCCTTTGGCATTCTTGGAACCGGTGGAATTCTGGCGGCGGTCCTTCTGATAATTGGAGCGGTGGTCATCGGGTATCTGCTGGGGGGGACCAATAAGGAGATCAAGAAGGTCCTTGCCCTCGGAACCGGCCAACGTAACCTGGCTGCCGCGTTTGCCATCGCCAGCAGCAATTTTGCAGCTAATCCTGATGTAGTACTGGAGGTCATGGACGTGGCAGTGATCGGATTTATTCTCCTGATGGTCATTGCCGGAGAACTCGGGAGGCGCAGTGCACGAGGAGCAGGAAAGGGGCTGAAGGCCGCAGTGAGGGATTGATGATATCCCGCCGAAGTGACGATACCAGCGATCAGGGAAGCCTGGAACACCAGGTTGTGAACGCGAAGAACTAAAAAAAAGATTAGTACCGGGGCTGCCGGTGCTTTGGCAGGCATTCCTGACAATACACGGGGCGTCCCTCAGTAGGCTTGAACGGTACTTCGCAATCCTTTCCACAATCTGAACATACTACTTTTGTCATTTCGCGGGGTCCGGTAGTTCTCGGGCTCCCATAATTTGATCGATTATACATGATCTTTCTCAAAACAGTTATTGGAAACTGTTGTATGACACATGCTGCGTGAGTATATCTAGTATTGCATCGTAGCCCCTTGAAAGAGGGGAATAGTGTAGGTCCTGGGTGCAGAGCATGGAGGTAACAGGACCTTGATCGCCAGGTAAAAACCAATCCTTCGCAGAGAAAAAGAAGGAACAGTCCACATGAGTGCCTGATGTCCGTTTTCAATCCATTTCGTAATTGTCGGGAGCGCAGAAATAATCCCCCCCGATCCTGAAGAGCTCCCCGCCACATTCCGGGCAGAAATGGGGTCCCGGCGGCGGAGCGCAGCAACTGCAGGTATTCTTCAAAAAATACTCCTGGCTGCACTGTGAGCAACGATAACGGTCCATCGTGGTAGGTATCAGTCTCTTCTGCCTTAAATCTGTCACAAGGGTTCCCCGCTCCATTCCTCTTCCTGTCCGGTGATTTCTCCTGTCCGGTGCTTTCTCCTGTCCGGTACTTTCCCCTGCCCGTTCCTGTCTCCTGTCCGGTACTTTCCCTGTGTTCTATTCCTTTTCCTGGGCTCTACCCAAAATCCTTTTTTCCCCCCTGGTCCAACCTGAACCTCAGATGTCACCAGCCAGATGTTTTCTCATTTTCGGCATTGTTCTTGCCGCACTCCTGATTGCAGCAGGATGTACCACCGGGCAACCTTCCGTGCCAACTTCCACGACATCAATAACCACCCCGGTTATCACAGGGACGACGACAGCCGCTACCACCCCGGTTATGACGTCAGTTGCCGTTGAGTCATGGAAAAAAGTACAGCTTGAGACGAACATGGGGACGATCGTGATCGCCCTTGATCCCTCCATGCCGATAACGGCAGGGAACTTCGAGACCCTCGTAAAGGCCGGGTACTATGACGGGGTGATATTCCACCGCGTGATTGACGGCTTCATGATCCAGGGAGGAGACCCCACCGGGACCGGGGGCGGTGGACCGGGATATATGATACCGGACGAGTTCCAGCCGGGGAACCGGAACGACCGCGGGACCATATCGATGGCGAATGCCGGTCCCAACACCGGCGGATCCCAGTTCTTCATCAACCTTGTCAACAACAACTACCTGGATACAAAGCACCCGGTCTTCGGGAAAGTTACCGAGGGGATGGATGTTGTCGACAAAATAGGCAAAGTCCAGACAACGGGCCAGGCCGGTGGAAACCGCCCGCTCCAGAATGTCACGATCATAAAGGCTGAGATGATCTGATCCTTTTTTAAGGAAAAAGAGGAAGTGGGAACGCGAGCTTCATCAGGTTCGCCATTTTCATCTGAACGATATCTCAATGTATCGAGATATTCCAGAGGCGGCTTGGCGGTCCATAGATAGCCAGCTATTCAGATACGGGAGGCGAACCATCCATGGCATGAATGCATGGTTCCCTTGTGCCACGCCCGATACCGATCAGGGCGGGGAGAGCAGGAGCTCCCGCTCGCCCTGGCAAACCAGCTCCCGAGGGATACCGATTGATCCCGGATTCTCCCCGTGTCTTTGTACCGCTTCCTCAAGGGGGGTAGATCATACCCGCGGTGTATCACAACCAGGGGAGTCGGAAAAAAGGACCACTGCAATGCGATACCACCTGTTATTTCCGAAGACCATGTGACACTTTCAATTCCAGGGTATGCTTTGCTGCTTCAGGGAACCAGTCAGCTGCGTATATCGTTAATCGGGGAGCATGTATCTTCAGGAAATTCCAATGGAGTTGAAAGGGAGTAAGACAGAACAATGCCTGCTCGCTGCATTTGCCGGCGAATCCCAGGCCCGTAACCGGTACACCTTTTTTGCAAGCGTTGCAAAAAAAGAAGGATACGAGCAGATATCAGCCCTCTTCCAGAAGACTGCTGATGAGGAGAAGGAGCATGGCAAGCTTTTCTTCAAACAGCTCAAAGGGGGGAGTGCCGTGATCACCGCCGCATACCCCGCAGGCATGATCGGATCGACGAGAGAGAACCTGCTTGCCGCTGCTGAGGGCGAGCAGCATGAGTGGGATACGCTCTACCCGGACTTTGCCGGGATTGCGGAATCAGAGGGATTTGCCGATATCGCAGCCCTCTTCCGCAAGGTGGCAACGGTCGAAGCATACCACGAGCAGCGGTACCGGAAGCTCTTAGCAAACGTCACCAAGGGGACTGTCTTTTCCCGTGCGACACCGGCACGCTGGTACTGCCGGAACTGCGGTGCGGTCTTTGAGGGGAAGCAAGCCCCTGAGAAATGCCCGGTCTGCGACCACCCGAAAGCCCACTTCGAGCTCTTCTCCGAGAACTATTGAAAGAGGCACCCTTTTTTTCACTCTCCCCGCTCCCCAAGGGATTCGAGTGGTGAGTGAGTTGGTTGGGACAGGGTGGGTACCGCCCCTATCACGGTAACCCCCTGGGAATACCGTGGTATCCGGGGATACCGAAAATGCCGGGAACATGCATATCCAGAGAGTGGAATTACAATTCCCGGAAATTGATGAGGGAGGCAGATCAAGGCTTCAAGATATATTCTCACACGAATACAAGGTTCCCTCACCTCTTCGCGGTTTGATAATAATAGGCAGTGTGGCACATTGAGGATATTCTGTTATTCGTACGGGGACCTGGTTCCTGTCGAATCGCCATGCCCTGCGAGTCTGTAAAATCAGGCTGGGTAATCGGGAACCCTGATGCTACGAACATCACTCTGATGAGAAGAAGTACAAAACAGGGGCGGTCGTTTTATTCTCATCGGAAGTGGTTGAAAAATATTATTTATAAAGTGATTTGATACCAAAAATATCTCCGGATTCGAGGCTCCTCTTTTTTGTCTCTCCTGTTGCGGCATATCCATACATGGTCTGTTCAGAGCAGACAGAGGTGTAGAGATCTCCCATGCCAACGCTGTGCCCCAGTTCGTGGGTGGCAATGTTATCAAAATCCATCTCCGTAGTATCAGGTTCTCCACGAAAAGACCAGTCATAATCGGTGTTGTAGACCTGATCCCATTCTACCAACTCCCGTGATGGTACAGGAGCAGAGAAGGTGCCCCAGACAATGGTAACGGCGATGACGTTCTTGTCTTCAATCCCCCCAAACATGACTTCGTTTTTGTTGTCGGGGTTCTCCATATCAGCACCATCAATGGTACCGGCACTATTTTCACCGAGGATATCTTTTCCTGCGGCTACCTCCCATTTTTGAATACTACTGGCAATAATAGGTGCTATTTCATTGGAATAGGTCAAATCAACAATATATGGCTCCAGGATCCTCCACTTTGCTCCTTTTGCCAGATACGTATAACAGGAAGGATCCTTGGATGGTTTTGCCGGATTCGTAGGCTTTGCATAACCGGGCTTGTAATGGATCAATGCATACCCCTCAACTAGTTTTTCTTTATCATATGAGGTCCCAAGATAATACACTCCTGAAGCGACCTCGCTTGCCTGAGGGGGAAGAGAGAACGTCCTTTCAGGGGGGGAGGGAGGTAAGTTGGGTTGTCCGGCAATCACGCTCGTCGCAGAAATGACGATGAATACGATCATGAGAAGAAGGCAATATTTCCTCATACACTCTTGTATAAAGGATACAGATTATAAAATAATCTGATAGAAAGAGTTTGATCCTGGAACTCTTTTCATTCACCATCAGGGACCAGGTGCCAATACCAACAATCCTGCTATCAACTGTCTTCTCCACCATTCCTGGCAATCGTGGTATTACAACCCTGTCTTGATTCAATCGGATTCTGTCCAATGGATTGGCCGACAGCTCCCCTCAGATCACCACCAGCTGAACGGCAACGACCGTTTGCATCCCGCAGTTCCTGCATCTCAGGGTGCTGATCCAGAACGGGGAAGGGATATAATTCCCATACCGGTATTCATGCATTATAATCGGAGAATCGGGTTCAAATCGCTGTTCCGGGCTCGTACTGAGCCAGTCCCGGGCAAAGGTATAGATCGCTTCGGCACTCCCCCGTAAAGGTCCCCGGCACCCCTTGCAACGAACGGAAAGGTCTTCCCGGATGGATTGTATCCGTGCCCCCTCCACACTGACAAGGATCCGGCCCGTACTGACGAGCTCCACGGCAGATTGCATGATCGCTGCATCATTTTTTGCCGGCTTTCCCTGTCCCTGCCCTGTATCTTCCTGCTCTTTTGCTGGCGCCATGCGTGATCATTACCCGGCACTCTTTTATCATTTTTTTGTTCAACCAATTCGCCCCTCTCCCAGATGGACCCGGGGAACCCCCAGCAGGTATGAAAAACAGATTGCCAGATGATTCGAAGCAGGGATGATAAGAAGAGCGAGGGTTAAAAAATCAGAGAGGGGTGGTGGAGAATCCTGGCAGGGTATCGGGATTCATAGGGCTGTTCATCCCCAGTCACATTCATCCAGGGCTGCTGGTAGATCGCTAAAGACTGCTGGGCACTTCCGATGTTCCAGTGAGTGTCCATACCTGGGTCCCCCCTGCCCTGGATTTGCCCTCGCTCTGTGCATTGGTGATAATAGAAAACGGCCCATTATATTAAAAATTTAAGGAGGGAAAGATTGTTTGGATCACCATTCATACCGGGCACCATATCCCCCAATGGTGAATGTTTTTGTCGTTGCTGCCCCGTTCCCGATAACAAGCTGGATATTCATACCACGGTCGAAGCGATAGTATTCTCCGAGATTGATGACCTGGTCTGAAAAGACTCCGTTGTTTGAAAAAGAGGTATCAAAGGAGACGAGCAGCTCGTGACCATTGAACACATGGATGTTCTCAACCTTCGGCCACTGACTCCCATCGGAATCGGATGCATAGTGAAGAGCAATATATCTGACCTTCGGCTGCACTCCCCCGGTTTTGTCGTAATACCCGGGCAGCGGGCAATTGATAACCGTGTACCCATGCGAGAGCAGGTTGGTCTCATGTCCGGATCCGGTATCATAGACTGAGAGGACATCCCCATCGGGCAGAAAGCCGACCGCACTTGTCCCATGGACGAAGATGGTGTCACGATTGGCATACGCACCTCCAAGAAGGCCCGGGCTTTGAGGTGGTGTACTTTTCGATCCGCCGGAGCCGGAAAGAACCGGCTGGGTATCTGCAGGTATTCGGAGAGCGATCGATTCTTCAGCACTGTCTCCCTGATAAAGGAGATCTCCTCCGGGATCCGGGGATTTATCCTCTGACATTGCAGGGATCACCAGGACCATGATCATGAGTATCCCGATGAGCACTACCATACTGTGTTTCATCATCAAACCTCTTTCCAGATACAAAACCAGACGAGGTGGTGTCATATGAACAGGAGGAACGGAGTACAGCACTCCATTTCCGGACGATACCCTCCTGAACACACAGCAGAGAGGGCATTCTCAGGCAGAACCCCTCTCTCTATGCTTGTATCATAGTAGCCCATCTGGAGGGTTCTCAAATAATACTTTTTGGTGGGGCGTGCACATTCTGATAGGAACTCTCGCAGTTTCTTTGGATATCAGAAAAATTTTTGTTGAATTTTTTTTTGAATCGCATTCACCTCATGCATCATCCGGAACTTATCGTAAACAGTCCATTACTCATGTCAGTGCACGCCGGATAGCTGGAGCTGGTCACCCGGATCTGGTAATCCGATCCCAAGGGTGTTGTGGATGGGATCGTGACACTGAACGATCCAGATCCTCCCGACCCGAGGGGGATCCCTGGAAGCGTTTTCAGGGTTGCACCACCTTTCATCACATCGATATTCACTGCTGTTCCGGGAGTGCCGGAATAGGTCCAGTTCATAATGAGGGGAGTGCCGGTCGGGTAGGTTTCGCCACCGTTGGGGGACACGACCGTGATTGCCGGGCTGATACTGAATGAACTATTACTGGTATCAGTATAGGCTGGGTTGCTGGTGCTGGTGACTTTGATCTGGTAATCATTCCCGACAGGGATAGTGTAGGGAATCTTCAGACCAAATTCCCCTGCACCCCCCGATCCGATAGCGACACCGGGGATCGTTGCCAAGGTGCTGGTACCCTTCAGTATCGCAATATTCACGGTGGATCCCGGAGCACCGGTGTAGGTCCATCGGAAGGTCTGATCTGACCCCTGTACCCAGTTCTCACCGCCGTTTGGCCGTATCACGGTAATCGATGAAGTACTGTCAGCAGCGATCGTGAAGAATCCGTCGCTCGTATCGGTGCAGGTGGGATAACTGGTGCTGGTAACCCGGATCTGGTAATCATTTCCCATCGGAGAACTTGAAGGGATCGTGACGCTGAATGACCCGGATCCTCCCGACCCGAGGGGAATGCCACTGAGCGTTTTAAGAGGTGCACTCCCTTTGAGGACTACGATATTCACCGTGGTTCCAGGATTGCCATTGTAGGTCCAGCTCATGGGGAGGGTATTGCCTAGGTAAAAGGTCTCATCCCCGTTCGGCACGGTTATGGTGATAGTTGGACCCGAGATCGTAAACGATCCATCCGAGGTGTCGGTGTATGTGGGATTGCTGGTACTCGTAACCCGTACCCAGTAATCACCGCCCAATGGGGTTGAGGAGGGGATCGTGACATTGTATCGCCCGGATCCTCCAGAACCTATCGGGACTCCCGGAATCGTTGCCATCGTTCCTGCACCCTTCAGCACCTCGATATTCACCATGGTCCCGGGACTACCGGTATACGTCCAGCTGATGGGAAGAGTCGCACCGAGATAGAAGGTCTCTCCGCCGTTTGGTGATGCCATGACGAGGCTGGTTGCCAATGACGGTGCCGTTCGTCTCGTCTGGTTCACCCAGGTCATGTTTACATTCCCTGAGGTGTCCACAGTCCTTGTCGAGATGGTATGGTCAGCGTTGGCCGTCAACCCGGTCGCATTGTAATAACGAGTTCCTTTGGGAACATTGGGTTTCGGGACAGAATCGATGTAAACCAGGACATGGCTGAAGTCACTATCTGTGGGGTCCGTCCAACTCCAGTTGATGTAACTGCCTGCATACGTGGTGTTGTGGAGATCCCTGATGCTGGCGGGCGGAGTGGTATCAGATGACAATGCCGTCCGTCTCGTCTGGTTCACCCAGGTCATGTTTACGTTCCCTGAGGTATCCACGGTCCTTGTCGAGATGGTGTGATCAGCGTTAGCCGTCAACCCGGTCGCATTGTAAGATCGAGTACCTTTGGATACATTGGGTTTCGGGACTGAATCGATGTATACCAGCACATGGCTGAAGTCACTATCTGTGGGGTCCGTCCAACTCCAGTTGATGTAACTGCCTGCATACGTGGTGTTGTGGAGATCCCTGATGCTGGCGGGCGGAGTGGTATCAGATGGTGTGTTCATCATCTGCCAGAATCCGCCCTGTAATCGGTAGTTCGTGCTGCTCGAGAACCCAGCAAGAAGTCCGAATGTAGCTTGGATCTTATACAGGGAAGAGCTGCCCCCGCCACCCCCTCCCCCGATTACATTCCAGTTGATGGCGTAGTTGGCCGAGCTCATGGCACTGGCGATGCCTGTCAGGCAGAGGAGTCCCACAAGCGTCCAGACAATGATCTGTCGTATCATATTCAATCCCTCACTGCAGGGTCACCAGCACCTCGATGGTCCCGGTGCCATACTCCAGGGATCCAAGCGCTTTTCCGACCACCGTGCTGGGTTTATAGATTTTAATCCCTTCGATGACGACTGGTTCTGCCTTCATCGCATGGCCTGGAGTAGGGGAGGTGGTCAGGACATCGCCGGGATGGATCGCACCGTACTGTGCATCGACTTTGCAGGGCACCCTGCCGGCGACGGCAACAATCTCCTCGCCCGGGTTTCCGCCATCCTTTATTCCAAGAGACATCCCCGGATTGGTCGAGACAATGCCGGCAACCCGGGTATCGTACGCGGAGGAGGCGGGTTCCAGCCTCCCGGAATCCCCGATGACAAGCACCGTTCCGGAAGAGACCGTTCCAGTGACCGGCATATACTCCGCCACGTCGCTGCTGCCGGTCTCATAGCCGAGCGCCCGGATGATATCCGGAGTCCGGACACCGTACTTGTGGTCAGTCCGGTCGGTCACGGCATAAATACCATTCTCATTCGCGCTGCGGCCGTAGACCCCTGCGGCTGTGCTGCTCTGCCCCCGAACGCCGGCCACTCCGACAGCTTCACCGTAGACTCCGTAATCCTGGGCGCTGTAAGCGGAGACCCCGCGGCTGCCGGCACCCGTTGCACTGGCATAGACCCCGTAGCTGTAATCGCCTGTCGTTGAGGATTGGAAGCCGTCGCTGTCATAGCCGTTTGTTATGGTCTGGAAACCATCGCTGTAAGCGTTCCCGGTCACGGTACTGATACCGGGGCTGTCCGACCCGGTCGTCTTCACCTTGATCCCCGGGTTGTACCCAAACACGGTCGAGACATTCACACCAGGGTAAGTATTCACCGCGGTACCCGCCTGACGAGTCGTGAAGGCCCCCCCCTCAAGTCCTTTCCCTGAGACGCCGGAACTGTATTTGCTCTCGCCATAGACGCCCATCCCGTCCGGCCCCGTGGCGTACCCGTAGATCGCCTCGCTGCGGGAACCAGTGGAGTAGGCCTCGACACCGGTGCAATCGGCACCCTCGGACATGCCGAAAACTCCGGTGCTGTCGTCGCGGTAGGTCACGGAATGGATCCCGACGCTCTCCGCTTCCCGCATGTGGACATTAACGCCGGCACCCTGTATGCCTTCCGAATTGATGTACACGGCGTCGGACTGGTATCCTGTGTTCAGGATCGATATCCCGTTGCTGTAAATGCCACGCGTTGTGATCTCCATGCCCGGGTTGAAGTCGTACGCGGTGGTCACGTTGACCGCCGGCCGGTCGGCGTTGGCAGCCCCGCCCGCGTTCGTCGTGAAGTATGCCCCGGTCTTCCCGCTCCCGTATACCCCGATATCGTTCGGGCTCGATGCATAGACAGCCGGGCTGCTGACCCCAAGAGCGCTCGCGAACAATGCTGGGCTGTTTGTGCCGGTTGTGCCGGCAATGAGGGCAGCGGCGTTCGCGCCGGTATTGCTGACCTTGAGCGAGGGGTTCGCACCAGCGTCACCGGTAATCACGGCGCCGGGCCGCAGGCTCAATGCGTACGGCACCGGCCGGATCTCCTGCCGGGGCGTCATCTCCGGATCGGCACCGACCTTGATCCCGAGCCAGAGTGCCCGGCCGTCGATGACTTTCGGGTCAGTGACCGCAATCGGTGTCGTGAACAGTCCATTCGTTACTGTCACGCTGTGCGTATCGGTGCTCAGGGTGGTCCCGCCAGTACCGGCATCATAGAGCCGGAACGTCATCTGGTAATTCCCATTCAGCGGGTTCCCGCTGCTG
>JAEAME010000105.1_pt1 | contig 118370 bp, 90 predicted proteins | sample 8958731 | NCBI WGS metagenome assembly JAEAME01 (sample SAMN16933194, study PRJNA681113) | bioreactor sludge metagenome | isolation source: anerobic bioreactor sludge (Control) | place: India:Bengaluru | collected 2018-10-24
AGAAAAACAAACTAAAAACACCCGATTCCTGCCCTAAGATTGGGGTACATTATAGTGTTAGTAGTAATATTTGTAATTTCATGATAGATCAAATTTGAAATTGAAATGATTCTTACTTACATAAAAAGGATAGAAAAAATAGTTATTTGCTTAATAATCAAGTTTGTTAAATGAATAGATAATTAATGAGATTAAGTCAATATTGTTGAAAAGATAAATTGATGTTTTCAAACATAATATAAAAAAATTAATCCGCAGTGGTAAAAAATCCGTAAAGTTTGTGTCCGATTTTCGGAATTTTGAAGCAGTATAAATCGATCACGCCCGAAACATCTCCCGCTGCATCCCAATACCTTTGAAATAATGGCATAGTTTACTCCGAAATCACTAGCACTGTATGTTCGAAATAATCAATTAGCATAAAAAAACCCGGTCATTGCCGGGTTCTAATATTAACTTGGACCATTTACTTGCAAATCAAATGCCTTCTTTTTACTCAAGTTTACTTTAATATTCCAATAATAGCTACATCCATCTAAAACAATTATAACATCTTTATTCCAATCATCGGAAATACGTTTAGCCCAGATAAAATTTACCCATACAATACTGTCTTCTTCGCTATTAGTAAAACCGATGTACTGCCTTTTGTACTTTTTTAGTTCAACATCATTTATCGTCCCCTGAATAACATTAAATTGATTTTCTGATATTCTCGAAAAATCTAAAGTTAATCCTTGACTTAAATTTGAACTATTACCGGATAAACCTTCAGTAATAACTAACGCACTTTCTGTGACTGATAAAGCAATGTCTGATTTAGGTCATAATTATTTACAGAACACAATAAATTCGAACCATTCCATTTTAGTAAAATAATCATTAAACCATATCTTTGGGAAATGGATTCTCGATATTTTCTTTAAACTTGAGTGTGTTAAATAATTTATATCTACTTGTATGTTGGTAATTTTTTCGTTTTTTATATCGTCAGAGGGGAATTTAAAAATAAAATTCACTGTGTCTTTTGCATTCAATTCAAATAATTCAAAATCAACATTTAAAGTTTTTTGCTGGTCACATCCTAAAAACATTTGAATTTTTCCTGGACCTAACCATTTTACTCCACTATTCATTTTTTCTTGAGGTAAGTAAATTGATTCATTTGATTTATTTATTACAATAAAATTTGCACAAATAGAATCTGGTTTTGTTTCAATTGAAATTTTGCAATATAGATATTGATTTTCTGTTATTACTGCTTGGGTGTATCCCGCAAAAGTATTTGCGAGTAAGATAAAAAATAAAATGTTTCTCTTCATAGTTGAACTTTATTGAGGAATAAAAACACTGACTTTACCGGGATAAGATCCATAGTATGTCTTTTCTCTAAATATTGCATTTTGATGGGCTCCACTACCATTAAATCGCATATAAGGTTGTTTTAAAGTTGTTCTATTATAATTTTCTGAAAGTTCATGAAAAACGATTGATGATCTTCGAACACCTGCATTTACACTTGTGCGAGTTCCGTCATTATATTTTGTTGTAACAGTTATTTCAAAATTTCCAGGGCTAATCCTTACATAACCATCATAGTTTGATTGAGACGGTGCTGCCCCTGAAGTGCCAGCCCCACCATCTATATTTCGTGGAGTCATTGAATAATTACTAATTGCATCTAACGGATTTGTTGAACCTGTGACATCTTCTGTTAGAATGTCACCTGTACTTCTAATTTTGCGAGAATCAATAGTTTTTGTTTCATAAAGATACTTTTCTGAAGCAGATGATAAATCATTTAAAAGAGCCAACCCTTTGTCTTTTCTCATTACTTTCTTAATTTGTTTTTTCGACATATCTCCAAAATCGAGTTTTAACCTATTTCCTTCGTAAAATATTAAATCTTGATTATCTTTTTGAACTAAAGAGTTAATATCTGCTCTAGATGTCTTATCATTAGCAACATCAAGTGAATCTCCATTAATATCAATAAATTTAATCGGATTATTGGCACCATATTGATAAGGTGTCATACTTATGTAATTCTCCGCAAATGCATCCAGAGTATGAAATCTCCCCAACTCCGGATCATAAAACCTTGCTCCGTAATCATACCATTGCAGATCATATTCCGGTTGAAGTTCTTTTCCGTTGTATAAATAGTTGTTTGGGATGTCGATGCCAGAGGACCAAGAGAGGGCTTCAAGTTGCATCCCGAATGGATAGTAGTGGTTATATTCAGCTACCTGCGGCAGTCCGGGCGCTGCCTGAGCATAGGTAGCCCGGGTGTTGCCGAGGTGGTCTTTCATGAAATATTCGAAACGGTAAGTTTTATTATCGGGTACCAGCCGCCCTTCGCTGGTCTGTATATATTGCAGATTTCCGTTCCAGTCATAAACAAAATTCCTGGCATAGATGAGCGAGCTTTCCGGAAGGGCATCGAGGTAGATGACAATTTTCGCCAGCTTGTTCCCGGCAGCATCGTAAATATACCTGATCTTTTCCCCGCTTCCGAAATCCAATAACTCTGGCATGTTGAGGAAGTTGTACCGGATGGTATCGTTCATTCCCTTATCATGCGATTTGATCATGTTACCGTTCTTGTCGTAAGCAAATCCCGGCGTAGTGGTAGTTCCTCCCGGATAATCTATCACACCGGAAACATCACCCGCTGCATCCTGAACATAGTTCAACTGGTTCCCGTTATTGAGGTAATTATAGGTCAACTGGTCAATGAGAGTTCCTTCCGAGGCATAACGATCAAGGGTGAGGATGTTCCCGTTGGCATCGTATGTGAGATTTTTTTCATCATAGGGTCCCCGGATATAACCGCTATTTTCATCCAGGTAAAACTCCGAATAACTTATCCGGTTCATGTTGTCATAGAGAAAACGGTAGGCAAACTTTTCATCCGTATGGTTGGTAGCCCATTCCATGGCCGAGATATTACCGTTGTACTGGCGTTGCACCGTGACCGGGGTCACGTCGTTATTATAGCTTAGTTTCAATGCAAATATATCATTTTCTCCCGCAGTATTTCCCGGATCGTTGACCGAGGTCAACCATCCCCGGATGTTGTAAAGATAATCGGTTTTTTGAATGAACGGAGAATGATTGCCGTTAACTATCTCGGAATGGATTTGTTTTCTTGCCAGTTGTCCGGCAGGATCATAATGCATGGAAGCCAGCATCACGGTCAAGCCGGATAACCCGTCCAGGGTATGCTCCAGCAATCTTCCGCGGTGATCATAAACAAACCCTTCAATATATTCGGTGGTATTGTTAAATGCCGTATGAACGGTCTTCAGACTATCCAGTCCCCCGTCGAAGGAAAATTTATTGGTCAGCACATCACGCCCGTCCTCACATTGATTATCCGCAACCGTTTGAATTACCCGGTATTTGTTGTCGTAATAAAATGCCCGCACGATCCAGTCTCTAAGAAAAGTATCATTGTCCAGAACCCTGACTTTAGTGCCGGTAAGAACATTCCTGGGTCTGGTGATCACTTCTGTTTGGTTCACAATACCGTTGGTGTTGTCGAACAGATGGGTATTCCCGGCAAAATCGTAATCATTATAATAATTTATGCTCAGCACATCGTAGGTACAACCTGAGCTGCACAATGCTGAGAAAACATTCCGGGTATATCCGTGGTCGGTATTATTGTAATTCCCGTTAATGCTTTCATTTAAAACAGTCACATTATTATTATAATGTTCCTGCATCTGGGTACGGGTGAGAGAGGAAGAATGAACATAGATCCCGGTCATGACGGGACGATCAAACTCATCGTAGCAATTCAATAACCATTGTTTCGGATTCTCAGCCCTCATTTTCCCGTCCTGGGTCATCACCAGGCGGTCACGTTTATCGTAAATCATTAAAACACTGTCGGCCCCGGGGAGTTTTTTTGTGACCATGCGATGGCGGTTGTCATATTGGTAATAGTAACAAAGAGCCGGGTTGTTGACCGGAGTTGATGCCTTCGGAGGGACGACACACCGGAGTAATCCAAAATCATCATAGATAAAATGGGTCTGATACCAGGAACTGCCATTTTGGTTTTCGATAAGAATGACCTGCCCGGTCTTATTTTTGTAATCTTTGGTGACAGACTGGTTTATCCCTTTGTTCTCATTCCTGACGATATTGATAAATAACTCGCCGGAAGCATAGGAAATCGCCGAAAAGGAGTTATTGTTCATTTTCCAGCCCGAAACAGAGGATCCGTTGACTGAATAATCCATCTCTGCGACATGCTCATCGCCGGGCGACTGAGGTTTGAATGCCCAGTCGGTGCCGGGCGCCGATTGTTTCAGGATCCTGTTAAGCGGCGATTCTTCATAAAAGGGATTGGAAAGTCCATAATCTTTATTGGATTGTCCGTATATACTTGCGATGAAATTCTTTTGATTTGCCGCATAATCAGGATCAAATTGTCCGTTCTGGCCATTTGCTGAGTTGTATGGAAGAAAGGCAGAATCCGGACGGCCCGCGAAATCGTAAGAATAGGGTTTGATGATATCTTTCTGACCGGGACCGCCCATCACCGATACATCCTGTAACTGCCGGCCAAGTCCGTCAAAATAGGTTATATCTACGGAGACCTGGCTACAATTATAACTGTTACCCGGAAGGAAACCTTCTATCCGCGGAGTCGTAGTGATGATATAATTCATGTCGGAGGGCGAAACAACCAAATTGCCCGGATTCGGAGGGGGATCATAATTCGTTCCGGCCCCGTTGAATGAAGGATCAATATAGGCATTGTAATCCAATCCGGTTTTTGCCCAAAAACCCGGTTTGTGAATGACTTCCTGTTTCGCTACAACCGTCGCATTGCCGATCATCATCTGCATCATCTCAATGATGTAAGGATATTGAGCGCCTGCCTGAAAAAGAAAAGCTGACAGGAAAAAACCGGTCAGGAGGAGCCGAGGATGGATAATGGTACCGGTTCTTTTCAAGAATGTGTTTACCTGCAATCGTTGCATCGGGTGAAGATTTGATTTAATCAAGAATAATTTTCTTTGTTGCGATCCCAAGCTCTGTTTTAATATATAAAGTATATAGACCGTTCGGTGCGACTCCCAGAGCAAATTCAATCGGAGTGTTTTTAAGGTAATCAGTCACGGTTTTTGCAAGGATATCTTTCCCGAGAGGATCGTAAATTATAAGGTCGATCGATTCATAGGAAAGGGTAAAAGAAACGGTGAATGTTTCGTGGGTGGGATTAGGATAAAGCACACAGCTTCCTGAAACGATATCCGAAGCCGGGTCGTTATCGGATGAAACCACTGTAATTACGATATCGTCATCGCCGCTACACCCTTTTTCATTGGTAACCTTAAGCCAGACAAGGTTAGGCCCTGCATGAAGATCCGTTCCTCTGATCTTGTTTTCCGGTGTGGTGATACCGTTATTCCACAGGTAATGCTTAAATTTTTGATCTGCATGTAAAACGATACCGGAGGTATCAAAGATAGTGGTATCGTTCCCAAGGTCGAAAACAGGGAGTGCGATATCGACGACTTCGATGGTATCGTATATGGTACATCCGTTACCGGCAATTAGTTCCAGCGAATAATTTCCTTTCTGGTTTACGATAAAAGTCTGTTGGGTGCCGAGGCCGTTTGCCCAATTATAGGAGATAAATCCTTTACCTGCATCAAGCTTCAATTGTTCCCCTTCGCAAAAAGATTCAGGTTCGCTGAAAACGGGCGCCGGCGCATGACAACTCTCCAAGCGGCAGATAAAGAGATCCTCTTCCCCGTTTGAAGGAATTATCTGATCGTTGAGTTTAAATGATTTCCGGAACGAACCTGCAACATATATATAGTTCCCGGTACCGGCAGTCATGCAAGTGGGATAATCGTCGGCATCCCCGCCGGCACTGCGCAGCCATTTCAATGTTCCGGCGGTATCCGTTGCCAAAACGAAAAGATCGCTGCCTGTTCCTGATGCAGTCAGCTTTTTTTGATCAACGGTAATTTCCGTGCAATAGGAACCGGTAAGGACTATTTCGTCCATGATACTGATCAGTCCGGCTGCCCGGTCCTTCCTGGTTCCACCGAACTGTTTGTGCCATTTTACCTGCATGGAGTTGTCAAGACAGATCAGAAAAATATCATCGCTTCCTTTTGAATGAAGAACTTGTCCGTTGATCGTGATATCGTCGCTGAAGCTTCCGGTGATAAAGCAGAGGTTATCCCGGCACAGGATACCGTCGACCCGGATCTTTTTTCCTGTAATGAATTGTTTTGCGTCGGTTAATTCGCCCGATGGGCTGTATTTGGAAAGAAACATGGACATCTGGTGGGGATTTGAAAGTTCCAGCGACTTGGTTTTCGAAAATTGGATCTTTCGCTGAAAAGTTCCTGCAGCGAAAATCTCTCCGGAAGAATTTGTTGCAACATACTCCAGACGATCATTGCCTTTTCCCCCGGTGATCTGTGCATCTTTCAAGGTCCCGTCCAGGTTGAATCTTAACAGGAATCCGTCAGACTTTCCCGCGGAGATCATCTTTTTGCCATGGATGCAGAGGGTATCATGAAAATATCCGGAGACTATGATCAGCTTTCCCGGGATATCGACAGATAAGGAGGTCAGGAAATCGTTCCTGATCCCGGTAAGATTTTGTTTCCATTTAACGGTTCCGGCAGAATCAATGGAAGAGATAAAAAAATCAAATTTACCGGGTTGTGATTTGCTCTTCCCCTTCATGATCTCCGATCCGCCGGCAAGAATGATCTGACCGGGATCAGCGACAGCGATCAGGCTGCCAAAACCCGACTCGGAACCTGAAATATTTTTTCTCCATAACAGCTTCCCGGAAGTATCGTACCGGGCTATAAACATGCATTTTCGTGTTATGGAATGAATCCCCGTTGTTCCCGGCTTGCCTGCCGTATCAGTATGACTTCCGGTAATGTAGATATTCCCCAGGGTATCGCAGGCGATGTCGTTGACAATGTCCCATCCTTTTGTTCCGGTACCTATGGCCCAGTCGGAAAAAACCACCTGGCACCGGGTATGGGAATATGCCAGGAATGTGATGAAAAGAATAATGCCTGTTTTGAAGAGATTAAAATTTTTCATATTTGAGGAATGAAATTACCGGTCAGATAATTTTGCTTTAAGTTCTTCCATCTCTTTTTGCATGGCAATGAGATGTATGGTAAGCTCTTCGACTTTTTTTAACAGTAAGGCATTCATTTCACCTACATTCATGCCGTTTTCTTTCATCTCCTGTGCTGACGGAACTCCGGGTAGCCGGCCATTTTCACGGATATACCGATCTGTTTCCGGGAGGGATGGCAATGGGTAGCTCTTGCTGAATACATAATCAGGCCATTCGTTGTAGAGTTTTACTTTTAACTCTTCACAGAGGATCCTTCCATTGACGGCAAGCGGGTACCCTGCCACACTGGTGTCGGTGCCGATCAGGACGCTTTTATATTTTTGAGTATTTAAATAAATGGATGGCATTTCTGAGGGATTGGGGGGCTCAAAACCTTTACCTTTACTGGTAACAAGCCAACGGTCATCGCGAATTTCTGATATATCTGTCCATGTTCCGTTACCTTCCTCGTCGCTCATCAACACTTTCATTTCACCGGCATTTTCCAGCAATCGGAATCTGTCGGTTTGAAGCAGACCATGAACGATTACGCCAAACCAAGGATCAAGTAAAAGGGGTGTGGGAATGCTATCACTTTGAGTAAAAGTAAAAGTGAAAACATCATCTAAATCATGATTGTCAATGATTATTCCATACCGATCACTGGAATTTCTTGAAAAGTGGAGATATTCCTTTAAATCTATTCTTCCGTTCACGGAGAACATATGATCCTGCAAAATTGAGGGAGCATCGACAAGGTCATATCCGATACTGGTTTTATCTTTAAAATAATTATACCAATCTTCACTTCGGCTTATTTGATAAATTCCAAAATAGTTTCGGTTGGAAAGCCCGTCAACTGGTTTAGAAGAACAAATCTCAACACTTCCTACAAGGTCAGGACTCCCCATGTAGACCTTCATTCCGTCGACTTGAAATGGGGTTTGTATTTCAGATATTGCTTTAATATGAAGCAAGGCGGAAGGAAAAATATTACTATTAGTTGTCTCAAATCCAAGACCAATGCGATAAATGTCATTACCAGAATCTTCAAATTGGGCAAATTTACTATTTGCTGGAACTGGATTTTTCGGTATTGAAAACCACTGAGACTGAACTGTGGCAATAGTTGTATGGAAAATTATCATACTAAACAGAAAAACCTTGCACGGAAAGGATGGAAAAAATATCGAAGTCTGTTTCATTGTCAGAAATTTTATTTTTATGGTTAAATAGATCGAATTCGTTATAATTATCTGTAAATTGGTATAATTATTTAATTTTCAATAATTTTCCAGAAATAAAAGTGTCCTTTGTCATTATTGAATAAATATAATTTCCGGCAGGCATATCAGATACATCGAGGGTAAATAAATTTTTTCCCTTATATAGGTATTGATCTTGTAATGATCTGACCGTTTGTCCTAATATATCAGTAATATGAACATTTATTCTTGAATTATTTTGTGTTTCAATTTCAAACGTTATTGAAGCGGAACATGGATTTGGGTAAACTGAAACATTAAGATCATTTCCGGTCTTGTATTTGGGAGTGCCGGTATAGGTACTGTAACAGGCATCAAACAATACCACTCCTTTATTTGAAGGATTTTTACTGATCCATAAATTAGCGGCTGAATACTTTATTGGATTGTAAACGACTTTTGGCGTTGGTGACAAAAGATTCTCTTCATCGTTGTATCCGGCCGATACGATTTCCCAGTTATTTGGATTCGTCAGGTTAATGGTATTTCTGATGTATGGAAGTTTGAGGGAAGTAGAGTCGAACCAGGTTATTATAAAAGTTTTATCATAAGGATTATAAGCAATATCAGGTTGAATATTATAATGGGTGGGATCGGTAAATGAAAAGGGTAGAAAGTTATTACCAATAGTTGACTTCTTGTTGTAATACCCTTTGATATCATATTTTCCGGTTGATGGATTGAATTTTTCGAAAAGAATAATAGTGGTAAAATTTGAACTGTCGTTATCCGATTGACCATACTGACAGGAAATGACGGGATTCCGGCATAAATTAATATTTGACGGATCCAGACTGTCAATACATACCGGTTTCGTAAATGGACTATTGAAATTCGGTTCTGTGTGCGCATAATAAATATGCCCGGTAGCTGAAGATTCTGTTTCCTGTTCTTGCCAAACAGCAAAGTATCTTCCTGAATTATATGATAATGAAGATCCAAAAGATAATCCGACTTTGTCTGTAACATTGCTAGTTTTTGTGATGCCCTGATAGGAATCCAATATAATTCCGTTACTGGAAGAGCGGAAAATGACAGAGTCAGTGTAATCACTAATTGGTTTTGAATATAATACTCCTAAACTGTTTGGATTGGAACCCGATGCCGGAGATAATACATCGCTGGCCAGAGTAATATCCCTGCATGGGAAATCATCAAAAAAATTTCCTCCCGGAGCGAAAGGTTCAAGCTTATAGCGATAAACAGATACATAAGGGTGACTATTCTTTTTGTAAGCTCTTGTTATTCCAATGAATAGCCAAAGGTCTGAAATGCTGTTTCCGTAAGTGGCGGCACATAATTTTTTGCAGCTATTTACATTACTTACGTTGTAATTAGCGAGAATTTCCCATGACATTCCGTTATCAGTTGATTCGAGAAAATAACAACTATCCAAAACATTGGTCTGATAAATAAGGACGACAGGAAGCCATCCGTTAAAAGCGGAACACATTGCGATGTAATTCTGATTCTTATCAGGATCGCTTTTGACTACAATATCTTTTCCGAACATCGGAACAGTAATGGCTTTGAGTGGTAAAACGGGAGTCGGTTCAAGAAAAGTCTGAGACGATAAGTTGCCGCCGAATATAATAGAAAGAAAAATAACGGAAATAAGGATCCTGGAATTCATAAGCCAAGTTTTAAGTTTATAACCTGGCAATAATAAGCTAATTGAAATTTGCGGTCAAGGTATTTTTTCCGTAAAATATTTGTCCGGAAATCGGAAAGTCATCAGAGAATTATATAAGGAAGCTTTTTCAGCGAAGCTAAGTAAATCAGCTCACAATTTGATTTTACGTTAAAATAATCACGGATCCTGTGTAATTTTTTTTCAATATACGAGTCGGATTGTTCCAGCTTGATGGCGATTTCGCTGACCGTCATTCCAAGTGTAAGCAATCTGACAATCTCTTTATATTCAGGGGCAAACAGGATGGCGGATGGCGGATTTTCCCCTGTGATAAGGATCTTTGCGGCATCCCCGGGAACAATTGTCTCTCCTGCAAAAACGCGACGTATTTTTTGTCTGATGACGGCGGCATCTGCCGATTTGTCAATAAAAGATTTTACACCCAGGCGAAACATCTCTGCCTGCCATTGAACAGAGGCATTATCAGAAAGGATGATGACGGGGATTGACGGGAAAGCTTCATGTATCTTCTTAAAGTTGGAAACAGGATCGGATTCTTTGATGAACAGATCAAGAATGATCATGCCGGTTTTTCCGGAAGAAATTTTTTGTAAAGCATCTTCAACAGTCAGGCTTCCGCCTGCGACCTTAAAGTCCGGATCCAGATTATAAATATGACAAAAGCCTTCGATAATAAGCCTATGATCGTCGATAATATAAATCTGTTTCATTGAATCCCGCGTTTGTGAGCAAAAAAAATTGAAATCCGTCTGGATCGGAGAATTCCCGCGTTTTAACGCGAGGTTCTTCAATATAAGCATCCTTAGAAGGCAAATATATTGTTTTATTCTTTCCGATATGGTGTTACAGTAAATTTGTACCTTTACACGCCAAAGAAGTATCGTTAAATTACACTTTTCATAAGTGTTCAGTATCGATTTTAGATTCTATTTGCTGCTATTCAACTAATTCTGCTTATTCTCTATGAAAAAGTGTAAAATTTCCCTCCGGTTGGTCGCTGTTTTAATTCTCTTTTTTTATCTTTTTCCTCAGGATGTTACCGCCGTGACTGCTTATCCATCAAGAATTGAATACATCCAACCCGATGGAACAAAGCTGAATATTTTTTTAAAAGGGGATGAGTTCATTCATTGGGCGACAACCCTTGATGGATATACCATTCTTTCCAATGCCCAGGGTTTCTACGAATATGCTTCCAAAGATGCTGACGGAAATCTCGTCTTTTCGGGTATTCGCGCTCATAATGCCGGAGAAAGGAATTCATCCGAACAGCAGTACCTTCAAAGTATCAAACAAGACCTGTTTTTCGGAAGCGCTCAGATTGCAGCCATGAAAACATGGCAAAGAAGGGGTTTTAAGGGTTCATCCGGTGAACCATTACTGAGTGGATTCCCGACCTCGGGCACGCGAAAGCTTTTACAAATCCTGGCAAATTTTTCCAACACCACGACGACCTATACCCAGACGAATTTTGATAACTACATGAACCAGGTTAATTATAACGGAACCGGCAGCTTCCGTGATTTCTATCTGGAAGTGTCCTATGGTCAGCTGACGGTCAATACCACGGTTACGATCTGGGTTACCCTGCCTCAGACACATGACTACTACGGACCTGAGGCTAATTGGGGGGAATTTGCCTATGATGCCGTAGTTGCTGCCGATCAACAAGCTTCGGTTGATTATTCCGAATACGATAACAACAGTGATGGCATCGTTGACGGTGTTGCCATTATCCATCAGGGGCGGGGCCAGGAAGAATCAGGAAATACAAATGATATCTGGTCACATAGCTGGGATCTGGCATCTGCAGGTTATTCTACGGCTCAACGGACTTTTGACGGGGTTCAGGTTTTGGATTATACCGTTCAGCCTGAGAAAAACGGAGCGACCAGCATGACAACCATCGGGGTCATGTGCCATGAGTTCGGTCATAACCTCGGTTCACCCGATTTTTATGATACAGACTATGGAACCGGAGGAGAATATGACGGAACCGGCGATTGGGATGTCATGGCGGATGGTTCCTGGAACGGAGCAAGCGGTACTAAACCCGCTCATCACAACGCCTGGACAAAGAGTTATTTTTCCTGGACAAGTCCGGTTGTGATGACTACCCAGCAATCCGTGTTGCTTCGGAATGCCCAAATCTATACCGATGCAGTCAGATATAATACTACGACGAACAATGAATATTTCCTTTGTGAAAATCGCCAGAAAACCGGATTTGATGTGGGGCTCCCCGGACACGGACTGATAATCTATCACGTGGATGGCGATTATATCAATGCTCATTCCTTTGCAAATGATATCAACGCCACCTCCCATCAGGGATTATTCCCGATGTCGGCTATAGCAAACACTGCAAACGGAATTATGCCCAGCCCTTCAAATATAAATTCCGGAGGTTGTCCCTGGCCAGGAACCGGCAATAAAACGACTTTTACAGATGCAACAACCCCCTGTTCAAAGTCATGGGCAGGAGCTAATACAGGGATGCCTGTATTTAACATTTCGGAAAATACAGCCACAAAAGAAATTTCTTTTTGTTTCATTTCAGGTCTTCCGGTGAGCGTTTCCATCGCGGCGACGGAGAACCCGGTTTGTTCCGGCACCGCGGTCACCTATACGGCGACGCCGACCAACGGGGGGGCAAGCCCTTCGTATCAGTGGAAGGTCAACGGGAGCAATGTTGGAACAAACAGCGCATCCTATGCTTATATTCCTTTGAATGACGATATCGTAACGTGCGTGCTGACCTCGAGCGGGAGTTGCGTGACAGGTAATCCGGCGACGTCGAACAGTATAACGATGTCGGTTGTTTCAAGCCTTCCGGTGAGTGTAACTATTGACGCTTCCGAAAATCCGGTATGTGCCGGAACCACAGTCACCTATACGGCGACACCGACCAACGGGGGGACGAACCCTTCGTATCAATGGAAAGTCAACGGAACCGATGCAGGAACAGGCGCTACCTATGCATATACTCCGACCAATAATGATATTATAACCTGTATGCTAACCTCAAGCGGAAGTTGCGTGACAGGTAATCCGGCAACGTCGAACAGTATCACGATGTCGGTTGTTTCGGGTCTTCCGGTAAGCGTAAACATTGCCGCTTCCGAAAATCCGGTCTGTACCGGCACTACGGTCACCTATACAGCAACGCCGACAAACGGGGGAGCAAGCCCTTCGTATCAGTGGAAGGTCAACGGGAGCAATGTTGGAACAAACAGCGCATCCTATGCTTATATTTCTTTGAATGACGATGTCGTGACGTGCGTGCTAACCTCGAGCGGGAGTTGCGTGACAGGTAATCCGGCGACATCGAACAGTATAACAATGTCGGTTGTTTCGAGTCTTCCGGTGAGTGTAACTATTGACGCTTCCGAAAATCCGGTGTGTTCTGGCACCACGGTCACTTACACGGCGACGCCGGTGAACGGGGGTACTAGCCCTTCGTATCAGTGGAAAGTCAATGGGAGCGATGCAGGAACAGGCGCTACCTATGCATATACCCCGGCCAATAATGATATTGTAACCTGTGTCCTCACCTCAAACGGGAGTTGCGTGACAGGTAATCCGGCGACGTCGAACAGTATAACGATGTCGGTTGTTTCGAGCCTTCCGGTAAGCGTAAACATTGCCGCTTCGGAAAATCCGGTCTGTACCGGCACTACGGTCACCTATACAGCAACGCCGACCAACGGAGGGACGGGCCCCTCGTATCAGTGGAAGGTCAATGGAATCATTACCGGAACAAACAGTGCATCCCATACTTATACTCCGTTGAATGGCGATGTCGTGACATGCGTGCTGACCTCAAACGGGAGTTGCGTGACAGGTAATCCGGCAACATCGAACAGTATAACGATGTCGGTTGTTTCGAGTCTTCCGGTGAGCGTTTCCATCGCGGCAACAGAGAACCCGGTCTGTGCCGGCACCACGGTCACTTACACGGCGACGCCGGTGAACGGGGGTACTAGCCCTTCGTATCAGTGGAAAGTCAATGGGAGCGATGCAGGAACAGGCGCTACCTATGCATATACCCCGGCCAATAATGATATTGTAACCTGTGTCCTCACCTCAAACGGGAGTTGCGTGACAGGTAATCCGGCGACGTCGAACAGTATAACGATGTCGGTTGTTTCGAGTCTTCCGGTGAGCGTAACGGTTGCCGCTTCCGAAAATCCGGTCTGTGCCGGAACCACGGTCACCTATACGGCGACGCCGACCAACGGGGGTACTAGCCCTTCGTATCAGTGGAAAGTCAACGGAAGCGATGCAGGAACAGGCGGGACTACCTATTCTTATGCCCCGGCCAATAATGATATTGTAATCTGTGTGCTCACCTCAAACGGGAGTTGTGTGACCGGCAATCCGGCAACATCGAACAGTATAACAATGTCGGTTGTTTCGAGTCTTCCGGTAAGTGTAACTATTGACGCTTCCGAAAATCCGGTTTGTACCGGAACCACAGTCACCTATACGGCGACGCCAACCAACGGGGGGACGAACCCTTCGTATCAGTGGAAAGTCAACGGAATCATTACCGGAACAAACAATGCATCCCATACCTATACTCCGTTGAATGGCGATGTCGTGACGTGCGTGCTGACCTCAAACGGAAGTTGCGTGACAGGTAATCCGGCTACTTCCAATGCTGTGACCATGTCGGTCGTTTCAAGTCTTCCGGTGAGCGTAACGGTTGCCGCTTCCGAAAATCCGGTCTGTGCCGGCACCACGGTCACTTACACGGCGACGCCGGTGAACGGGGGGACGAACCCTTCATATCAGTGGAAGGTCAACGGGAGCGATGCTGGAACAGGCGCTACCTATGCATATTCCCCGGCCAATAATGATATTATAACCTGCGTACTTACCTCGAGCGGGAGTTGCGTAACAGGCAATCCGGCCACTTCCAATGCTGTGACCATGTCGGTCGTTTCAAGTCTTCCGGTGAGCGTATCCATAGACGCTTCCGAAAATCCGGTCTGTGCCGGCACTACGGTCACCTATACGGCAACTCCGGTGAACGGGGGCACGAACCCTTCGTATCAGTGGAAGGTAAACGGAACCAATGCAGGAACAAGCGGGACTACCTATTCATATGCCCCGGCCAATAATGATATTATAACCTGCGTACTTACCTCAAACGGGAGTTGCGTAACAGGCAATCCGGCCACCTCCAATGCTGTGACTATGTCGGTCGTTTCGAGTCTTCCGGTGAGTGTGACCGTTGCCGCTTCCGAAAATCCGGTTTGTACCGGGAGCCCTGTCACTTTTACAGCAGAACCGGTGAACGGGGGCACGAATCCTTCATATCAGTGGAAGGTTAACGGAACCAATGCAGGAACAGGCGCTACCTATGCATATACCCCGGCCAATAATGATATTATAACTTGCGTACTCACCTCAAACGGGAGTTGCGTAACAGGCAATCCGGCCACCTCCAATGCTGTGACTATGTCGGTCGTTTCAAGTCTTCCGGTGAGCGTTTCCATCGCGGCAACGGAGAATCCGGTCTGTGCCGGCACTACGGTTACCTATTCGGCAACGCCGACCAACGGAGGAACAAACCCTTCATATCAGTGGAAGGTAAACGGAATCGATGCTGGAACTGGCGCTACTTATGCATATACTCCGGCCAATAATGATATTATAACCTGCGTACTTACCTCGAGTGGGAGTTGCGTGACCGGCAATCCGGCCACTTCCAATGCTGTGACCATGTCGGTCGTTTCAAGTCTTCCGGTGAGCGTAACGGTTGCCGCTTCCGAAAATCCGGTTTGTACAGGGAGCCCTGTCACTTTTACAGCAGCACCGGTGAACGGGGGAACGAACCCTTCTTATCAGTGGAAGGTCAACGGAACCGATGCTGGAACAGGCACTACCTATTCATATACCCCGGCCAATAATGATATTATAACTTGTGTACTCACCTCCAATGGAAGTTGCTTGATTGGTAATCCGGCGACTTCAAATCAGATTGTCATGAGTTTAATTCCATTTCCTGATGTAATATTTACTACCTGCATGGATCTCAAAACGACTACAAGTGCTCAACCCTATAAACTAAAGGGAGGTTTACCGCTTGGAGGTGTTTATTCCGGCCCGGGTGTTAATTCGACAACCGGAATATTCGATCCGGCTTTAGCCGGTTCCGGAAATAAGACAATTACCTATTCCTATACCAACTCCTATTCATGTTCAAAAGCAGTAACGCAGATCATTCAGGTATCGAACCCTGCTTCTTTTACCTGTGGGACTTCCCTGGTTGATATCCGGGACAATCAAACTTACCCGACTTTATTGTTGCCGAATGGAAAGTGCTGGATGGCGGCCAACCTCAATTATGGCACCGGGATCGCAGGAACCCAGATGCAGACGGATAATTGTACCGTTGAAAAATATTGTCCGCAGGATAATATGCAGAGTTGTGATGTTTATGGGGGAACCTATCAATGGGATGAATTGATGTCGTTTGATAATACGGAAGGAGTGCAGGGTCTATGTCCTCCCGGATGGCATATACCCACGTCTGCAGAGTGGGAAGAATTGGTAAATTTCTATGGTGGGTCTTCCGTGGCCGGAACGATTTTAAACGATTTATATATCGATAATGGATTTTATGCACTTCATGGCGGGCTGTTCTTTATGAATAATGTCTGGGCTTTTTTTTCAGGCGTTTATAAGGGTTCGATGTATTGGACCTCTACAAACTATTCGACTTCCTGGGCTATTTCCAGAGGTATAAACTTTACCAATAAAAGCGTTTCGCTGTATAATTCGAGCCGGGCAAATGCTTTCTATGTAAGATGCTTAAAGAATTAAAAACTTTTCCTCGTTATACCCGGAATAAAAAAAGCTCTGCATTTCATGCAAAGCTTTTATTCGTGGGAGTTGAGGGATTACCTCCGATGATCCCTTTAGGGAGTAGCTCTAATTTGCGGGCTGCGTCTTTATCCCACGCTACAAACTTTCTGCAGGGTAATGTCGTTTCAATTTGCTCTATCAAGGGCTTATTGGGCATAGGTGCTGTTAGCACATGTAAATTATTAACAGTCAGAATATTTTATTTCAACTGAAGAAACATCAATATTTTTATAAGAATCATCATATATGGCCCATTCTTCCGTTGTCCCAATAATACCTATAATTCCAATAGATTTTGAAATTAATAAACTATCGAATCGTTTTGTCTGTGATTGGCTGCTATTTCTATAAATTAAAACGTTTGAGTACGCTTTATCATTATAGTTGTAAGAACTTACTTGTTCGGAGAAACTTAAAGATTCATTATTTAGCTGAATATGTGAATCACTCACATTATTTGATTCAAAGAATGTCACCATGATTGTCAAGGAATCTGAGTTGAGTTCAATAATGTAACTGTCTTCACATATGCATTTTGCCCAGGCTTGAATTTTGTTAGTATGACGTACTATACTATATCTGACTATAAGAGTGTCGGTAATTCCGCTTTTTTGGATTATTACCATATCGCTTTTCTTATGAGGCATCCATTGCAAAATTTCACTGTTAAATTCCCCACATCTCTTTCCGCATCCAGTCAATCCAAAATAGACTACTGAAATGATTAAAAATATTGAAACCATTTTCTTCATTGCTATCTTCTTTTTATGGTTAATTATTTTTCAAAATACAAATCGTAGTAAAGATGATGCATCTCAACATACTTATTACAGACTTCTTTATTGTATGTAAATGTATACTATTTATTTCATTCTTTACACTGTCTCCTAAAACTTTTATTTATCAGATTATCAATATAAATCTTGAGAATGTAAGACTTACAACTATGAAGACAACCCCTATGGAAAATAATACAGATATCCTGCCTTTGACGTTTTCACTATTACCTGGAAATATTGTTTGTTATGAAATTCTGAGGTGGAGTTTGTATAATTGTTTGCATAAAGGAACCTAAACCTTTGACAAACCCGTGGGAGTTGAGGGATTACTTCCGGTGATCCCTTTAGGGAGTGGCTCGAATAAAAGCTTTTCTTCGCTATGCTCAGAAGATCTTGTTTTTATTTCATGACTTCCAAGCAAGCTTGAAAGTCATTCCATAAAAAAGCTCTGCATTTCATGCAAAGCTTTTTTTCGTGGGAGTTGAGGGATTACCATCGGTGATCCCTTTAGGGAGTGGTTCGAATAAAAGCTTTTCTTCGCTTCGCTCAGAAGATCTTGTTTTTATTTCATGACTTCCAAGCAAGCTTGAAAGTCATTCCATAAAAAAAGCTCTGCATTTCATGCAAAGCTTTTATTCGTGGGAGTTGAGGGATTCGAACCCCCGACCCTCTGCTTGTAAGGCAGATGCTCTGAACCAGCTGAGCTAAACTCCCTGAATGAGGGTGCAAAGATAGAATTTTTTCTTTATGGTAAAGGAAAATTTATTTTGGCAAACGACCGAAAAATTTCCTGATTGCCCGGTGAAATTTATGAATACTTTTTACCGGCTCGAGCCACATAAAGATACATTCATGGGTAACCACCTTCACCGGTTTATCCTTTAAATAATCGATGACTTCACGGGTTTCCGAACTTTGCTGGATCCATATATTTTCAATTCCTTTACCTACCGCTTCCCTGACGGTATCGAGGGTCCGGGATTTTGGGGTGACCACCAGCAAATACCCAATACCGGAAGGGAGTTCGTTAACGGAATTGTAACACTTTTCTCCGTTTATCTGCCCGGTATTCGGGTTGACGGGACAAACTTCCATTCCCAGGTCTTTCATCTCTTTATAGATCATATTCCCGAATTTTTTTGGATCCCGTGAAACACCTGCAATAGCCAGCTTCCTGGTTTCAAGGAACCGTTCAATGGATTGTCTGCTTGTCTTCATGCGTCGGTAATTTTAATGGTCAAATAGAATATCCGTTATTATCCATGGTTTGTTTAACCGGTTTCTTTTTGGATACCTCATGTTTAATTAATTTTCTGTTTTCCGGAGAAAGGTTGAACCGTTCGGGATGACGGGCAACTTTATCGTAATAGTAATTCTCAATAATCAGGAGATCTTTTTCGTAATCACCTGTGGGATTTAAGACCGGACCAATACCACCGGTCTTATTTCCATAATCTATAAAGGAGAGCGCAATGGGAACATTGGCACGCATTGCGATCATGTAAAATCCCTTCTTCCATTGTTTCACAAGCTTTCGTGTTCCTTCCGGCGTAATGAGGACAACCAATGAGTCGTTTTCCTCGAAAAGCTTCACAACCTGATCCACCATCCTGTTATTCGTCGTCCTGTCGACCGGGATCCCTCCGAGTTTTGTAAGCAGATAACCCAGTGGTGGTTTGAATACTTCTGATTTGATAAGGAAACGGATGTTGACCCTGGCGGCCCAAAAAGTAAACCGGCCAATGATAAAATCCCAGAAACTGGTATGCGGGGCTGAAACAATCACCGCCTTTTTAATGCCCGGGGGTAACGAACCATCTGTATGCCATCCGAAAATTCTGAGGATCAATTTGGATAACCATCTCAGCATAGGTCAAAATGTTTCTTTTCTATTATTCTCACCTGTTTCCTCAGAATTCAATCTCAAGGTCCAGCTCATCTTTTAGCTTCCTGAGGGCCGGATTTTTCTTTGCCATTTTCTCGAACTTTTCCTTATCCGTATAAGGTTTATAGTTCTGATCGGCTTCTGAGATCCTCATCTGAAGGGTGATCTGATAGTTATTCAAGGCTTTTCTTAAGTACCCGAGAAGCTCTCCCTTTTTTTCGTTCAGCTCCTCTTCCAGTAATTTATTATCGATCGAAAAATCAATCCGGAACTCTTCCATCAGCAACGGCCGGTGCTTTTTAAGCATGGTATAGAGATGGGGGTAGTCCTCCTTGAGTGTTTCTGCATATTCATCCCAATGAAGATTCAGCAATTCCTGGGAAAAAACGGTGGCTGTCTCACGCAGCAAACTGTCCTCATCGTCTGATTTGCCTTCCTGCGATTCTTTCCGTGGAACAGGTTTAATGGATACTGTTCCTTCATACTCTTCCTGAATATCTTTCATCCTGACGGTACCCGTAACCTTTTTCGGGCTCCCGGCCTGTCCGGTAGTCGGACTTGTAGTTGCCGCTTTTGTAAGTCGTTCCTGAACCTGTGGATTGCTTATTGCCGGCTTCGTACCGGACATCCCTGGTTGACGAATGTCTGATGCAGACGGCGTCTTCAGGATTACTGGCTTCGCTGTAACCACTTTCTCAGGAGGAGTTGCTTCAACACCCGGGAGTGAACACATCTGCATCAGCGCAAGTTCCAGGTGCAAACGCTTATTATTGCTGATTTTATAATTCAGGTCACAGCGGTTGTTGATTTCAAGAAGCTTCAATAAAAAATCGACGGAACACTGCGACGATTGTTCAAGATAATGGCTCCGGATAGCGGGTGCCGTTTCAAGCAACCTTGCAGTGACAGGATCTTTGCACACCAACAGGTTCCGCAGGTGGTCTCCGAACCCAATCAGGAAATGCTGGCCTTCAAATCCTTTATCCAGAATTTCATTGATGGTCAATAATGATCCCGGAATATCCTGATGGAGGATATGGCTGGTGATCTGGAAAAAATATTCGGAATCGAGGACATTAAGATTCTCCAGCACGGTTTCGTACGATAACGTGTTTCCTGTAAAGCTTACCAACTGATCGAAGATGGAAAGGGCATCGCGCATGGCTCCGTCGGCTTTCTGGGCGATCACATGAATGGCATTTTCTTCGGCCGTGATCCCTTCCTTTTTTGCGACAAAATCAAGGCGTCCGACAATATCATCCACGGTGATCCGCTTAAAATCAAAGATCTGGCAACGGGAAAGGATCGTCGGGAGGATCTTGTGTTTTTCCGTGGTAGCGAGGATGAATTTTGCATAGGAAGGAGGCTCCTCCAGGGTCTTCAGGAATGCATTAAAGGCCGAAGCAGACAGCATATGTACTTCATCGATGATATAGACCTTGTACTTGCCCATCTGCGGTGGAATCCTCACCTGGTCGACCAGGGTGCGGATATCGTCAACCGAATTATTGGAAGCTCCGTCGAGTTCATAAATGTTGAAGGAGGCATTTTCATTGAAAGAGATGCATGAACTGCATTGATCGCATGCTTCTATGTTCGGGGTCAGGTGTTCACAATTGATCGTTTTGGCCAGGATCCTTGCACAGGTTGTTTTTCCGACCCCACGGGGTCCGCAAAACAGAAATGCCTGTGCAACCTGGTTATTCCGTATGGCATTTTTCAGCGTATTGGTGATCGACTTCTGTCCGACCACCATGTCGAAAGTCTGAGGTCTGTATTTTCGGGCAGAAACAATGAAATTTTCCATAGACGGCTCCGGATCAAATCCAATAAGTTGATTCAAAAGTACGAAAGTTTTTGAATTTTCCTTAACTTGGCTGCTGAAAGGCAAGGTTATGATCCTAATTCTGACTACTTCAGTCACACCCAGGATTCAATATATTTTCTCTCTCCTGTTAAAAGAGATGCTGGGGCTGGAATTTTCTTTGATCACCTCGCGCGAGGAATGGATCGCTTTTCAGGGTCCGAAATTTATTTATGCAAAAGAGTATGATGGAGATGCTTTATTCATCGAAGCGTCGGGGATTCTTTTCGAAACAGGAATTTTTCCCCACGAACTGAAGACAACGATGCAGGATGGTATCCCGGTACTCTTTTCAACGGAGAACCAGCGTTCCGCACTTCCCTTTGATCCCTTTGCCGCTGCTTTTTATATGGTTTCCCGGTACGAAGAATATACCCGTGAGAAAAAAGATAAATATGGGAGGTTCATGATATCGGAAAGTATTGCCTGGAAAGGGAAGTTTTTCGATATGCCGGTCGTTCATTACTGGACTGCTGTTCTTGAATCGGTGCTGGTAAGACATTTTCCGGGAATACCGGTGAAACACACCCAATACCGTTTTATCCCGACCATCGACATCGATCATGCTTATGCATACCGGGGCAGGAAATTAACACGTAGTGTGGGCGGGATCGGAAGATCCCTGGTTAACGCTGATTTCGCCGGTATCATCCTGCGTACGAAAGTCCTTTGGGGTTTAGCCCGCGATCCTTATGATAATTATGATTATATCTGCCGGATCCATAAAGAATATGATCTGATGCCCCTTTTCTTCATACTTTTTGCCGATTATGGCGAAAATGATAACCAGATATCGCTTAAGAACAAAGATTTCCGTGCATTACTCCGAACGCTGGACCAGGTTGGCAGTGTTGGAATTCATCCATCGCTTTCCTCCAACAGACATAAGGAAAAACTGATTTCTGAATGCCGGGGATTGTCGGATGTTCTTGACCGTGATGTTGTGATCAGCCGTCAGCATTTTCTGAAGATATCTTTTCCGAAGACTTACCAGAACCTTATCCAAAACGGAATAACCGATGATTACTCCATGGGATATGCTTCTCATACCGGATTCAGGGCAGGAATCGCAATTCCATACTTTTTCTTCGATCTTTCCAGGAATGAAGCATCCAGTTTCAGGATCCACCCCGTCGCCGTCATGGATGTAACGTTAAAGGAATATCTTCGTCTAAATCCTCAGCAAGCAAAGGAGACCATCCGAAAGGTGATTCAAAAAATCAAATCGGTCAATGGTACGTTTGTCAGCATATGGCATAACGAAAGTCTTTCGGACAATGGACGCTGGAAAGACTGGCGGGCAGTTTACGAAGCACTCCTCCGCGAAGCGACCGGACAGGCATCATCATGATACGTTATATCAGGCATAATGATATTGACAAAGCCCGATGGGACGAGTGTATCCGTTCTTCGGTGAACAGCAGGGTATATGCCTGTTCCTGGTATCTCGATATTGTTTCTCCGGGTTGGGATGGATTAGCGGATGAGCATTGGATGAGTGTATTCCCCCTTACCCATCGCACCAGAGGAGGGATCAGTTATTTGTATCAACCATTTTTCACACAACAACTCGGACTGTTCTCGCGGGTTCATCTGACCGGTTCCTTACTGGATGATTTTCTGACTGCCATCCCTTCGAAGTTCAGGTTCGTTGAAATTCATTTAAATTCATTGAACAGGCCGGATCCCCTGAGATATCAGTTGCAGGAACGTCTTAATCATGAACTGGACCTTATCCCGTCTTATGAAACCCTGCTTTCCGGTTATGCTCAGAATACGAAGAGGAATATTCAGAAAGCTAAGGAATCAGGAGTTACTATCGGAAGAAAGATAGAGGTTGACGAGTTGATCGCATTATTCCGGGAGAATTTTGGCAAAAAGGAAAATAAATTGCAATTCAGAGACTATGAAATTTTAAGGAAACTCCTGGTTCATGCATTGGAAAACGGATTTGGAAAGATAATCGGATCCTTTTCTGCTGACGGATCGCTCTCCGCTGCCGCATTTTTCCTGAAGGACAATACCCGGGTTTATTTTCTCTTTGCTGCCAGTGCCCCGGTAGCCCGGGAAAACGGAGCCATGTTCTTATTGGTCGACCATTTTATCCGGGAAAATGCATTACAGCTGCTTACACTCGATTTTGAAGGAGGAAATGATCCCGGTGTCGGCCGATTTTATAAAAGTTTCGGGGCAAAGGAAAGTCCCTACTACCAGCTTAAAATTGACCGTCTTTTCTGGCCTGTCAAAAAGTACATCAATCTTGTACGGCGATTTTCCGGGAGGAAAAAAGCCATACTTTTGTGATCCGTTCATCTCAAATATGATCTTATGGTAACTGTTTTGTCGAACACAAATTCAATACTGAATCAATATATTGGTGAATTAAGGGATTCGGAAATCCAGAAAGACAGCATGCGATTCCGTGCGAATCTGGAGCGGATCGGTGAGATTTTTGCCTATAATATCAGCCGGGAACTCGTTTATGAAGACCGTGAAGTGACCACTCCCCTGGGGATCGCTAATGTTCCCATGCTGGCAGAATACCCGGTTCTGGCAACCATCCTGCGCGCAGGACTTCCTTTTCATAAGGGATTCCTGAATGTATTTGACAAGTCGGACAACGGATTCATCTCGACTTTCAGAAAGCACGAAAAAGATGGATCCTTCACCATCAGTGTGGAATATGCTTCCATACCGGAAACAGAAAATAAGACAGTCATTCTCTCCGATACCATGGTTGCTTCAGGCTCTTCAATGACCCTTGCTTACCGGGAACTATGTGCAAACGGAAAGCCGAAACATACTTATATCACCGCGATCCTTGCCAGCATTGAGGGATTGGAAAAGATCAAAAGATCCATCCCGTACGACGATATCAGTATCTTAGTCGGGGTCATCGACGATGAGATGACGGTTCAATCCTATATTGTTCCCGGACTGGGAGATTCCGGTGATCTGGCTTTTGGTAAAAAACGCTAAGCAATTTTTATGAAGAACACTCTGGTTATTGAGAATCTACGGATTTCGCTCGACGCTATAAGAAGCCACCTGTTAAGAACCATCCTGACCATTATGATCATTGCATTCGGGATCATGGCGCTGGTAGGAATCCTCACGGCAACAGATTCTATCAAATATTATCTGACCAAGAACTTTACCATGATGGGCTCCAATACATTTACCATCAGGAACCGGAGCACGAATGTCCATATTGGAGGTGAACATGGGAAAGAGACCCGGTATGAATCAATCACCTATACTCAGGCTAAGGAATTTAAAGATCGTTTTATCTTTCCGGCATACACGGCCCTGTATACGCGTGCGACCGGCATCGCAACGCTGAAATATGAATCCAATAAGACAAATCCGAATATAAGGGTTATTGGTACGGATGAGAATTACCTGATCACTTCCGGAGAAGAGATTGAAGCTGGGAGGAACTTTAGTGTTCAGGAAGTTTTATATGGAGCGAGGTCGACCATTATTGGAGCGGAGATCGTCAAAACACTTTTTAAAAAGAACGAGGACCCGGTTGGGAAGATAATATCCATCGGTCCGGGAAAATACCGGGTTGTGGGAGTGCTTAAATCCAAAGGTTCCAGCATGGGATTCAGCGGAGACTTGTCGTGTTTCATTCCGTTGAATAATGTAAGGACCGATTTTTCGAGACCCAACATGTCATATGTTATCAATGTGATGACTTACCGTCCTGAACTTATGGATCCCGCAATCGGCGAAGCTACTGCTCTGCTGAGGAATATCCGGAAAGTCCCGGTCGGTCTGAACGACACCTTTGAAATTACAAAAAGTGACAATGTCGCCAAATTACTCATAGAGAATATTAAATATGTCACTCTGGCAGCCACCCTCATTGGCATAATCACGCTGCTTGGCGCAGCCATCGGATTGATGAACATCATGCTTGTATCCGTGACCGAACGAACGCGGGAAATAGGCATCCGGAAAGCAATCGGAGCAACCCGGAGGGTCATCCGTAATCAGTTCCTGTTTGAGGCCATCGTGATTGGCCAACTCGGAGGATTATTAGGAATTTTCTTCGGGATCTTAGTCGGAAATATAATGTCGCTGGTCATTGGTTCGGCTTTTATTGTTCCCTGGATCTGGATACTTACCGGAGTTGCTCTCTGCTTTGTTGTCGCGGTAGTCAGCGGAATCCTTCCGGCAAGGAAGGCAGCAAACCTCGATCCAATAGAATCGCTCCGTTATGAATAAGTTGTCATCATGGATGTGAATAAGATCATATCCATGCTCCGGAAGGTGTTCCCTTACAATCCTACTGAAGGTCAGGAACAGCTTTTAGGTGAGTTGGCAGTGTTCTTGACGATCTCCTGGAAGAAAGACGATGCCCTTTTCATCCTGCGTGGATATGCCGGAACCGGGAAGACGACCATCGTTAAATCATTGGTGGATGTTCTGCCCCTTATCGGAAAGAAATTCGTTCTGCTCGCTCCGACGGGCAGGGCTGCAAAGGTTCTGGCCGGCTATGCCGGCAAGCATGCAAATACGATTCACCGGAAGATATACCTGGCATGGACGAATAAAGATGGACTGATCGACCTTAAATTACAGACGAATTATCACAAGCATACGCTGTTCATTGTAGATGAGGCATCCATGATACAGCACCTGACCTCCCCGGAAGGATTACTGTTCGGGGGAAGAAATTTGCTCGACGACCTTTTCCAGTTCGTCAGGGGAGGCGAGAATTGCAGGTTGCTTTTCATTGGCGATGCGGCTCAGTTGCCTCCGGTCGGAATTGATTACAGCCCTGCGCTTGATCTGGATTTTTTATCAAAAGCCTATCATCTCAGTATTGATACTTTTGAATTGACCGAGGTAGTCCGCCAGTCTCAAAACTCTGGGATTTTGATGAATGCAACCCGGATCAGGAACCAGATACAGGAACAACAGTTGAGATTTCCCCTTTTTTCGGTCAATTCCTGTCCCGACATCATCAGGATATCCGGAAATGAGCTGGAAGAGGAGTTAAATAAGGTATACTCACATTCAGGAAAAGACAGCAATGTAGTCATATGCCGGTCCAACAGGCGGGCAAATATCTTTAACCGCGAGATCCGGAATCGAATCCTGTTTTTCGAAGGAGAGATCTCGACGGGAGATTATCTGATGATCGTCAGGAACAACTACTTCTGGCTTCCGTCTGATTCGGCGGCGGGATTCATTGCCAATGGCGACATCATAGAGCTCGTCAGAATTCATGGAACGGAGGAACGGTTTGGTTTCCGGTTTGCCGATGTGACCATCCGGTTTCTTGATTACCCGGATGAAAAAGAGCAGGACGTTAAAATCATTCTGGATACGCTTATGTCGGAATCTGCTGCTTTGCCGCTTCCCGATAACAACCGTCTTTTTCACGCGGTACTGGAAGAGTACAGCGATATTTCATCACGAAGGGAACGCATCGAAAAAGTAAAGGCCAGTCCTTATTTCAATGCCCTCCAGGTAAAATTCGCCTACGCACTCACATGTCATAAAACCCAGGGGGGACAATGGGATACGGTTTTTATCGACCAGGGATATCTGACAGAAAATATGCTTCAGAAAGAATATCTCCGGTGGTTGTACACGGCGGTGACCCGGGCCACTAAAAAATTATTCCTGATCAATTTCCAGGACCGTTTCTTCGATCGCTTACCAGTTTAACAGGGTAATTCCGATATTCAGCGGGAATACCTCAGGACCTTTATCCTTCTGAAACAACTGTGAAATTCCACAGGTGGCCCATAGGTTCAGGTAGGACCATCCGATTCTCAGGGTTGCATCCAGCATAAACGGACTCAGATGATAGGAGCCATAGGTGCGCACAACCGGATTTTCAACATAATAACTGGTGACTGGATTTCCGGAATTATCCACAAGGGTATAAGTTTGCTCCGTATTCTTATAAACCTGTTTCGTATATGAACAGAGACGAATTCCCCCTATAACTCCGGCGGTAATATGAAAACTGTTGATACGGTGATGCGGATTGGTCTGATATTCAAACAACAGGGGAAGAGTGATATAGGAGTTGAACAGCTTGTTCCTTTTCAGTGTGATATAATTCCCGTCTTTGTCTTTGATTTTATAGGCTACCAGGGTGGCAGAATCCTTCATCATGACATAACTTCCGGTGAAGTAATAGTTGTTTAGCTGGAAACCGATCCCGGTTGTAAATCCGAAATGATTCTTGCAAAGATTGACATTAAGTTCAAAGGGATTCAGGTTAATCATCAGGGAACGGGGAGTATTGAGGTTCATGTAATCTTCCCCGGCCGGGAAATTCATATTGAAATACGGAGTGACGTACCAGTTGAAACCAAGATCAACTCCGGCCCAGTGTCCGCGGTATCGTTCCTTGTTATGACAAAACGGGAAACTGCCAAAATTAACATTCTTCATTTTCGATTTGTTGATGTAAACGATCATACTGTCGTGACCCATCCGGTCAACTCTGATCCCGGGTGCATCGATGATGGTGGTATCTCCGTGATGGCAGGAATGATGTTTGTGACATTTGTTTTCACTCTGAGCATAAATGTGACCACTAAAAGGCAGAAACAGCGCTAACAGCAGATAGAATTTTATCATTGTTTGCATGGGATAATGATTTAATGAATACAGATAGTAAAAGTGATAAGACGATACCGGTGGGGAATTGTTACATTATCCGGGAGGAAATAATCAACTGTCTAATTTCAGAACGGCAAGAAATGCTTTTTGAGGAACTTCTACATTGCCGATCTGGCGCATCCGCTTCTTGCCTTTCTTTTGTTTTTCGAGCAATTTTCTTTTCCGGGTGATATCCCCGCCATAGCATTTTGCCGTGACATCTTTGCGAACAGCCTTTACAGTCTCTCTGGCAATAATTTTAGCTCCAATCGCAGCCTGGATGGCAACTTCAAACTGCTGCCTGGGAATGAATTCTTTCAGTTTCAGACAAAATTTCCGGCCAAAATCATATGCATTATTTCGCGTGATCAGTGCAGATAAAGCATCCACGATCTCACCGTTCAGCAGGATATCGAGTTTGACCAGGTCGGCATCATGGTAACCGGCCGGATAATAATCGAAGGATGCATAACCCTTCGAAATACTCTTCAGCCGGTCGTAAAAGTCGAATACAATTTCACCCAGCGGAAGATCCACGGTAAGCTCAATTCTGTCGGTTGTCAGATATACCTGGTTTTTCAAGGTGCCGCGTTTATCGACGCAAAGTTTCATTATCGGTCCGATATATTCGGATTTGGTAATGATATTGGCGGTGATGTAAGGCTCTTCAATATGCTCGATGTAGTTGGGCTCCGGTAAGCCGGAAGGATTGTAAACATCGATCACCTCTCCCTTGGTTTGAAATACTTTATAAGAGACGTTCGGTACAGTGGTGATGACATCCATATCGAATTCCCGGTCAAGCCTTTCCTGAACGATCTCCATATGCAGAAGTCCGAGAAATCCACAGCGAAAACCAAAGCCAAGTGCTGCCGAAGACTCCGGTTCAAAGGAGAGGGATGAGTCATTCAGCCGGAGCTTTTCCAGGGAATCCCTCAGTTCTTCGTATTTATCGGCGTCGGTAGGATAGATGCCCGCAAAGACCATGGGTTTTACACCCAGGAATCCTTCAACAATCTCTTTGGTAGGATTGTCGTACTGGGTGATCGTATCGCCAACCTGAACCTCCTTGCTCGATTTGATCCCGGAAATGATATATCCTACATCGCCGGCTTCCAGGAAGTCCCTGGGCTCCGGTTTTAACCTGAGGATGCCGATCTCATCGGCGTGATAGTCCATTCCCGTGGCGACAAATTTCACATGATCGCCTTTCCGGATAGTGCCATTGAAGATCCTGAAATAGGCAATCACACCACGAAAAGTGTTGTACAGGGAATCAAAGATAACCGCCTGCAGGGCAGCGTCGGGGTTGCCTTTCGGAGGAGGAATGATCCTGACGATAGCATGAAGAATCTCTTCAATCCCATATCCGACCTTTGCACTGGCTTCCAGGATCTCCTCACGGTCACAGCCCAAAAGATCAATGATCTGATCCTTCACCTCCTCGATCATGGCGTTTTCCATATCTATTTTGTTCAAAACCGGGATGATGGTCAGGTTATGGTCAATGGCAAGGTAAAGGTTTGAAATCGTCTGAGCCTGGATTCCCTGAGTAGCATCTACAACCAAAAGTGCTCCCTCGCAGGCTGCAATGGAACGGGAAACTTCGTAGGAAAAATCAACATGACCCGGTGTATCGATCAGGTTGAGGATGTACTCCTCTCCCCGAAGACTATAGTTCATCTGGATCGCGTGGCTCTTAATGGTGATGCCGCGCTCGCGTTCCAGATCCATATCATCGAGGATCTGTGCCTGGAAATCGCGTTCGGAGATGGTATTGGTCAATTCCAATAACCTGTCGGCAAGGGTCGATTTACCATGGTCGATATGAGCTATAATGCAGAAATTCCGGATGTTTTTCACAGGCACAAAGATAACAAAAACCGGAAATATTCCTGCTAATACTTATTGATCAATGAGTCCCGAAAGTTCTCACCGACACTTTACGAAGGGGCCGGCAAGTTAAAAAAATGAAAAATTCTTAAACTATCTCAATAGGGTTACGGTTCCCCGGATGTTTCTTTCAATCGTTCCGGTAAGGGTTATTTCGAATACGTCGCAGACAAAGAAATATACTCCATCGCTGCATAACTGACCTGTTGTCCGGTCTTTCCCGTCCCAGTTGATCTCAGGATCATGGGTTTCGAAAACTTCAGTTCCCCAGCGGTTAAATATTTTTAGGTTGATCTCACTTACCGAAGTATATTCGAAGGGACGGAAATAGTCGTTTTTTCCGTCGCCGTTAGGTGTAAAAACATTCGGAAGCCGGTAAACCGGGCAGGTATTGACATCGATGCAGAACGGAGTACTCAGGTCACTGCGGTTCCCTGCCGAATCAATGGCCATTACCGCATAACATCCTACAATGGAATGTTCAGGCCGGTGCAGGTAAAAGGTGTCGTGAGGATTGAGCAAGGAATCAATAATCTGGAGCGGGTGGCCGGAGGTCAGGGAATAATAGATGTAATATTTTTCAAGGTCTTTTCCGCAGGTATCCGCGGGGACTGTCCAGGATAACAGGTTTGACCAATTTTCACAGTTCGTCTCGACGGTGAGCAGGGGCGGGCAGGGAGGAATGTTATCCACGGGAATTCCGCAGGCTTCCTGGGAATAATTGATGATCGGATTGATAAACCCGGAAGCAGAATACCGGCCGGTACTCCTGATTCGGTAGCAGTATTCGTTTCCGTTCACCAACCCGGTATCGTCGTAAGCAGAAATGACGGATGTTCCGATAGAGTCAAATTGTTGGGAAACCATATTATACCTGAAGATCGTGAATTCACTGTTTGACCAGGGAACATCGTTATTCCAGGTAAGCTTTAATTTTTTATCGGTCGGGGAGATGGTTAGAAACATCGATGCGGCTATATGGGATGAGCCAATCAGAAACCGGTTACCGGGAGTCACGTTATAGAGGTCGATCCGGTAAAGAAAGAAATACTGACGAGTATCCAGGAGGGTATCGGTATAAACCGTATCGTTCAGGTTGTTCAGGGAGTCGATGGCAATAAATTGGGCCGGAAGATCAGATCTGGAGCGGGAAATAATATATTTATAAGGTCCGGGTGCCTGGATGGTATCAATTTCTGTTGGCTTCGACCAGGCGACATATATTGAACCGGACGATTCACTGGTATTGTTGATGCTGACATTGGTTATGACGGCAATATCTTTCTTTAACTCAGCGCAGGCTTCGACGGAAGCATAGCTTTCGGCTTTATCCGGGTAGTAAGCAACTACCAGATAGCAATACTTAACACCTCTTATTAATCCTTCACCATGGTTATTGTCCAGATAAGTCGTCTGTGAAATATCCGTCAGCTTATCGATCATTGTATATCCGAGGTAGGATGGAACTCCGGTCTGACAGTAACCTGGGATGTATCCGGTCGAATCAGCTTTCCTCCATATCTGATAACCGATAGCATTTGTGCAACCATAATTTTCCCAATTCAGGGTAATGGAATTCCCCAACGGGGTGGCGGTAAGATTTTCAGGAGCAGGACCGATAACCAGAATTTTCATTGACTTGACATCGACAAGTTGTACCGGCTTTCCGTCGTCTATGGCTTTAAAGAAGACACTATAGGGATTACGTTTTATATGATCACAGCGCGTAGCCCATTGAAAGTCGGTCTGGGCGTGACCCCATCCCACTGCCGGATCAGGATAAATGGTCGCCGGGCTGGTCGGTAAAAGGAACGGACCTCCGGTTCCGGTCAGTGTAACCTTGCTGGTGATGGTGTCCCAGGCATTAACTGAAAATTCGAGCGTCTGACCTGCTTCGATACATGTATCCGGAATCGGGTCTATCACCGGAGGTTTATTGGAACAGGCGATGATGATGATCTGCATATCCCGGAGGACACTGCCTATTTTGATGCCGTTACGCCATTCTTCAATAAGGATGGCTATATTGTATTCTCCCTGTTTGGTGGGATTATTCCAAAAGAGATCGCCGGTAATGGAATCCAGCCGGAAAATGCTGGAAGCGGTTGGATAAGTATAACCGGGAATCACCTGTCCCTGTGATCCGCGACAGGGTACGAGGCGGTAAGAGAGGCTGTCACCATCAATATCATATGCTCCGGGATTATGATAATAAGGCTGATCAACACAACCATTATCGATCGGGGGAAGAAGCAACACCGGAGAATTATTGTATCCCCCCAGGAATGGATTGATTACCAGTTCGGAATAGATGAACAAAGGAGTATTTATGGAATTTGGGATGTTCTGGATACCGCCGTTCCGGTTTGGGTCCTCACAGGAAATGACATACGTCGACGGGCCAAGAAATGTATGTGACCCTTTATACCGGTTATAGGTGATGTTGTTCGGAAGATAAGTCTCTTCAACCCTGGGTATTTCGCTGGCGGAGCCATCCCCCCAGTTAACTAGGAGGAAATTACGGTAAGCATTCGCCGGACTGGGAGTATAGGTATAGGAGATCAGGGTGAATTCGTAGGTCAAACCGGATACATGCTTATAAATGATCTCTGCGGCGCGTTGATGGGTCGCCGAGAGGGGAAGAGTAAATACAAAAAGTGAGAGAAACAAGCAAATGCTAAATTTCAGACTCGATGGGTGACGCATTTTGGTTTTGACCTTCAGAATCTAGTTTCAAAAGTAATAATTTTCTCCGCGTGAATGATTACATCGACCTTTTATTTCAAATCATTCTAAATTTGAATTACTTTTGCAGCGGAAAATATAACCCTCCTTTTCATGTATCAGCAATCCCCGGAAGTTGAGAAAAAAGAGATCCTCAAAAGATACCGGAATCTTCTTCACATCTGGAAACCTAAAAATCCTGACGACCGGAAAGTTGTCAGGAAGGCCTTCAAGTTAGCTCTTGAAGCCCACCGCGATATGCGAAGAAAAAGCGGTGAACCGTATATTTATCATCCCCTGGGCGTTGCCACGATTGCGGTAGGGGAAATTGGTCTGGGGGCCACCTCGATCACCTGTGCACTTCTCCACGATGTGGTGGAGGATACCGAATATACCATTGAAGATATCCGTGGATTATTCGGCGATAAAACCGCCTCCATCATTGAAGGCTTAACCAAGATAAAGGGCATTTTTGACCAGCGGACGGCCTCCGTACATGTAGAGAACTTCAAGAAAATCCTGCTGACTTTATCGGATGATGTAAGAGTTATCCTGATAAAACTTGCAGACCGGCTTCATAATATGCGCACCCTGGATGCGCTTCCTCCTGAAAAAAGGCTTAAAATATCTTCTGAAACAGTGTATCTGTATGCTCCTCTGGCACACAGACTTGGTCTTCACGCAATTAAAAGCGAACTGGAAGACCTCGCATTAAAATATACCGAACCTGAGGTGTTTGAATCCATTTCAAGGAAACTACGTGAATCCGAAAAAGAACGAATTCGTTTTACCAATAAGTTCATTCAACCCATCAAGGCTGATTTGACGGAAAAAGGATTCAAGTTCAATATCAGGGCGCGTGAAAAATCTATTGCGGCGATCTATCAGAAGATGAAAAAAAAGGAGGTCCCCTTTGAAGAGATCTATGACATCTTTGCCATTCGTATCGTTATTGATTCTCCTTTTGAAACAGAGAAATCCGATTGCTGGAAGGTTTATTCACTGGTAACGGACCATTATCGACCCAATATGGACCGGTTGCGCGACTGGATCTCCATTCCCAAGGCAAATGGATATGAAGCCCTGCATACCACCGTTATGAGTCATACCGGTCAGTGGGTTGAAATTCAGATCCGGTCAAAACGTATGGATGAAATTGCCGAAAAAGGGTATGCTGCCCACTGGAAATACAAAGAGTCGATGAACCTGAGCAGCCAACTCGACCACTGGCTCGACCGCATCAAGGAGATGATTGAAAGTCCGGATTCGGATGCCCTCTCCTTCATTGATGATGTTAAGGGGTACTTCTTTCTGGATGAGATCTCTGTTTTTACCCCTCAGGGTGAACTGCGAACCCTCCCTGCGAACTCTTCGGTTCTTGATTTTGCATACGCCATCCATTCAGAGGTCGGAAATACCTGTATCGGAGCTAAGGTTGATAAAAAACTGGTGCCCATTAACCATATCCTGAAGAATGGCCAGCAGGTCGAGATCATAACCTCCCGCAAACAGAATCCTAAGGAAGAGTGGATTAACTATGTAGTCACCACCCGGGCAAAGGCCAATATTAAGATGGCCATGAGGGAAGAAAAGAAGCGCTATTATAAACAGGGAAAAGAAAAGCTGGAAAAATGGTTTTTGCAGATCGGAATGAATTTTGCTCATGAGAATGTGAAACAATTCCTCCTCGCACATAACCTCACCTCTCTGGTCGACTTGTACTATTCGGTTGCCACAGACAGACTAGGAATAAAAGATGTCAAAATCTTTGCGGCCTCCAACTTCCGTAATGGGCGGTTGAGTTATACCTCAAAATCACAAGGGGAGGAACAAAAGGAAAATGATTCTATCACTGAGAAAGAAAAGAAAAGAAAGAAACAATATGACAATGAAAACATTGTCATCAGTACCATGGGTCCTCTGGCTTATGAAGTATCCTCCTGCTGTAATCCTATTCCCGGTGATGATGTGACTGGTTTGATCGCCTCCGACAAGCTTCCCATGCAGATCCATCGCACCAAATGTCCGAAAGCATTGGAATTGATAACCAAATTCGGGAACCGGGTAGTGAAAATCAACTGGACCAATACGGAATCCCTCTCCTTCCTCACGGGGATACGGATAACCGGCATTGACCGCAGAAGACTGATCAATGAGATAACGAGAATAATCTCCAATGAGATGAACCTGAACATTAACTCCTTCCATATTGAAGTAACGGATGGCTTGACGGAAGGGGAAATCAGTTTGTACGTACAGGATACCTCAATTCTGAATCGTGTGATTACGGAATTAAAAAATGTCGAGGGAATAATCAAGGTGACCCGTGTGGATTAAACCCGGGAGCGCATTCTTCGCTATAATTGAAGAATCCTCGTTGCCAGCCGCGAGGTATTTCAATAATATTTTATTTTTATCTGTTCTAAATAATTAAGAATTTTTTAATTTAGTGCCAAATTTCCGAACATGACAAAGAAATCTTCTGAAGAGACGCTGGATAATATCCGGAAGCTTTTTACAGAATACCTTGAAAAACATGGCCACAGAAAAACCCCTGAACGATATACCATTGTCAAGGAAATTTTTGCGACTGAAGGACATTTTGATATAGAGAGTCTCTATATCCGGATGAAAAATCACAAGTACCGGGTCAGCAGGGCTACGCTATATAATACGATCGAACTCCTGCTCGATTGCGGATTGGTGACGAAGCATCAATTTGGTACTAACTATGCCCAATTTGAAAAATCAGCCATCTATACGCAGCATGATCATTTTATTTATGAAGATTCCGGAGAAGTTCTTGAATTTTATGATCCCCGTATAGAAGAGATAAAACAATACGTGGAACGTCTTTTCAAGGTGAAGGTGATGCATTATGCGCTGACTTTCTACGGACACTCAAAGCCAACTAAATAAATCCTACTGCAAATGAAGGTCGATATTATCCTGGGTCTGCAATGGGGGGATGAAGGTAAAGGAAAGATCGTGGATGTTTTTACTCCCCGTTATCCCATCGTTGCCCGTTTTCAGGGTGGACCCAACGCGGGTCATACCATTGAGTTTAACGGCAAAAAATTTATTCTGCATACTATTCCCTCTGGTATTTTTCATCGGGGAACGATCAATGTCATTGGGAACGGAGTAATTATCGACCCTTTTGTATTCATGAAAGAGATCGGAACCCTCCGTTCTGCAGGAATTCATCCTGAGATGAATCTGTATATTTCAAACCGCGCTCACCTGATCCTTCCGACCCATCGTTTGCTTGATTCAGCATTCGAAGCATGTAAAGGAGACCAAAAAATTGGTTCCACCCTTAAGGGGATCGGTCCAACCTATACGGATAAATATGGCAGAAATGGTATTCGTGTAGGAAACATTCTTACCCGGAATTTCCAAAAGGCCTATACAAGCCTTAAGGAATTACACCTGAAACAGTTAGATTCATGCGGATTTAGTCATCCCGACCATCTGCTGGATGGTCTTTCCTATGAAAAGTATGAATCCGAATGGTTTACAGCGGTTGAATCATTAAAGGAATTCCGGATCATCGACAGTGAGGATTTTATTAACAAAAATCTGGATGAAGGGAAATCAGTTCTTGCCGAAGGAGCCCAGGGTACCATGCTTGATGTGGATTTTGGTTCCTACCCCTTTGTAACTTCTTCCAATACCATTTCGGCAGGTGTTTGCTCCGGATTGGGGATCTCTCCCCGTCGGATCGGAAAAGTGTATGGGGTTTTCAAAGCCTACTGTACCCGGGTCGGGAGCGGACCTTTCCCGACAGAATTATTTGATCAGAATGGGGAGACTTTGCGCCAGGAGGGTCATGAATTCGGATCAACGACCGGTCGCCCGCGTCGTTGCGGATGGCTTGATCTTCCGGCCCTGAAATATGCGATCATGCTCAATGGTATTGATTCGCTGATCATGATGAAGGCCGATGTTCTGAGTTCCTTCCCTAATATCCGGATATGCTCCCAATACACCATTAGAGGGAAGGTTGCAACAACCTTTCCTTTTGATCTGGACGATCCGGAGATTCAACCGGTTATGGCTGATATAAAAGGATGGGAAAAGGATATCCGGGGATGTAAGGCAATTAATGATATGCCGGACGATCTGGTGAACTATATCAAATTTATTGAGACTTCTGTGGGTTTGCCGGTTGATATGATCTCGGTTGGTCCCGATCGTGTTCAGACCTTAATCAAAGGCAAATTATAATTTCCGTTTTATTTCGACCTCTTCATACCCCTCAATGATGTCACCGACTTTAATATCATTAAAGTTTTCGATATTCAATCCGCATTCATAACCGGACAAAACCTCCTTGACATCTTCTTTGAACCGTTTCAGTGAACCTAAAAGTCCCGTGTAGACAACGATCCCGTCGCGGATCACACGGATCTTAGTATGCCGGGTCACCTTTCCATCAAGTACCATACATCCGGCCACGGTCCCGACTTTTGTGATCTTAAATATTTCTCTGACTTCGATATTACACGTGATCTTTTCTTCAATTTCCGGGGCAAGCATCCCTTCGATGGCGGCTTTGATCTCCTCGATGGCCTGGTAAATGATTGAGTACAGCCGGATATCTATCTGTTCTTGTTCTGCCAGTTTACGTGCACTGACCGAAGGTCTGACCTGAAAACCGACAATAACGGCATTTGACGCCGAGGCAAGAAGGACATCCGATTCGGTTATGGCTCCGACCGATTTATGAATAACGGTCAGGTTAACCTCAGGAGTAGAGAGCTTCAGCAGGGAATCGGATAATGCTTCCACAGAACCGTCAACATCACCTTTTACGATAATGTTCAACTCCTTGAAATCACCGATGGCAATACGCCTCCCGATTTCATCAAGCGTAATATGTTTCTGGGTCCGGAGACCCTGTTCACGCTGCAACTGGAATCTTTTAATGGCTATTGATTTTGCCTCTTTCTCATCGGTCATGACATTAAAGATGTCGCCTGCCTGAGGAGCACCGTTCAGGCCGAGCATCAGCACCGGCGTGGATGGCCCTGCGTTTTTCAATGGTTGGTTGCGTTCGTTGTACATGGCTTTTACCTTGCCATACGTGGCTCCGGCAAGGACCATATCTCCGATATTCAAGGTTCCGTTTTGTACCAGAAGCTTTGCAACATAGCCTCTTCCTTTATCAAGCGAAGATTCAATAACTGTTCCGAGGGCCAGTCTTTTCGGATTGGCTTTAAGGTTTAACATCTCGGCTTCCAAAAGAACTTTTTCCAGAAGTAGGTTGACATTTGTTCCGTTCTTGGCAGAAATTTCCTGAGTCTGGTACTTCCCTCCCCATTCCTCAACAAGAATGTTCATCTTTGATAATTCCTCGCGTATCTTGTCGGGATTGGCATTTGGCTTATCCATTTTATTGTATGCAAAAACGATCGGGACACCAGCTGCCAACGCATGGTTGATGGCTTCCTTGGTTTGAGGCATCACCGTTTCATCGGCTGCGATCACGACGATGACCACGTCGGTTATCTTAGCTCCGCGTGCACGCATAGCTGTGAAAGCTTCATGACCCGGGGTATCAAGGAAAGCGATCGTCTTCCCGTTTTCCAAGGTGACTTCATATGCTCCGATATGCTGTGTGATTCCTCCGGCTTCTCCTGCCACCACGTTTGTGCTGCGGATAAAGTCGAGTAACTTGGTTTTACCATGATCCACATGGCCCATTACGGTAACAATCGGAGGGCGGTCTGAGAGATCCCCGGGCTTATCCGCATCATCATGCATCCGGATTGCCTCCTGCACTTCAACGCTGACAAATTCCAGCTTGTAACCGAATTCTTCCGCAACAAGTGAAAGAGTTTCCGCATCCAGGCGCTGGTTGATGGAAACGAACATCCCTAAGGCCATACAGGTAGATATGACATCCGTCACCGGGACATTCATCATCGATGCCAGTTCATTGGCAGTCACGAATTCAGTGACCTTGATCGAATGCTTTCCTTCTTCAATACGTTCCTGCTCCTGGTGCATCTGCTGGTTAACGGCATCTCTCTTGGCACGGCGATACTTTGAAGCTTTTGACTTTCCGATCGGACCCAGACGGGCCAGGGTCTCCTTGATCTGCTTTTCAATATCTTCCTCCGTGACTTCCGGTTTGTTAATTTCGGGTTTATGGAATTTTTTATCCCTGATCTTTGGCCTTTCAATTTCGGATTTTACACCAGGTGCTCCACCTTCCTCGGCTCCCCCGACTCTTTTAATGCGTTTCCTTTTTTTCTTCTTGGATTTCAATGCATCGTCGGATGAAGATGCCACCGGTTGTTTTTTCTTTTCTGCCTTTTTGATCTCTGGCAATTTTATCGATCCAAGGATAGTAGGTCCTTCCAGAATGATCTTCGCTCTCGGCAGGAAGTTGTCTTCAATGAGTTTTTCTTCGATCTTTTTGGGTTGGATCTCCTCGGCAGTTTCAACAATCTCAATAATCTCCTCTTCAATTTTTTCAATAGGTGGCTCCACCACCGGTTCAACGGAAGATATAACCTCAGGTTCTATTACGGCGGCTTTCCCTTTCGCTTTTTTGGAGGGTTTTTTCTCCAGTCCTTCAAGATCGATCTTACCAATAATCTTCAGGTCGGCCTTGATTGTTTTTTCCCTGGTCACAGGAACCTCTTCTTCAGCCGTATCGGTCGTACTGGTTTTCTTTCTGGATGTTTTAGCCGGCTTTTCAGGTTTGACCTCTGTTTCCGGTTTGGAAGGAGTTTCCGTATCAGTCTTTTTTCCCTTTTTTACAGGCTTCTGCTCTTTCTCAGGAGACTTTTCAATGATCTCTGCAGGTTTCTCCGGTTCAGCTTTAATTTCAGTTTTTACCGTTTCTTTTCCCGAAGGCTCTTTGGGTTTTGTTACCGTTTCGGTCTGCCTTTTTCCGAAATCAATGGAAACATTCTTGATAAAAAGATCATCCAACTCTTTTTCACGATCCTTGGATTGTGTCTTTTTGTCATCAATGGTGATTGTCTCATGAGCTGAAAACTGAAGACCGATCTTTTGTGCTTCTTCTTTAACTTGTTTTTCAGTCGAGAATTCTTTTGCCAAAAGGGCATACATCTCTTGGTTCAGCTTCGCATTGGGATCACGTCCGATCTGAAATCCTTTTTTTGTAAGGAATTCAATCACCGTGTTGATACCAATGTTAAATTCACGGGCGGCTTTGCTTAGTCTGGTTGTGGTTACACCCTCACTCATGCGGTAAAATTAAGGTTTTTTATTCAAATTCAGATTTTAATATCCGGATCACCTCATTGATTGTCTCCTCTTCAAGGTCAGTCCGCTTTACCAGTTCCTCAACATTCAGATCAATGACGCTCTTGGCGGTATCACATCCGATATTTTTCAGTTCATCGATGATCCACTGATCGATCTCATCGGAAAATTCCTGCAGATCCACATCTTCATTATCAACATCGGTATCGCGATACACATCAATTTCATATCCGGTAAGTTTCCCGGCCAGTTTGATATTGAAGCCGCCTTTCCCGATGGCCAGGGAAACCTGGTCGGGTTTCATATATACATCGGCTTTTTTATTCGGCTCATCAATGACGATGGAGGTAACTTTCGCAGGACTTAAAGCACGTTGGATAAATAAAGACGGGTTTGTTGTAAAATTAATGACATCGATATTCTCATTTTTCAGTTCACGTACAATCCCATGAATTCTTGAACCTTTCATACCCACACAGGCACCAACGGGATCGATGCGGTCATCGTATGATTCTACGGCAATCTTAGCCCGTTCGCCGGGGACCCTCACAATTTTCTTAATGCTGATAAGGCCATCGAATACTTCCGGAACTTCCGATTCAAAGAGGCGCTCCAGAAATGCTTCCGATGTCCGGGAAAGTATGATCACCGGATTATTATTCTTCATTTCTACCTTTAAGATGACCGCACGGATAGTATCACCCTTCCGGTAAAAATCGCTAGGGATTTGCTCCGATTTGGGAAGAATCAGTTCAATACTTTCATCATCGAGAACCAGGATCTCCTTTTTCCATACCTGGTAAACTTCACCTGCTACGATCTCACCGATCTTCTCCTTATATTTCTCATAAATATTATTTTTCTCATACTCCTGGATCTTGGAGATGAGGTTCTGGCGGATTGCCAGGATCTCGCGCCGTCCGAAGCTGCCCAGTTTTATCTCTTCGGATAACTCTTCCCCGACTTCGAAGTCGGGTTCAATTTTCATTGCTTCCGACAAGGCAACCTGGGTGTTTTCATCCTCAACCGTGCCATCTTCCACGATGATGCGGGATCTGAAGATTTCAAGATCTCCTTTGTCGATATTCACAATGATGTCGAAATTATCTGCCGACCCGAACCTTTTTGTCAGCATATGCTTGAATACATCTTCGAGGATACGCATCATGGTCTCCCGGTCAATGTTCTTGAATTCTTTAAATTCGGAAAAGGTTTCAACTAAATTCAACTGTTCCATGGGTAACTTGCTTGTTTTTGGCTATTTTATTTTTTTAAAGCTGATAACTTCTTTTATCGTTTTGATTTCCCGGAATGGAAAAGAAATTTTCTTTTTTTCCGTCTCTTTTTTTGTGATCCGGATCTCGAGTTCAATCTCAATCTTCTCTTTATCCACTTTCACTAAAGTTCCACAGGTTTTCTTCCCGGAAACAGCAACGACATCCACTTCCGATCCGATCCTTTTCTCAATCTGACGAAGCTTTTTCAGTGGACGATCAAGTCCGGCAGAAGAGACGGTCAATTCAAAATCTTCTTCATCACGGTTCAGAACCTGTTCGAGATGGCGATTGAGAAGCAGGCAATCTTCAAGAGAAACCTGATGATCTCCATCAATATAGACTGTAATAAGATTTGACGGACGAATGATTACTTCAACCAGGAACTTATCGGTTCCCTTCAGATAGTCATTGACCAGATTAACAATCCTGTTCTCTTCGATCATTTATTGTCAATAAAAGAGGGGACTCAAGCCCCCTCAAATCAAACATACATAAATCCGGATGCAAATATATGCAATTATTTTCAAATACCAATTATATTGAATCAGATATTAATTCGAAATCTGCTTCCCTGGGTGGTGAAGGAGGAAGTGCCGAAGCGACCGCCCCAGGAATTTCGGGATCACTGAAATCGGCTTCCTTCGGAGTTACTGGGGCAAGGCTTAAAGGATCCGGAAATACAATCCCGATTGTCTCTATATCTTCAAATGTCGCCTCTTTAGGAGTTGACGGAGCCAGGATCCTGATCAAGTGCTCAGACATCAGCAGCGTTTCAAAACCATCAGAATCGTCAAATGTCGCTTCTTTTGGTGTAACAGGAGCCACGAAATTATTGAGATTACCCTCATAGGATTCAGCAAAAAGAATGCTCACTTCAAAGAGAATCAATCCAGTTATTGTTACTATTGTTTTCATTGGTCAAAACTTTTAATTTTATTTCCCCTTTTGATTGAATTTCAGGGATGAGACGGATCAGGGGAACAGATGTTACAGGCAAACCGATTATATACCAGATCAACTCGACATAATCCGGAAATTTCCCGATAAAAGGATCAGGCAGATCGAGATATTTTCCGGATTAGCCGAAAAGATTATCCTGATATACCGTATCTGCGTATTTTTGGATTCTGGAATCAGTTGTAATACAAAATATTTCACAAGCCGGAACGGATTGAAAAAGTGGTTTTCTATACTGTGTGTCTTTATCCTTCTATTGCTGTTCAGCAGGAGTTATGGTACTATCCGGGAATCTTCAACCGATTCAGCCTTTCTGGCAAATAAGACCATAACCGCCATCCGGATTTTGAGTCCGCCAAAAATTGATGGTAAATTGAATGAAACATTTTGGATGAGTTTACCTGTTGCAGGCAATTTTGTTCAGTATTCCCCGAGAAACGGGACGTACCCCTTTGTTTCTACAGAGGTACATTTTGCCTATGATGATGAAGCCCTGTATATCGGAGCCGTCATGTTCGATCCGTCGCCCGATAGTATTTGTACAGAACTCGGCCGTCGCGATTGTCTTGAAGAGCTGAATACCGATTACCTTTCTATCGATATCCTGCCCTATAACGATGAACTGAATATGTATGAATTCAAGGTCAGTCCGTCAAACCTGCAGAATGATTGCAAATATTCAGCCGTTGGATCTGATATCACCTGGGATGCCATTTGGGAAAGCGGAACTTCCATCAACGATTCTTCATGGATCATGGAGGTGAAGATCCCTTATGCTGCGCTTCGGTTGCCTAGAAAAGAAAAACAGGTCTGGGGTATAAACATGTGGCGGAACTTTCACCGGAGAAAAGAATTTTCCACCTGGACTTTTGTAAGGATCACCGACAACAACATTTTCTCTTATTATGGAAAACTCGTGGGAATCGACAGTATCAAACCTCCGCTACGGTTATCTTTCACCCCGTATCTGTCGGGTTATGTGGAGAAGTATCCGGAAAACAAGAACTGGTCTTATTTTCTCAGGGGAGGACTTGACCTGCGCTACGGATTGAATGAAAGTTTTACACTCGATATGATGCTGATTCCTGATTTTGGCCAGGTTCAGTCGGATGATCAGGTGCTCAACCTGACCCCATTTGAAATTCAGTATACAGAAAAACGTCAGTTTTTTACAGAAGCAACAGAGTTGTTTGATAAGTGCGGGATATTCTATTCCCGCCGGGTGGGCAGTATACCTAAGAATTATTCTGCTCCGTATGACAGTGCGACTCCGGTGGAAGAAGTCTCTAAAAATCCTGAGCTGACCAGGATCATCAATGCCACAAAGATCTCCGGCCGGAATACTAAAGGTCTCGGAATGGGTTTTTTCAATGCCATGACCATTAATACATGGGCCGAATTAAGGGATACAGTTACCGGTGAGTCCCGCCGCATCATGACGCAGCCTTTTACAAATTATAATGTTATTGTGGTGGATCAGAATTTAAAGTACAACTCCTATTTCACTTTTATAAATACCAATTACTGGACACCCGACAACCATTATGTCGCTAACGTGACAGGTGGTGAAACCCGCCTGTGCAACAAAAAAAACACGATCTCGGTTTTTGCACGTTTAAACATGAGCCAGATTTTCCGGGAAGGAGAGAAACCTGTTATCGGACACAATTATGAGATATCCCTCTCCAAACCGAGTGGGAAATTTCAATTTGAATTGATGCGTAATGAGATCGGAGATAAATATGATCCCAACGACATGGGATTCCTGACCAATAACAACCTGGCGGAAAATGTTTTAAAGTTATACTACCTGACTTTTGAACCCGCCGGTAAACTGCTATCCACCCAGTCGGAGTTCATCGCCGGCTATTATACACTGTACCGGCCATATACCTTTACTACCCTGATGTTCGAAATAAACAATTCACTCTCATTCACCAATTTTTGGGGGAACTACCTGGAAGCGGTCGTTTATCCTCTTGGCTACTACGATCACTATGAGCCAAGGGTGTGGGGGTGGACTTACAAACGACCGATGAGTTATGAGTTTTTCTGGGAGGCTTCAACGGATACCCGCAAGCTTTTTCGCTTGATTTGGGAGGCGGGCGTGATCAATGCACCGGAGAATAAAAATTTTACCTATGAAATTTCATTAACTCCCCGGTTCCGCTTTTCCGACCGGTTTACAGTTTCTTTAACCGTCGATTATGAAAAAAACCAGAATGACCGGGGATGGGTCAATACCATGTATGATTCCCTGATGAACCCCGTGATCTATTTCGGCAGGAGAGATGTGATCACGCTCAATACCATCCTGAACCTATCGTACATTTTTAACACTAAAGCTTCTGTTTCACTGAGGGGACGCCACTACTGGTCGAGGGCCAGGTATTTTGATTTTTACACATTGAATCCCGATGGATATCTCGAATCCAGCAATTACTGGAATGATCATAATATCAACTTCAATGCTTTTACCATCGACCTTCAGTTTATCTGGTACTTTGCTCCCGGGAGTGAACTGAGCGTGGTCTGGAAAAATGCAATAAATACGCTCGATAATGATATGAATACGGATTATTTCAGGAATTTCTCCCACACCATCCGTTCCCCTCAGTCGAACAGTATCTCGGTCAGGATTCTTTATTGCCTTGAATATCAAAATCTGAAGCGTATCTTCAACAAAAAGAAGGAAACCTGATCAATATCAAAAATCGGGATGTTAAGAAGAATTGATTGTGCTTTGATATTTTCCGCTATTTTTGCCATACAGAACCAACGCAGGCATGAAGGAATCTCATGAGTATTATATGAATGTTGCCTTTGAGGAATCATTTATTTCAGTCAGAAATAATTTGGGAGGCCCGTTTGGAGCAGTTATCGTCATGGACGGAAAGATCATCGGCAAGGGAGGAAACAGGGTACTGGAACAAAACGACCCCACTGCTCATGCCGAGATCATGGCGATCCGCGAAGCCTGTAAAAGTATCAATGGGACCGACCTTGCCGGATCTGTGCTATATACTACCTGCGAACCTTGTCCGATGTGCTTTTCCGCAATTTACTGGGCCAATATACAAACAGTCTATTTCACCATGACACGGATGGATGCCGGATCGATGGGATTCCGCGACAATCATCTTTATGAAGAATTGAATGTTCCGGTGAACGAGCGAATGATTGACTTTGTACAGTTAAATCATCATAAAGCCTCCTCATTATTGAAGGAATGGAATGAAAAACCGGATAAGACATTATATTGATTAATTGTGAATTCGCTAATATGACGGAAGAGAACATACTATTGTTTAACTAAAAATTCGAAACGATGAAAAAAGTGTTATTATCAGTATTCCTTGTGGTGGCTTTCATGTCAACGACTTTCGCTCAGTTATATATCGGAGCAACAAAAAAGGAAGTATTAAGTACCCTTAAGCCCAATGCAGAAAAAATTGAAAGACCCGAAAAATCACCGGATGGCTCTTATACTATCGGAGTACGATTTGAAGATGGCTACGGTACATTCAGCTTCACGAAGGAAGATATCTGTAATTATTTTATAGTTGGTGGAAAATACACCGTTGATGATTTTAAATCGATGTGTAATGGTTTTGATAAGAAATTTTCAAGGGTTGAAAATACACAGCGGATGATATGGCAGGATTATGATCTGAATTTTGACGAATACATTTATTATTGGGTGCTGGTTGATCATGAAGAAGAGTTGTTTTTTTTGATAACTATCAAACAATCAGACTACGAGATCTACGACAAGGCTATAATCAAGTCGATATTGGGATAAAAAGTTTTTGCTGAGCAGAAGTAGGGGCAAGTAAGGAATACCTACAGCATTTCGGCGGTTATCAATCTCAGGGGATTACTCCACGATCATTTTCCGTCTGATGGTTTGTTCTTTGGAGATCAGAGAGAAAAAGTAAAATCCGTTTGAAAGTTGATGGGAACCAATGTCAATCTGTTCGATATAGGATCCGGGATTATGAAATTTTTCATCCACAATGGTCGCTACCACCCTTCCATAGCAGTCGTAAATCTTGAGCGAAACGGTGGTTGGTGCGTGAATTTTATATGAAAAGTAAGTAATTCCTTGTACAGGATTGGGATAGTTTTGTCCGAGGGAGAGAAAGTTCGGGACCTGTTTTCCGGGTGCAATGCCGATGTAAAGGGAATCAATTTGAGCTGTCCAAAGGCTAAGGGTCATATTGTGCAATCTGGTCCAGATAGGTCTGACGATGCCGTTTTGTACCGAAATATTGTTATAGTCACCGAAAAATATGGATGAAACCGGATTGAACGATGATTCATCGATAAGAAAATTATCCCAGGTACTGCCACCATTTCTTGAAACTGCCAGATAAACCTCAGTCCAGGATCCTGTGTATTTACGACGATCATAGAAAACGATATACAGATAACCCGTTGTCTGATCGATACTCATCCAGTTGAAGAACTGGTGCTTTCCCGGAGGATCATCATTCACCCGGATGCGGTCACTCCACGTACTCCCGCCATCATCGGAATAGACCAGCCATATATCAGTATCCTCAGTGCCATTCCGCTGATCTGACCAGTTTATATAGATTCTTCCCCGGTAAGGTCCGGTGGTGCGGTCACAACAGGTTACCGGAAAACCGTTTGCCCGGGAAATACCCGGAATGGTAAAATCCCATCCTCCGGGAAGATCTGAAACGAAAATATTTTCGTAAGGCCACGTAATTCCCTGATCGGTCGATTTTGTAAACAGCAACCCTTCCGGTCCGGACCAGGAAATATAGATCTCCCCGTTTGGACCGATCGCAGGGGTTGCCCCCTCCACAGTATTATCCATATCTCTGCAATCCCCTGCAATTCTGTTAATCCTGATGGCAGGACTCCATGATTGGCCTCCATCGATGGACCGGGAAAACCGGATGATGGAACTGTCGTTCGGATCGGCACTCCCGTATTTATCGAACTGAGTCCAGGCTACATAAATGTTGTTTGATGCAGGATCCACCACAGCCCATTCTTTGTCCTGGGCTTTGGTTCCGTTCAATCCCATATAACTGCCATCACTCCAAGTGATTCCGCCATCGAAACTCTTCTGGCATACAATCCGGTCGATCCAGTTGCCTCCCGGCGGATTTGACAGATGAAAGAAATAAAAGTAACCGTTCGTATCTTCAACAATGCACGGATCACCCCATACACCATAGGATGAGGACAGTGTTCCAAAGGACCATGTCATACCTCCGTCGTCCGAATAATAATATTTGTCAATATTGGCTCCCGCTACGATATGATCCGGGTTGAAAGCATCAATAACAATTGCCGGCTCGTTTGGATTAAACTGGTCTCCGACCAGATAACTTGTGAACTGACCCCACGATAAAAGCGGCAGGAAAGTGAACAGCCAAAAAAGATGTCTCATATAAAGAATGGTTTACACAAATATACGAAAAATAAGCTAAGGAAGGATGTTAAACCGATGAAATCGATTTATAGCAAGTTTTTTTCTTAGTAATAAAAATTTTACCCGGTTGTTTTTTCCGATGAACAGAAGTTTTAGATTTGTGTGGTGATTTTGACTATGCAAAGGAACCTTTCTGTCTTTCTCGTTTCATTTCTTATTACGGTCATCCCTCCGGTTGCTTGCGGCCAGGTGAACCCTATGAGTATTTCAGGAGTGGATTCCCTGAAAAAGAACCAGGTCACAGGTAGTCTCTATTTCGGATTTGATTTCACCAAGGATGCCATGGAGTATCTTTACCTCTCATTGTCGGCATCAGGTCTTTATGTGGACAAAAGGAATACCTACGGCATTTCGGCGGTTATCAATCTCAGGGGACTGAAGGAACGCTCTACCAGCAACAATGGGTATATCATCATTCAGACCGATCTGTGGCGCCATGAATTCGAAGGAATCATATGCAAAACAAGATGGCTCCATGCAGAACCCTTTGCGATGTTGCAGTTTGATGAAAACCGGGGTATCAATGCTCGCTGGCAGGTAGGCGCTTATGCCGTCCCGGCCATCATATCAAAGCCCAAAATTCACCTTTCTGCCGGGATTGGCATGTTGTATCAGTTCGACCGGTATGATCTGCTGCCTCCCGATTATATCGACTGGTGGGAAAAACCTGAAATGGATCTTATCTACCATGCAATAACTCAATTAGATCAGGACAGTACTGGATTTTTGACCCGCAACGGGCCGAGGATCTCCCTGTATCTGAGCATGATCAGTTCGCTTGGGAAGATCGTCGACTGGAATATCTATGTTTCCTTGCAGCAACCCTTTACCTCCGTATTCAGAGACACTCCTCTCTATGATGTTTCCAGGGATTATCAAATCCCGTATCCCTGTCTTACCATCGAATCCATTGTGAAAGTCAAGATCCTCGAGTGGCTCTCTCTCACGGCAAGGTATTACATGCAGCACGACCGCAATCAGCTTACCTTTTATCTCCCTTATTACATGTACTCTATAACGACGGGAATCAACTTCAGCCTGTGAGCAGAATCCATCAACTACACAAGATGCTCGTGGCCGAATGCTTACAAAATGACTAATATTGTTTAACAAATCCGGTCATTTTTAGGTGGCGCTGATTGCGCCGGAATGGAGGCGATGAATCACCGGAATAATCAATATATACAATTAATCAACTATAGATTGGTAACTCAATACCCTTAATTGATTAAAAACCGGATAATAGTAATTCGGAACAAACTGTGACATTAAGATTAATACTAATTCTTCTTTTGGATCAATATAGAAGTAAGTATTACCAGATCCTGACCACCAGTATGAACCTTCAGAGCCAATTATATTTGCCTTTGTATTGTCTTGTAATATTGCGAATCCAAATCCGAACCCCATCCCTGATAATAACGGACCAAAAAAATCATCATCCGGCATTATCTCGTTTGACAAATGATTTGAAGTCATCAAATCAACTGTTTTGCCACTTAAAAGCCGAACTCCATTGTATTCTCCTCTATTCAATAACATCTGTGAAAAAATCATATAATCTGTGGCAGTGGAAACAAGACCTCCATTACCCGATAAAAATCTTACCGGTATGGAGATATTATTTGTGTCTGGTTTTATTATGACCTTAATGCCAACGGAATCGTCAGGTGCATATACAGCAGCAACCCGTTCAATATTCTCCTTAGGGACATAAAAATCAGTGTCTTCCATCTTTAATGGAATAAATATTTTCTCTTTAAAGTATACATCTAATGGTTTTCCTGAAATCACTTCAATTAAATAACCTAATACCTCTGTTGATCTGCTATAATTCCATCTTGTACCAGGTTGGTATAATAGTGGAATTTCAGCTAGTTTTTGAATCATATCCTCTAAGGTTCCTTCTGAGAGATTTGCTGTACTGTAAATTGAATCCACAGGAGTATCTGCACCTACCCCAGTAAGCCCGGAGGTGTGTGTCAGAAGATCGCGAATAGTCATTGGCCGAATCGGATACACTGTGTTTATTCCGTTTATGTCTATTGACGAAAACACTTTCAGGTTCTTGAATTCAGGAATATAGTCAGACACCGGGTCATCTAACTGAAAACGCCCTTCCTCATATAACATCATTACCGCTACACTCGTCACAGGTTTTGTCATAGAAGCTATCCTAAAAATTGTGTTAAATTGCATTGGTTTGTCAGTGGCCATCAATCCGTACTTTTCAAAATGGACTACCTTTCCACGCCGGGCCACCATTGTTATCAGACCCGGCAGTTTATTTTCGTTAATATATCTCTGCATTAAAGGCTTTATTCGATTTAAGCGTTCTGAAGACATACCCACTTTTTCTGGTTTTGCGGCAGGTAATTTGTTTTCTTGCTTGGTGTAACCAACTATTGTCGCCAGACTAAGGAACAAAAAAATTGTTTTAAGCATTTCTCTGGTTTATCTTTAATTTAACACTCATAAATGTATGAAAATTGAATTTTATTTTCTCCGTTCAGACTGGAATCACATGGGCTTCAAATTCCTATTAAGTCTGTCAATAATCTTTTCTAACCGTGAACGACGGGTTTTGTCAGATTTGGCATCAAGATAAAATCCGGTATACGTGCGTTGTACCGAATGTGACATAGCCAGCAAGTTGCTATAAGCAGGCTCATAAGGCAGAATGATTTCCTTTAACATTTGTATTTGTTCATCGTTAATAAGGATGCGTTTAGCATTATCCCATGAACCGTTTTCCCTGGCGCTTTCTATGGCTTCTAAACCCTGTTGGGTCATTAAACCCTTATCCATAAGAGATTGTGCCAGCTCTTTGTTTTTAACAGACCATTTGCTTTTTGGTAAACGACGTGTAAAATACTTTTTGTATGTATTATCGTCGAGAGATTGAATTTGTCCATCTATCCATCCGTGACATAGGGCTTCTTCCAATGCACCGCTGGCAGATAGTGTGACAATTTTACCTTTTTTACCAAAGAGTAACCATACGCCATCGTTCTCTGTCCCATACTTGCCAAGCCATTCCCGAAAGGCTTGTCTGTTAGTGAATGTCAATATTTTATCCATAAGCAATTTAAAAGAAGTGACAATGTAATTAATCAATAGAAGGCTTAGTCAACGACCAATGGCTGTGGATGATTTTCCACTTGTTATTTTCTTCAAGCATATACACTTCGGTGCAATTCTCTTTCCAGAGTATTTCACCTGAATATGATTGCAGATTGTAGGTCAGGACTGCCATTGTATCGGTTTGTTGTACAACGGGGTTTATCATTTCGAATTTTTCCATTTTTACCTTTCCCCGCATGCTTTCATACAACTCTTTTATCTTATCCCAACCGTCAAGCCGCCTTTCATGTGCGGGATCGAAATAAGTAAAATCCTTTGAATATAGGTCGAGATAGGGAGAGGGATTACCATTGTGCCATGCTTCGAGCGCATCTGTCTCCAAAGCAATGATTGTTTCTGTAATAGTAAGCTTATCCATGTGGTTTAGTAATTGTGTTGGTTTTTTAAAAAGAGTGTTTTATTGAAAAGAAAGTTAATAATTATATGATAATCAGTTAGATAATTGAATCCCGCGAGCACATTAGGGTTGACTAAAAAGTATGAGGCGACCTCTTTTTTATTCATATTACTTCTACTCCCATACGAGAGCACTTTCAAATATTCGATTCTACAGAAGATGATTTTACTTTATAGTTACACTCAGTTTACTTATGCAATTTTTAGCTGATTTTTTATATTGAGTGGTCGTAAATAGTTGGTTATTAGTTACATTAATGGTAATAGTTTTTAATTAGAGTATGTAGTTCATTTCTTTCTGAACAAGTTCTGCGTCACTTGTGAATTCTTTTGCTATCAATTATCATCTGCTGGTTTAAAACAACCTTCTTGATAGTATTGAAGTATTTTTTCAGTGAATAGTTATCATGCGAAGAGTCGTCATTAACCTGTAAAGCCAGAGCAATATTATAATCGGGCAGATATTGAACATATGTTATGTAACCAGGAGAGAAGCCGGTATGACCGTAATAGGTAACCCCATCCGTTTCGGCAATGATACTGCCCAGCCCGTACCTTGCATCTTCAAACAATGAGGTTTCATATGGTGCCGGGGTAAGCATCAACTTCAATGTTTCTTGTTTAAGGACACTTCCTCCGTATAATTTGCAAGCCCACAGGGTCAGGTCGGACACCGTTGAGGCAAGCCCACCCCCAGTCCACTCCATCTGAGGATTAAAGGTATACTTGTTATCATTCAGTACCTTATGAGGAAGGTGAAATTCCTCAGTAAGACTTGTATAGCCAGAAATTAACCCCGGAATTGATCTCTTGTCTGAGTGAAATGTATGCTTCAGATTGCAGGGACTCAGGATCAGCTCATCAAGCACCTCGTAGTAAGTCCGGCCAGTCACTTTTTCTATGATTAAACCCAGAATCAGGTAATGCGAATCAGCATACGCCCATCCTTCACCGGGAGGGTTTGCGGGTTGATCATTAATGATATATGACAGCCTTTCTTCAACACTCCACTCTTTATCCGGATTTTCTTTTATTACCTCCCATAATTCCTTCTGATAAACATACTCAGGTATGCCGGCAGTGTGGTTCAGAAGCATCTCAACTGTAATATCCGGGGCATTCGGGACCTTTTGAAACCAGTTCTTGTCCTGTAACCAGGAAACAGCTTTTGCCTTCAGATCGATGAGTCCATGCTCGTATAGCTTAAGAATAACAGCAGCGACAAATGTTTTTCCAACACTGCCTGACAACATTATATCGTCAGGCTTCATTGGGATTTTCTCCTCAACATCTGCCAGGCCTGAAGCAAGTGAAATATTTTTACCGTCACTTAACCTGACCGAAAGAGTGGCTCCCGGTACTATCTGATTGTCTGTGAGTGAATCTAATCTAGCTTGTAACAATCTCGTCATTTCCACTCTTGAGTTTGTTTTTATCTTCTTATTACCATGACTTGAAAACAGCAATAAGGCAAGGGCTGTTGCCAGTATTAATCCCGGTATTATGACTTTTTGCATGATCATATCTTAAGAATACACATCATATCGGCAATCTCCTTATCAATAGAACCGATATCTGAAAATTAATTTATACCCTGCTCCAGCTCGATCTCATTAACGGATTATTTGTCTCATCCAATTTAATCTTTGCATTCCAAACATAACTCTTTGGCCAATCTTTAAAAACCTTAACAATAAAGAACAATAGCCTAAGAACAAATCTATTTTCATTTGGAATCCAACCTTTATTTGGATGAATTTTTATTTCTATCTCATCTCCCAATCTTTTCAGATAATATTCCCCACATACAGATCCTTTCGATTTATCTGTTGTAGTAATGAATTTCCCTTTTATAATTACGTTATCGATTAAACATGCAATATCGGGTATGGGTGGGGAAAAGTTAATATTTAAGTGATGTTTGCTGTTTGTGGCTCTCATATCTTTTATTTCGTAGTGTCCACTATTATTGATCAATTCATAAACTACTCCACAGTCCTCTATTCTGTTTTTTTTGCCTGGCATTAGGGGTAATAACTTACCATGAAAATTTTTATTCCAGTCAACATTGAATGTATCGATCGAATATCGGGTAAAATAGTTTTTTGAGTAATCAATTGGCAAGGGGAAAGTATCAGGCTTATGCTTAATTTTATCAATCTCTATTTCAATGATAGTATTTTTTTGTTTTGTAAAAGACATTTTATATAATGTATAGATTGGTAAAGAAGCTGGCTTTTTAGAAACTACACCTACAGGTGCAAGTAAATTAAAAGGATTATTTTTTAGATTCTTATTTTCGTTAACTTTAACCTTAATCATTCGACCATACTTGTCTTCAAAAGAAAAATAAATGTCCAGATAGCCCGTATTAATTTCGAATTTTGCACCTTCTAATGATCTTGTATTGAAGATTACATTATTTAATACGCTGGCTTGTGATGCAAAAGGATATCCTGGTTTATGGTAAATATCAGTTCCACCATCAATTCTATAAGCAATCACTAACAGATACTTTATGCCATTTCTATCACATGCTTGTTGCAATTCAAAAGTATTATAAAATTCATCAGGGTCTTTTTCAAAATTGATCAGAATTAAACGATCCATGTCATCGACACTTAAATTAAAAGGTGAGTAAAAAGTCCCATTCGACTTTTTTGAATAGATCTCAGTTCTATAATAATTACTAACTTCTTTCTGATATACTGTAGTTTTCATTTTTATAAGATTTACTTTTTCTCAATCAGATTCTGATTAATTTTTTTAGTTCTTAAATCATTGTTGAACCAATTGATTTGGATTGTTTGTTATTGCAGCTGATTTTCTTTTACCAAAAAGGATACTCTCAAGAGAGATGTTGTATTGAAGGGATAAATTTTTTCCAATGAGCAGCTATTGCAGAATAAGAATATTGTTAATATGAAGGAAAGTTTTTCATTTTATTGATCTGACATATACTTAACTTATAATAACCTTAACGTTTCTGATCCTTCTTATCCCATTACTTTGTTGACATTTAGAATAAAATCTCAATTGGTGAACACCTTTTTGGATCCCTTTAAATTTCCATATTTCATCAAATCCATTTCCAATTAGGACTAATCCAACCGGTGCAAGGGTGTCAGAAAGAGATTCATGTGATTTTTTAGTCTTGCTTATTAATTTGATTGATACTGTGTCAACCGATTCAATAACCCAGATACATTCTCCATCAAGAAAATAATGGAAATTAAGCTCAAATGATTCATTGACATTTATATTTATCAAGCTATCTTTTGAAGGATTCTCAGTTTTGTTCATTTGACAAAAGGAAGTAAATGAAAATATAAAAAATGTATAACAGAATGCTATGCTTTTTGCTACAATCATCATGGTATCAAGTTTAAAAAATTTGCACATAACGTGTGGTCTGTAAAACCATGTGTCGTTTTGATTTTTGATAAACAGAAAACCCTTATCAGTATTAGTTTTACAGGCATGTTATAGGCTTTTATTATTTTCACCCATAATTTCCAGATAATTTTTCACAAAATATACCCATGAATCAAGCCTGTCAAAAAGTTGTTTGGATGCTGGGAACGGAATATAAACATCAGGTGGAATGCCAATGTTATCAATTGGATTGTCGGGTAATCTTCTGGAGCGAGTCATTGGAAAGTTTAATTTATATTTCTTAGATGGAAAGTTCTCACTAATGGCATTTGAATAATCCAAAACCCCTGCTGTATTGCAATTGCCAAACAGGATAACTTTAGAACTCTCTTTGGCTGCTAATAAAAATTGTTCTGCCGACGAGGCATTTCCATCATTTATGATTATTCCTATTCGTTTAGGATAAGGGTATATCGTGTCGTCTATAACTGTTTTATCGGAACCCATCATGGGATGAATTACAAATCCCCCAATATTCTTCTTCATTTCATTAAGCAGTGAATTTGTCCATTGAATACCCTCTTCACCATTCCTTATATCACCATTTTTAATAGCATCTTCAAACATGTTAATGTTATTTTCTGTTGCATACCATTCTACGCCTTTACTCGCATATGGATTAGTGTACAAAAGATCGGCCAACAATTGGTAATAATCATCTTGCCCTCCGGAATTATTCCTGATATCAATGATCAGATTTGGTGTTGACGTAATTTCTGACCAATATTTTCTTACTATCTTTTCTCCATGATCATCCGCAAATGAAGGAATTCGGATGTAAAAAGTACTATCGGATATAAACAGGGAAACATAATATGTATTTGTTCCGTTAGGAAACTCAGGTATATAAGATAGCCATAAAGCATCATCAAATGTGGAAGAATTGGTTTTTCTTACAAGGCGTGTGTCATCATGCAGTTCCAGTATCCGATCATTCAGCTTTAGTGAAGCTTTTCCTTTAACAGGATAATAATCATAGTAACTCGGATAGGAAACTATGTCATACTCTCCATCCTTAAAATGCGAAAGTGTAAACAAAATTTGATTTTTCTCACACTTGTTGTATGAAATTGATACCCCTTTGAAACTCTCCGAATTGCTATCTTTTATGATTGCAATATCACCGCTCAATGAGTGCCATATTCCTTGAGGAGTAGAATCAATTGCCTGCAAGCCCATTAATTTTACTTCATTAATTTCCAAAAGCCTGGGATTATTTTTCTTTGAGTTTGCAGCATCATCAGGCGGCCAGATTCTGCCTACTCGCAAATGATTATCTTTAAACCAGGCTGCATATCTTCTAAGACATTTTCCACAAGAGTCCGGATGCTGAATTATCTTGGTACGAAGTCCCTCTTCAAGTAATTGCAGTTCGTGCGAAGTTTCCGGAGTGACCTTATCGTAATATCCTGGATAATCGGCTTTTATTTTGTAAATCAAATAGTCAAAGTCTTTTAAACACTCATTTGATTGAGCTGTCAGAAAAGCTGAGCATCCAAGATTCAGTAAACATAATAGGAATAGTATTCTCATTTCTTTCATTTTAATTGACTATAACGGGTGGCCGCTTAACGCAGAAAAGGCAATTATTAATTTTTGTTCTTAATATACCCTGATAACTGTTTCATTAATCCTTTTGCATTAGAGGGTCTTTTGGCATCCCTATCAACAATAACTCCATTTTCATCAATAATTGAATAACGTGGCAAGGATAGTTTTCCTTTCATTATTTTTTCTGTTATGCCTTTAAAGAAGACACTTCTAAGCTGCACATAATAGTTATATCCTTCCAAATTGTATTTTTCAACAAGTGTTTTCCATTTTTCCATGCTTTTCAATATCATGGTGGAATCCTTTTCTGTCTTTTCCAGGGCGATATACAACCGGATGATGTTATTTGATTTAAAAAACAAATCTAATTCCGGATCTTTTTTAAATTCTTCAAGGCATGATCCACACCACGATGCCCAGTAATCAACATAAGTCAGTTGGCCATTGAACTTGGCAAACAAATCATCCAGACTTTTGACTTGTTCAACGTAAATGATTTTTGATGATTCCGGTGAAGATTCATTTTGTGCATTAAGCAAATTTGCAAAGAGCAGACATGTAAGCGTAATGGTATTTGCAGTCAGGTTTGTCATTTGTTTTGTTTTCCAAATTATGTCCAACTATTTAAGGGGCTAAGACATTGTAAAGCTAATTAATTTTACCTCATCGTATAACAGAATCAATTTTATTAACCGCAATTGCACTCACAACACTGGGGCTGTTTGCTTACAACAAAAATGAAATGAGAAGTATTGACAGAAATTCATTATTGTTTTCAAATAGATGTGAGGAGGAGTGAAAATGGATATAAGTGCATGAACAAATTATGGGATATAAACTCCGGTTTAATTTCAATTTCCGAATCTCCAAAAGGTTATTTAATAACGTATGAAGTATTCGTTGAAGACACAATACAAATTAAAGGTACTTACGAAGGGAGTGTGATAAAAAATTAAAATATGCAAAACCTTGAAAAGGGTATGCAAAAATGCCTTGACTTACTGAAACAGGCATGTGAGAAATAAGACCGGGGAAAGAAAAAAGGCTGGTAACAATTAGTTGACCCACCAGGACTCGAACCTGGGCCGAGAGAACCAAAATCTCTTGTGCTGCCATTACACCATGGGTCAGTTCAAAGGACGATTTACTTTTAAAATGTATTTTGGAGTGCAAAAGTAGAAAATATTTCTTTTTACTTCAGGTAATTTATGAAATAAATATTACAACATAAACTTTTCCGGTAAATTTGTACTTTCGCAGTTCATTTGATTTTTGAAAAAGTAGTTCTTATGATAAAATATAAGAGACTGAATAACATATTCGGTTGGATCACCTTTGTAATTGCTTCTGTAACATTCCTGCTGACGATTGAGCCCACCGTCAGCTGGTGGGATGCGGGCGAGTTTATTTCGACCACCTATAAACTGCAGGTAGGGCATCCTCCCGGAACGCCGACCATGCAGATGATCGGACGGCTCTTCTCGTTGTTTGCCTTTGGCGACGTTACTAAGGTAGCCATGATGGTCAATGCCATGTCGGCCCTGTGCAGTGCATTTGCAGTATTATTTTTATTCTGGACCATCACCATCTTTGCGCGCAAGATTATTGCTCCGCGTGAGGAAGAGATGACCACATGGAAAATGTGGAGCATTATTGCCGCCGGACTTATCGGCGCCCTGACCTTTACTTTTACCGACTCATTCTGGTTTTCGGCTGTTGAAGGAGAAGTATATGCCATGTCGACGATGTTCACCGCGATGGTATTCTGGGCTATTTTGAAATGGGAAGAGGTTGCCGATCAGAAACATTCCTCGCGATGGCTGATCTTTATCACTTTTATCATCGGTCTTGCCATCGGCGTTCACCTTCTGAATTTGCTGACCATACCTGCTCTCGCTTTTGTCATTTATTTCAAGAAATTCAAAACTTCAAAGCTTGGGATCTTTCTCACGCTGGTTATTTCCATCGTTGTGCTTGCGTTTATCATGTATTTCGTGATCCCATGGATCCCGGAACTGGCTAACCGTTTTGAGCTTTTATTCGTCAACACATTTGGTTTGCCGTTTGATTCGGGTACCATCTTCTACTTTACATTGCTCATAGGTTTGATCATCTGGGGTTTATATTACACGCGGAAAAAGACAAAACCCTTGCTGAATACGATCATCCTGTGTTTTGTTTTCCTGCTGATGGGATATTCCACTTTTATGATGCTGGTAATTCGCGCCAATGCCAATACTCCCATTAATGAAAATTCCCCGAAGGATATCATCAGTCTTGTCGCCATGCTGAATCGTGAGCAATATGGAACCTGGCCATTGATGTACGGACAGTATTATAATGCCCCGATCGTGGATTGGGAAGATGGGAATCCGATCTATCAGAAGGATGTAAAAGCGGGTAAATATGTTATTATAGATGAGCGAAAAAGTTCCATTCCGGTTTATGATCCCCGTTTTTCAACCATCTTTCCGCGAATGTGGAGCAATGAACGTAAAGGTTCGGCTGACTACTACAAACGCTGGGGAGGGGAAGGAGTACCCATAACGGTAACCGATCAGGAAGGAAAGAGCCAGACGTTATTCAAACCAACTTTCGGGGAGAACCTGAAGTTCTTTTTTACCTACCAGGTAGGGTGGATGTATCTGAGATATTTCATGTGGAATTTCGCCGGCCGGCAGAATGATGTTCAGGGATATGGCGGAGTGCAGGAAGGCAACTGGACCACCGGAATTCCTTTTATCGATAAATGGAGGCTGGGCCATGACCAGTCCAACCTACCCGACAGTAAAAAGAGTTGGGCGAAAAATACTTACTTTATGCTTCCGTTAATCCTTGGATTAATCGGATTATTCTATCAGGCCAGGAAGGAATACAAAGGGACCCTGGTCATAACCCTGTTGTTCCTTATGACCGGGTTGGCCATTGTCGTTTATCTTAATCAGAAACCTTTCGAACCCCGCGAAAGAGATTACTCCTATTGTGGTTCTACTTATGCCTTTGCTATCTGGGTAGGACTTGGGGTTTTATATCTGATTGATCTTCTGAAGAGGAAACTGAAAGAGAATCTTTCTGTAATTATCGCTACGGTTTTATCTCTGGTACTTGTTCCCGGGATCATGGCTCAGCAAAACTGGGATGATCATGACCGGAGCAATAAATATTCCTGTCGCGATTTCGCTGCAAATTATCTGAATTCCTGCAGCAAAAACGGGATCCTCATAACGAATGGAGATAATGACACATTCCCCTTATGGTACGACCAGGAGGTAGAGGGTATCCGGACAGACGTCCGTGTGGTAAACAATATGCTTGCTTCCGGATCCTGGTATATCAATCAGATGTTCCGCAAGACTTATGAATCGGAACCTCTGCCTTTTACATTGTCGAAAGAGCAATATCAACCGGGAACTAACGATGCAATACCTTTTTATGACATTGGAATAAAGGGTTATGTTGAGTTGAAAGATTTTATAGGGTTCATAAAGAGTGATGATCCCCGGACGTTTTTAACCGTCTCAAGCGGAGAGAAATATAAATTCTTCCCCACTAAAAAGATAAAGCTCACCGTCGATTCGGCAAATTGCGTGAAATATGGCATCGTTCCCAAATACCTGGCCGGCAAGATGGTTGATTCTATCTGCTGGACCATCAGGACCAATCAGCTCCAAAAAAATGACCTGATGCTGCTCGATCTGGTAGCTACCAGCAATTGGAAACGCCCCATCTTCTTTGCTGCCCCATCCAGCGTCAGCCATTTCTTTAATGTTGATTCCTTTTGTCTGGTACAGGGGTGGGTGTATCAATTCATGCCGGTCAAAGCAGGCAAAGGCGATTATATACCGGGATTGGGTGGCGTGGATCCTCTTACTTCCTATGATATTCTGATGAACAAGTGTGCCTGGGGGAACCTTACCGATCCGGGAGTTTATGTGGATCCGGAAAGCATGAACAACCTGCTTCGTCCGAAAACAAATTTTATGCGGACGGCGCAGGCAATGCTCGATCAGGGAAAGAAAAAGGAAGCCATTGAATTGCTGGATACATTTATTAAATATTTCCCGGATTCCAAGATCCCGTTCGATATGTACATGATACCATATGCTGAGATCTATTACAAAGCCGGAGAGACCGGGAAAGCCAACAAGCTGGTTGAACGGGTGGTAGAGGTGTACAGCCAGGATATAGACTATTATTCCTCTTTCGATCCAAATATCCGGCAGAGTTTTCAGGAGGATATTCAAACGACGCTTGGAATGATCAGGCGGTGTTCTATGATCGCCGGGGATAACAAACAGCAACAACTTTCCGCGAAGATCGATACTCTGTTCAATCTGAAGCTTAAATTATATCAGCAATAGTTTCACCGGATGGTTACTGTGTTTATCCATTGGAATCCAGATCCTGAAATTTTTTCCCTGGGGAACTTTGCCATCCGGTGGTACGGATTACTATTTGCTTCTTCTTTCGTATTTGGCTATGTCATCTTTCTGCGTATGTTTAAAAAAGAGGGCATCCCGGTCAAACTCCTGGATGATCTGACAACCTATATGATCATCGGAACCATAATCGGAGCAAGACTTGGGCATGTGTTTTTTTATGAACCCGCATGGTATCTTGCCCACCCTCTCAAGATCCTGGAAGTCTGGGAAGGCGGACTCGCAAGCCATGGCGCCGCCATCGGAATTATCCTTACACTGATCATCTTTTCCCGGGTCAAAAAGAGACCATTCCTATGGATTATGGACCGGATAGTGATTGTAGTTGCCCTCTCGGGTTTCTTCATACGAATGGGGAACCTGATGAATTCGGAAATATACGGAAACGTGACAACCCTGCCATGGGGCTTTTATTTTCTCCGGTCGATTGTCCCATCCGACGCAATGCAACCAAGGCATCCTACCCAGATCTATGAAGCGCTTAGTTATTTCGCAATTTTCATTTTTCTGATATATTATTATTACAGAAAGAATGGAACGCCTTCTCCTGGATTCCTGTTCGGGATGTTCCTCATCCTTGTTTTCGGAATCAGGTTTCTTATTGAATTCCTGAAAGTGCCGCAGGTCGGATTTGAACAAGATATGGCGTTGAATATGGGGCAGCTTCTTTCGATCCCTTTTATCCTTGCCGGTTTTGTGATCGTCTATTTATCCTTAAAAAGTAAGCTTCCCGGAATGGTGACCGGAAAACCGCAGCAATAAATTTTAAACCATTATTTTGTTAAAAACCGGATCCTTTCGGTCAGTTCCTGGTAATCGTTGCGTACTACCATCCCGGGAAAGTTTTTTGAAAGTTCAATGGCATATACCAGGTCGAAGTTCTTCTGAGACATCGAGAAGAATATCTTCTTATCCATAAGATACCGGGCCAGATATTCCTGTTCGGTCTGACCGGGAGTAGGTATGAAGATGGCCGGTTTTCCCAGGGTTACTACATCCATGATGGTAGAATAACCGCTGCGTGCGATGATCAAAGCCGACTTTCTTACGAACTGCTCCATTACCGGAGTTTCAAGATGAGAGAATACATGAATGTGGTCGTTAATGAGGTAGTTCTCATCGCTTTCGGTCACTCCCCGGACAATCACACATTGAATGGTGGTTTTACGCAACTGCTCTATGATCTGTTCCTCCAGAATGGTGCGTTGGGGTTCGGGTCCGGAGAGCATTACCATGATGCCGAACGAAGGTGTTTCCAACGCTTCAGCGTTCCCGATATTTGTTGAGAACCGTGATAAGGTTCCTATGTACCGGATATTGGAAGGCGCTTTCCGGGGATGAGAAAGGTTGCCGGCAATTCCGCGATGAAGCTCAAAGTCAGGGATCCAGCATTCACGGTAGTGACGGATATAATGATAAGTGATACACCGGAGTAATGACTGCAGAAAACCCAACGATGAAGGTGCCTGGATATTCAATTGGTGGGTAATAAAAATGGAGGGTTTACCGGGATGCCAGCACCCGTAACGGTTGTCGGAAATTACCATGTCGGCACCGGTTTCTTTGACAATTTTTTTTAGTAAACGGTGTTCTTTCCAGAAGTTCAGAAAGAATCCCGGACCATTCAGGATCATCTTCAGTACCATCCCTGAACGTCTCGGGTATCGAACCTTCTTGCCGGGGAACCGGACCATTTTAATGCCGGGGAACTCCTTACGGAGAAAATCATAAGGACGGCGATCGGCTGCAACGATAACTTCCAGTCCTGCTTCATGAAGCTTCCGGATCACTGGTACACACCGGGTTGCATGTCCGATGCCCCAATCGAGCGGGCACAGCAGAACTTTCTTCATGTTCCTGATAAAGAAAACGTTAAAACACTTCAAATATACATCTGAATTGTACCCGGGAATTGAAAAAGTTATTCACAAGGGTATTACTTTTTGAACAGGTACACGATTAACCGGATGACTGACAAAGAGGTTGTTCTCTCCGGTTCTTCATTTATGTTATGACCGTTAACACTGACCTGCTATACCAGATTGGTCTTACACTCATCCCGGGGGTAGGCGACGTCTTAGGTAAGAAGCTGATTTCTATTTTTGGTAGTGCGGAAGCAATATTCAGGGAACCGGAAAGGCACCTGAAGAAAATGAAAAGGGTGGGAGAGTTGCTGACGCAGGTAATCGGGAATAAGGATATCCTTATTCGGGCCGAAAAAGAGATCAGATTCATTGAGCAATATAATGTTACTTCCTTATTTTTCACCAATAAGTCTTATCCGCAGCGCCTTAAACAATGTTTTGACAGCCCGGTTATGTTGTTTTATAAAGGCAACACCGGACTGAACCCGGAACATGTGGTCGCGATTGTTGGGACGAGAAACGCCACGGCTTATGGTAAAATCACAACGCACAAGCTCGTGGAGGGATTAGCCGACAGTGGTACAATGATAATCAGCGGACTTGCTTATGGCATTGACAGTTGTGCGCATCGTTCGGCGTTGGAATCGGGACTGGAGACGGTTGGTGTGCTGGGTCATGGATTGGACCGGATATATCCCATGCAGAACAAGGCACTTGCAGAAAAAATGCTGCATCAGGGTGGACTGCTGACGGAATTTTTAAGTGAAGTCAATCCGGATCGGGAGAATTTTCCCCGGAGGAACCGGATTATCGCCGGCCTCTGTGATGCCGTGATCGTGGTGGAGGCTGCCCATAAAGGGGGGGCGCTTATCACTGCCGATATAGCAAACTCCTATAACAGGGATATCTTTGCTGTTCCGGGACGAATTGGAGATATTTACTCTGAAGGGACTAATAACCTGATCCGGACAAACCGTGCAGCCCTGATACAAACGGCCGGGGATGTCGAATACCTTATGGGGTGGAAGTCGGATGGACAAGGTTCCGCATGCTGTCAGCCGACTTTATTCATTGAACTGACTCCCGAAGAGAAAAAGATAATATGCCTTTTGAATGAGAAGGGAGCACTTGGGATAGATGAAATAAGCCTGCAAGCCGAAATCCCGGTCAGTAAAACTTCTTCTTCCCTGTTAAATCTTGAATTTGAAGGGAAAATAAAATGTATGCCCGGAAAGGTCTATATGTTGTTATGAGGCTTCAATCCTGGTATATGCGGCTTTTAGTCCCAGGATAAATACAATAACGGTACACCCGAAGGCAAAAAGACTGAGCAGTTTGAAATCGTGGGTGACCAGGCAGAAGGTGAAAATCCCGTGGAAAAATGTGGTGCAAAATAAACCGCTCATCGAATATATGATACGGGTCTTGAAAAATTTGCCCATCCCCAGAAAAAAACCAAGAATTACAGCAAAAAGAATATTTGCCGGGATATAGATGAGGGAGAGCAGGGTATAAGGGTAAAGGTTTTTGATCGAGATGATATTTGTAAGAAATACAAGAAGTCCGATGGTCGCGAACCCCATTGCAACCGATATAGAATAAGTGATGGCGTCGATGGGCCGGTCTATCTGTTTTTTAGGGATAATGAGATACCGGGTTATGAGAAATTTCCCAAGTTCGGAACTGAATCCGATGGTAACAAAAGAAAAAAAGATAGAACGCTTCAGGCTGCGTAAATCATTTAAACCAAGCCATTGTGAAAGCATGAGTGCGGTAATCAGAATTAAGGCAGCCAGCATTCCCCATGCATAACTTTTGAGAAGCAGACCTGTATATGATTTGTTTTGCCTTCTGGAAAAGTAACCGTACATGACCATGATCACCAATGGGGCAAAGACTAATGTTATATAAATTATGGGTCTCATTTTACGCGATTTAATGAATTCGCACCTTCAAATATAAATATTTTTTACATTTACAACCAAAAGAAATTCATTTTCAACCATTTTATAGCCAATAAACTATTTGGAAGGAATTGTTGTAAGATCCACCGGAAGCATCATAACCGTCAGGCTTCCCGATGGCAATAAGCAGGAATGTAAATTAAAGGGCCAATTCAGGATCAGGGAGATTAAATCGACCAATCCCGTTGCAATCGGCGACAGGGTGGAAATTGAATGGCCGGTTCGCGACGACCATGGCATGATCACAAAAATCCTTGAACGCGAAAATTACATCATCCGCAAAGCAACACGCCTTTCAAAAGTTTCACACATCATTGCAGCGAATCTCAATCATGCCTATCTTTTAGTGACGCTTGCAAAGCCCCGTACCTCCAATGGCTTTATCGATCGTTTCCTGGTGACTGCCACCGGATACTATATTCCTGCGAGTCTGATTTTTAATAAAATAGATATTTATACGGATAGAACAAACCAGTTGCTCGATGAACTGACAGCCATCTATGAACAGGCCGGTTACCCCTGTTACCGTGTTTCAGCGATCCGCGGAGATGGAGTGCGCGATATTTCCGATTTACTGAAGGGGGAGATAAGCCTTTTCTCGGGCCACTCGGGATCGGGAAAATCGGCGTTGATCAAGGCGATCGAACCCGGACTGAATATGAAAATCGGTGAAATTTCCCAGGTTCACGAAAAGGGAGTACATACTACAACCTTTGCCGAGATGTATGAATTATCGAACGGAGGCTTTATCATTGACACACCGGGAATCAAAGAATTTGGATTGATTGATTTTGACAGGACTGAAATCCCGCGGTGTTTTCCGGAAATGGAAAAGCTTTTTCCGCAATGCCAGTACAGCAACTGTACGCATATTCATGAGCCAGGATGCGCCGTAAAGGAGGGCTTGAAGAGCGGAAAGGTAAGCCGGATGCGATATAATTCCTATCTTAGCATTCTCAATGATCGCTAAGCATCTGATCACCGGACCCATTCCTCCCCTGAAAACTTCTGATACAGGAGCATACGCCCTTACCCAGATGGAGGAATTCAAGCTTTCCCATTTGCCTATCGTTAACGAAATAGATTTTCTCGGCGTTATCTCCGAAACGGAGATCCTGGCGACAAATGACATGGATCAACCCGTAGGTAACTACAAATTGTCGCTTAACCAGGCTTATGTCACTGAAGACCAGCATCTGTATGAAGTGATGAAGGTACTGGCGACCCTGAAACTTTCCATGGTTCCGGTAATAAATGACAAATATCAGTATCAGGGTATGATCACTATGAGTAGCCTCTGTCAGCATCTTACTGAGATGACCTCCATCAATAATCCCGGTGGAATCATTGTGCTTGAAATCAATACCAATGATTATAGTCTTTCGGAAATTGCCGGAATTGTGGAGTCGAATGATGCAAAGGTTTTAAGTCTTTACATAACCTCCCATCCCGACTCGACCAAAATGGAGGTCGTCATAAAGATCAACCGGATCGATATCGGGCCGGTTTTACAGACCTTTTTCCGGTACGATTATATTGTTAAAGCCTCCTGGTCGGATGAAGATGCCTATAACGAAGATCTTCGTGAACGGTTTGATTCGTTTATGAATTACCTGAACATCTGAGTGATGAGTTGCCCGCTCTTTTATTTCCGTTTTCCTTTCACGGTTCTGTTGTTTATTTTTACTTTTTCCGTGATCCGGGATTCTCTTGCCGGGAACCAAACAGTCGAAACCAATCATCCCAACCAGACAGAATATGTCATTATCAGAAATATCATCATTGAAGGAAACAAACAAACCAGGCCAAACATCATCACGCGTGAACTCAGGTTTACAAATAACGATACGATCCCCCTTAACCGAATACAGGATATACTAACAGCCAGTAAGGAGAATATCTTTAATACAAAGCTGTTCAATGTGGTGACTTTTGATACTACCTTTATTGGTAATTCATTGGTAGATGTGACGATCAGTGTAATTGAACGATGGTACATCTGGCCGATTCCCTATTTTGAGATTTCCGACCGGAATTTCAATGCATGGTGGGAAACAAAGGATTTCAGCCGGCTGACATACGGAATCGATCTTACCTTTTCCAATGTCAGGGGACGGAATGAGACCATGAAAATAATGACCCATTTTGGTTTCAACCAGAAGTACGGGTTTACCTATACGATTCCTTACCTGAACCGGAAACAAACCATTGGGATCGGTTTTGGAGCAGATGTAGAGCTCAACCATGAAGTTGGTGTGAAAACGGTCGAAAATGAAGTTGTTTATTACAAGGAAGCTTACGAATTACCTAAACAACTGATATACGCTTACACCGAAATGATCTACCGCCCAAATATATACGCTCATCATACGTTCCGGATAGCATATAACCAGTATTATTTCAGGGATACTGTTCTGCGGATCCCCGGATTTTCCCTGTCGGAATCTAACAGCCAGATATTTGGCAGTCTTTATTATCAGTTTAAAAACGATCACCGTGATATTCAGTACTATCCGCTGACCGGTTTCTATTTCGACCTTGAGTTCATGCATTGTTTTCCTTATGCCTATACGCATAATACCTATTTGAAAGTAAATGCAAGGAAATACTGGCAGATATATAACCGGTGGTACTTTGCAAGCGGACTTACCATGAAGATCTCCCTTGAAAAGGAACAACCCTACTATTTATCACGAGGTCTCGGATACGGACGCGAATTTGTACGGGGTTACGAATATTATGTGGTTGACGGTCAGCGTTTTCTGCTGTGGAAGAATAACTTCAAATTTGCCATAATTCCCCAGCGACTGATCAAACTCGGTTTCCTGAAGTCTTCCAAATTTAATACTGTCCCCCTCGCATTATATGTTAATGTGTTCGCTGATCTTGGATATGTATATCACTATACTACAGAAGCCGATGAACTCACCAATCCTGAAAATTCTCTTCAAAACAGCTTGCTATTAGGATACGGAACAGGGATTGACTTCACGACCTATTATGATATTGTTATCCGTTGTGAATTCTCAATGAATCTATTTGGTAAGCCTGGCTTCTATCTGCATTTCATTGCACCCATTTAGAAATCTGTTGTAATAAAAATTAAAGTACCTTTGCATCCTGATTTTAAAACGCTCCCTGATCATGAAGGTCGCCCTGTTTGGTATTGATATTCCTGAGAAATCTACGGATTATATCCAGGATATGGTACACAAGCTGGAAATTGACAACGGGATCATCTACATTTATCAGCCGTTTTATAGGAAGCTTTCCGGAAAAATCACCTTTAAAAAGGATCCGGTAATTTTCGGTAGAAAAGAAGAGATACAGGGAAAGATAGATCTTGTGTTTTCAATCGGAGGCGACGGAACCATTTTAAGTGCTGTTACTCTGGTACAGGATTCAAATATCCCGGTTGTAGGAATCAATCTCGGACATATGGGGTTTCTCTCGAGTATTTCCCGGGATCAGATCCTGTCGGCCATCGATGCCATCCGGAAAAAAAACTACAAAATTGACAGGCGAACCTTACTTACCCTGAAATCACCTGCCGACCTCTTCGGCGGCTGCAATTTTGCCTTGAACGACCTGATTGTTCACACGACCGATGCCATGTCGATGCTTACGGTCAAAACATGGATCAACGGAGATTACCTCAATACATACTGGGGCGATGGATTGATCGTAGCCACTCCAACCGGATCAACTGCTTACTCGCTGAGTTGCACCGGTCCGGTGTTGACTCCCGACTCGGAAAATTTCATCATCACTCCGGTTGCAAGCCATAACCTTACGGTACGGCCATTGGTCGTCAGGGACGACAGCGATATCCGGATTAAAGTAGAAGGCAGAGGAAATGATTTTCTGGTAAGCCTTGATTCACGGGTGGTAAAGGTGAATAATTCTGTTGAACTGATCATTCACAAAGCCGATTTTACAATCAATCTCCTGAGACTGAATGAGAAGATTTTTTTCACTACCTTGCGCGAAAAGTTAAACTGGGGGCTGGATATTCGCAACTGATAACAAAATTTGTTAAAATCAATGATCTTTTCAAATAAAATCGTGTTTCAATCGTTTGAAATTATTGCGAAACAGGATTCCCAAAACTAACAATCGAACTATCGAGAGAATGAACAAGGCATTGAAGACTTTTATATTCCGGGCCATCATCATGTTCTTAGGTTCGATATTGTTAATTCCGGGGAATTATGCCGCTGCCCAGGATCTTGAAGTCGGTCTTTCGGGGGGTGGGGCATATTACCTGGGCGATCTCAATCCCGGAACCCATTTTAAGAATATTCATGTATCATATGGCGTTCTTGCCAGGTATAATGTTGATTCCCGCTGGTCTGTCAAGCTGGGTATTACCCGGGGGAATATCAGCGGAAACTCAAACCAGACTTCTTTTCTTCCCGACAGGGAATTGATGTTCTCGAGCGCTGTTACAGACATTTCTGCTGTTGCGGAATTCAACTTCTTTCCTTATTTCACCGGAAGCAAAAAAAATTGGATAACCCCTTATGTTTATGGTGGATTCGGGATTTTTTTATTTAATCCTAAAGCCAACGGATATTCCCTCAGAGACCTCGGAACTGAAGGGCAGAATATCGGTTATGATGGCCGGAAACCTTATTCTACGGTGAGTTATGGATTCCCGTTCGGCCTGGGAGTAAAGATCAGTCTTGCCCGGAAGCTGGGATTGCAGGTTTACTGGGAAATGCATAAAACATTATCTGATTACCTGGATGATGTCAGTACGACTTATTATCTTGATGGAAATGCCATTGATCCGGCGAATTATGAACAGTTCCTGTCCGATCCGCCGATGAATCACCAGCCCGGTATGGAACGGGGAAATTCGAAGACCCAGGACTGGTACTCTTTTTTTGGCATCTCACTGACCTATAAATTCAAGTTGACAGGAAGTAAACGTTGCAGGGATCTGGAAAGATAAATCACCGTAAGGTATCAAGGATGAAATTGATAGATCTGATCAATAAAAAGAAATTACCGGTGCACGTTGCTGTGATAATGGATGGAAATGGCCGGTGGGCACGTCAACGTGGTTTTGCGCGTACATTGGGGCACGAGAAAGGAGTGGAAGCAGTAAAGAACACGGTTGAAGCTGCCGCTGAACTGGGCATTAAATATTTAACCCTCTATGCCTTTTCCACTGAGAACTGGAGCCGGCCCAAATATGAGATCGATGCCCTGATGAGAATCCTGGTCGACTCTTTACACCGGGAAATGAACACGCTGATGGATAATAAGATCCGTTTGATGGCTATCGGCGATTTGAAGAGTCTCCCTCCTAAGAGCCGTAATGAACTTCATAAAGCACTGGAAAAAACTGCTCATAATAACGGCCTGACCCTTGTATTAGCCCTGAGCTATAGTTCAAGATGGGAACTGGTTGAAACAGCACGTTCCATTGCCCGGAGAGTAAAAGCAGGAGAACTGAATACCGATGATATAGACATTAATACATTTATTTCCTGCTTGTCTACTGCCTCCATCCCTGATCCGGAATTATTGATCCGGACAAGTGGTGAATACCGGATCAGCAATTTTCTGCTATGGCAGATTGCCTATTCCGAATTGTATTTTACCCCGACCTATTGGCCGGATTTTACCCGCGACGAATTTTATAAGGCATTAATCGATTATCAGAAAAGAGAGCGCAGATTCGGACTCACAAGCGAACAGATCAATGAACTGGAAGGAAAACTTCGAAAATAACCCTGGATGAGAATACGGCTTGTTATACTGCTCATGATCATACTTACCTCTGCATCCCTGCAAGCGCAGGTAATTGGCGGAGAAGATTTCACCGACTATAATAAATCCAAGGATTACTACATTGGAGGGATCACGGTAAGCGGGGTAAAATATCTTGACGGTAATGTCCTGGTCATGCTCTCGGGTCTTTCAATAGGTGAAAAGATCAGGATTCCGGGCGGCGACCAGATCTCAAAAGCCATCCGGAAATTATGGGACCAGGGGTTGTTCGAAGATATCAAGATCTCAGTCACGAATATCGTCGGAGACCAGATATTCATCGATCTGCATTTGAAAGAACGTCCGCGGTTATCTAAATTCCAGTTCAATGGGATAAAGAAATCGGATGCCGATGAGATCCGGGAGAAGATACGGCTTGTTAAAGGTGATTATGTCACCGATAACCTGATCATCAAGACGGAGAATATCATAAGGAAATATTATAACGATAAGGGATTCCTCAATGTTGAGATCGATATGGAACAAAAGAAAGACACCATCGACCGCAACGATGTGACGCTTATCATCAATATAAACAGAAATGAACGGGTGAAGGTTTACGACATAACCATTCACGGAAATGTCCAGGTCAGCGAAGACGTGATCAAAGCTACCTTCAAGAAGACAAAGGAAAAAAGTATCTTCAATCCGATGAATGACCTTGACAAGATGATCTTTGAATCTACGGAGACCATGGCAAAGATGGACTTTGTAGAAGTCGTCAATGTTATTGGTGAACATACGACGAACAATATCCGGATAAGAATATTCAAGTCATCAAAATTCATTGAAGATGAATATGAGAACGACAAGCTACTGCTGATCGCGAAGTACAATACGCTGGGTTACCGCGATGCCAGGATCCTTCGGGATTCAATATCAAAGAATTCCGAAAATACCATCAATATTGACATCTGGGTGGAAGAGGGGCCGAAATATTATTTCCGGAATATAACCTGGGTAGGGAATACAAAATATTCTTCCGAATTTCTCAACCGGATCCTGAAAATACAGAAAGGAGATATATACAACAGCGAAGAGTTGGAGACAGCGCTGACTTATAATCCGAATGGAAGCGATATCCGTTCGCTCTATATGGACGATGGCTATCTGTTTTTCGATGTGCAGCCGGTAGAGGTAAAAGTGGAGAATGATTCGATCGATGTGGAGATAAGGATGAGTGAGGGAAGGCAGGCAACCGTTCGAAAAGTCACTATAAAAGGAAACACCAAGACCAATGATCATGTTGCTTTGCGTGAGATTCACACACGCCCAGGACAATTATTCAGCCGTGATCTCCTCATTCGTTCCCAACGTCAGTTGGCTCAACTCAAATATTTCGATGCCGAAAAACTCACCCCTACCGTAAATCCGATACTCGAAGAAGGGACAGTCGACATTGGCTATGATGTCACGGAAACTTCAGCCGACCAGATCGAACTCTCCGGAGGATGGGGATACGGACGTATTGTGGGTACCCTTGGATTGTCGTTTAACAATTTTTCACTCAAAAACATATTTAATCCGAAAGCATGGAAACCCATCCCTTCCGGCGACGGGCAAAAGTTCAGTATCAGGTTCCAGACCTATGGTAAGGGCTATTTCAGCTATAGTTTCTCCTTTACAGAACCCTGGATGGGTGGAAAAAAACCGCTGGCATTAAGTCTTTCTTATTTTCATTCAAAATATACCAATGGTCTTGCCGCCAATGATGTGGATTACGGTTATTTCAAGATTGACGGTATTACGGTAGGGTTGGGGTCACAGCTCAACTGGCCGGACAACTACTTTACTATCTATTCAACGATCAATTATAACCGCTATAATACCAAGAATTATACTGATATCTTTAGCTGGGGCGGAGATAATGGCGTTTTCAATGCCTTCAGTATCGGCGTCATACTTGCCCGTAACTCTGTTGACGCTCCCATTTATGCCAGGAATGGATCAGAGATATCCCTTAACCTTGAACTGACCCCCCCATACTCATTATTCAGAGGGAATGTCAACTATGACTCCATGACGGTGGAAGACCGGTATCGTTGGGTAGAATATTACAAGATCAAGGTCAAAGCGGCCTGGTACATCAATCTCGTTGAAAAGCTGGTTTTATCTCCCCGTTTACAATTCGGTTTTCTGGGAGCATATAATAGAAGTCTTGGAGAAACTCCGTTTGAGAGATTTTATCTGGGGGGCGACGGTTTGAGTGGTTATAACAATATGGATGGCCGCGAGTTGATTGGGATGCGCGGTTATACGAATAACTCTTTGACTCCAGGTTACCCAACGAGCGTCGGAGGTACGGTATATACGAAGTATACCATGGAATTGAGGTATCCCATTTCGCTGAATCCCAATGCGACGATTTATGCACTGGGTTTCCTCGAGGCAGGGAATGACTGGCTTACCTGGAGTAATTTCAATCCGTTCAATGTCTACCGTTCAGTCGGGGTTGGAGTCAGGGTCTTCTTACCTATGTTTGGTTTGTTGGGTCTTGACTGGGGTTATGGCATTGACCAGATACCCGGGGTGCCGAGTGCAAATGGAGGACAATTCCATTTTTCCATCAATTCATCGCTTGATTAGCAGGCTGTATGAAATTAAAAAGTATAGATCTAAAGAGTTAGCATTTTGTTGATTAATGAATTAAATTACAGGAGGAAAAAATGAAAAAACTGATTTTTCCCATCGCCGTTTTTTTTCTTACAACCGTGATGGTTCAGGCGCAGAAATTCGCCTATGTCGACACCCAATATATTCTCGACAACATTCCCGAATTTGCGGAGGCGCAGGCACAGCTTGATGAACAATCGACATTATGGCAGAAGGAGATCGAGGATAAGTTTGCCGAGGTCGACAAAATGTACAAAGACTATCAGTCTCAGTCAATCCTGTTACCGGAAGATATGAAGAAGAAAAAGGAACAGGAGATCATTGATAAGGAAAAGGAAGCGAAAAGTTTACAGCGTCAGCGTTTCGGAAAGGAAGGTGACTTATTCAAGAAGCGTCAGGAGTTGGTCAAACCGATCCAGGAAAAGGTATATAATGCCATCCAGGAGATCGCAACCAATAACAATTATGCAATTATATTTGATAAAGGAGGTAGTCTGACAATGATGTATGCTAATCCCAAATATGATATAAGCGACGATGTTCTGGATAATCTCGGAGCCAGCCTGGGAGGGCGCAAAGGAAAGACAACCAAACAGGAATCCGGTAGTGGCACCACATCAAAGAAGACATCCGGCAAGGGAGGGGAACGAAAATAACCTTCACCGGATTTTCTCAGATAAAAGAATTTTTCTAATTTTGTATCCCTTAGTTATAGTATGAACCCATTAATAATTGAAAATGAAAAAGTTTATTAGATTATTTGCCTTAGTTGCTATAGTTTTTGCTTGTTCTTTCACCTCACAGGCACAGACAGCACTGAAGATCGGATATGTTGATTTCAATACACTTCTTGCCGCCATGCCCGGTATTGACTCGGTAAAGATAAAGCTTCAAAAATATCAGCAAACACTGAGCGATCAGATGGATGCCATGAAATCTGAATTTGAAAACAAGTATCTTGATTATCAGTCGCAGGCCGCCAGTATGTCAGACCTGATCAAACAAACCAAGGAAAAAGAATTGCAGGATCTTCAGGCACGTATTGACGCCTTCCAGCAAAAAGCCAACAACGATTTGCAAGCCAAACAACAGGAACTTGTTCAACCTTTCATCGATAAAGCCAGATCAGCCATCAATGAGGTTGCCAAGGAAAACAAATACACCTATATCCTCAATGCCATCGAGGATGTAGTCCTGTATAAAGAATCTACCGAAGATGTCATGTCCCTGGCCAAGAAAAAGCTGGGCATCCAATAATCAGAACTTCTGTACCAAGATCAAAGCCGGTTTTCAAGCCGGCTTTTTTTATAAACGGAGGAGAGTATTCCCTTTTCAACCCCTATAAGAATTTTTTCAACAGGTTGAAATGGTTGAAGGGAGCATACCTCATGGCAATGTCGATCCAGGTTGGCGTGGTGACGATGGCTCGCCTGTTGCTGAATGATAAAAAACTGTCATACCCATGGTACTTACCCATCCCGCTGTTACCGACTCCACCGAATGGCAGCCGGTGGTTTGCAACATGCATCAGCGTATCATTAATACATCCGCCACCGGAAGTTGTTTTAGACAGTATGTTTTTAGCTCCTTTATTCCCTCCAAAATAGTAGAATGCCAGAGGTTTTTCGTGTGCATTTACATAGCTGATGACCTCGGTAATATCTGAAAAAGTCATTACAGGCAGGATAGGACCAAAGATTTCCTGTTGCATCACCGGGAAATCCGGACTGACCTCATCGATGATGGTCGGGGCGAAAAATCTTTCACAGGGATCAACTTCACCCCCATATATTATTTTGCCATTCAATAACAACCCTCTGAGCCGTTCAACGGCTTTCTGGTTAACGATACGTGCATAATACCTGTTTTCCCTGATATCAGGACCGTACATCTTTTCTATGTGTTCTTCGATTTTTGCCACCAGTTCGTCTTTGACCGATTCATGCACAAACAGGTAATCGGGTGCAATACAAGTCTGGCCGGCATTGATGGTCTTTCCCCATGCAATACGTTTAGCCGCGACGCCGATCCGGGCATCTTTATCCACGATACACGGACTCTTTCCTCCCAGTTCAAGTACGACCGGCGTCAGGAATCCGGAGGCTGCTTTCATTACTATTTTCCCTAAAGAAGGACTTCCTGTAAAAAAAATAATATCAAAACGTTTTTCAAGTAATATGCTGTTCGTATTTCTGCCCCCCTGGACGATTCCGACAAAGCCGGGTTCAAATGTTTCGAGTATCATTTCTTCCATGACACCGGCCACGGTCGGAGTATAGGGTGATGGCTTCAGCACGGCACAGCATCCTGCCGAGATTGCGCCGATCAATGGATTCATCAGGAGCTGAAACGGGTAGTTCCAGGGTGCAATGATCAGGGCGATCCCAAGCGGTTCATAAATGATCTTCCCTGACGAGGGTAAGTTGAACAGTGGGGTACTTACCCGTTTGGCCTTAACCCAGCGGTTCAGATGACTGATATGGTTGTCAATTTCAAGAAGCACCATGCTTATTTCGGTCAGCCACGCTTCTTCATATGATTTATGCAGATCGAGCCAGAGTGCTTCGGTGATCTTTTTTTCATACCGGATTATACCAGATTTGAACTTTTTAAGATTATCAATTCTGAACCGGATATCCCGGGTCTTTCCCGAAGCGAAAAAACGCTTCTGATCCTCCAACATTGCAGATATATGTTCGGCTGAGATTTCTTTCATACATCAGGAATTAATTCGTGATAAGAAAATTCCCACCATTCCGGAAAGTAATCTGATCCGGAATTGATCCTTTAAAAATGATCTGCAATATAATGAGAAAAACTGATCTCCTGAAATCCCGCAGGCAAAGGAGTCCCTATAGTTTAATCAGCTTCTGTGAAAATGTTTTATTTCCCAAGTCGATCCGCAGAAAATAAAATCCTGCAGGTATCCCGGTGAGGTCGATTTGCCGAACAGAAGGGTTAAAAACTTGTATAATCTTACGGCCAAACTGATCCAGTAAAGAAAGTTCGGATATGGTCTGATTCCTTGACAACTGAATATTGACTATATCCCTGACAGGATTAGGATGAATTTTTATCCCTGAAACCTCAATTTTACTTATTCCTGTCGGGATATAGGGCTCGGAATAACGGTATAAACCCGTATTACCGGCAGCGAAGGCGATAAGGGAATCGCTTCCTGATTTATTTCCAGGGAGAGTTAAAGTGGAAACGTCATTCAGGTAATCGTTGGTTATGGGGATCTGATATATCGGTGATAAGGAATAATCCTTATTTATAAAAGAAAAGGTTCCGTTATCTCCGACATTTATACCCTGATAAGGGCTGTTGCCCCAAAAGGCCCCATCATATCCCATAAAACCTTCGGTGGTACCGGTATTATAAGGAGTGAAAACGGAGCCACCATTCCATTGCGAAAGAAATCCATCGCTACCTGAGATCAAGAAATTATTATTCCCTAAATTACTGACTTGTGAAAGCCAAACCGGGGCTCCGGGATTATATTGTGTCCAGGAAGTTCCACCGTTACCCGTGGCCAAAACAGTGCCCATATCCCCGACCACGTAAACGTTTTCAGTGCCCGGAGCTGCGTAAATATCGTTCAGATAGGTCGTCACACCTGTATTCTGAAGGGTCCAGGTATTTCCTTCATTCTCGGTCTTAAAGATCTTTCCGTCTTCTCCGCAAATATAAGCTGTCGATCCGTTAGCCCATGTCAGACCATTAATACTTCCCGTGTAGGATGAAGGGGAATTGAAGATCGTGTAGGTACATTGTTTCCAATTAATTTTATAGATCTTTCCATCGTTTGTAGTCACATAGAGGAAATCATTTCCAGGGAATGGAGTTGTCATGCTTCTAATACCGTTTACGCCGGGTAATGACACGCATATTTGCCAGTTCGAGCTGGAGACATCATTATTGATAAAGAGGATCCCTTCATTGGTGATCGCACCTGCAATAATGGTATCCAGGGAGATGGTACAGGAAAAATTGGCAGAGAGGCCCGTGTTGCTCCAGTTGCCGTTCAGGGAGAATCCTGCAGTTGACATGATCAGTGAAAATACTGACATTAAGATGATTTTTTTCATTTTTATACATTTGGTTAAATAATCAATGAATACATCCAGGAATCAGGAAGTTTAATTTCGCAATCCGGATAAAAACCATAGAAAAACGGAGTCAAATATATTACATTATTTGATTTTTACCATATTTTTTGTTTCAATCCTCAGTTTCGTGGTTACGGATGTAATCTATGACAGTCACTGGTATCATTCATATCGAGGGTTGCTTTATTTCTTTTAAAAACGAACCGGTCGAAAATATCAAATAATATCTAACTTTGAAGCGATTGTAGAACAAATACAGATCGTTCATGCAAAACTTCAATAATAAAGGATATTTCACAATACGAATGTCATAAATTTCTTCCATATGAAAATTTTAGCCATATCAAAAGAGACGAAACGTGTCGATTGGGAAAAAGAGGAAGCGACCCTGAAAAAAGAAGCCGCGGTGGTTTACCGGAATTACCTTTCAGGGAAACTCCGTGAGGTATATTTTACAGAGAAATCAGATGCGGTTCTGATCCTTGAGTGTAAGGATCTCCGGGAGGCCAAAAGAGTGGTGAACCGGTTGCCCCTGGTTAAGAGGAAGATCATTGCCTTTGAGTTTATGGAGTTGAATCCTTATACCGGGATATCACGAATTATTATTCAAAACAAATAAAATGATCTTCTATGACGATCAGTAAAACTCCTTATTTCTTACCTTTGACGTTCTTTATTAAATATGTCATAAATCCGATTATGCGATATCTGTTCAATAATTTGTATCCAATCATTTTACTGGGATTCTTATTGACAATCAGCATTTCGGGTCTTGCTCAACGAAAGGAAGTACGGATAGCCAACGAAGTCATTACGGCAGGACTGATGAAAGAGAACCTTGACTACCTGGCTTCCGATTCGCTGATGGGAAGGGATACCCCAAGTCCGGGGCTGGATACGGCAGGCGCTTATATCGTAAGGCAGTTTAAGCTTGCCGGATTGAAACCGCTGAACGGAGACTTCTACCAGGAACTCGCGTATTGTTATATCGATATCGGCCCCGAAAACCTGCTTTCGGTTTCTGCCTCTGGTAAGAAACAGGATTTTAAGATTAAGGGTGATTTTATCCCGTACGATATAACAGGAGAGGGACCGGTTGAAGCCCCTGTCGTCTTTGCGGGTTATGGTATAACTGCCCCGGAGTACGGATACGACGATTACAAAGGTATTGATGTGAAGGGAAAGATTGTACTGGTATTACGGCAGGAGCCTGGTCAGACAGATTCAACAATAAAGGAATTCAAGGGAAAAGAGAGCACCAGATATTCCAATCTGAGGGATAAGATGAATATGGCAAAGGATCATGGAGCGATAGGGATTCTGGTAATCTCCGGCCCTCTGAATTATACTTCACTTAAACCTAGAGGATTTTCGTGGCCATGTTTATCCAGGATTCTTCCGAAAGATGCGCTTCCGCTTGTCTCTTGTAAAGATATCGGTGAAAGACTCCCGATGGTTCATGTTGGAGAATCCCTGATAGAAACTTTCTTTGGAAGTGCAGATTCCCTGAAAAAAATCCAGCAGGGAATTGAGGAGACCATGAAGCCGAACTCGTTCCTAATTCCCGGACGGGTTGTTTCACTTACGATATCTCTTATGATCAAACCCCTTGGAGGCAGGAATGTAGTCGGATTCCTGGAAGGCGACGATCCGGTTCTGAAAAATGAAGCTTTAGTTATCGGAGCTCATTATGACCATTCAGGATTCATCAGGGAACACAAGGCTGATACCGATTATATATACAACGGAGCCGACGATAACGCGAGCGGAACCTGCGGCGTTCTTGCTGTCGCTAAAGCCTTTGGAGCGATGGATAAAAAACCAAAAAGAAGCGTTCTTTTTATTGCTTTTGCCGGAGAGGAGAAAGGGTTGCTCGGGTCGGCGACGTATGTGAAATATCCTCTATTTCCCCTCGAAAATACGGTGGCGATGATCAATCTTGACATGATCAGCCGCAATCATCCCGACTCATTGGAGATCGTTGGCGCCGGACAGAACCCGGACCTGATAAAGATCATCCGGAAACAGAATAAAAAAGTAAAAATGATCCTGTTTGAAACTAGAAATGAATACTGGACCGGAGGTAGCGACTATTACAATTTCTACCGGAAAAACATTCCGGATGTATTCTTTTTTACAGGGTTACATAAAGATTATCACCAGGTAAGTGATAACCCCGACAAGTCCGATCCCGTGAAGTCGGCAAGAATATCGCGCCTCGTCTTCCTGAGCGCCTGGTATATCGCGAATGATGAACACAGGTATAAACTGGTGAAAAAGGAGAAGCCGGAGGTGGAGTGAAAAGTAAATAATCATAAATTATTAAGAAATGAAAACGACCATGTTAAAAGTACTCTGGATCAGTGGCTTGATTTTCCTGACCGGTACAATGAATGCACAGGAAAAATACAACCTGGAATACAATTATAAGACGGGAGAAACTTTCCGGTACCAAAGTTCAACCGATTACGATGTGGTTCAGGAGATGAACGAGCAGGAGATCAAGATGTCCGGATCAAGTAACAGTATTTTGAAACTGATCATTGAATCGGTTTCCCCGGAAGGTAATATAACCTTCATCAACTCTTACGAGGAGATGAAATCATCGTTGAAGAGCGGAATAATGGATACTACTTTCGAGCAGAAAGATATCATCGGAAAGCGAGGAAAAGTAATCATCGACAAATTCGGGAAAGAAATATCCAGCGAGATGATTGATACGGTCAAGAAAGAGGGTGGAATGGGTGGTACTAGTGTTTCTTTTCTCAACTCAGTCAATCTCCCAAAACTTCCGGGGTACCCGGTTGCCATCGGCGATAAATGGACCAACATCAAGACCGATACCACGAAGCTCAGCGAAGGAGCGATGATCATTACCTACAATATCGAATATACGCTGCTTCAGAAGGAAATAAAAGATGGTCATGAATGTCTTAACATCGCCGTTGTATCAAAGAGCGAGGCAACCGGAAAGACGATGCAGATGGGGATGGAAATGTTCATTGAAGGAACAGGGGAGTCGAAGGGATCTGAATGGTTTGACCCGGTACTTGGCATTCTGGTTGCAAAAGAGAGTGTAATGAACCAGGATCTGACTACTGCCATTACCGGACAGATGAATATGTCGATTCCGTCGACCCAGGTGATCAAGACTTCGTTTAAACTCATAAAATGACATTTTTCCGATCACTTCATCATTTATGAAAAGTCTATACCGGTATCTCTTCCTGCTTATACTGATCTCCCTCTTCCCGGGAAGCTTGTCTGCACAACCCTGTACTGAAGACGGAATCACCTCTGAGGAGTACATGCGCAGAAGGAACGCGTTGATTGACCTGGTGGATACCTCCTCGGTAATTATCATACACGCAATGGAATCGAACAGTGAATACGAGTATCTGAATTACCGTCAGGACCTTAACTTTCTGTATCTCACCGGAGTGGAAAATCCGGGATATACTCTTTTGATCGTTCCCCGCGGACTTGATATCAACGGGAAAAAATGGAAAAGCATCCTTTTTGCCCCCTCATTTTTTTTGGAAAGTTCATCCGGCTTTTCAGGAACACGCATACCTCATAAAGAATACCATGGATCAGCAGATACCGTTGTTCCTGCTCTGGAGCTGCGACAGATTATGAGGAAGGCGATACCTGGTTCCAGGACTTTATATTATACGGCTCCGGGATTTTCCTTTCTTCATGACTGGCTGAATGACCGGCCTGTCTTCCTTGATAAAGAGATTCAAAAGATTCTTAAACAAACCTATTCCGGACTAAGGTTATCCAAGGCGGCAACACTGGTCAACCGGTTACGGCAAGTCAAGTCGCCTGAAGAGATCGACCTGATCCGAAAGGCAGTTTCCATCACCGGCGAGGGAATTGAAAGAGCTATGAGAGTCTGCAAACCAGACATCCGGGAATATGAACTTCAGGCTGAAATCGAATACTCTTTCATCCGTAATGGCGCAAAAAGAGCCGCCTTCCGGTCTATTATCGGAGCAGGGGTTAACAGTTTAAGTCCCCATTATGACGATAATGACTGCCAAGCGGAAGCAGGAGAGGTGGTGGTTATGGATGTCGGCGCTGAGTATCAAGGATATACTGCCGACATCACCCGGACAATTCCTATTTCGGGGAAATTTACCGAGGAGCAAAAGATCATATATGAAACAGTTTTACAGGCTCAGAAACAGTTGATCGCTATGGTCAGACCCGGAATTACCTATGCCGATATAGATAAAAAAGCAACCAGGTTGTTTTCGGATGCTGGATACCCTCGTTATATACTGCATGGCGTAACTCATCCTATCGGCCTTGACGTACATGATGTTCAGACGATGCAGACCCTGGAACCCGGTATGGTTATCACGATTGAGCCGGGATTGTATATCCCTGAAGGGGATACTATTCTGAGCAAAGGATTCCGGGGATTTGGGATCAGGATTGAAGATGATATCCTGGTGACAGGTGATGGATTTGAAGTGCTTTCAGCAGAAATTCCAAAAGAAATGTCTGATATTGAAAGGTTGATGAGACAATAAAGGAAAGATTGGAATGATTTGATAGAATCCTAAAATTTTATTAACAAAACTGCAATAGATATTAAAAAAGTATGATTTTTATTTGCATGTTAGTATTATGTTACTTACATTTGCTACCAATTCATAATATTTTCATATAAAATCCATGTGTAAATTAATCATACAAGGCATGGATGATAATGTTTATCTGATTGTTGATCAAATCATTAGACAATGAACCGTAATAATTATTTAATTCTAACGGTGATAGTTCTTCTTTTTGCTTCCTGTCATAAACTGGATCCGGTTGATCAAGTGACAAACAGCAATAAGACCATTTCGGAATTAAATATCCCTTCCGGATTTGACTGGACAATGTCCCGAACTGTTATGTTCCATGTTAATGGTAATCAGGGCGATATCATCGAGATTAAGACTACGGATGCAACAAAAACCATTTATAAAGGGATCATACCCCCGGGAAAAAATTCCTGGGAATTCAGACTGAACCTGCCTGACTTCATTACCGGAATAATGATCAATGGAAAACCCTTTCAGATCGACGGAAGTGATGTTTATTACTCTATACCCCAAACAAAGAGTGTTTTGCTGACGAATTACGCACTACTCTTCGACGGTGTTGATGATTATGTTAATATAGGTGATCCCGCAGGGGGAGAACTTGATTTCGGTACAGGTGACTTCACCTGCGAAGCCAGGGTATACACAAACAATGCCGCTGCTGATATATGGTATCGCAGAATTTTCGGTAAAGGTTTTAAATACTCCTGCTATGTTTATACCGATGGCACCGTACAGGTTTATTATAATTCGGTCGCCAGTTCTTCCACCGCTGCTGTCATCACCGGAGCATGGAATCATGTTGCCGTGGTCAGGCAAGGGGCGAATATAAAAATATATATCAACGGGGTTTTAAGCTTGGATGAGACAAAGGCCGCCTGGGCTGCTAATCTGAGTTCCGGTGAAGACTTCCGGATCGGCAACCTGACAAACAATTCGGTTACGCAGGGTCACTGGAGCGGGATGATTGATGAGGTAAGAGTCTGGAATGTCGCACGGACTGGTGCAGAAATTTTATCAAATTTTGACAATATTATCGACCCGGCTTCACCAAACCTTGTCGGGTACTGGCGGTTTAATGAAGGAACCGGCACCACTACCGCCGATCTTTCGGCCTCTGCCAATGACGGAACATTATCTGGTTGTACGTGGAATCAGGTTGTTACGGGATTTGACAGTGACAGCGACGGAGTATCTGATGACACTGACGATTATCCTCTGGATCCAACCCGTGCCTTTGACAACTACTATCCCGTTACAAGCCCGGGAACCCTTACTTTTGAAGATCTCTGGCCCTGGTGTGGCGATTACGATTTTAATGATCTGATCCTGGGATACCGGTTCAAAACAGTGACAAATGCTTCAAACCAAGTGGTTGAAGTGGTTGGCACTTTCGTAGTGAGAGCAAACGGAGGCGTGATGCATAACGGATTTGGATTCCAGCTTCCTGATCTCAATACCACCCTGGCTTCAAATATATATATCACAGGTTGCTCACTCAATCACGGGCTGGTAACCCTTAACGGAGCGACAAATCTGGAAGCTGGTCAGACGAAACCGACCATCATTCCTTTTGATGACGCCTTTGACCTGATGGCCGGGATCGCCAATACGGTATCCGGCGGACCCAGCGCCACTGCCGATTCGGTTGTAATTACGATGGCGGTTACCGGAGGAGGCCCCTATGTTGCCAGCGATTTTGCACTTGATACATGGAATCCCTTCCTATTCATCGACGCTACAAGAGGACGGGAAGTTCATCTGATCAACCATCTTCCCACCGATCTGATGACATCAAGCTATTTCGGTATGGGGCGCGATGCGAGCGATCCGGCCAGCAATCTCTATTACCAGACAATAAATCACCTTCCCTGGGGTCTGGATTTCCCTGTGGCCTTCAGTTATGCCAGTGAATATAATGAGATCAGCTCCGCTTATCTCCATTTTGTCGAATGGGCTGAATCGGGTGGTACCTTATATACCGACTGGTATACCAATACTGCTGCCGGGTACAGGGATCCCACCTATATCTACACGCCTTGATCAGGATAATAATTGCAGAAAAGGCTGTTCATTTGCATGGGCAGCCTTTTTTTATCTCCTGTTCCTGAGAATTATCCGTGATATTGACAACCAGGAGCGATTGAGGAGTTGTCTTAATTGCCTGCAGTCTTAACCATGAGAGCTGCACCGTAACCGGTGCCTTTTTTTGTTATCGCGAAAGTACGAATGATATATTGGGTATTTCCCTGAAGACCCATGATGGTATCACAAAATCCACCTTCCCCCTGGCCAACGACCAGGGTGTCATCGTCGATGGTCGGGTACTGGTTTATCTTACTCCAGCAAAAGCCCCTTGCCTTAACTGCCAGACCAAAATCATCCGACACCTCCCCCGACATCACGATCATATTGTTCAGGATCAACGCAGGCGATCCGGTTAAAACCACCGGAAGCCTGATAAAAGGTTCCTCGTCGTATTCCTTACAGGCCTGGATAAATGCCAATCCCGATAAAAGAACAATACCCAGAAAGTACAGGGAAATTTTTTTCATGAGTTATTCAAGTTGTGCCAAGATAACAACGTAGTTTTTACCATACTTTTTTGCGCACTTAGGACAGGTTGTGTACCACATGAACCACTTTTTTGCTTTTAATCCTTTTGATTTTATGACCTTTTCGAAGTCATTACACCACATTTTAGTATTCTGGAAAGCTCCTTCATAGACCTTGCTGTAAAATTTTCCGCTGAAAGACGCATTTTCCGTACCCGGTATTTCCTTATCCACGGCGAGATAGAGATCCATGTTCCAGCGGGAAGTATGATCCGATAAACAAAGCCAATCGGGTATTGTCGCTCCTGCCTTTGTCACTCTATCATTCAGTCTTTTCATTACTTTTCCGAAGTTCATTGGCATAAAGAAAAACGTGCATACGCGGTCTTTGATGAATTTTTTATTTTCCCATTCAATAATTTTATCATCCCAGGGAACGGGATTGAATTCGGGACAACAATTTGATGTTTGAGATTCCATGATTACCTCCTTTTTAACTGATGATTTGATTGTATTTCCTGACTGAGCATGACACAAATATACAAAACGTTGATATGTCGGCAAATAATTAATGATTTTTTCCAATCAGAAAATTACGGGCCGGTAGCTTTTTTCCCTATCATTGCGATAGAATTTTTCCTGATATGAGATATTTTTATTGGTCATTCCTGATTTTGCTGATAGTCTGTGTGAACAGCATTATGGTAAGGGGACAAGATCAGGAACGCATCCGGATCGGTATTCTGACCGATTGTCAGTATTGTGACTGTCCGCCCGGGGAAAACCGTTTTTACCCTTTTTCATTGAAAAAACTCGACTCCTGTATAAGCGATCTCAATACGCAGAAGCTGGATGCAATCTTCCACCTGGGCGATATGATCGACCATGATTTTTCAAGTTATGACAGTGTCCTGCCATTGTTTTGTAAATTCTCCCCTTCCTTAAGCATGCTCCTTGGGAATCATGACTTTAATGTAACCAGGGAAAAAAAAGGAGAGATTCTACGTAAGACAGGACTTGAAAAGGGAAACTATATGATGGATATCGGATCGTGGCGGTTCATCATCCTTAACGGAGATGATCTAAGTTATTTTGCTCCGCAGGAAAAAGAACAAAAGTCTGAGCGGGAATCACTTATTCTGGATCTGGTCTCCTCGATGAGAACCAATATGATGCCCTGGAACGGAGGAATCGGAAAAGATCAGATGAATTGGCTGGAGCAGTTGCTGAATGAGGCGGATCACCTCCATCGAAAAGTAATTATCCTTTGTCATTTCCCCGTCTATCCCTTTACCTGGTACAACCTGTGGAATGACCGGGAATTAGTCGGACTCATATCAAATCATTCATCGGTAAAGGCATATTTCAATGGTCACTTTCATCATGGGAACTATGGATGCTATAAAGGGATCCATTATGTTACTTTTAAAGGGATGGTCGATACCCGGGTAAATTCCTATGCCATTGTCACTCTGACATCCGACAGTCTCCTGATTGAAGGGAGGGGAAGAGAGGATGACCGGAGGCTTTCCCATAGCGGAGAATAATACTCCGGAATTTATTCCTTAATGATTTTAATTTTTCGAAGGATATTATCCTTTCTGATGGTCAGGAAATACATTCCCGGGGCAATGTTATTTGTTTCAAGAAGGGTCTCAAATCTGTCCAGTGTTCCGGTTGCGATCATTTTCCCTTTGATATCGAAGAAGGAGAACCCGGCATTTTGCCAGAAATGATCTATGGTTATGCGTAAAATATTGCTGACCGGATTTGGTGATATCGAGATCTGTTCATCTCCGGTAGAAAACTCCCGGGTCCCAGAGCACCCGATGGTAAAAGTACCGGCCGGAGAAAAAACAGATCCTGCATAGCTATGATCAAGTGCCTGAACGCTCCAGTGGTATATACCCGGGAGGAGATCCCTGAGTATCCAGGCGGTATCTTGCTGCACATTTCCAAAATCATAAACTTTTATAAAACCGGTCGACGGGTTTGACCAGGGTGCGTTTAATTCCATCGAAAATGGAGAGAGACCTACACGTAGATTATAGGAAAGTGCAATGGAAGGTGTAAGATCATCCTGAGCATGAGACCAATTGAAGCTAACCGTCTGACCATTTACCGCACTGGTGAGGCCATCGGGAGCATCCGGAGGGTTATTTATAAACCATGGGCTGTTCGTAATCATATTACGGTAAAGGTAAGTGGCTGCCGAAACGGTGTCCCCGGCAGGATAACCCGTAAGAATGAAATCGGCATCTCCGTCGTTGTCGAAATCACCAAAGCAGATATTACTGTTAGCCATTGGAGGAAAGGTGACCGGAAGAGCATTGAAACCGCCGGCTCCGTTATTTGTATAAAGTCGCGTCAGGGCGTCCCCGCAACAAAGTGATCCGGTAACACCGAGGTCGGGATAGCCATCATTGTTAAAGTCGGCTGCAGCAATCTCTCCTCCCCATTCTCCCTGCATATCATTCGGAACGGATGTGAAAACTTCATTACCATCATTCCTGTATTGGTGAATGATGTATTGCATCTGGTTGTTGTTCCCGATGAGAATAAGGTCCAGATCGCCATCTTTGTCGTAGTCTGTGAATACCCCATCGCCATAGGCAACGCTGTCGAATGCTATTTCTGAATCGACAAAGGAGTCGCCGGTGTTGCGGTATAGTTTTGTAAGATAGAAGGAGTCGCTGTACCCGGCGAGAAGGATATCCTGTTTTCCATCGTTATTATAGTCTCCTATCTCTACAAAGCTGTACATGGAAGGAAAGAAAGGGAGTGGGATACAAGTGAAGCTTCCTTCCCCGTTATTTTTGTAGAGCCGGGTTACCGGTGTATTGTAAAGTGTATCTCCGGTCACGATGACATCGAGAAAGCCATCGTTGTTGTAATCAAGCCAGGCTGCTTCCCCGGCTGAGACACCGCAAAAAGGCACAGGGATGCTATGAAAAGACCCATTATCGTTGCGATACAGTAAGGTGGCGCCCTCTCCGTAATAGTCTGTGCCGGAAAGAAGGAGGTCAAGGTCGTCGTCGTTGTCATAATCACCCCAGGCAACCGATCCCCCATACAGGTATGGCAGGTTGGCTCCCATCTCAAGGAACACGCCATTCTGATTACGGTAGACTTTTGATACAGGAGAACCGGAATCCATTATTCCGTTAATGACAAGGTCAAGATCGCCATCTTTATCAAAATCACCCCAGGAAGTCCCGCCTGACTGAAAGCCAGGAATTGTGGTCGGGTAGAGCTGGAAATCCTGGCTAAACGACGGATAGAACTGAAGTGACAGGAGGGTAATTAAAATGAAAAATCTCTGCATTTTATTCTTTTTAATTAAATGGATCAAAGGTCGTACCAGGAAGCATACATATTATAGTTCCGTGAGATGCGGTTGACCTGGCCTTCAAGCAGTTTCTGGTCAATATCCCTGATCTTTTTTCCGGGGACTCCTGCCCAGACGGTTCCTGATCCGACAATGGTCTCTTCGGTGATCAGGGCTCCGGCTCCGATGATTGAATTGCTGTTGATTATTGCACCATCCATAATGATCGCTCCCATTCCGATAAGAACGTTGTCATGGATAGTGCAACCATGAATGATCGCGTTATGGGCGACAGAGACATTATTCCCGATAGTCACCGCCCATTTCTGATACGTACAGTGAATGATTGCTCCGTCCTGTACATTCACGTTGTTCCCGATCCTGATGGAGTGCACATCTCCCCGGATTACGGTATGGAACCAGATGCTGCAGTCATCCCCGATGATCACGTCACCTGTAATGACAGCGTTATCGGCTAAGAAACAATTCCGGCCGAACGTTGGTCTGACCCCTTTGACTGCTTTAATGATTGCCATGGTATACTTATTGGAGGATTATAAAAAGATCAGGAACCGGCATGCGGATAGTCGAGAGAATAATGCAGTCCGCGGCTTTCCTTACGGTTGATGGCTCCCTTAATAATGAGGTATCCCACGTTTATCAGGTTCCTGAGTTCACAGATCCTGGTCGTTACGATCGATTTATTGTACAAATCCTCGGTTTCCTGATAAAGAATTTCCAGCCGGTCGAACGCGCGTTTCAGACGAAGGTCGGAACGGACGATTCCGACGTAGCTGGTCATAATTGATTGAAGTTCTTTCAACGATTGGGTAATAAGAACCATCTCCTCATTCAGCACCATTCCTTCGGCATTCCAGTCGGGGATCTCATTCATGAAAGGGATCTCTTTAACCTGGTCGATTGCATCCATTCCGGCACGGTGTGAGAATACGATTGACTCGAGCAGGGAGTTGGAGGCCAGGCGGTTTGCTCCATGAAGCCCGGTGGAAGAACATTCGCCGGATGCATAAAGATTCCGGATAGAAGTCCGGCCGGATTCATCGACTTTAATTCCGCCGCAGGTATAGTGGGCCGTCGGAACAACCGGGATCATATCTTTCGTAATATTGATTCCAATGCTGAGACATTTTGCATAGATGGTCGGGAAATGCTGGATCAGTTCATTTTTATTCAGTTGACGGCAGTCGAGGTACAAATAGTCTTCCCCGGAAAGCTTCAGTTCATTGTCGATGGCTCTTGCCACGATATCCCTGGGAGCCAGGGAGAGGCGGGAATCGTATTTATGCATAAATTCCTTTCCCTGCCTGTCGCGAAGGACAGCGCCGAAACCTCGAACTGCTTCGCTGATCAAAAAGGCGGGTTTTTCTTCGGGGTGATACAGTGCGGTTGGATGAAATTGAATAAACTCCATATTTTCGATGACTCCCTTGGCCCGGTAAACCATGGCAATACCATCGCCGGTAGAAATCAGCGGATTGGTAGTATTGCTGTAAACATTACCCGCGCCACCGGTCCCGATCAGCGTCAGTTTTGCCAGGATGGTATCGACAAGATGGGTCCTTGGGTTCAGGACATAGGCGCCAAAGCAGGTAATGTCCTTTGTACGGCGGTTCACTTCAATACCAAGATGATGCTGGGTTATGAGGTCTATCGTAAAGCAATTTTCGAGTACTTCGATATTCGGATGCTGCCGGATCTGGTTTAGCAGTGCATTCTCAATCTCGCGTCCGGTACTGTCTTTGTGATGAAGCACCCTGTATTCGGAATGGCCTCCTTCCTTGGCAAGGTCGAACCTGCCGGATTTGGTTTTATCGAATTTTGTTCCCCAGCGGATCAGTTCTTTGATACGTTCAGTCGATTCCTGTATAGTGAGACGCACGATGCGTTCGTCGCAGAGACCATCGCCGGCAATGATGGTGTCTTTTATATGTTTTTCATAGGAATCCGGCGTATACATCACTGCTGCAATTCCTCCCTGCGCCCAACTGGTAGCCGTATCATCCATGTTTGATTTGGTGACAATGCAGACTTTACCGAATTTAGCCACTTTGAGGGCATAGGTCAATCCGGCAATACCGGAACCGATCACTAAAAAGTCAACCTGTTTTCTCATAATATTCCTGCTTGTGACTCCTCCTTATGTTTAACCGGATCCTGGAAACCGGTAAGCATCCTGGCCGTGGCATCTGAAATACCTTCCGTAATCATTGCTTTCAGTGCAAAGTTACAACGAATTGTGGTGTCTTTCTGCAAATTTGGCAACAAAGCAGGTTGTAATGGAAAATTTGGTAATTTTGCGGTTGAAAAATGTTATCCGACATTCTGCGATAACAATTTCCGAAACCAATTCGTTCACTTTAGAAGACAGTACAAGGAGTACTCAGTTATTGATGGATTATATCAAGGAATATATTGGGAAAAACCGTGACCGGTTCATACAGGAGCTTTTCGGATTGATCAGGATCCCTTCGATAAGTTCCGTTGCAGAGCATAAAGAGGATATGGTGAAAGCTGCGGAATACTGGAAAAAGACCTTACGGGAAGCGGGAGCAGATAAAATTGAAATATTTCCCACCGAAGGGAACCCGATCGTTTATGGAGAGAAGATCATCGACCCGTCATTACCGACAGTTCTTATATACGGACATTATGACGTCATGCCGGTTGATCCCATTGATCAATGGATCTCTTCTCCTTTTAAGCCGGAAGTCCGCGATGGAAAGATTTTTGCCCGTGGAGCAGATGATGATAAGGGACAAGCGTTCATTCATGCGAAAGCTTTTGAGCTGATGGTACAGACCGGTACCCTTCCCTGTAACTTCAAATTCATGATTGAAGGAGAGGAAGAGGTCGGGTCGGAAAGTATTGGTTCATTTTGTGAAAAGTACAGGGAGATGTTGAAATCCGATATTATCCTGGTATCCGATACCAGTATGATCGGCATCGATTGTCCGTCCATCACGGTAGGTCTGCGCGGTCTCGCATATATGCAGGTGGAGGTGACCGGACCGAATATTGATCTTCATTCCGGTATTTTCGGAGGTGCGGTAGCCAATCCTGCTAATGTTCTTGCAAAAATGATCGGCTCTCTGACGGATGCCGATGGACGTATAACCATTCCAGGCTTTTATGACGATGTTGTGATGATCAGTAAGGAAGAGAGAGCCGAGATGGCAAAAGCACCTTTCGACGAAGGGTTATACAAAAAGAGGATCGAAGTTGAAGAACTTTTTGGTGAAACCGGTTTCAGTGCGAAAGAACGAACCGGGATCCGTCCTTCCCTTGATGTGAACGGTATCTGGGGTGGTTATACCGGGGAAGGAACAAAAACAGTGCTTCCTTCCAAAGCGTATGCAAAAATCTCAATGCGGCTTGTACCGAACCAGGATTACCTTAAGATCGCTCGTCTTTTTGAAGATTATTTCACCTCTATTGCCCCAAAGACCGTCAAGGTCAGGGTGGAGTCGCTGCATGGCGGCTATCCCTATGTTTCGCCTATCGATACCCTTGGATACAAAGCGGTCAGCAAGGCAATCGAGACCACTTTCGGGAAAAAACCCATTCCTGTCAGGAGCGGAGGTAGTATCCCGATCATACCCCGTTTTGAGCAGATCCTTGGTGTAAAGTCTATTTTATTAGGTCTCGGACTGGAGTCGGATGCCTGTCATTCACCCAATGAAAATTTCCCGCTCGAAAACTTCTTCAAGGGAATTGAAACGGTTCCCTATTTCTTTAAGTATTTTACGGAAATGATGAAGGAGGAAAAGCGCTAAGCGGTTTCCATCAGGGATAGCTATTTTTCCCCTTATTGTTTTTTTGTAAAGTTTGCCAGGCCGGTATCGAGAAACCGGAGGAACGATGTAATATCCTTATCATAGGCTCTGGGGGTTGTCAGCATGTTCCCGGCAGTATCGAGGAGGACGTAATAAGGCTGTGAATTCACATTGAAACGGGATATCTGGAAGTCGGCGAATTTTTTGCCGATGGTCTTCTTTATTTTTCCGTCATATTTCGAGGTGATCCATTCATTTTCCGGCAGGCTGGTTTTATCGTCGACATACAAGGCGGTTACGATATAATTTTCCCTGAGCTTTTTCAATACCCGGGGATCCGACCAGACATTGGCTTCCATTTCACGGCAATTGACACAACCATGCCCGGTGAAATCGATAAAGATCGGTTTATTCAGTTTCTTCGCGCATTCCAGTGCCTGCTGATAATCGAAATATCCTTCCAGGCCATGGGGAAGATGCAGGAAATCGCCGTATTTTGGCTTGCTACACAAGGTAGTTTCAGGAGTATTGGTCTGCCCGGATACATTAACCTTGCTTATTTCTTTCTGAATGACGGCATTCAGGTCAAAATCCATGGAAGTCTGGGGCGGGATATAACCGGAAAGTGCTTTCAGCGGAGCGCCCCACATTCCGGGGATCATATAGACGACAAAGGAAAAGGTGATAATTGCCAGAATAATACGGGGAACACTGATAAAGGGAAGATCGGCATCGTGGTTAAATTTGAGCTTCCCAAGAAGATAGAATCCCATCAGGGTAAAGATCACGATCCAGAAAGCAAGGTAAACTTCCCGGTCGAGAATTCCCCAGTGATAAGTCTGATCGGCAATACTTAAAAATTTAAGACCCAGGGCGAGTTCAAGAAAGCCGAGGACTACTTTAACCGAGTTGAGCCATCCTCCCGATTTCGGAAGACCTGAAAGCCATGACGGGAAGAAAGCGAACAGTCCGAATGGCAGTGCAAATGCCAGGGAAAAACCAAGCATCCCGATGATCGGCATAAGGATCTCTCCCCCTGCCGATTTGACCAGAAGCGCTCCCACAATCGGGCCGGTACAGGAAAAAGAAACGAGGACCAGGGTAAAAGCCATGAAGAAAGCGCCGCTGTACCCCCCCTTATCTGCCTGTTTGTCGGCCTTATTGACCAGCCATCCGGGCAGGGTGATCTCGAACATCCCTAGAAATGAAGCGGCAAAAACCATAAAGATGACAAAGAAAAACAGGTTCGGGATCCAGTGGGTACTGATAAAATTATTGAAATTGGCTCCCAGGGTCACCGCAACAAGAACACCGAGAACCATATAGATTATGATGATTGAAAGACTATAAACAATAGCTTCTGTTCTTGCCTTTCTTTTATTGGTCGTATCGTGCATGAAAAAAGTGACGGTCATCGGGATCATCGGGAACACACACGGGGTAACTATTGCAGCCAGTCCTGCAAGGAACGAGATGATGAAAAACCACAGGAGTGATTCTTTTGCGGCGGTATCTGCCTCGGTAGTGCGAAGATTTTTATCGTCGGATGATTTCTTGACCAAAACGGGTTTCTCAACCACTGCTTTCGGGGTTGCACTGATTGTATCGGATTGTCCTGATGCTGCGGGAGTTATGGCAGAGCCGGAAGGAGGGACCGGATTCCCTTTGACGGGAAAGCTGAATTCGATCTCTTCGGGCGGGATGCACTGTTTGTCGTCGCAACACATGAACTCGAGTGATCCGGTAATCTTAAAATCACGGGGTGAAACAACTTTGATCTTTTGCCGGAAGGTGACTTTTTCGGCAAAGTACTTCAATACCATATTATCGAAGTTGGGATCCTGCTCTTCGATGGCTTTCGGTTCGGTGACTTTTCCAACCATCTGATAACCTGAACTGCTGTTGAAGCTGAAGGTAGTCGGTACCGGTCCCCCGGGTGGAATATCCTGGGAGTAGAGATGCCATGTGGGATCGATATTCGCGATCAGTAACAGCGTGGCTTCACCGGGTTTTTTCTGGTCAACTTTAAATGACCATCTGACAGGAGTAAGAACCTGTGAAACGGAAAAGAAGGGCAGGAACCAGAGGATCAGCAGGAAGGATACTGTCTTTTTGATCATTCAGAAAGCAATTGAAAGTGTTCGGACGACAAAAGTAGCGATTTCCTGTTAATGAGCAAACAAGACAGATTTTAATTTGTAAGGTGAATCCGCAGAATCTCTTTGGTACGTGAGGTAACGCGGAATCTGTGATCGATCCGGTATCCAACAACCCAGATGACTTGTTGTCCTGAAAATAACAGCCAGGTGTTCTCCTTATCGTACAATGAAAATTTTTCGTCGATGAAGAAGTGCGAAATTTTCTTCTTTTTATTCATTCCGAAGGGATGAAAAAAATCGCCTGCTTCCCATTTCCGTAGAATAAGCGGAAATTCAAGTTTATCAGCATCCAGACTCGCCCATTTACCGGAGGCAGGGATATCGATGTTACCGGAGTTGCGAATTTTCCGGAATGATAATGGTACCGGCACACGGATTGTTTTCTTTTTCCAGAAGTTTTCAATACGATAAAGATGGGATTTCTTTTCTGTTCTTAACGGTTGAATGATGAAGTACATTCGGTCTTTGATAAGACGGTGGGAAGGGGAGAAAAACGTTTTTCCCGAAACATGATCCGGGCAGGCAAGCATTTCATCGATGACCTCCTGGTTGAAACCAAAAGGAGAGATCAGTTCCCATGCAAAGCTCCTGAGCGGGGATAGTTTTTTCAGACCGGCGATATCGATGATGGAACGGTCTTTTTCTGTCTTTATGATCAGGCTTTGCATGCTTTTGATCAGTTGGTTTCCGATCTGCTCAAAATCCCTGACCCGGTTGATTGTTTCGGTTATTGCCCGGGAATATTCGGGATTGATCTCTTTCAACAGAGGAAGAACCTGACGGCGGATCCGGTTACGGATATATTTATCCGATTGGTTGGAGCTGTCTTCACGAAACTTCAGTTTTTGTTCTTTAGCATAAGTTGCAAGTTGCTGACGGAAGGCAAACAGCATCGGACGGATAATTGTTCCCTGTTTCGGAAGGATCCCGTGTAATCCGGAAATCCCGGTGCCGCGGAGAAGGTTTATGAAGAATGTTTCGATCTGGTCGTCGAGATGGTGAGCAGTAGCAATGAAATAAAATCCTTCCCGGGTGCGGATTTCCTCAAACCAGTTGTACCGTAATTCCCTTGCTGCCATCTGGACGGAGATCCCTTTTTCCTTCGCATATTCACAGGCCGGGAATGAGGTGACGAATACGGGGACCCGGTATTTTTTTGCAGTTTCCCTGACGAATTGCTCATCCTTATCCGATTCTTCACCCCGGAGGTTGAAATTACAGTGAGCAATGCCGAATTTCTGACGATTCAAATGGAAAAGTTCGGTCATGACCATGGAATCCAGCCCGCCGCTCACCGCGAGGAGAACAGGATCTCCGGCATTAAAAAGATTCTCCTTTTCAGCAAAATTTCGAAAATCGTCCAGGATCATGGTACAAAGGTAAGGAGCTTTTGTGATACCGGTGTAAAAGTCAGGTCAATATCGTCCTGAAAAATATCATATCGGATAATATTTTATGAACCATATAGGATAATTGTCATGAATTTGTTCTATATTTAGCAATCTAATTCATTGGATTATGAAAAGATTCTTTTGTTTTATTGCTATCACTTTGATCGTGGTCAATATACAGCCAATTACAGCGCAGGTGATCCACATCGGCGAGACCTTTTCATCCGACACGATCTTTCAATCATTTCCTGATGATCGAACGGCGTATTCAATTCATCTTTACGGATCCATTCAGCTTTACAGCGATTCAAGTTTGGTACGGGTAGTGCTTGTTGATACTTATGGTTCTCATTTTTTACTTTATGAGGCCTATCCGCTGATAACGGATACCAATGCTTTTTCAATAACATCGGGATGTGATGAAACCTGTTTCCTTGATGGAATAATTCCTGATTCAATACGTGTTGATATTATCTCTGCTTTTTGCGTTATTGACAGTATAAAACTCGATACAAATTTCATCTCCAACGCTGCAGAAAAGCAAGCACAGGTAAAATGGATCAATGATTCGATTAAGATCGCCGTGATGAACCATTGTATTAGTGAGGAACATATGTATTGGAGAGCAGGACGAACCAGACTGTCAGCGAATGCATATTCTGAAAAAGAATTAATATTCGGGAAGAAGCATATGCTTTATGGTTACGATTATTATCTGGGAGGAATTTTTCAATCGCCATTTTTGCAGGTTCAGCCATCTTCCCCGAGTGTCTTTCCTGAGCAATTTAATTGGCAGGACAGACATGACGCCAATGTGGACACCTCCTTTTATTATGACGGGGGTGATAACGGGGCTTCATTGGAACAGAGATCAGGTTGGTTGACCAAACCAAAGTCACAAACACCTTGTCAATCATGCTATGCTTTTTCGGCGGTCGCCCTGGTTGAAGCATATGCAAATCTTTTTTTTAATAATAACACATTTAATCCTGATCCCGGTGTCAGGCATCATATTGATCTTAATCTGTCGGAGTTAAAAGCGATGAGATGTAAACAATCTCCATTCTCATGTACTTCACTCGGTAATCCTCAGAGTATATTATATTATATTCAAAACAAGTACATATCAGATGAAAATTGTTTTCCTTATGAGTTGGCTCCTAATAACCCACCTTGCAGTGACACATGTCAGAATCCGGTTGAACTTGTGAAAATATCGCAATATAATTCTCTCAGTACGAAAACTGCGGAATACCTCAAGGAAATGCTGATAAAATTCGGCCCTATTTCTTGTTTCATCTATGACTATCCCGTACAGAACAAGAACCATGTGATGTTGTTGGTAGGATATAAAATTGCCAAAGAAGGCGATATAGTCTATCACGGCACCGGACCAAATGATCCGCCTATTATTCTTGATTCACAATGTGGTTTCCTTGATGGTATTACCTGGTATTTTAAAGATAGTGGACAAGGTCAGTTTATACCTCATGGATTGAACCTTAATAAGCTAGACCTAAATGAAAGCAATTATCTTACCGGTGATATTTTCAGGTACAGATCGAATACTGAAACAACCATCTTATGCTCAGACGAGGACGGAGACGGATATTATTGGTGGGGAGTACACCGGTATACAAACGGGAATCAAGTTAATCCATTGCTATGTAATTGTCCTCCGGGTGTAAAAGGTGATGAGGAAGATTGCAATGACAATGACCCCACTGCCGGACCGTACGTCCTTGATCCGAATGATCCCCAACCTTTGTATTCCTGCTCTCCTGTTGACTGCGAGACAAAAGAAGGAAAAATTGATATTCTTGGAGACAATGTATGGCCAATTGAGGGAGGCGACCTGCATATTGATTCAAATATTATCATTCACACAAATGCAAAACTTACTATTAACTGTCAGGTATTCTTTACTCCCGGGGTTAAAATCATTGTACAACCGGGCGGAACCTTAAAACTGGAAGGGACTCCCGATTACCCCGCAAGGTTGACCTCCGGTTGCGGTGAGTTTTGGGGAGGAATAGAAGTACAGGGAGATCCGTCATTACCTCAGCGTCTGGAATATCAGGGTATGGTGATCATAAATTCCGGAATAATCGAGAATGCGACCACCGGGATAAAGACCATCAATGCAGGGGTACTTCCTGATGGAGGAGGTATTCCATTGGAGGAAGGCACTCCTTCCGGTGGGATTATCCGGGCCACCGGAGCCACCTTTCGCAACAATATCACCGGTGTTGACTTTCTACCTTACCGGGATAATGCGTCAACGTCAAATAAAAGTTTTTTCAGGGGTTGTACTTTTGAAACGACGAAGGAACTTTTTGACGAACATTTGCCATCTTATTTATTGAAATTGTCGGGTATTGATACACTGGTTATTAAAGGGAGTAGATTCAGAAATACACGGAAGAAAACTATTCAGCCCAACCACAGGGGATATGGAATTTATTCATATAATGCAGAGTTGAAACTGGATACAATATATAAAACCCAACCTGTTATAGATGAAATACCCTGCAAATTTGACAGTCTGAATTATGGAATTTATACAATGGCAAGTAATCTTGGCATGTCCTCTTTGGATGCATATAATTGTGTTTTCAAAGATAATGCCCGTGGTCTTTATGCAAGCGGATTTACCCTTGTCAATCCATTTGAAGTGAGAAACTCCAGGTTTTATTATAATGATGAAATGACAAGTAATCCTGTTTACTTGCTGTACCTGAATAATTGCACAGGCTTTAAAGTACATCAAAACACATTTATGGGGACGACCAGTGTTATCAATGACCAATACGGAGTGATTGTCAATAACGCGTTAGTTGATAATAATTACATATACCATAATACCTTTCAGAGGTTGACCTACGGCATCCAAGGCCTGAATATAAACAGGAACAATAATGCGTATATCGATGGTGGCGTGCCGATCTTCATACCGACCGGACTCAGATTTATCTGTAATAAATTTGAAGATGTCGGGTGCAACTCCGATTTTCTGATCAACGCGAATCTGCAATATCCCCCGGTACAACTCGGTATTGCTTGTAACCAGCGAAATGCATCAAATATTTCGGATCCTACCCAGGAGCCGGCAGGCAATATCTTTTCAACGAGTCATGATAACAATGATCCGTATGATAATCTTTGGGACATCAATATCAGCCAATCGGTCGGTGATATTTTGTACACATATCACATATCTTCAGACCCACCCGGTCTTAGATTATTCCCAGAGTTTGTTTCAAATCCGGATAAAGTTAATTATGACGGAAAAGTTCTTACATATTCTGAAGATGCAAGTTGTCCCGATACATTCTTTCCCGAAGGTGACATTACTGAATTTCGTTCAGAAATAAATTTTGCAAATCAAAAAATTGACAGCCTGATCAACCTTTTGCAGTACCTGGTTGATGAAGGATCGACCGATAGCCTGAAATCAATGGTTGAGAACAGTACATTAGAGCAATCTTATGAAGTTTACCAGGATCTGATGAGCGCTTCACCCTATCTGTCCGATTCTGTCGTTAAATCATCCATTGAAAAAGAGGAGATATTGCCCAACGCAATGATCCGCGACATCATGGTAGCCAACCCGCAGTCGGCCAAAAGTGAAGAGCTGCTCACGGCCCTCGATGAACGTGCCGATCCCATGCCCGATTCATTATGGGCCGATATCCTGCAGGGAATGAATATTGTCGGCGCCATGGAACGGTTGGTTGGCGAACTGTCAGGCTGTATGCAACACCGGGATCTTTATTTCAATGCCCTGGCAGAACTTTTTATGAATGACACTATCAATCCACGGGCTCAGGACAGCCTTATTTCACTTTTTACAGGTGATAGCCGAATTGATTCACGTTATTTATTGCTTCAATATTATCTTACCAAGCACGATTATGATCAGGCCACAAGTATCGTTCAGGCTATTCCTTCCCAATATGATCTGACAGAAATACAGTCTGCCATCCATCAAAGGGTTGTAAATTTGCTTACCGTGTTGCCTCTTTTGTTTACCGATAGTCTTGGATATCTGGTTCCCGACAGCCTGCAAAGGATATTGCTGGAACAGATCGCCGGAACCGATTGTGATTTTCCGGGAGCATGGGCACGGAATATTCTAATCGCATCAGGATTGATGAATTATGAAGAACCAATTGTTAATGAATCAACATTAAAATCTTCCCGAAAAGATAAATATCACTGGAAATCATCGCGTTCAATAAAATCTGATTTGAAAGTCTTTCCGAACCCGGCAAAGGATTACCTGGTTATTGAGTACCAGAAGGAAAGCGACGATGATCAGCTGCAGATTGTGATCCTCGATATGCAAGGGAGAAGAATCGGTTTGTATCAGTTAGATAAAAATACGGATCAGAAGATTATTCCGACAACCGGGATGAAAACAGGAAGCTATATGATACAGTTATATGTTAATGGTGTTCATAAAAAATCAAATAAAATAATGGTTATACATTAATTTCTCTCGTTAATGAAGGTTAGGTTTTTTCTATTAGTAATGCTCTGTCTTTTCACATTATGGAAAGGAAATTGCCAGCAGTGGATAAGAATTTATTCTGACTCAACAGATATAGAATTGAACAGAATACATGAGCACTATGATAAGGGATACATGTTTACAGGTATAAAATATAAGGGTTGGTCATATTACGGATGGATCATGAAGACAGACATTAACGGTGAAATGCTTTGGTCGAAAGCATATGGTACTTCAGAAAAGATATATCAATTTATCTCATCACGGCTTACGAATGATGGGGGAGGGATTTATTGTGGCGGCACCAATAAGTTATTAACCAGTTGTACGGATCCGTTACTGGTGAAAGTAAATGCCTGCGGAGACAAGGAATGGTGTAAGGTTTATAAGGCGCCGGGATGTAACAGTTGGGCAGGCGATGTTGAGGTAATTAAAGAGAATGGTTATATGGCTCTGATAAATCAGTGGAAATCAGGAGAAGAAGAAAGAATCTGGCTTTTCAGGCTTGACAGCGTGGGCGAAGTGATCTGGGCACAGGCTTATGCCACCGATCCTGATTTCGCTTCAGAAGTACCTCATTCCTTATTAAAAACAATCGATAATTGTGTTGTGATCACGGGTCAGGCATATTACCCCGATCCCACTTATCCCAATAAAAGCATCATCAAGATCATTTTGATTAAAGTTAATCTTGACGGCGAAGCAGTTTTTGAGGTTCCCTGGGGGACGGATAACGGTGTATTCAGCGATGGCCGGCTCTCGGTCATTGATACCAGGAACAATATATATACCGCAGGACGGAGAGCCCGGAAAGAAGTACCTTACGGGGATTCTCCTTGTTTGTTTAAGACTTCTGCAACGGGAAACCCTGTTTTTTATAAAGACCTCAAATCTACATCAACGATGGGTATTGCAACAACTATTAACTGGTTTCAGGATTCAACTTTAGCAATAGTTACCTATTGGAAAGAGTCATCAGGATTGGATACTACCGGTGTAATTAAAACAGATTCAATGGGGAACTTTCAGAAACAGAAAATTCTTACCACAGTTTCAGAATATGCTTTTTGGGGTTCAGATATTACCTTTAATGATAAACTTATTCTGGGGGGGAGCTTTTATGATTCAGGGTATTTTCATGGGTGTGCAATTAAATTAACAAGCGATCTTGAATACGACAGCATCTATACAACTCCATTCACTTATGACAGCCTTTGTCCGCACCCGATCGCATCGGATACTACATCGTTGGATGATTGCGAGATTGTGATAGTGGGAACAGACGACCCAGTACAAAACCCGGAAAAAACAATGTTGCATGTTTATCCTAATCCGGCAGAGAGTTCGGTAACCTTGGAGATGCCCGAATACCTGGTCAGAAAATGGGCTAGCCAGGGAACCTCAGGCACCGGAATAACCGCAACGACATACTACTACCAATGGCAATCGGTAAGGCTGGATGTTTTTGACCTGTTCGGAAAGTTGATGTATTCGCAGGAAGTTCCCGGGGAAACCGAAAAAATCAAACTTGATATCTCCTGCTGGCCTGCAGGGATGTACCATGCCCGGCTGGTATTTATGAATGATGCTGTTACCAGCACGAAGTTTGTGAAGCAGTGAGTGTTGTTTGGATGGATACTTTATGGGATCACTAATTTTTTAGTCTCGACTCCATCGGGCGACATGATTTTCACAAGATAGGTGCCCGGTGTCAAAGAACTGACATCCACCTCGAATTTGTTTTGGTTTTTTGCCCTGACACACATTACGGATCTTCCAGTTATCGTATATATGGTTATGGTTTTTTCGCCGGAAGATTCCCTGCTGGCCGAGATCGTAATTTTATTAGCAGAGGGATTGGGAAAAATAGTCGTGAAGGGGGATGGATTTTCCCGGGGTCCGGTCGAGACCGGAATTCCCCCGTTGGTTGTTCCAAACAGATAACAGTAAAAGCTACCTGTAAAAGCACAATTTCCGGTTACTGCGACTGCAAAAAGTAGATGATTGGCTGGAACGAACTGTTCGTGCCAGGAGGTACCTCCGTCGGTTGTTTTTAAAATCAATCCAGAATTGTCATTAGTGCCTCCCACCGCATAACCGGTATCAGAATCATAAAAATCAACGGCTAAAAGGTCGTCATTCGTTGGAAAGTTGAATTCTTCCCAGGTTTGCCCACCATCTGTTGTATGAATGATCAAACCATTATATCCGACCCCAAACCCTTCATCAGCACTAAGGAAGTCTAATGCATAAATATTAAAACCATCGGTGATCGGGTTCCAGGTAGTACCTGCATCGGTGGTCTTCAGCAGCGTTGAATTTCCGGCGGCATATCCTGTGGTTGCATCACTAAAACAGACTGCGTCATAATCCAAATCCGGAACCCCTGTGATGTACGTCCATGATTGTCCGTAATCCATTGATCGTACCATTAATCCATTATCACCTACCCCCACGTACGTTCCATTATTTGTATGCGATATCGACCGGACACCCAGCCAGCCAAGTCCCGACATGCGGAGTTTCCATGTCTGCCCGCCGTCGAAAGTGCTGTAAATGTGGCTGCCACCTATGCAACCCATGTTTTCGTTGATAAAATCAATGGCTCTGAATTCCTTATTAGAAAAAGATGAATCAAGAAGGAACCATGTAGCACCACCATCTGTTGTTTTCAGAATGTTACCTATCCAAGCTTGGCCTCCATGGACTATTGCATAGCCGGTTTGCGCCGTGGGAAAATCTATCCCAAAGATACCGGCCCCCCAGCCAAGAGGCGTCGCCGACCAATTTTGAAGGGAGATCCAGGAACTTCCATAATCAGTTGTTTTTACGAGACAACCCCAATAACCAGCAGCATAAGCAGTTCCTCCGGTACAAGCAGATATGGTCATGGTTAAAGGCGAATATTCGGGAAGCTGTAGCTGGCTCCAGCTATTTCCGCCATCGGTAGAAAGATATTTTACAGAGCTGCTGGAAAGGCTAACCGGACTAAATTCTTTTCCGTTCAGGATCAGGGTATCAGGACTAAATGCAGCAATGGATGAGAACCATGCCGAGTCATTGAGATACTGGTTGCTCCATGTTAATCCGCCATCGGTTGTTTTCATTACCAGGCCACTGTCCCCAACAGCAAATCCTTTATCATTGGTTGGAAAAATAATACTAAGTATATCTTCAGAGCCAATATGAATTGCATTCCAACTATTTCCGCCATCGGTCGTTTTCAGAATATAACCAGAGTATCCTGTTGCATATCCGGTAAGAGAGGAGGGGAACCAGACACTGTTCAAAGTTACCGGTTCGTTGAAATAATAAGGAGTCCAGGTCATACCACCGTCTGAAGTCCTGATAATCTTCCCTCCGGAACAAACCACAAAACCATGTTGTGTGTCGGTAAAAAAGGATGCATTCAGATCCTCTTCCGGCTCATGATACACTGAATCCCATGTGATGCCTGCGTCGGTTGTCTTGAATATATATCCATTGGCGTCAACTACAAAACCAACGGAATTATCAGGGAAATCTAGCCCGATCATATTCATATACTTAGTATTTCCCACCAGGTTTTTAATCTCCCAGTTCAGTCCGCCATCCTCCGAATGCATTATAGTACCGCTAGAGCCGGCTGCCCATACGGAGTTGTCATTCCTGATCTTAATTATTTTAAGATCATTTCCCTGCGGCAGTGGGTTTCTCCATGTCCACTGACCCGATACTGTACCGGATAACAAGCCGCAGAAAATCACCAAAACCAGCTTTATATTCATAACTTTTATATAACGGATAATACAAATATAGTCAAATAATTTAAATATAAAAATTTTCTCAGTCAGATATCATAGGTCATTATATAAAGAATAGCGACTCGTGATACAAACCTTTAAAAAGTATGACATTTTCGGCTTTTGGTTCCATGATTGAAGAACCTTGCGTTTTAATGCGAGATTCTTCAATGGTAAGTTTAAGTTTTGTTGGGGAGACGCGAAACAATTTACTCTGTCTTCTCGGATGTCCGTTTCAACGCAAGTAAAAATTGTTTCATATCGGAGTGCAAGGCTTTACTACTGTAAAAAAGAGTCAATAACGGCCCTCCCATGGATTCTTCATTGTACACTCTAGTCTGGTTAATGTCAAGTACTTCCAGAACATACCGGTCAACTGCTTTCGCGCCAAAAGAAGTTCCGGTCCAAGTGAGTTCTTTACCTGGATTCACCACTACAAACATCGATTCTATTTTTGAGCCGCCGTTTTCCCAGGTAAAAGTAACCCCGGGTGCGACAGCTGCCCCTATATGTATACTTTTAACTTCAGGAAGCCATGCTGGCCAATTTTGAACATCGCTCAGGACTTGCCAGACCCGGGAAGCAGAAGCATTTATGACTATTGTGTCACGTGCTTGAATTGGTGCTTTGTGATCTATACGCCCCTGTTTGGCGTATTGATTTTGTAAGTTATCCAACGATGGCCCGATATAGAATACTTGAAATTTCAAGGCCAGCACACAGATCACCAATACAATCAAACTTAGAACAATCAGCAATACCTTTTTAAAATGGATTTTTGTATTCATGATTATTCCTCTTTCTTAAAATTCATAAATAAATATATTTTATAAAGTTACTATATTGTATAAAACAAAGTGAGCATCATACATAATATTAATGAAAGTCCGACATCAAAAAATCAGTTTTTATATAGGAATTGACCGGAATTTCAGTTCTCCCGCATTAAAATAAATTTCTCTCTTTATAGCATAAAAAACGGATTATTTCGTTATCTTTATACTTATAATGATGAGCAACGGAAAATTGTTATACTCATGACTTGGGTTATCACTTATATTACTTGGATTCATTTTATCACTGCCATCATCAGCCTTCAGCTTTTTCTGGTAGTTCAGCGGATGCAGCCGTTCAGAGGTAAATCGTCATTCCTGCTGATGATCATTTTTTCTTTTGCCTGGTCCATAATACTGACATTTGAATCGGTAGTCCCCACCATTCCGGAGAAGGTGATGTGGTCAGAATTCGAGTATTTCTGTAACATGGGATTATCCCTGCTGTTCTTTCAATTTATTCTTTCGTACAATCTCGGAAAACGTTTATGGATAGAACGGAGATTCTGGATTTTGCTTTTGCTCCCGTTAATCACTCTTATTCTTGTATTTACCAACGACTTCCATCATCTCATATGGACCGGTTATTCCTGGAGTCCGGAAGGCAACAATATCCTGATATACCATCATGGCCCCTTTTTTTATATCGCCATGGCATATTCCACTATCGTGGCTGTTTCAGCGATTGTTCTGCTGATTTCTTTTATCCGGCAACGACCTCGGTTCTATAAGCATAAGGCCGGATACCTTATCACGGGATCGCTTTTTCCCCTTTTTTCGGGTATTATCTATACAACGGGATTGAGTCAGGGGGTGAATATATCTCCCATCGGACTTCTTTTTACCGGATTTATCTTTTTCTGGGGAATCTCCCGCGGACAATTATTCGATATTGTTCCCGCCGGCCACCGGCTCATGATAGAGACTATGCCCGATGGTGTGATTGTTCTGGATCCAAACAACTTCATTATGGATGTTAATCCATCCGTCATGAAGTCGCTTAAAATTCAAGATAATATCATAGGGCAGAAACTTGAGATGGCCATTCCGGGTTTGGAAGAATCACTGAAGAAACTCATCCTGAATCCGGAATCACGGTTAGAGATATTTCTTGAATCGCCTGTTGCCTGTTGGTTTGAGGTCATGCTTACACCACTCAGGAATAATAAGAGAACTTCCCTCGGTAGTTTGCTGATTCTTCACGATATTTCGCACCGGAAAAGGACCGAATTACAATTAAAAAAATTAGCCGGTGAGCTTACGGAACTAAATGCAACAAAGGATCGTCTGTACTCCATCATCGGGCATGATCTCCGCAGCCCTTTCAATTCGATCCTGGGTTTTTCGGGGTTGCTGGTGGAGTCGTATGATGATTTGACCGATGATGAAAGAAAACAGTATTCCGAAAATATATATAACACTTCCAGAAGCGCTTATAAACTGTTGGAAAACCTTTTGGAATGGTCGCGGCTCCAGCTTGACCGATCGGCGTTCGCTCCGGAAGAGCTGAACCTGAATCTGTTCGTGAATGAAGTAATTAATCAAATACAGGGAGCTGCTACCGGCAAAAACATTACATTGCTCAACAGTGTCTCCTCGGCACAAGTTGTATATGCCGATAAAAATATGTTGAGTACCATTCTCAGGAATCTGATCTCCAATGGAATTAAATTCACGTATCTCGGCGGAAGAGTCGAGGTATCGGCTACGGCGCAACCTGAAGGGGTAGAGATCTGTGTTGCCGATAACGGAACTGGAATCCCGAAAAAGGCTCAGGAGGAATTGTACCATCCCGACATCCTTCTGTCAACGCCGGGTACCCAAAATGAAAAAGGAACCGGTCTTGGACTGATCTTGTGCAAGGAGTTCATCGGGAAACACAACGGAACCAACCGCCTTGAAAGCGAAGAAGGGAAAGGCAGTCGCTTTTATTTTACCTTACCAAATAAGAAGGATCTCCGTTAAAAGTAAACCGGTGTCCGGTTAAATCTCCCAGGTGTCGCCTGAATTCAGCAGGTCATCCACATTTTTTATCTTCCCGGTTTCTTTGGCATATTTGACTTGTTCCTGAACAAGGTCGTCATAGGTCGGGAACATGGCGGAACGGATAACGCCGAATACCATGGGATAGTTTGGCGGAGCTAATTTTGCCAGCATAAGATGGATCCCCGGATCCTGGTTATACTGATCGTGGACGAGAATATCATCGATGGTGATGCCATCCTTTCCGATCTGTGCGACTTCAACCCTTGTATCTTTCAGGATCAGTCCTTTATCCTTATTTTTTCCGAATAACATGGGATCTCCGTTCTTCAGGATCAGCATGGTCTCTTCCTTAACCTCTTTACCGGTAATATCGCTATGAGCCTTATCCGCGAAGATGATACAATTCTGCATGATCTCGATGATGGAAGTGCCGTCATGACGGGCAGCTTCAAACATGGCCTCCGTCATCAGGTTGATGTTGTTGTCGGGAACCCTTGCAAAAAATGTTCCCTGGGCGCCCATCACGAGCTCCCCTATGTTGAAAGGATGTTCGATCGTACCCTGGGGAGAGGTCTTTGTTACCTTGCCCATCGGGGTCGTCGGAGAATACTGTCCTTTTGTCAATCCGTAGATCTGGTTATTGAACAACAGGATGTTCAGGTCGACATTTCTGCGGATAATATGGATGAAATGGTTTCCTCCGATGGCGAGCGAATCACCGTCGCCGGTAGCTACCCATACGCTGAGCCGGGGATTGGAGATCTTTACGCCTGTGGCAATGGCTGCAGCGCGTCCGTGGATACCATGAATACCATAAGTGTTAACGTAATACGGAAAGCGGGAAGAACATCCGATCCCGGAGATGATGCAGAAATTCTCCTTACGGTAACCAATTTTTGGAAATACCCGTTCGACGGAATTAAGAATGGCATGGGCGCCGCATCCGGGACACCATTTTACCATCTGGTCGCTTTCAAAATCTTCTTTGTTCAGTTGAACATTCGAGCGTTCAATAGTCATATTTGTGAATTCCATCTTATTTTTCCTCCAATAGTTCGTTAAACTTATCGGTCAACTCGTTGACCATGAAAGGCAGTCCCTGTACTTTATTGAACTGGCGGTAGTCCGACATCGGGAATTTCATCCGCAGGTAGTTGACAAATTGCCCGCTGTTCAGTTCACATACCAGGATCTTTTTGAATTTCTTCAGGATAGAACCCGTATTTCTGGGAAGAGGCATAATATAATTGAAATGAGCATGACTGATATTTTTTCCTTCATCCTGCATTTTCTTTACGGCTGAATGAACTGCTCCATAAGTTCCTCCCCAGCTGACGACAAGGAGATCGCCCGATTTTCGTCCATCCACGGTTTGTTCGGGAATGAATTCGGCGACTTTTTCGACTTTGGCTGCCCGGAGGTCGACCATTAACTGGTGATTCAGCGGATCGGTGGAAACACTGCCGGTAATATTTTCCTTTTCAAGACCTCCGAGTCGGTGTCTTAATCCTTCCGTTCCGGGAAGAGCCCATTGCCTTGCCAGCGTTTTTGGATCTCTTTTATAGGGTTTGAACTCCGGATCATTCGGTTGTGCAACCGGAGGATTAATCGGTGGCATATCTGCCATCTTCGGGATCCTGAATAATGTAGAACCAAAACCAAGATATCCGTCGGTCAGAAGAATACAGGGGGTCATATGTTCCATGGAGAGCTTGGCTGCCATGTAAGCGTAATAGAAACAATTTTCGGAGGTGGATGCCGCTACCACGATGACCGGGCATTCCCCGTTACGTCCAAAGAGTGCCTGGTAGAGGTCGCTTTGTTCAGATTTGGTGGGAAGTCCTGTGGAAGGACCGCCCCGTTGCACGTCGACGATAACCAAGGGCAATTCTGTCATGACTGCCAAACCTATGGCTTCACTTTTAAGGGAGAGTCCGGGGCCGGAAGTGGAAGTACATGCAAGCGATCCGGTAAAAGAGGCGCCGATGGCGGAACAGATTCCTGCAATCTCATCTTCAGCCTGGAATACTTTAGCACCGAGCGATTTATGCTGGGCAAGTTCCATCAGAATTTCCGTTGCCGGAGTGATGGGGTAAGAACCCAGGAACAATGGTCGTCCCGATTTTTCCGAAGCGGCAAGCAGCCCCCATGCAGTGCCGATATTTCCGGTGATATTACGGTAACGGCCCTTTTCCATCTTAGCAGGGGAGACATGAATAACCGATTCCAGCGCTTCGATAGTATCTGCGTAATTATACCCGGCCTGGAGGACGATCTTATTGATGTCGATAAGTTCGGGTTTCTTCTTGAATTTTTTCTCGAAATATTTAAACGATGGCTTCAGGTCGCGGTTGAAAATAAGGTACAGCATTCCCAACGCAAACATGTTCTTGCTGCGTTCGGAGGTCTTGTTATCAGTACCATGATCTTTCAGGCTTTCCCTGGTCAGGGTTGTGATCGGTGCCTTAATTACATGAAAGTTGCTCAGGGTATTGTCATCCAGCGGATTGACTTTATATCCGGCTTTTTCAATTGCCTTTGGTTCGAATGAATCGGTGTCGAGCAGGATGGTTGCTCCTTTCTTTGCCCACTTCAGATTTGCTTTCAGTGAAGCAGGATTCATGGCAACCAGAACATCGACCAGGTCGCCGGTAGTAAAAATTTTTGAACTTCCCATGTGAACCTGGAATCCCGAGACCCCGGCAACAGTATTTTGGGGGGCACGGATTTCGGCAGGAAAATCGGGGAATGTGGCAAGGTCATTTCCTACCAATGCTGCCACGTCGGAGAACATATTCCCTGACAGTTGCATGCCATCACCGGAGTCGCCGACAAATTTGACAACAACGTCTTCCCGTTCAATGACGGGTCTTTTTTTTGTAGCCATAATAGAAATCTTTTAGCGGCACAAAAGTACATTTTTTGGAGATAGAATACCAGGAAATAGGATTTTTTGTTGGGTGAAAGAGTAAAGATATGGGATGAGAGAGCGGGGACCGGGAAAGCCGGATGTAAAGTGTAAAGTATATTGTGCAGGAGGAAATATGTTTCCGCGACGGGGCAAGGGTAAACGAAAAAGCCGTCCTTTTGGGACGGCTTTTTCGTTTGATTGAAATTGGTTAATGATCACTCCGGATGAATTGCTTCAACGGGGCAAACATCGGCACATGCGCCACATTCCGTACAGACTTCGGGGTCAATTTTATAAATATCACCTTCAGAAATTGCTTCAACGGGGCATTCATCGATGCAGGTTCCGCAAGCGGTACAATCTTGATTGATTTTGTAAGCCATGACTTTGTTATTTTAGTGCCCGGACGTACCGGACAAGGTTAATAATGCGAATTACCGTACAAAGATACAATTTTTAATAAAACGGACAATACATATTCATATTGAAATTTTACAATCCATTTTGCTGCCAGGAATCATATTTAGTTCAATTATTCATGTTCGAAGACTTTCAGTTCCATGTTAATCCCATCGAAAACAGCATAGGAATAATGGGTAAGCCAGTCGCCCAGAACAATTTGTCTCGCTTTTTCGCTGAGCTTCAGATCCAGTGGGTAATGATAGTGTCCGTATACAAGAAAGTCAAGTTCAGGATGTCCTTCAATGAGATTCACTGAATGAACGGCCAGCCTGCCGGAGATCAGCTTCAGGTTCCTCTCCTCATCATTTTCCTGCCTGGTCATTGCGGCATTCCTGCTTTTTCTTGACCAGAAAAGGGCCATCCTGATCCCGAGATCCGGATGCAATAATCCGAAAAGCCATTGATTAAACTTACAGGCAAAAACCCGTTTGATGAACTTATAACCGCGATCGCCGGGTCCCAGGCCATCGCCATGAGCGAGGTAGAATTTTTTGCCGGAGAATTCCGTAAACAGAGGTTTGCCATGAAGTATCAGATTCAACTCGTCGGAGAGATAATTGAATGCCCACATATCGTGGTTCCCCAGGAAAAGATGTACCGGGGTCCCTGAATCGGTAATCTTGGCCAGCTTTCCCAACAGCCTTACATAGCCTTTTGGAACCGCGGTCCGGTATTCGAACCAAAAGTCAAAAAGATCACCCATCAGGTAGATCTCTTTCGCATCCGGCCGGATCATATCAAGCCAGGCAACAAGCTTCTTCTCGCGTTCCAGGCTCTTATCATGATCCGGTATTCCGAGATGAAAGTCTGAAACAAAATATATCTTATTCCCCATTGTTAAATTTGAGGCAATTTACAATTTTTTTGACTTCTTCACCTGTTGTTCCCTTTGAAATTCCAACATCCGCTGATGATGATACAGAACATGTTTATTTTGCGGGTAATAGTTCATCAGAGTACTGTCGAGTTTCCTGAAAAATGGCTGATCCTCATCGGGTGAGAGAACCGTATGCAGTCCGAAGGCATAATTGAGTACGATCAATGACGACAGAGACCCGGGATTCCGGTCGATAAAGGTTTTTCCGAAATCACGCTGACTATCCCAGATCTTCCGGAAGGCGGTATCAATCTGAAGGGTCAACTGATAAAAACCGGAGCTGTCCTGATTTTCGATCAGGAGCGTTTCAAGGGAATCGACCTTTCTCTCATTCTTTCGGGTGAAAAGGAAAAACGATTCTAGTTTTTCAGCCTCTTCGGATCCCTTTAACTTTATCCTGTCTGGAAATGACACAAAATCGCCTGTAAGGGTTATGGTATCCCCGCGGTCCATATAAAGAACCATCACCTTGCCCTGATTTGATTGAAGCATGTAAAAACCCGGTCCTTCCGGCTTAACGGAGAAGATGAACCGACCTCCTGAATCCAGGACCAGAGAATCTACCCGGATCACCGATTGGGCGTTCAGTTCCAGCAGCGTGATCTTTTCGTCTGTGCAGTTTTGAAATTTTCCTTCAATGATCCCTGATTCCTGATGATGGTTGTTACACCCCAGGAACATCAAACAAATGAAGAGAAAAGTTTTTGCCTGGTTTGTCATGAGATTTTTTTTGTTGCCCTTAGGATATTCCTTTTTCCCGGAGGACCTGCCAGTTTTTCAATTGCGAACCCGATCTCTTTTAACATCCTGACAACCTGACCTTTTACCGAGAAGGTTACCAGAACGGCTCCGGGTACCATACTATCATGAATTCTTCTGAATATTGACTCAGCCCAGATTGCCGGAGCGACATCCGGAGCGAAGGCATCGAAATATACGCAATGCTGACCGGAGAGCGGAGGGATCAGATGTTCCATTTTTTCATGGATCTTAAGAATCGTGAAAAAGGGGGAGACGGATTCGATATTTCCCCAGCCGGATTGGTGAAGCCTTCGAAATATAGCGGCTGAACCAGGGATATTAAGTTGGGCGGGGTAATTCAAAGCCGACCAGACCTCTGTTTCTAGCGGAAAGGCTTCGACTGCGGTATAAAAAACCGGTTTTCTTAATTTTTCTGCTTCCAAACAGGTTAATAAAGCGTTAAGACCTGTACCGAATCCGACTTCCAGGATATGAACTGAACCGGCAAGGGATGTAGCTTTTATAAATCCGGCTTCTATATAGATATGCCGGGACTCCCTGATAGCCCCACCCGTCGAATGATAATGTTCATTCAAACCGGGAACAAAAAGAGTATGTGATCCATCACCGGTAGTAATGATCTCAAGGTTAATCATGCTGTCAGTACCTCACTTTTCATCTGGTTACTGCATCACTCTATTACGGGACCATTTATTACTTGTATATAGAAGCAACAAGGTCAATAGAGCTTTGGATACTTATTCGGATTATATTCGTGCATTACCTCGTAAACCATCTCAAACACATCTTCCGCATTGGGTTTTGAGAAGTAATCTCCGTCGTTGGTATAGGCGGGGCGGTGGTCATTGGATGTCAGGGTTCTCGGCTCGGCGTCGAGATAGTTGTATCCGCCTTGTTCTTCAAGGACTTTTTGCAGCATGAATGCCGTGGCTCCCCCGGGGCCATCTTCATCGAAAAAGATGATCTTATTTGTTTTTTTCAATGAGTTGAGGATTGTCTGGTTACGGTCAAAAGGCAGGAGGGTCTGGACGTCGATCAGCTCAACGGAGATATTAAAATCGGAGATCTGGGGGAGTGCCTCCTGGGCAATTTTAACGCATGAACCATAGGTGACCAGGGTCACGTCGCTGCCTTCTGTCAGGACTTCCGGTATCCCAATGGGGATCCGGTATTGTCCGATATTGTCGGGCATTCGTTCTTTAAGGCGATAACCGTTTAAAGGTTCAATGATAAGCGCTGCATCATCGGAGGCCATCATGGTGTTGTAAAATCCTGCCGCCTGGGTCATATTTCGTGGTACCAGGACATAGATCCCGCGGATCGAGTTGATGACCATGCTCAGAGCACTTCCCGAGTGCCAGATCCCGACCAGGCGGTGACCCCGGGTACTGATGATGACCGGCGCTTTTTGCCCTCCTCTTGTTCTGTATTGGGTTGTGGCAAGGTCGTCGGAGAGTATTTGCAGGCCGTAAAGAAGATAGTCGAAATACTGGATTTCGGCGATCGGTCTAAGACCGCGTAAGGCAAGACCGATTGCCTGACCGACAATGGTAGCTTCACGTATCCCGGTATCAAATACCCTGTTTTCGCCATATTTTACCTGCATTCCCTCCAGGGTTTGGTTCACCCCTCCGATCTTTCCCACATCTTCTCCAAAGATCAGGGAGCGTGGATTTTCTTTAAGGATATAATCAAAATTGGCATTCAGCACCTCCCGCCCGGTCACTATCGGAGATTGATCGGAAAATCCGGGAAGAATGGATTCGATATTCAGGGCGCTCTCTTTTGATTCGCTGTAAAGATGCGAGTTGTATCGTTCCGCATTCAGCTTCGACTGCTCCGTCATCCAGGCTTCCAGGTCGGCTTTCATTGGTTTTTTTGTACTGCAACTGATACATACTTCGCGGAGAATTTGCTTGGCTGCTGCAATCACATTTCTCCGTATCGGATCTGCGATTTTCTGCAGATCAGACACAATCTTATCGATCTGTTCCTGTCGTTTGCATGGACAGTCGGCTGATTTTACAAGGTGGATCAAATATTCACGTTCGGCCCTTATGGGTTCCTGGTATGCTTTCCAGGCGGTATCACGGGCAGCTTTGGCTGTTTTCACTGCTTCCGATTCAATGGCATCCAGTTCCGCCTCTGTAGCCAACTTTTCAGCGAGTATCCATTTCCGCATTCGCGGGATGCAGTCATGATCTTTTTCCCATGCCAGCCGTTCGGCGGATTTATAACGTTCATGAGAGCCTGAAGTCGAATGACCCTGTGGCTGGGTAAGCTCCTGGACATGGAAAACAACCGGTACATGATCCTTCCGGCAGAGGGCAATACCTTCCTCATACATGTTGTACAAAGCCGGATAGTCCCACCCTTTGCATGTATAGAGCCTGATTCCCGGCTTATTTTCACCGGCCAACAATCCTGACAGTACTTCCGAGATGCTCTCTTTCGTTGTCTGATATTTGATTGGTACAGAGATACCGTACCCGTCATCCCATATGGAGAGAGCAATGGGGACTTGCAGAACCCCGGCTGCATTGACCGTTTCAAAAAAATGACCTTCCGATGTCGAGGCATCCCCGATCATCCCAAAGGCAACTTCATTCCCCTTGTTTGTGAATTTTTCTGTCTCTTTCCACATTTCAGGGTTGTTACGAAAGACCTTGGAAGCAAGCGCCAGGCCTAACAATCTTGGCATTTGTCCAGCAGTAGGAGATATGTCGCCGGAAGAGTTTTTTTGCTTCATCAGGTCTTTCCAGGCTCCTGTTTCATCCAGGCTGCGGGTGGCAAAATGGCAATTCATGATCCGACCCCCGTTGTCGGGATTACGTGTCAGATCAGGATCTCCGTACAATTGCGCGAAAAACCGCTCCGGTGAATGCAACCCGACCGCCATCATGAACGTCTGATCACGATAGTAACCTGAGCGCCAGTCGCCATCCTGAAAAAATTTTGCCAGGATGATCTGAGGGATCTCTTTGCCGTCGCCGAAGAGGCCGAAATTGGCCCTACCGCCGAAAACCTCGCGGCGTCCGAGGATACTGATCTGCCGGCTGACGTTTGCCAGCCGGTAATCATTCAGTATCTCCACTTTGCTGAATTTTCTTTGCTTAACCATAGCCGGGTTCAATAATTCTCAGCCAGCAGTTCAAAATATGCCATCGGATGACTACATGAAGGACAGTTCTGCAAGGCTTTATTCCCGTAATGGATATAACCGCATTTACGGCAGATCCAGTAAGTTTTCTCATCCTTTTCAAAGACCCTGTTTTTTTCAAGGTTTGTCAGCAGTTTCCGGTATCTTTTTTCATGATGTTCCTCAATACCGGAAATTATCTTAAAGGAGGCGGCAACCTTTGGAAATCCTTCGGCGGAAGCGATTTTCGAGAACTCGGGGTAGAGGTCATGCCATTCCTCATATTCACCTTCGGCGGCGGCTTTCAGATTCTGGTCGGTAGTACCGATGATCCCGGCCGGATAGGTTGCTGTGATCTCGACCGCTCCTCCTTCCAGGTATTTAAAAAATATCTTGGCATGTTGCTCTTCGTTGAGAGCGGTTTCAGCAAAGATGGCAGCGATTTGTTCAAAGCCCTCTTTCTGTGCCTGTTTGGAGAAGAAGGTGTAGCGGTTTTTTGCCTGGGATTCCCCAGCAAAGGCCTTCAGCAGGTTTTTTTCGGTTTGTGTGCCTTTAATACTTTTTTCCATAACGATCATTTTTGTTTCAAAGTTAATGAGAAATTATTAAATATGCTACATCCGGTCGGTTACCGGATGGCGATGAGCAGATAATATCATTAAAATTCTGAAGACCTGAAAATGTGAGAATAAGGTTTGTCTATCTTCAAATTTTCAAATCTTCAGATTATCCGGAGATCATTTACCGGTTTTCAATCCATTTGACGATTTTTTCACTGGACGGCAGTTCTCCCGGCGGAACCATTCCTATCAACTGTCCGTTCTCATCGATCATGAATTTCTGGAAATTCCATTTTACCGGAGCATCCATGACGCCATTCCCGGTCTTTGTCGTCAGCCAGGTATAGAGCGGATGAATATCTATTCCCTTTACGGAGATCTTTGCCATCATAGGGAAAGTCACGCCATAATTTATAGTACAGAATTCCCTGATCTCTTCATTGGTGCCGGGTTCCTGGCGCATGAAATTGTTGGCCGGGAAGCCGATCACGACGAATTTGTCGGGACCATATTTTTCGTACAACTCCTCGAGTTGTGCATATTGAGGGGTATATCCGCATTTGGAAGCGGTGTTTACGACAAGAACCTTCTTCCCTTTCAGGGAAGAGAGGTCAAACGGCTTTCCGTTGATCCCGTTTACCCGGAAATCATAGAAAGTCTTTATTTCGTGGTTTTGAGCGGTTGTTTTCATGGTAATCAGTGTTATTAACGTTGAAAATATTATTACAGTTTTCATTTCTGATGCATTTATAATCTTTATCAAAAATATATAGATACAAAGATACAACAATTTTTGTTATTTATAACAAATCTAAATAAAAATTTTTATGTCGTTATTTTTAGCTTTCTTCTCACTTTATCTGAATCCCGCGAGCGCATTCCCCGCGGTTTACCGCGGGGTTAGCGATCAAAAAAATAAAAATTCCGCTTGGATCGGAGAATCCTCGCGTTTTAACGCGAGGTTCTTCAATTATCAGAATGTCCTCCGTTTAAAATGAACTGACATTAATTTTATTTATCCTGCGCTTATTCCCATCCGGTGCAAGAAAAGAGAATAGAAGAATCCTCACGTTTAACGCGAATTATTTCTTTTATAAAAATGTTTTTATATGAAAAATGTTTAAATTTGGAATATGTAAGAAGGAGATGTATAAACATTTATTTTCATTGCTTGTAGCATTTTGGTCGATCACACCGGGATTTTCACAAACGATCACCAGCGTGGGAACAGATTTTTGGATTGCGTTTCCCCGCAGTCAGGCTGGAACAATAATAAAGGTTTATATATCATCGAATTACTCAACCAGCGGATCGCTGTTCTCTCTCTTTCCGGGTGTAAATCGGAATTTTACTGTCACTCCCGGGGTTGTTACTGAAATTTTATTGCCTCCCGATATAGTACTTATGGACTCAGTTGAAAAGAAAGGGATAAGGATCACTTCAAACGATCCCATATCGGTATACGGACTAAATTATGAATATTTGATTCCCGATGCATTTCTGGGTTTGCCCATCAATGCTTTAGGAACCGATTATAGGATACTGAGTTATGAAGTAACGATTAACAGTTGGGGATCCGCTTATGGTATTGTTGCCACACAAGACGGAACGCAACTGACGATTTATAATGCCCAGACTGGTGAAACAACCAATGTTCATCTTGACATTGGAGAAACTTTTTACGAGGAATGTAAGAATTGGAGGGAAGATGTTACAGGATCAAGAATACAGTCTAATTTTCCGGTGGCAGTATTCGGATCGGTAATGTGTACATATCTACCATATGGCTGTTATAGTTATAATCATATTGTGGAACAGATGTTTCCCTGTAATTCATGGGGGAAGAATTTCGTAACCGTAGCGTTGGCAGGACGCGATGATTCGGGAGATATATTCAGGATTGTAGCCGCTGAAGATGGAACGATTATCTCTGTAAATGGAACACCGGTTGCGACCATCAATGCAGGTCAATTTTATGAAACCAACCTTGCAGGATATAATTCGATTACAACTTCCAAGGCGACGATGCTTGCCCAGTATGCCAAAGGTGAATCGTGTTCAGGACATACTATCGGAGATCCTTTCATGATGTTAATCCCTCCAAAGGAGCAGTTTCTCACCAGCTATACAATCTTTAATATTATTGTGGGTTATACCTCCCATTGGGTTAATGTGGTCGCTCCGGATTATGCTCTTGGAACCATATATCAGGATGGGGTTCTTATCCCCACATCAGCATTTACCCAGATCAGTACAACGAATTTTTACGGTGCTCAAAGATCAGTTACTGGAGGATCACATACTTTTAACAGCACAGTTCCGTTCGGTGTTTTTGTTTATGGCTGGGAATTTCAAGACTCCTATGGTTATCCCGGTGGATGTTCACTCTCTCCCGTGGGACTGGTTGACACCGTTACCCTGTTACCTGATACGGCTTATGGACAGTTGAATATTACCTTAGTCTGTTTAACCGCGACGGTCAAAGATGATCTTTTAAATCCTGTTGCCGGAGTGCTGGTTAATTTCTATATCAGCGGCATCAGTCCTATCACAGGGAATGCTTATACGGATGCTTCGGGGAGTGCTCAATATTGCTATACCCAGACGGGCGTTACCCCCGGAACGGATCATGTTTATGCTGAAGTTTTCGGTTTTAAGTCGGATACTTCAGTGGTGTTCTGGAGCTATAACCCCCCATGTACCAATCCGACCGGTGGCGGAACGATTGGCAATAATCAGAGCGATTGCGGAAGTTATACTCCGTCGCCGCTGATGAGCATATCTCTTCCCTCGGGACATAGCGGCACGCTGGAATATAAATGGCAGCTTTCTACAATAAGCAGTAGTACCGGATTTGCAGATATTGCCGGTAGTAATACAGCGTCGTACAGCCCGGTGGGCATTACACAGACAACCTGGTACAAGCGGATAGCCAAAGTTGACTGCATGCCAACCTGGTCGGGAGTTGCTGAATCGAACGTGGTTGAACTGGAAGTCATACCACCTCTTGATGTCGGATTAACCATTTTTGGCTCAGCCAATAATGTTTGTGCAGGCACCGCGGTCACCTATACGGCAACGCCCACGAACGGGGGAACAACCCCTGCTTACCAGTGGAAAGTCAATGGACTGGATATGGGGACAGACAACCCGACCTTTACTTACACTCCTGCAAACGGCGACCTTGTCGGCTGCGTACTGACCTCATCGGAGGAATGTACTGTCAATAACCCTGCCGCATCAAATACCATTACGATGTTGGTAAATGAAAATCTCCCGGTAAGTGTATCGATTTCTCCTTCAGCAAATTCAGTTTGTCAGGGGACTCAGGTTACCTATACGGCAACGCCCTCGAACGGGGGAACAACCCCTGCTTACCAGTGGAAAGTCAATGGACTGAATGTAGGTACCAACAGCCAAACATATACTTTCATTCCTGTTAATGATGACCTTGTCGGCTGTGTGCTTACTTCATCAGAGCTTTGTGCAGTAAATAATCCGGCAACAAGCAATACCGTGACAATGAACGTCATTGATAATTTACCGGTGGGGATATCCATTGTTGCAAGTGCCAACCCCTTTTGCCCGGGCACAACTATTAATTTCACGGCAACCCCGTTAAACGGGGGAACAACTCCGTTATATCAATGGAAGGTGAACGGAGCTGACGCAAGTTCCGGCATATCCCTCTTTTCTTATTCTCCCCAGGCTGGAGACCTTATATGGTGCCTGATGACTTCCAACCTCGATTGTGTGACAGGTAATCCTG